>Ga0123342_1004432_pt1 | contig 21439 bp, 17 predicted proteins | sample Turbeawhitnodule_FD_89960 | JGI IMG/M metagenome (GOLD analysis project Ga0123342, IMG submission 89960) | Root nodule microbial communities of legume samples collected from Mexico - Turtle bean Mexico white nodule | ecosystem: Host-associated > Plants > Roots > Nodule | place: Mexico: Nepantla...
CAATGGGAACTATGCAATGTTTTAAAGGAACTTCGTTTACACACGCGAGAGCAAGAAGGTTAGCTGAATTATTTGCCATGATACCAATGTTTTTTGTTATTCCAATTCTAAGGTTTTATATATTCAGACGGTTGTGTTGTGTGTATAAATGATTCATTTTAGAACATTTCAGTAGTAATAAAATGTTTTCTTTTAATGTTATTTATGTGTTTTTCTTTTTTATTATTGTTGTGAATCTAATATCATGAAGACTTTACACGAGAAGGATTTTTATTGAGATCTTGAAGGTTAGAAATATATTTTAAACATATAAGGGATATGTTATATATATAAAAGCTTGCAATTTATTTTATTTATTAACTTTATATGTAGAGTAAAACCTGACAAAATATTAAATATTATAAATATTGTACTGCATAACTATTGACTGTAATTATAAATATTCGACCACAAGATTAGTTATATAAATGTGTTGAATAAGATTTTTTCTAGTTGAAAATACTTGTGATCTCTAGAAATATATTATATATCTTTAAGTTTTTCTAATGTTGTGAAACAAAAAGCACGTTGACAGTAATTTTTTTAATTATATTTAATATATTATGAAAAAATTAAGTTGGCAATTATTTTAACTTCTCATAGTGGTTTTTTAATTAATTATAACTTTATTTTATTATAATAAAATAAATAATTAAAAAATAAGAATATTTAAAATTTCTAATAACTTTTCTATTTGAATAAAATGAAAATATACATTTTTTTTTATTAAAAAGCAATATGAGAAACCAAAATGTGTAACTTTTTATCATATGAGCAATACATTTTTTTTTTATCTTTTTAATCACTGCATTTAAGATAATATTCGCTTTAAAAATTGTTGTATCTTAGACGACTTTTTCGTTAAAAAGTATTTCGATAAATTAAAAAAATAAATATATATATATATATATATAAATTATCACTCATTTCAAACTCCTGAAAGATATGTATTACAATAATATGTTATTTCGAATTTATTGAATGAAAAATTAAATATTATTACATTTAGATAATTACTTCAGCAGTGCCAAATAAGGAAATATTTTTCATAATTCTTTCATCAGCAAAAAAGGTAAATATTTGGATGCTGAATTAAGGTCCTAATACTAATTTGGTAACCCTACTGTTCCAATACTTTACGGTTACAAACAAAATGAGAAGAAAAAAATTAGTAATTAGCAACGAAAATCTAAGACGGATCCATCGATGAGAGCGACGAGGATCCTGCACTCAGCTTTGGCCTCCACGTGGTGACTGAAAAGGTGCAACACCCTCACGCGCCCAGCCATTTCTATTTTCGACTCCATTTCCATCGTGGGCCCCACATTGCTGGGTCCATTCACCGAAGGGGGGCCCAGGCCCAAGGCGAAGGACTGGACGGTGAACGTGGCGGCCATGTACTGAGTCCTGCCGGCGGCGATCTTGCCAGCGGGGACGAACATGAAGCCGACCTGTGTGCCGTGGTAGAGAAGCTGGAGCGAGCTATCGTAGTGGGAGAAGGTGCCACGGTTAGGGTTGCGGACGGAGGCGTACTGAGAGAAGGTGAAGTTGGCGGTGCCGTTGGAGGTGGAGAAGGAAGGGATCTGGATGGCGCTGACGGCGATTTTGGGGCCCTGGGGCTTGAATAGCGTGAAGTAAACCAGGAAGAGCACGATGAGGATGAAAATCAGGAAAATGGTGGCCACAAAACACGACGCAAGGTTGGTGCGGTTCTCGGGCTTCGCCATGGGTGGATGTTGGAGTTGGAGAGGAAGTATCTTGGTGATGTGATGAAGATGATGTATGCAGCAAGGCAAAGCAAATGAAAGCAAAATAAAACAAAACCCAGGAGCACATGGAGTGTGTGTAGAAATTTGCAGCATGTGAAGAGGTGGGTAGGACCATAGCTCATGCTGATTATTTCATTATTTGTTTTTTTGCCTTCAATCCAATTCTATTTACCTGCAATTTTTGGACCCTTTCTTTCTTTAAATTTATGGACTGACCAATGTTTCAGTGTAGGACAACGTATCTGTTAACTTTCTCTACAAATAATATTCATTCATGAACTGGTCATGTCGGAAGTCTATACGTTAGAAGTTCGAAAGAAGTCAATAATAATTTCAAACCACAGTGAAAACGTTACGAGAAAAATATTAGTGTAACATAATCAGAAAGATAATGATGTGAGAGGTCCAATATCTTTAAATAGATAGAATATTTAGTTTAGTTTTTTATTTTTCTATGTGTACAATTAAGATAAAACATTGACTTAATTTTGAGAGTGTTCAAGTAGTACATCATAGACCGAGAGGAATTCTTACTAACACGAATGATTGAGAAAAGAGACGGGAAAAGAAACGGAAGGACCGAAAAGACGGATGAAGGCAAATTATGAAGATACTCTCCTATATACTTAATACAAGTACAATTCAATTCATTCATGATCTGAGGTAGTAGGAGATAGTTTCTCCACAAATATGATATTTTTGATATCAGTGAGAAAGGAAAAGACCTTTTGAGAAAGTTGGGAGGTCAAGTTAGTGGTCACTTTGAATTGAACACACCAACTTGGAAGATACAACGTTTCAACCTCAACCATTTAAAGCAAAGAGGTCCAAAAGTGAAGGTCATTTCTAATTATATATCTAACCTTCATCAATGCATCAGTTCTACTCACACTGGTGTGATTATGTTTTGAATTTTAAATTTGTTGTTACTGAAAAATAGAAATAAGTGAGGCTTGTTACTGATGGTTACAAGAATTTACATTTATCTTTGGAAGTTATAGTTTATAAGCTAGAGTGAGAAATTTTCAATTTTACTGAGGGGACCTAGGATGAGGTTTGGGACCCTCGTATGATTTGGTTTTTTTCTGTTAGCTTGTCTCTGGTAATAATGGTTTTCTTTTTTGGCGTGAGGTGATGTTGATTGAACCCTGGTGGTGAAGATGAATGACCAAACGCCATCTCGCAGCTTTTTACCATACATGAATCAACAAGAGAGGTAAAGATCTCTCTTCCCATTCCTAATGTAACTTGTAAGCATGAAAGTGAATGATTATGGTTGATTATTTGATTCAAATCTAGTTTGTTGGATCTGTCCATTTGATTTATATACATGGAGTGGCCAGTTCAAATCTTGTTTTGTTTACCACCATGGGCTATTTTTTTTTGTTTTTTTTACCAAAGTGGGATTGCTTCTAAAAAATAGTTAGATTTGGGAAAATCATGCTAATAAGGCACGACTGTAGTGGAAGATGATCATCAGCACATCTTTGTCATCATCGTTATTGGCTTCATTATGAGATCTTGATGAAGGCATTGTGGGTCAATAGTGCATGGATGATGTCAAATTATATGTAGGAGGAGGGGTCAATGCTGAAGTTCCAAAAATATTTGGAGTGGAAAAAGTAAAAAATTATACGTGTAAGGAATCTGATGGTGTGGAGAATGAAGTGAAACGTGAAGATGATACATGTGTGTGGGTGTGGATGGTTGTGGAAGACTTTGAATGATTGGATTGACCAACATCAAAACCATGATTGTAAGAAGGAAACCTCGAAGGCTGATAAGTCAGATGCGAAGACGTTGTGGTTGTTGTTCCATGGGGTCTTGTGGCGTGTCATATTGTTAAAAAATAATTGTTAACTTCAGTATAAACATGTTGATATTGTTAAAACTAAAAAGCATGAATATGAATTAACATACATCATCATCAGACGACGATTCTTGAGTCGATATGTAACAGATAGTATAGTATTATTAATGTACTACTGCATGTATGTTGTGGAATCATGCAAATGACCATTACCATTGAATTGGATGCCTTCTATTATATAATTATGTCTATCAGTCCACATTATCATCCACCACTAATGGTATTCCGATCAATATCTGTTTGTTCTGTCTCTCATATCTTCTTTGTGCAACTCATATAAGTGTTATGGCTCTAATGAAGTACCTTGTTGAAACCCAAATTGTCGTATAACCCGACCAACTTGATGAAATTCAATGGTAGCAAAACGGATTAGGATAACAACTTCCCTACTAACTGGAGAAACTTCATCATTGATTAATACATTGACGTCTAGCCTGCTGGATGGAGTCCACAAAAATTGCAAAATACTTGGCATGAGACAAAATGTATACTTAAACATTGGATTGAAAATATAAACTGATGTTTTTATGAACCTTTTTTGGGTTGTAAATTATCAATTGTCTTCCTTATCAAACTTATTATCCTTGTAGGTTGGTGGTACCTTTGTGACGTTGTATAGACAACAAATATGTTAACATTAAACATCAAATTTCATTTGTATACGTAAATTCATATATCAAAATAAACTTTTTTGCTATTGGGAAACCATGTCCGGTGACAATGTTCTCAGGAGTTAATGACTTATTTACTGGGGAAAGGGTTTTAATCTGTTCCCAGGCCCAACGCTGCAATAGTAGCATACAACCTCCTATGTTGTCTTAGTGATAGTCAATTTTGTTATCTAATGCACGACGAAGACACGCCAAGACAATTGAACCCCAACTGTAAGTGACAACATGAGTCAAATCAGTTAATAATAACAAATACATTATATGTACTCTGCTTGTTGATGTGTCTTGCATCAACAAACTCCTAATTAATGACAAAATATGCATTTTAGCATATTAAGTGATGACATTGTCTATATCATTAGCAGACGGTTGTTGAAAGTTGTTGTTCAATTATGATAACTTTATGGTGCTTCCTTTAATTACATTTAGGGGAGGGATGGACCCCAACAAGTATTGGCACGTTGGAACCATGTCCACATTTGTGAATCCAGTGACAGGTTCACCATCAATGAGAATACCTAATTGCAGAGTCACATCTTGTAATATGATTGTGGACTCTCCGTGTGGAAAATGAAAAGTATGGATCTTCGTTCTCCACCAATCAACTAGTGCACTAATCAGTGATGGTTAATGTCGATAAAGGAGATGGTTGGTACATGTCCAAACCCAACTACATTTATCATATGGATGACTCGAAGATCTACAAATTGGAGGTGGGTGATAACCCAGATGACTTGTCGTCTTGGTCGTAGTAATTGATCGTTATCCTTCCAAATGAACCTAGTCACATGCTTATTTTGGAGACACATTAGAGACATATCGCAAGGGAGACGACGTCATAAAAAACACTTCCATAATTATTGTAATTATTATGAAATAACTAATTAATTGTAAATAATTATATGTATTATGAATAAGTTAAATAATATAAACAATGACATTAGCGTAATGAATCACAAATGATTAACTTTTTTTTTTGTCTCAACAAATAAAGAAAAATTGTATCACAAACCAAGTAATGTATTTTTTTAAAACCTATTTGCTTTATTTTTTTAAATCTCATTTACATTAAAGTATAAAAAGGTTACATATCCATCAAACTCCACTAACAATTTATATTAAAGTATACAAAAGGGTACATTATATTAACGTTCCAAAAAATTATTTTTATTTTTTTATAAATTTATTACACACAAATTTTACAAAATTATGAAACATTAAACAATCCAAAATCCAAATGAAGTAGGTGAAAAATCTCACAAGTTATCTTCTTAATCAAATATTATTAACCTTATCCAGAACTGTTCTAATAAGTCGTAACAATCTTTTACAAATTAAATCATACACTAAACATAACTAACAATTTTTGCTATATAACTAACTCTAAAGTCAAATGTTATGACAATGAACATAGAATATTTAACTACAAATTTTCTTAATTGATATCATTCAACAAATAATACATAATTACATCATAAAAAACATGATGATGTGAATGAAATGAAACATATTTGTGGTTGATGGGAACTTACGGGATGTATTATGTTGACTAAGAATCACGGTTAATTAGCAAAACTTAGTTGAAATGAAAAATTCTACAAGTTAAAGTGAAAGTGAAAGATGGATTCTTTCAACACTATGAGCACAAGTAAATTAGAAAAATAATTTATAAAAAGTTAAAATAAGTTTTTGGAACATTATTTAGTAATAATGTATCAATTTGTATACTTTAATATAAATGCACGATTCTTCCAAATTTGGATATATTTTTAAAACAGATCCAAATTTTGGTAAAAAAGCGGGAAAAAAACCTTCAGATCTTAGGGTGATTTATATATTTGATTTTGGGAATTTGCTAGAGTGGTCCCATGATCTTTTGTCAACTTGATTTTGTAGTATTCACTTCTATTTTTTTATATAATGATCCATTATGAGTATTATGGATAAGATTTATTTGCTATCTTAACTGTTTGCCTTTCATTATTAGTATTATGGATAAGATCCTATAAAATTAAATATTTATAATTGGTATATATAATACGTATTTTTTAAATTATTAAAAGTAAAGTTTTAAATTCATTAACAGGTAGTTTTAGTAAAAATGCCCTTCGCATATTTTATTTTAGAAGAATTCAATGTAAGTTAAATTCATACAACTAAAATTGATTAAACAATATTTTGTTTCTAAAATTTACTTTGTTTTTCTATCAATCCATTAATATTTATTTGGGCGTTGCCTCTATGAGGGGTTTTGCTTTGGTCAGAGTCTCCTTTGGGAAATTTTGTGTTTCTATATTTGAGATTATTATTTTGTACTAAAAGTGGTGATGTAGTGATTAGTGTGCATCTATCTATTGGAAAGAATGGAAAAGGTGAGAAGACAAAGCTTGGTTGAAGGGAACTCCATTCCGAGACTTTTTTTTTTCTATCTTCTCTTTAACTCTCTTTATAAACATTATACAAGTTCAAATTTTAGAGTTTAGGGTTTTGGAAGAAATGATTCTGATTGTCATGATGCATCATGTTGATATAATCTTCTATGTCATTAATGTCATCAACATATTCCTTCACTTCAGCTTCATCAATACAAATTGTTACGGATATTATTGGATAAGAAATGTTCAAAAATCATAATCTAAATGGTTTTTAAATATCTATGTTTGTGTATTATATAATTTTTTAAATCTCATCTATATTTATATATAGAGGATTCTCTTTTTTAACTGCTCTCAATTCTTTTTCTATTTGATCCTTATATTAATATTTGATTGCGTTATTTTTTTTTAAAATCATTTGGTATAAGTCGGTTTTGAATTCAAAGAGGTGGAGGAACAGTTTTTTTTGGATATTTCAGTCATTTCCTATTTTTAAATATTTACTAAATAACTAATTATTCTTATAATTATTTGAAAAATATTTTTTTTTAAACTAATGTACTGACCGTTATCAATTTTAAATTTTAAATGTGAAGTAGTTTGTCAAACGTGAAACGAATGGAACGTGAAACATCCTTACAATGGAAAACAATTATTTTTTTCATATTTTCATCTCTCTTAAAAAATATAATTTTTATCTCTTCTTATTATTTGGTTTAATTGACATCTTTTATTTAATTTTTCATATTCAACATAATTATATAAATAAAAAAATAAAAATACGGATACAAATATACTATTTTGGTTTAATTGATATCTTTTATTTAATTTTTAATATTAAACATATCTGTATATATAAATGATAAAAATAAAAAACAGATGCAATATCACTTGTGATTCCGCTAGTAAATATAATTATGTTTTAGTTTATTTTTAGTTCAGTTTTTAAAAATCAAAATATAAAACAATTAGCTTCAATTCTTATAAAAAATAATCTAGATATTTTAATTAAGCTCCAACTTTTTCTAACCACTCTATCAACATCTAACGAAATCACATAGGTTTCCGTATGTATTTACATTTTTATTATATTAAAATATATATAATTTATTATTTTTAGTAATTAATTAAAATATAAAAAACAATACAATATATATATATAATTATATAAAAGTAATATTAAAAGATTGTCATTATTTAAAAAAATTATTAAGTTATTTTAAAATAAAAATAAATTAATCAACTATTTTTATATTAAATATATAAATTATTTTTTATTTATTAAATAAAATTGTTAATTAAAAAATAATACCAAAGAAGTTACCAACAAATAATGATATAAATTAGTATTATTTAGACATCTCCATGGGTTTTATGACCATCATGGGGTTTTTTTTTTCGTTTTTACTAAAATGGGGACGTTTTAAAAAAAATTACAAATATGGGCAAGTGGTGCTAACTTGGCACGACTTTATATGCAGAAGTCGTGCCAAGTTGGCACGACTTTGTCACGTTAGCCTGAAGTCGTGCCAAGTTGACACGACTTCTGCCATGTCAACTCCTGAAGTAGTGTCAACTTGGCACGACTTGCCCCATATTTGTAATTTTTTTGACAACGACCCCATTTTGGTAAAAACAAAAAAAAAAGACCCCATGATGGTCATAAAACCCATCTCCATGATTCAAAAGGTTTAATCACCACTTCAGAAATTTCTTTTGATTTTTAATTGAATTGACAAGTGTATGATCCAAAAGGTTTAATCACCAGGCTAGAAATTTCTTTGATTTTCAATCGAATTGACAAGTGTTTTCTAAATAGATGTAAGTTTTCAAATTTTGAATCAAAATTTTTCTAATTTATAAAATAAAAATAATGTTTAATCACTTATTTACTTCTTCTACATATAAAAACTTTTCTTTATTTTAAAATTTCTCTTTTGGGTCCTAAAATTACCAATGGTTGTTAATATAATATGTGTAGAAATTATAAAAGCAAATGTAAAAAAGCTAAAAGAAGATGTTTTTAAGTGCCATAGACTACAAAAGAAAAGTTTAGTAATATAGAGAATAGATCCTTAGACAAAAGAAACATATCAAAGGCAACTACAGAGAGTAACATAAGAAATATGTGCATGTTTTTCAAAAGCAAAATGTTCTGAACAGATTACAACTATGTGCAGAAGTAACAACAGACATAATTTTAAACATTACAAGTATGTACACAAACCAACCAACTTCAGTTAACCATCATCATCTTATTCAACCCTTTAACCTCTGCCAAACATGTGAATACAATTGTGAAAAGGGTTAAGGCAATGTATGGATGAGAGGAAATGAGAAAGAGATCTAGTTACAATCACAGTCACCTGATGTATAGACACCCTGCTCCACTATACAACCTTAAATCGATAATAAAAAATAATATTTTTATCAATTTATACAAAAATTAAAATTTTAAATAAAGAAAGAAGGTTGTATCCTGGAGAAGGTTGCCGATTTATCATACATATTCCATTTTAAACCAAGTGCAGTCCATCCAAATATGGACTGCATACACAACATACACAGTATTCTCACTCAACAAATGCAAACATATTTATTGTATTACATTATATAACTATGAATCCGAGAGAGTTTATTTTGAAAGCTTGTCAATTCGGGAATCAATGATCTGGGAGACAGATTCAAGGAACACAGATTCTCCCATTCCAGGTAGCAATGATTCCTGGGCTTCACAAATAATCTCCTCGATTACAGATTTCTTGTTCAAATCTTCCCTACACATAATGCTTCCAATGTCATAGGGAGTGAGACCTCTCTCAACCCCTTTCTGCAATAAAATTGTGGAGATGCGGAGTGTTCTTGCACACTCTACCGGAACATCCCACCCATAGTATTTCAGAAGCTCTATATCTCTCTCAGCATCCAAAGATTTAATATATTCAACTGTGTCAGGAGAGTATGGTTGACGTGCTTGGCGCCAGTAAAGCCAATCAAATGTGCAATCCTCAAACTGCACAGACAAAGATTGGTTTCAGTCCACACATTCCACAATCAATATAACAGAATCTTTTGTTGATCCAGCTTCACCAATTTTTTTATGGATTAGTAAAATACACACACACAAACGGACACTAATATGACACGGACACTAATATGTATAATCTTTATGTATAATCTCTAAAACGTAACAAAAATATGTTTTTCATGACTGATTCAAAAGGGCAGACCATTTAAGAGGCGTCATGAGAATGAATAATCTCTTTGCAAAATGATTTATAAGATTCTAAAAAATGTATAAAACCAATACTTGACACAGTTTTTCTTGTAGAAACCTAACACAAAAGCATGTATGTATGCAAGAAACATTGGTAATGCAGAGGGGAAATGAAATTTTGAAGAAATGATGAAGAATGTTTACATTCTCTGGTAGACAGTAGCCATGATCAATGGGAATGAGGAAAATACGGCCATCTGCATCTTTCCTGAATAGTATATTCCCAGCATGCCTATCTGCATTAGCCATTCTTAGATCAAGCACAGTGATCTTATGCACCTCCTCTACAGAAAAAGCCCCTGGTCCAAGGTCCTCACAGTTACCATCATTCTTCATAAACATCTGCAGTGACCCCACCTTGGAATGCTCTGGGGAGAAATCAAACCCATCTGGGTGGTTGAAGTCTTGGTGTAGGCACTGGACCATAGCAGTTGGGGGAACCCCAGCAAAGCCTATTGCTTCACCTGTCTCCAACCTTGGCCCTGCCCTTGGATGATCCAATATATATGCTGCAACTTCTCTCACAGCTCCTTCTCCTACCCTTGTCCCTCTCTTCAAACCTTCACCGTTGGATGAAACCGGTAGCCCTTGTGGGTTATTCACTGCATTTGGCTCCTCATCAATGGGCTTGAAAACCGAAACATACTCCATACCTGTTGAATCTTGCATGAAGTAACTCCCACCAGTGCCCTCAGAGGACCTGATAGGGTGATTCCCCTGTTTCAAACCATCGAATGTGGACCCAATCATGTCCCAAAGGAAAGGAAACAGATTGACATTAGGATTCACAAAAACTGGTTCAAACCAGAAATCCACACTATGTTGTTGTATCTTTGGCGTCACGTGATTCCCTCCCACACCAGAGACATCATCAGCAACAACCGAAAGCTCCAAATCCTTGTGAACCGGTTTGGCATCAACCTTTGCTGATTTTTGAACCACCAGATGAATCACACCATCATCCGCGTAGCAAAAGTCACCGAAGAGGGTCTGATCATGGAGCTCTTCCCCGTCGCAGAAAAGCTCTTGACAACCCTCAAGATCAATCAAATCTCTCCCCTTCTTCTTAATGTGTTGCTTGAGGTACCCCACATTTCTATGTCGATCAATCTGAAACTCAAACTCCTTCCCACCGGCGGTCCTTACAACAATGAAGATCATGTCAGAGAGACGGAGAACCAAGTGAAGAACATTGCTACCATTGACACCATAGTCCTTGATGAGTGCATCGTTGCGGGCAAGCTCTCTGCCATCATAGACCAGCTTGTGCCTATTCCCAGAAATTCCTTTGCATGTCTGAAACCTCATTTTCACCGAAGCAATCGAATCAGATTCAGACACACGCATTGGCGTCACAGCACCGCCTACGGTTATATATATCAGGATTGATTCGCCAGGACAACGCCCTTGCCACTGCACCAATTCTTTCAGAGCCGGTCTCACAGCAACCTCAGCAGCCGACATGTTTTAAGGTTGAATAGTGTCTGTGTATTTACTTTTCCCCTTAAACTCAAGTCCTTCTCGCTTGAGTTCTTAAGTTAACGGAAGGAGCCCATCTACAACGACCAAGAAGAAGAAGAAGAAGAAAAAAAAGGTCTTCCAATCAAAGTGATCGAAAAGACCCAAATGCAAAAAATAAAAAAAAAATGAAAAAGAAGACAGAAAAACGATTTTTTTTATGGAAAAGTCTTCATTCCCAGTGAGTAAATTCTGGTGTTGTATGTCGTATAAAATGTATGAACAAATTAGGGTGATGGGCAATGAACGAATCTCTCGTTTCCTAGCTTGATTTATGAATGGTAGCAATCGAGAGTGGATTCTTACCAAGGGAAAGAATCAAGGAGAAATGTGAGAGGGATGAGAACTTAAATGGAAAAGATAGGAATTGTTTTAGCTAATTCCAGGGAGGGGCGACATTTTCGCCTCTGTTATCTGCTCCAATAAGCTTCTCACTTTCCAACAACAAGAGAGAGAAGCAGACAACGGTGTTATAACCGTTGCCTTTTTTTCAATTTTTTACCTAAGCCCCTGTTCCCCAACATTTTTAGATAGTGCACAATCTATTTCTAAATATCACCAAACTCATTTTCTCACAATCTAGGACAACAGTAAACAACAACATCACATACCACCACAACATTAATTCAACATTTACTAATACTAATCATTAAATTATATAAAATATAATATCATAAGTTCACATAATACACTTTATAAGCTTTTCACATTTATAAATACACGTAATCTAATATTTCGTAATATTTAGTTTTAGAGAAAAATAACTTTTAAAAATATTTAAAAACTAAATGTTGAAGTATTACAAACATTGATAAGACATACAAGAATATGAATAAGGACACGAATATATACTAATTATTGCTGGTTCAAAAAGATTTATAATTAAAATAATTTATTTTTTATTTTTATAATTATAATAAAAATTTATACAGTAAATTTTAAATTTTTTAAAAAATAATATATTTATTTTTTTAAAATTAGATTAGAATACTCTTAAAATTATAAAAAGTTTAATAAATATTTTTTAAATTAAACTTTTACTAATACATCTCCTACAAGTTTCATACTTATTCCAAAAATTAACATAATAGAATTTTTAACCACTTTTTGAACTCTTAATTAATGGTTTAACTAAAGACCAAATATAAAACTAGTTACTTTTAGTGGGACGCGATCACAATGATTTTAATGCCGTTGGCATCCTTAGCACCTTTTTTCGCCCATTCATTCATCATTCTGATTTGCCTTTCATAGGTTACCTAAAAAGAATTTGAGTACATATATACACTGTACTTTGCTTTAGTTTGCAGAGGATCTTCAATCAATGACCGTTGTGGCCGGTGGACCGTTGTTGCACACGTGTCAAGTAAGTACTGTTTTTCAGTGCATCCTTGTCTTATAAAAAGAAGGCCAATTCTTTAATAGTGACTTGCACCTGATCTAGTTTCAAAATTTTCTTTATTTCTGGAATATAAAAAATATATTCTAAATAGGTAAATTTGAAATAGATTTTTATCTTTTGGAAATGGAAATCTGGAATAGAATTAATCAAAGTCTCATTTTAGAAAAAGCTGAAATACAAAGTATATAGAAAAGAAAAAATGGAACTCATTCTCTGAAATATATTTTGATTTGTATTTCCTTCTTATTTAAGGACACTTTTGTCGTTTCATGTAAGAATCAGTTGCAGGTCACAATTCAGTAGGTGTAGGAAGTAATTGCCTAAAAAGAAGTGTTCTATATATGGACGGAAGAAGTTTTCTAGGGGCAGTTTCTTTCTGCATCCCTACGTTATTTTCCTCCACCCTCATAATGTTACGCAAAGATAAATTTATCCCTAATATTTTCTAAAAACTCTAAAAAATTGCACATAATACCTACATTCTACTCTTTCTTCTTCCTTTACGCACATATAGACTATATTTCTCTCTCAACGGTTCTACTTCATCTCTTGGCACAGGAAAACGTTTCTCTTAGTGATGATCGGTGGTATCTCCTATAACTTGGTGGTGGTTCGGTGGTTCTCTGTTTGAAGAAGAAGGTAAGAAATTTTTTTTTGGTTTACGGATCTATAGATTCATTTTTATTGGGAATTTTCATTTTCACAATACATATGTTGTGATTACAGACAATGCAGTCTACTAGGTTTACAAAACAGGAAATCCACACTTTATTTTTTATCTTTCAGCATATTGAATCCGCAAAACTTTCAGATTGGTGCATCCGTAAATCTTCCAGATTGGTGAGTCCGATAATCTTCCAGATTTGTGGATCCGTAGTATGTTTCTGGGTTTCAGAATCCGTAATGCAAAAAATGCATTCCAGATTCACAAATCCGTAATTCAAAAAATGAGGTGCCATTTTTCAAATAAAATGTCAAGGCTAGTTTCGGAATTTTAGAAATTGTGGGGGTGCAGAAAGTAAAACGTAGGAGTAGAGGAAGAAAAACGTAGGGGTGCTGGAAGAAACTACCTTTTCTAGACGGGGTTGACTATTGGAGCGGGCTACCTTGTGGGCCTGAGACTCATAAAGGGTATATTGGACATTTGAGATTGCATATATTATTGTTTCCCGCGAAAAGAAACGAACATTTTTTGAGTGAGGTTGAATAGTTAAATATCAATCTCTGCATGGGAAATGGAAGAAGAGAAGAGAAAGATAATGAGTACGAATGGTGTTGTGTTCTTTTTAGTATCTTCTACAATGATTTTACTATCTTCCACCATTGTAGAATCAACAACACTCACTCTCAGCCCCTCAACTGCACCTTCTTCTCCTCTCGTGCCGGCGTTGTTCGTCATCGGAGACTCCTCCGTTGACTGCGGAACCAACAATTTTCTTGCAACCTTCGCACGCGCCGATCACCTTCCTTACGGAAGAGATTTCGACACCCACCAACCCACCGGAAGATTCTCCAACGGAAGAATCCCTGTTGATTATCTTGGTCAATAAAAGATCCTCTCTTTATCACTCACAACCTTCTAATTCATGCATCTCTTGTTTTCTCTTTCTTCTCGCTTTTCTTGATTCTTTTTGCTTGAACGTTACTTTTGGTGTAAAATTAAATGTTATTAGATTGATTTTTTTATGATGATTTTTGCATCAGCTCTGCGTGTAGGGCTTCCCTTTGTGCCAAGTTATCTTGGGCAAACAGGGGCAGTGGATGATATGATTCATGGGGTAAATTATGCTTCTGCTGGTGCTGGCATCATTCTCTCTAGTGGCTCTGAATTGGTTTGTTTCATTCAATTTTCTCAGATTCATGTTCTTTCCTATTGTTTTTCTCAGATTCACGCAATTCTGAACATGTTATAAAGTTCAAATTCTAATGTATAAATTGGTTCAGGGTCAGCATATCTCCCTCACTCAGCAAATTCAGCAATTTACAGACACGCTTCAGCAGTTCATTTTGAGCATGGGCGAGGATGCTGCAACCAATCTCATATCCAATTCTGTCTTTTATGTTTCTATTGGAATCAACGACTATATTCATTACTATTTGCTCAATGAATCCAACGTCGATAATTTGTACCTACCCTGGCATTTCAACCACTTTTTGGCATCTTCACTCCAGCAAGAGATCAGGGTAAAAACAGTGCTTAGATTTAACTTCTCAGTCAAAAAAATTATGATATTCATCCATTTTATACGTACGAATGCATTGTTTTGGTGTCATGTTCGCGTCTCAAACATGCAGGACTTCTTTGATGAAACATGTTTGACACAATGCTAAAATGTTGTTATGTTTTGGATATACATTTATTACGAAACCTCTTTACCTTTTCTGTTGTTTAATACTAAATTTAGTTAATTTTTCGGTTTTACCTGTATTGTACATACCTAGTTCAGTCAAGAAAATTGTTCTCAGTAATAGCGTGATTGACCCAACACTTATTTTTCTGCACGAGGTGTTCAAAATTTCATGTAATTTTAATACATTTTTCAAAATTTTCTTGACTCTTTTGCATACACAGAACTTGTACAACTTAAATGTTAGGAAAGTGGTGATCACGGGACTTGCCCCAATTGGCTGTGCCCCTCACTACCTGTGGCAGTACGGTAATGAAAATGGAGAATGTGTTGAGCAAATAAATGACATGGCTGTTGAGTTTAACTTCCTGACGAGGTACATGGTTGAGAATCTTGCTGCGGAGCTCCCTGACGCCAATATCATCTTCTGTGACGTGTTTGAAGGTTCCATGGATATTTTAAAGAATCACGAACGTTATGGTACCAGTATTTGTTTTTATACCTCTCAGTCTTTTATGAATTTCTGCAGCATTTAACACCACATATCTGCTTTATGTTCCCTAATTAGGCTTTAACGTCACAACCGAGGCCTGCTGTGGAATGGGGAAGTACAAGGGCTGGATCATGTGCTTATCACCGGAAATGGCGTGCAGTAACTCCTCCAGCCATATCTGGTGGGATCAGTTTCATCCAACTGATGCAGTGAATGCCATTCTGGCAGACAATATATGGAATGGCCGGCACACTAAAATGTGCTACCCTAAGAACTTGGAGGACATGGTTATTAAGATGGCAAAATGATATTATGATGTTCTGTTTTCTCCTTTTAGCAGACAACTTAAATGTTTTGTTTTTTGCACATGTTGCTGAAGAGATCTAGGCATATACATATATATATATATACACATATATATATACATATAACGTTGTAAATGTACAATGGATATCAAATATTAACACTGACAAAAACTTGGTCATGCATAAAAATCTTTTGGACTATTCGAATAAGTAATGGCGTAATAGCCACTGAAAAAAAGAGTTTAGCATCTAACTCATAGTTGCAACCTATGGAAGTGAAGCTAGCACATCTGGAATCACTTCTTTTGTATGTTGCAGTGGTTTACTACGTGACAACTTTTAACAGTAACTATATATAGAACAAGTTTCTACATTGATCCAAGTCTCTACAGCAGAAGCGAATGCCTAGCTATTAAACAAGATAATGAATATTGTTACACTACAGCATACAAATAATGTAACCCATCCTCTAATTGTCTGGGGCACCTTATTTGTGTTATATGATGCAAAAAACGTCAACATGTATACCGAAACTATCTTGAGAAGTGCAAGGCACACAAAAATAAGACTCGTTGCTAAGACAGCAAGTTCTTTGGTTTCCATATTTGCTTGATTACTTGCAATCTTTTGAACATCTGATCTGAAATGAAAGTATTTGAAATGAGATGTCAATTACCATACCACAGAAAAAGTCACTAGAGCAAGCAATGGTAAGGAAAAGCAATCTTCCACTACAAAATTCTGTAAAAGAAAGTGCTAATGCATGCTGTATTGGTGGCAACAGAATGAGCAAGCAGGGTTGGAAATGACTAATAGAGATGATTTCAATTATTTTGTAAGAGCTTCTCCAATGACACAACATGTTGGAGTTGCTTAACTCGTTTATGGTCGGGGTCCTACAGTGTCACCGAGATTCAAGAACTTCAACAAATTTTCTCTCTCTAATGGTACAAACATACAATCCTTAAGAGCTAAAAATAGGTCCTACAATTGTCTCACAATTCTTGAGGACCTTTAGTTATTTAGGCAAATAACTGTTATGTGAATTGCTCCAAGATAAACCTATGTAAGAATTGGTTCTTTAGTTTAATAACCACACATAAGAACCTCCCATCGGAGGATACTCTAAGAAAAATATGAATTTGAAAAAACAGTAACGGGATAGATATAGATTTTAATCAAAGTTATCAAAATGATCTACTACACTAACCTTAGCATGCTGTTTTCTCTGGCTAATTCGTTGAGCTGAGATGAGACAGCATCTTTCCAAGAATCAACCTCAGATATTCCTTTTTCCTGGAAAAAGAAAGAGACCAAGAACTGTAAATGCACATAAGAAATTGAAAGAGAAACATGATGAGAGGACAAAAAAGAGGAAAGGAACAGGCACTGGGGCATAGGGTTACCAACCAAATTTGTGTTCCAGTGCCATAGATCTTTGATCTCTGACTTGCTTTCTCCAAGACTTTCTGATAGTCTGGACAACTCTTTCTCAAGATCCGGTATTTTAGCTCCTTGTTTTCTGTTCATTTCTTTGAGGATTTCCTCAAGGGCTGATAAGTTTACCTCTACTGACCTCACTTTCTTCATCAAAATCTTCAGAACAGTGTCACCAGCTACCCTACCATTCAGCTGTTGTCTAAGTTCTAAGACAGAATCTGGAATCAAGTTGGCAGTCACTGTTGTTTTTACCGCTTCTGCATCATACTCTCGAGTGGTATCATTGCTTGATATCTGAGCAGCCACAGTATCATTCTTAGTATCAACTTTTTTTCCATTTTTATCATTTTGACCATCTTCTGATTTCAAAGATGGGGTCTCACTGATATTATCCTCAGGTGGCTTATCAGGAATGTAGCCCACAGAAGCCACAATTAGATCCTTAAGCATCCGCTCTATTGCATTGATCCCATAAACTTCTACAACACTCAGTGTGCAGTAAAACTCAGATCCATAATGACTAAGCAAGGTCAACTTTAAATACCTTACACACTTGGGCTCAGACAGTTTAAAGACCTGTGCATGTTTCACATTGGAAGCAATAAATCTTCCCAGAACGCTCCATTCTTCAGTTGGATAGCTCAAACTTCCAGCCAAATCAAACTCCTTGAAGTTGGAAGAATAATGCTCAAAGTTTGCAATCTTCACAGAATCAACCAGAGTCTCCTCTGAAAGCTCAATAACAACAAATTTCCCTTCAACAGAACAAGGGTTTCTCAGATACTTATCATGATCCTTCCCGAGTATATTCGTTGCACCTTTCGCCTCCTTATTATGAGCCACCACCTTTGCACCTTTGGACTCGGAGGCATAGTTGTACACAGAGCCATCAGATTCTAGCCTGTGAGTTATGTTAACAAGCGCTGAGTTCATGCCCTTTGTTTTTTCTTCTGCTTCTGTCATGTTTCTGAGTTCATCGTAATTGGGCTGCAGTTTCCCATCAGGAATTTGCAGCAGTTTATTTTCCTCCTGCGGAGGATGCAACTTGCACACCAAATTACTACCATTTCCCAAGACATGCCAAAACACTTGTTCTATACTAGTGGTTTCAGGAAGTGAGTACAAGGGTTTTGCAAGTTTCTGACTAATATTATTGGTGCTACCTGATTCATTGAACTCCAACACAGCTGCAATTGTGAAAACATGCAAGGATTATGAATGCATGCATGATCATCATCATTTCATATAATTGCAAAACAACAACAATAATAAAAAAAATTTATCAGCAATATTCAATATATACAAATGAACAATTTAAGATGATACAATTCATTTACAAAGAAACCAGACAACCTAATAACATAACACCTTACAGAAAACTACAAATGTAAGCGTGTCAAAAACAAACTCCATCAAAGACATGAAATTTCAACAGAAAACATGTAAGAGGAACAAGATGAATATTATTGTTGACATGTAACCTATTGTTTCTTGTCTCATCAAACATGTGCATGCAGGCAACGTAGGAAAACAAAAAAACGATTATGGTTGCATATATAAAAAATGAAGAAAAGGGGAAGCAGACCTTTACCTCCGGTGCCATGAACGAGGCGAAGCTTGATGTAGAAGAAGAGGAGGCACCATAGGGAGAAAATGAAAGAGAAAGAGAGGCCAAAAATGGTGGTGGGGCATTGATGCCTTGACATGTGGAATTTGATGAATGACGATGATTCTTCATGTTTCAGTTTCATCGGCTCATCGATGATTGAATATGGATTGATGGAAGCCAGAGCAGAAGAAGAATGAGAAACGAAGAAGGAAAAGAAATGTGCGTGGCGAAACGAATGAGTGGAAAACTGAGCGCTTAAATAGAAAAGGCGAGGAAATAGGACTTAACGGCCACTCTTCAACCGCACCATCTTAACAAAACTTCCCTTAAATTCTATTTTCGCTAATTTTCCACTTCTCTTATTTTTACTAATCATAACTAACTTCAAGCTCACTTCAACTTGCTTCCTTTTTTTGCCTTTTTATATATATACTAATTTAAATATTTTTTTATTAAACTATGCTCACAATTAATTGTTACTTGTATTTCATGAAAATTATAAAAGTATTTATAATATAAACAAACTAATATTTTTTATTTATTTAAAATGTCATTGCTATTTATTTAAGAGTTAAATATCTTTTTCGTCGCGAGATTGACTTTTTTTTCTCTAATTCAAACTTATAGAAAGAAACTATTAAAATAGATCATTCTTACTATTTTTGTTAGGTAAGAAATAAATTTCTAACATGGAAGTATATTGACGAAAAATATATTTAACTTTTTACCATTTTTTTTGTTTCATAAAAATTATAAAAGTATTTAAAATATAAGTAAACTAATTTTTTATTTATTTAAAATGTTATTACTATTTATTTAAGGGTTAAATATGTTTTTTTTGTCGCACAATTGATTTCATTGTTACTAGTACAAACTTGTAGTGAGAAATTATTGAAATGGATATTCTCACTAACTTTTTGTTATGTAAGAAACAAATTTCTAACGTGGATGAAAGTATAGTGATGATTTTTTTTTAAAAAAAATTATCTAGTTTATTGTATTTCATAAAAATTATTAAAGTATTTAAAATATAAACAAACTAATTTTTTTTATTTGATAATATCATCACAATTTATTTAAGGGTTAAATATATTTTTGTCATAAAATTAATTTTTATTTTTAATATAAACTTGTAGTAAAGAAATTATCAGAATAAATATTTTCATTATTTTTTGTTACGTGTAGATGAAAAATATATTTAATATTTTATCTAATTTTATTATTTGAAAAAAAAGACTTCTTAGATATATTTGGATTTGAGATTTGAAAAATTAATTAAATATAGAAATTAGTTATTTTGGTTATTAGTTTAATTTTTTTTATTTTTTGGCAAAGAATTAAAGAAATAAAATAAATGAGACACTTTAGGGGTGTCCTAACCCTTATACAAAGATGTTTGTACAAAACATACCCCTTACGGCATCATGTAAAAACCTGTTTAAAACCCCTTACAAAGTCTTATGCTTCTAAACACAATCTAATCATGACAGCAAAATAGGTAAACTCTAATACAATATCCCAAACATCTTCACACTCCAGCATCTATAACTTGCATTCGAAAGCCAAAAGTTATTTACTACAAACTCTAATAAAACATGCTTTGTGCTGTAGAACACATTCTCCAATAAAATCAAAACCAATCATACCACCTATTTGAACATCACCATCAGTAGCAGCAAAAGAGCCATGCATTAAACCACCAAAGATTCTTGGTTTTATCTAGCTCCACAGTGATTTAAAGCATGTTAAAACCTCCACCTTCGTGAAACAAGAGCATCTTCAAACCACCATCTTTTCACACTTCAATCTTATTTTATAAATTAATAATCTACTCCCCTTCAGCTATACCTGCCCATCAATACCACCTTTCCCACCTCTCAAACAGGCTTAAACAAGCAAAACAAAGTCCAAAAACATGCTCTTGAAAGAATTATAGCATATTTATTACCACACCCAAACCAGTCATTCAGAATATGAATAGGGTTAAAATAGCTCCTGTAAAATACATACATCAACATATGAAAAAAAAATAAAAAAACACTTTTAATCCCTTACCTTCTTACCATGTTGACACAGGTTAATGGTGATAATATCCAATCAGAGAAGGAAAAGATAACTTTCTTTTCTTTATGTTTCAACCAAACCCAAGATTGAACTTGCGCCATAGTGAAAATCTCCTCTGCGTCTACCTTTGCTTGTTTAAAGATAACCCTGTTTCTATGCTTCCAAATGCTCTATACTATGGAGACCCAAAGGCTTTTCCATAACCTATTGCCCTCTTTGTTAGAGCACATACAATAGAATTGTTCAAAATGAAAAATCA
>Ga0123342_1004433_pt1 | contig 21434 bp, 7 predicted proteins | sample Turbeawhitnodule_FD_89960 | JGI IMG/M metagenome (GOLD analysis project Ga0123342, IMG submission 89960) | Root nodule microbial communities of legume samples collected from Mexico - Turtle bean Mexico white nodule | ecosystem: Host-associated > Plants > Roots > Nodule | place: Mexico: Nepantla...
AATATATAATATATATTAAAAAATAAAATAAATATATATATATATATATATATATATATATATATATATATATATATATATATATATATATATATATATATATATATATATATATATTACATCCAATTGTCAATTTGTTTAAGATAAAAGTGAAGAACACATAGTTTCAAATATAATATAAATGATAGTGTTTAATGCATAATTTGAAATAAATTGAAATATAACATAAAATAATTAAAAAAAAGTTATAGTTGTAAGGCTCTTTTGTTAATTCACTAAAAAAATATTAGATAAAGTCTAATTTTAAAGATAAAAAATAATTAGTTACTATATTAATTAAATTAAAAATTATTTTATAGACTAAAAAAATTAATGGTATCTAAAGTAGTTTATATTATTAATAAATAGCTTCTAAATTGAAATTTAGTTAGTTATCAAGATTTTAGTGATCAGCTTTAGAATTTACTTAGTTGGTAGCTAATTAAATATCAAGAAGTTATTTATTACTAATACAAATACAAATGATTAAATATGTTTTTCGTTTATGTATTTTCATCCAAAATTAGTTTTTGTTCATGTTCAATAATTTTCTTACTACTAGTATCCACGAGGTCTAAAAAGTTTGGACTATGAACAAAAATCAATTTTGCGTTCGGAAAATATATGTAACCCTAATATAAACTACTTTAAATAATAATAATTTTCTTAGTCTCTAAAATAATATATAATTTAATTAATATAGTAATTTTTTATTTTTTATTTTTAAAAATAGTCTCTATTTAATATATATATATATATATATATATATATAACATTTTTAACGAATGTTTTAATTGTACACCAACTCTTTTATTTTTTTGAGTTTTAGTATAGGTTAGTATTATAACTAAATATGATCTTAAAATACATTAATGGTGTAGCTTACTATATATTAACAAAAATAAGTATGTGTACATTAAAGAATTCCAATATGATAAAAAATAATTATAGTAATAAATGTAATTTATATCTCCATAACAATGTCTGTATATATATATATAGGATAAGTTTAATATATATAATTTTTATTTCTTTTCGTTTAATAATTTAAACTAGTACACTCTTGTATGAGAATTGGTTAAAAGAAAAAGAGTTGAATGATGTGATTTGCTATCAAAGATACAAAATCACATTGATTCATTAATTTGCCATATAGAAGATTGAAAACAATAATTGAAGATTCATCAAAATGACATGAATGAGAATAAAAATAATTTAAGATTGATGATTGAGTGATAGTATATATAAAAGAAGAAGAATAAAATTGTAATAAGTTATGATGTGGTAGTGGTGAAATAATATAATAATGGGAAAAAGAAAGAATTAAGAGGAGAACAAGGAGGAATGGGGTATGATAAGGGTGGTGCCACCCATGTGGTTTTCTCCATTGATGGCTGCATAGCTTTTATGAGAAACCTTGGAAGTTGCAACGTGAGTGAGACAAAAAGTACAGTAGTGTAATCAATGTTGATGGATTCAAGTTCTAATAGTAAATCTTTGTTCTATGACTCAAGAAAACGGTGCTTATGCCAACTCTCTATCATGGCTTGTCTTCCATTTCAGGACTTGTTATTCATTTCGTTTGAAGTGTGTGGACCAACACATTTCACTAAATTATTTACTCTCTCTCTCTCTCTCACTCTTATCATCATTTTTATTTGGTTGGTTTAGAAATGAAAGTGTCTTTCAATTTCTGAAACTGCTAGACTCTCACAAAACTTCTTTCTTCCTCTTCTTTGAGTGAACATAGTTTTGGGTGTTCAAAATGGAAAGGATAATCTTTTGGTACACTCGTTAGTTCCATATTGTTTAGAATTCGAGGTCAAAACACTTCATATACATATTCTTTTTTTATGTGCTTGGATTCAGAAGAAGATTTGTGAGGAGAGAAGGAAGTGAATTTGTGAGGATTAGAGAATATGTGTGATGTTGCTTGGATTGAGGGATGATAGAATGAATTTGTGATGATGATTTATTAAAATATGTGAATGATGTGATCGTTGTTAGAGAATTTAAAAATTATTTTAAAGGTGTAAAATGTAAGTTTATAAACTTATTTTTGTTATTAAAAAATATTTGAATAATGAATTATGATATATTTTTTTATGTTTGAGTTAAATAAATTTTTCTAATATATAATATTATTAATTATTTGTACTTTTTAATAAAAATTAGAAAATATAATAGAAAATAATTTTGTGTTAAGTTGAAATAAATTTATTAAATATATTAAAATTTATAAAAAAAATATTTATTATTATATACCTTTGTTATTTTATATATATGTTTTGTTGATATTATAATTTTATTTTATTATTTTCATTATTTATAATTATATGTTGTTATTAATAGTATAATTAAATATTTTTGAAATTGTTAAATAAATTTATCTAATATTTGATTTTGTATATTGTATATTATATCTATAATTATGTTTTGAAAATGCATGCACAAAGGTATTTGATTAAAATACCACTGTTACTCTCTTTATTTGTGTGAAGAATAAAAAAATGTTCTCACCCTCCCCCATATCCTCTCTCATACTCTCAAAGCCACTGAAATAAACACAATAAGCACTCACTAGTCCCTCTCTACTCATTGCAAATACATGAAAACAAACCAGAGTTAATAATTCGATGTGTCTTTTAAGGACAAAACCGTGATGAAACTCTCAATTACAAAATGAACAATACCTCAAATGTTGTAATACCTCAAATGTTGTAATTGAACTTAACGATGTTATCTTTATGAATTTGAGATTAAAACATATCACATTTTACACTTCTGAAATCAACTCACTATTAGGTTCTTCCTTTTGGTAAATAAATTGAAAGTTATGTTTTGAGGTAATAGGAAATGATGTATGGGATTATAGATTTGATGATCTTTGACAATTGGCATGATTAAATGTTTTGTCAGTTTGGGGAATGAATTAGGAGTTTGATGATATCCTTGTGGCCCAAAATGTGGAGTCTTTGTGTGATTTGTGTGGCCCAGCTACATGCACTAACAAGTATAGAAGATCTACCAGGATCTCTTTCCAAAACAGATATTCCTTCTATTTTAGTTACACTATCTACATCTATTCTAATACCAATTCTACACTACTTTTACAATTCGAATACATGCCTAATCTATTTCACTAAGTATATAACTGATGTTGAATTATAAAAATATATAGATATTATCTACAAATTTTATGTTAGTTATAATCATAATCAAAGATATAATAGGTGTAGAAATCAACTTTTTTTTTTATATCTTGTCTATTTTTAAAGCATTTTTAAATTGTCAAATAAAAAAAATGCAATGTCATGCTAAGAAAAATATAATTTAAATTTTGAAACAATCACAAATAAGCATATGAAGAAGAACGTTGTAAGCATATGAAGAAGAACGTTAGACACACATGTGTGTTTTATAGACACATTGTCAAAAATTCTTTTAAAAACTTGTTTCTGTAAAGTTCTTTTTCTTTAAGTCAGATGAAGATTTTTATAATATTCAATCTGACAAGATAAGGGATTAAAAATATTTACCAAAACATTTGTATAGTGTATTACTCTTCTATCTCGTTTGTTACCTTAAAGTCGTCATGTGATCAATGTCTAAAAAAAAGTATTTTCTTCACAACAACACTTCCAAGTCGTCTTGTGACCACTCCTTACCTATAAGGAGTCGTTGTCGTAACTGTCAACTCCAAGTCTTGCTGCCATTTTGAAGAAGTTGTCGTCTAAATTATCCTCCTCTCACTACTTTTAAGTGGTCATAATATTTAATTTTTTTAACTATTTTTAAATTAGGAAAATATCAAAATAATATAGTATGATAATTTAATTATTTGATTAATACTTTTATAAGTTTATTTAGCAAGTAAAATGTATTTGTTATAATTAGTTTAAGCCATTTTCAATTAGAAGTTGAAGAACACATATAGTAAAAACAACTTTAAAATAAATAGTCACACACTACATTACATTCTTGAATACAATTGTGTTATATACAACTTTATAAGTAAATTTGTCTCACTTTCTACATCAATTAAAATTTAATATAAAAAATCTCTCACTTTTTAACATAATCTTATATCTTTATTCAATATATTTAAAATTAACATATATGCAAAAAAAAATTACAATAGTAATCATGGATTTAATTTAAAAAATATTTCTTAATATCAAAATGGTGATATCATAAAAAAAATGGAAATACTAAAGTCCAAAGTAGAAGTTGTGATTATGATTGTGGTGTCTCTTAGTACAAAGTTGATGACAAACTTCACATCACACTCTAACTTTGCTTCCAGATCTTATGTCTCTACTAAACACTTTCTATTTAGGGTCCAAATATTTTCAAAAATCATAACCTTAGAATCCATTTTAGAGTGAATCATGGTTTTCTTCAAGAAAAGTCAATTAAAAAAAATGAAAGGCAAGAAGGAAAAGGCATAGAAAAGTAATAAAAAAATGATTATTTTAGTAGTTTGGTAAATATATATATATATATATATATATATATATATATATAATTACAATAATTTTGTTTGTTTGATTGAAAAAAAAAGTGAAATAAAACAAAATGTATATAAAATAATAAAAATATCACAATTAAAAAAAAGGTATTAAAAAACAAGAGTAACTTACGATTTAAATGCAATAAGACATTTTATTCATGATTTGAGGAAAATAAAGGATAGAAAGATGATGACTCGCAATTAAACACATGAACTTAACATATCATATATTTGTTAATTATTTCCTTTGTTAAATAAGAGAAAAAGACAAATAGGTAAGAAATAAAGTAAAAATAAATGGTATAAGTTGAGAATAAGATAAATGAGAAGAAAAATATCTATTTTTTCAATAAATATGCATCGAGTAAGAAATTGTTTTCTTTTCTTTGATGCTATTAATCAATGAATTTTTTTTTTCATTTATCATCTTTCACTTGTCACAAAAATAGTTAGTTTGGAAGGAAGAGAAATATAAACATTACTTTTATATTTAAGAAAAATAGAAAAATAAAATAAAAAAGTGATGATGAATCACTACAAAAAAAATAATGATGGTAGAGTCCCCAAAAGAGTGACGCAAAGAGTAAAAGAGAGACACTACATGGGGCTAGTGTGAGTTTAGCGTCCCAATAAAAATGGAAGTTAATCTTTTGATGGTTATGCATTAGAAATAACTTCCAATGGGACACAAATTTACAAGATAGCGTTGGCTAAGCCTACATAAAAAAAAATATTATTTAACTATAACATAGGTTCGAGACACTAAAATGGATATAAATTAAATAATTATTAAAAAGTGAACCTTAAATCTAACTCAACCTCATAAAACTAGCTTATAAGGTGAGGTTTGCACCCACTTATATACTATGAAATGTTCTAATTCTAATCGATATGTGATCTCCAACACACTCCCCTCACGCCGAGGCTACCAACTCGTGCGTGAGACTATATATTATGGATGGTCTGATAATGGAACGATAGCAGGTGGCCTAATAAGCCCAACAAACAATCGCAAGGATAGACTCAAAATGGTTTTGATACCATATTAAGAAGTGGACTTTAAGTCTAATTCAACATCATAAAACCAACTTATAAGGTGAAGTTTGCACCCACTTATATACTATGAAATGTCCTAATCTCTAGTCGATGTAGGATCTCCAACAATAATTAAACTTAGCGTCGCTGTTGGGGACACTACGTGGGAAAGCAAATGTGAGTAAATTGTTGTCATTGGAGATACTACTTGGGAAACAAATATTAGTGTCGCCTAAACGTACGCTAAATGTAATAAAATATTAACTTACATCCATTTTGTGTCCCTATTCTCGACGAGTATCATTTTGCAACTTATTTTGTGATTGCATCTAATTTGTGTCCTCATTCTAAATGTTAACTTATTATTATTATTTTAATAATTTTTAGTGAGTTAAATGTCTCCATTATGGACACAATATTTGACATTTATTTTTGTATCCAACTTGAGTAGACTTCACCCTTACTAGTGATTTCTTTTTAATAGCTCTCGTTTTTTTGTTGATAGCTAAAATGAATTTTTCTTGTAGTGAATAAAAATAAAATAAAATATATATATATATATATATATTTATTTTTATTTTTTTTTGAATAAAAAAATGAAAATGATATCATTTAAAAGTATGAATTTGGATAAAGTATTTGTGGGGTCTTTGGTTTTTGTATTTTTCAAGTAACCATTGTTTTTGGTTGATAAGGTAAGGTAGCCACTGAAGGCCATACAAATTGTCTTTGTGTACGTAATAGTTGCCAGAGTTGTACGTGACACAACAAATCTTGTCAAATTATATATGAAAAAATGTTATATGTTAATGTCTATGCCAAATTTAAGATGCACTCACAAAGGAAATAAAAACTTAAAAAAAATAAGTATATATATATTCACGGGAATATCATATTTTTCGTCTATAAATTCTTTGAATGTAAACAATTAAATTTAACTTTTATACTTAATCATCTTATAAATCAATTTGTAAAAATAGATTTGGATTCTAATTATATTATACATTTAATAATATTTCTAATCAAAATAATATCTTTCAATAGGTTTAGATGAAGACTATTTGTCATATCTTTCTTAACATTTAAAAGATATAAAAAAAAGTAAAAACTTACGAATAATTTTATCATTTATTCTTATTTTTTATTCTTAATACATTTAATACTCTTTCTATGTATGCATATTTGGGAGTAGATATAGATAAGAGGGGAGAAATAAATCAAATACATTTTTAACATTAATTTAAGTGAAATATTTTGCTCATTATACTTAAGATTAAGTTTTCTCACCTCTCGTATTGCTACCAGTATGTACGGTAAAAAAAATTATTTGTAATTTAGCTTAAAAATATTTTATTTATACTTTAAAATGAAAATATAATTTGGTCCAAATTTGTGGAGCTTGATATATATTTATTTGCAGAATGTGATGTTTAGGGTGTGCACAATACAATAAAATAATTGAATAAAAATTAATTTTAGATAAAAAAATAATTAGTTGTTATAATGACTAAATTAGAGACTATTTTAAAGACTAAAATAATTTTTGGTTTCTAAATTAGTTTCTATTATTGTTAAATAGTTTCTAAATTTGTATTTAATTAGTTACCAATGTTTTAACTACCAATTATTTAGATTCTAAATTTGGTAGCAAAATTTTTGGTATCTAATTAGATACCAATTTAAAAACTATTTAACAATAATAAAAACTAATTTAGAAATAAAAAATTATTTTAGTATTAAAATGGTTTTTAAAATTAGTTTCTATAGAAAGGATTTTTTGTAGTGGGAATGTATAATTTAATGTAGTTTTGGGAGGAGACAATTTGAATGGAAATAAGTAAGAATGACAAATTAACATGTTTTTCTCTTTAAGTATTAGTGTTTAAATCCGTCTCAATTTCAATCATGTAGTTAATAAAAAATAAAAATAACTAGAGGAAGTAAAAATTAGATGTAAGAATGATGATTGAAAATGATATAGTTAAAAAAAACATGTAAAAGATCACTGAAATATCATGATAAACAGATAGACCATATTGCAATGGACGTGATTTAATTTAAAAATATAATATATTTATTATATAAATTTAATTTTAAAAAATAAAATAATTTAAGATAATAACCAAAAATATGTATAATATATATGAAAATTTATTATTATATAATTTTGGAATAATAACTAAAAAAAATTCAACCAAAGTAATACATATCACCGTAATTTTATTGTTTGAAAAAAATGTGTGTTTATTATTTAGTATGTTTATTTCTGAAATGATTATGTTCAATTTGATTTTTAGGATTTATCATTAAAAATAAAAATAAAGTAACATAATTTTATAACTTCTCGATCTTAACATAGAGACCACTTGTATTTAAAAATGATTTAATAAACAAAACATTTACATATAAAAAATTAAATATTATATTATATCTATAATATGATATAGATGCATTAACAATTCAATAAAAATCTTAGTATATGATGTAGAAGAGTCAATTTATGTGTTTTTTGGTCCAATTTCATTCCCATCTCAAAGCATCTGAAATTAATTTTCTTTTGACATTAGGATATCTCTCCATGTGCTTTGCAAGATGGGAATATACAACATGTTTCTCTTTCTCAATGTCAATATTTATTGGGCCTATGTTGGAGGACAAAAGCCCATGAACATGTCTTGTGATGTTCATGAGTTTGACCTAAAAATAAACCATATTATAAGGGAGAGAAAGAGCTTTGACATTATTAATTAAACATAAATCTTGTATTCAATATTAATCAACTATGAATTAATATTCCTTACAACTAAAATACAATAATAAACAATTGCATTGACCAAAAAAGAACCAAACAAGCCTCATCATCCTTTCTACAAAATAGCCAAATTATTTTCAAATAGTGGATTTGCTTAAGGAGAGGGCTAATTTTTTTACTATCTTTTTTTTTTCCTAAACAAGAGAAAGGGACAAATCTTATTTGTGGGAGATCACACACTTACAATTCAAATCCCACAACTATGCATTGAGTTTCTAAAGTTTAAAATAAATTCGGTTTTGGTGTCTCAAACTATTCTACCTATTATTTTTTTTTAAATTATACTCTCTATACATTAACATGGTTTTTTGTGTGTGTAGAATTTGAAAAACCAAAACCGAATTCACACTGAACTTTAGTAACCAAAAACATGATTAAACTGGTATTGGGACTCTGCTATTGTGTAAGTTATGGCCATGGTGATCTCTTAATGTTTTGGATTGATGAGAAAGAAAGAAAAGAATCTGAAAATGATTGTGATGAAAGTGAGTGTCTTGATTAGAAGTGTGATATGCACCTCCTGTGGCGTGCAGCCACAGTTTTTCTGTTCTGTTTGTTTTCCTCTTTCCAACTCTTGGCAATGTCATGAGCCACATTGATTGCATCCAAAGAAGCACCAGAAAGACCTCTCCTTGTGAATCCAACTGCATAAAGACCACCTTTGCCTTTCCACCCATTTGGAAAAGGGTTTCTTGGAATCCCATCATTGGAGAAAAACTCATTTTCCTGATCACATATAACATTGCATTTTAATTAACTTATCCAAACTCATTCAACTCACTGCATTATTACTATCATCATCATCTACATTTAAATTGTTTGTCCCTAGAACACAAACATGATAATGTCTACAAATGTACTATATTGATGCCTGTAAATTTGGAGCATTTTCAGAGTACATTGAAATTTATTTTCCCAACACACAGACACACACCTTCCCTGGTCTTTCAATAGGGCCAGAAGGCTCTGTGGGGGGCTCAGTCACAAAGGGTACAAAACAAAATAAAGTTTGCATAGAATGGTTTTACACTTGTATCTATTTACAAATGATTATATACTGTTATTTATAGAAATTACTTTTAAAATAATAATATAAAACTGTTTTACACTCTAATACAAGATAACAACTAAAAAGGAAAGCACAGTGAATAGTAGAAGAAACATGTGTTATACTTGAATAAAGAAAAGAAAAAGAAAAACCAGCTGCCAAAACTAACAATCTAACATGGTTTTGGTTTTATTGAGAAAGAGGGAGAAAATAACCCAATCTACTTCCATAACTGTCAGCAAGAATCCAATGCAAGAGAAAGTATATAAAAAAATGTGTCAATAAATATGAGTTGTATAAAGAAGTACTAACCTTCAACCATGATGGTACATTGCTGTGATAACCAGTGGCAAGAACCACAGAATCAATCTGAAGAACTTGGCCATCAACAAGTTCCACTTTCCCTGGCAAGAACCTTCTGATTCCAGGAACCACTTTGATTTTGCCAGATCTAATTTTCTCAAGGGCCCCAATGTCCAGCACAGGGGTCTTCCCTGCAGTGTGCTTGAATTCCAAAGGACCCACTGAAGGCCTTTTGAGACCATACTTTTCAACATTCCCCAAAGTCAAACGTGCCAGAATCAGCAATATCTTATCAACCATCCAAAGAGGTAGCCTCTTCATCAACATCACAGCAACTTCAAAAGTAGATTTCCCAAAAACCTCTCTTGGTAAAACATGAACCTGCTCATGAAAAGAACATAAAAATATCAGACAAAATATCAAAAAGTTGTTTTCTAACTAAAATTAGACTTTCACTTCAAGAGCATGTAACAAAAGTTTCTATTAAAGGTTAACATAAATTATTAAAGTGAAACTTCAATTCTGAATGAGAAACAATTACTTAAAACATACATTGAATGAACTACTGTATCTAAGTTATGTTCTATAAAAATGCTAAGAGTTTTTTTTAGAACTTACTGAGCTTCTAACCACCATCGATGGTTTTGCATTGTGGTTACATAGATCAAGTGAGACTTCCATTCCTGAATTTCCACAGCCAACAACAAGCACTTTCTGTCCACCAAAACCCTCCCCTGATTTATATTCACAAGCATGCGTGACATGGCCACCAAACTCTCCCAACCCTTCAAACTCAGGCACCACTTTCTCTGAGTTTTCACCAGTGGCAACCACAAGCCACCTGCAAATGTACTCAACCTCACACTCAGCACCAAAGGAGGGCCCTTTCCTCCTGATGGTCTTGACCCTCCACAGGCCAAAGGTCTCATCATACTTTGCAGACTGCACTGTTTCATTGAACTGTGGGGCTATGTTGAAGTGCTTGGCATATAACTCAAGGTAGCTAATGAACTGAAACTTTGTGGGGTACTCAGGGAAGTCCTCAGGGAAAGGGAAGTTTGGAAGCTGGCAGAACTGTTTGGGGAGGTGAAGCTTGAGGCGATCATAGGTGCGGTTTTGCCAAAGAGAGGCAATGCAGTTTGCTCTCTCAAGGATTATGAATGGAACACCTTGGTCTTTGAGGCCTGCAGCCACTGCAAGACCTGAAGGACCAGCACCAACTATCACAGGTCCATTCACCCAAATGCAACGCCTTGAGAAGAGGTCCTCAGGGTCGAAGTTCTGAACCATTGGTGGCATGTTGAGACAAATGTCATGCATTTTTGTTTGCTTGACTCAAACTTTGATACAAGTGTAAAACTATGTGTGAAAGAGTGTGCTTTAGAGGGTTGTGTTGTGAACAATAGACACCAAGACTATGTTCAGTGAATTGATGGTGATAGAGGGTGATGGAATTGACTTCTAATGAAGAATTATATGGAGAGAGATAGAGAGAAAAGAGAGTGATTTAGTTGAATTGAGGAGTGAAGAGGGTGAGGAGAAGCATGAAGGGTATAAATAGTGAAGGGGTGGAGAATGCAGAGGAGCATGTGATGTCATTTGAAAATAACACTTAGTTAAATTTAGACTTCATAGTTCAGAGTTCAGGGAAAGTACAAGTGTTTCTAGTTTAATTTAGTAAAGAAAGCCTAATTTTTATGGAAAAGACACTGTAGAAGTCCATAGAACAACATTAAAATTTTGTCTCTTTGCAAAAATAAAATGAATTTGATTAACAGTTTTAAATCACTTGAACAATAATAGTTAACACTACTTTATGTCATTTCATTCTATCTGTTATGATCAATACAAAGGTACACTTAGATGGGGATTCTCAAATGATATGCTTGTGGGCCTCATTCTTTGTTTATTACAACTAATATTTTATTTTTAAAAGTTAATCTTATTCATAATATGATTTGATTCTTTAAAAGGGGAGATAAATATACATGCAAAATATTAAATTTAGATCATAGTTTAAAAGGGTCATACTTTTAGATCATAAATTTTTTTGCAAGTTTAGATGACTCTGAATGTTAGCATATGCATTTTACTTTGAATGATTCATTCCCAAACAGTTTATTCTGGCTATGCACATGGGAGAAACAGTCACTTACAGGGGATCTTGTTTCAAGCCTCCAAACTTAAGATGAGTGCCCACACTTCAAATAAATAACTAAATAAGGTTAAATAAAGCTTTGGCTGCCACTTTATCATTCAAATTTTACTTTTAACACTGTCTTATATTTATGTAATGTTTTAAACTTAAATATATTATTGTATTCATGTAAAATTTTAAATATAAATATATGTTTAGTTGCTATAATTATACTCGTAATTATTAATTGTGAATGATGTAAAGATATTGATCCAAATATATTATGTACCCTAGGTAAATAGAGAAATTAAATATTAAATATTTTCAAAAATCGTAAAATATTTTATAAAGAATTGGATTGAAACAAGAGTATCCACCAGTTGAACAATATTGTGATAATAACTACATTTGTCTTAATTATTGTGTCTATTTATAATATCTGATAGATTCTTTCATCGTTGAACTTTGATTAAGACGTGTGTCAACAGTTAGCGTTCACATTATTTAATTTTTATATAATTAATACACATTTTAATTAATACACTTAAACTTATATTGTTCAATCGGTACCGGATACTAATACACTCGAGGACTGCTCGATCCTTAGACATTTTTTATGAAGAACTAGATAGTATCGGATTTTACAACTTTTTTCTACCATTTTAAATTCTATTTTATAATCTTAGTATTTTGTAACTATTTAATGATTACGTGACAATCATTTATTGATTTATATTTTTAAAATAAATATTAACTAAAATAAATACATTCAAATATAATAAAGATTTGTATAAATAGTTATAAATGTATAAGAAGTGAAAAGAATAATAAGAAAACAATATGTTTGAGAATAAAAAATTTATTAATCTCATTGTTAAGTTAGTTTTAATAAAAATTAGTTATAAATAAAGTTGGTGATAGTACATGTCTATTAACTTATAACATATAGAGATTAATATTTTTTTAACAAAAATCTTTTGAATGAAGAGAAGTATAATAAAACCTTGTACAGATTCATTAACAAAGGTCATCAGATTAAAAGGAACATTCTAGACATCCTTGCCAAATGCTAATCACCACAAGATTTCAACCTAATCCATGTCCAAGGTTCAAGATTTCAACAAGTAGAGCATCATTTAAGCAACTGCCACATGTTTATACATGGTGAAAAGTTGGGCCAATAAATAGTTGATTTAGGGCTACCCTTCATAAGTTTTCATGTTGAAAGGGATTGTTCATGATGGCTTTTTCTTATTTTTGGGAATAGTTATATGTACATGTTATTATATATATATACTCTAGCAAGTTCTTGGTGAAGTATTATTTTGGCTCTAGGTCTTTAGTGCTTGAGTGGTCCAACATGTGGTTAAGGGAAATGAATGAAGAGAAATTTGGAAGGTTGAAGAATTGGAATATATGTTCATGATGGTGAACTCACATAAAAAAAAATGGCAAAACATGTTTGGTTTTGTCACTTGAATTGATGGTGTTCTAATTAGAATCAATCATTTTGATAGTGTTATTACCTAATCCTTTACCATTATTAGCCCATGACACTTGCAACTAGATTGAAGTTTTTTGTAGCATGAAAATAGTCTCTTCATTGAGCAAAAATTCTTCACCTTCTTTAACTAATTCCAATTTTTAATTTGCCCATTTTTCTAGAGACTTCAAAATGATTATCTAATAACTTTCCAAGTTCCGACATGGAATGTAAAGTGAGACTCATTAAAGCGACAAGGTTTGTGATCAAAATCGAATGAAGAAATCCTCAGTGTCACTGTCCCCAAAGAACTTCAGGTAGTTTTTTCTAATATTCTTCTTTTTTTACTTTATTTATTTCAAGCAGAAGAATTTTAATTATTTACAATTCACGTGATATAATCATTTGTGCATCTTTTCGAGAAAGGATAAGATTTATTTTCTTCTCTTTATTTAGTTTTGTTCTACTGTGAAAAGAAGATAAAATAATATATAAGACACACATGTCTTACCATCTTTCTAAATAAGAGAAAAACAAAGAAAATGTTCTTTAGGATAAAAGTATATATAAATAACATTTGACTTATTTGTAATAATTTTTTTATTTAAAAAATTGTCTATTAAGTATTAAAAACATTTATACTTTCAATTAAATTTTAATTGAATAACATAATTGTTATTTTGATCATTTGATGATCAATATAAAATTATATGTAATTTTTATTATTCATATATATATATATATATATATATTTAATATTATTTTATATTAATCATAAAATTTCATATTTATTAATATATGGATAAGATAACATGTTACTTAAGGAAAAAATTAAATAATACAAATTTAATTAAAATATAAATTATTTAAATATTATAAAAACCATAAATTAATAAAGATTAACTAAAAATACTTAAATTTATGGGTGACTTTAACTTAATTAAGTCATAAAATTATTATAATATATTTCTATTGAAAGTATTTATATATATAGGTCCATCCACAACCTAATAAGAAAAAAAGTGAAACATACTTCTTCTTTTAACATGTTGGTCGCTTTTGACTGTTTTGCCTAACTCACAATCCATGCGAGCTAAATGTGGGACGAGGTGGGACAACCCGCATAACCCACATATATTAAAATTCTGAATTTCTTTATTGTACTCCCATAGTTTCTTCCTGCACCCTCATACTAAAAAATTCCAAAATTATCCATCTCATATTCTACCATTAGAAATACAAACTTCACTTTCAATTCCTTAACCAATATCATCTCCATTTATCCAAAAAAAAAAATCTCATTGACTAACATTTTCAAAAACCATATTCTCACAAAAAATGTTATGGTTGAGTAATTACAAGTTAAAGATCTCACATCGATTAAAGATAAGAAATTTTTATAGTATATAACTGAATGCAAACCTCACCTTATAAGTCGACAAAGTTGAGTTAAGTTTAAAGTATAATTCTTCATATAATATATAAGAGTCATTTATAATCTATCATAGTGATAATTTGTTGGACTTATTAAGTCATCGTTATCGAATTACCCATAGATATATAGTCTCACACACGAGTTGACAGATCTCAAGGAGAAAATATCTACTTGTTGTAATAATAATAATAATGAAAGCAAGAAAGATTATAACATTTATATTTCTTTTGCAAACTCCTAATGAAGTTGAACATGTGATAACATGTTGAACATGGAGTCCTAGACTCACACGCTACAATTGAAATTTGAAATTCTCTCTTCTTGGAGCAATACAAAGTTTTTGGAACTTGGATTCATACCACCACCCATTGTACCTTGTTCGTTTTACACCTTGAAACCAACACTATCGGTTTATCCAACCAAAAAGACTATTATTCAACCACTAATTCCAATTCCAATTGTTGGTGTGCACACTATGAAACACACCTCGTTTTCATATTAAGATTGAGAAATTAATGGTGTTGTATTGAGAATGGGGTTAGATAGGATAATCCAGAACAAGGAATTGACCTCACGTGCATGGAACCTTGATCTTCTACAGTTTAATTTTAATTATCATGGAGAACTACACTATGACTAGATCTTTGTTGTCATACACTTTTTTTCCCAATATGTTTCATTCTACTTGGCAAAATAAATGTTAACTTATTCCTTCTTCTAGACTCAATTATAAAACAATTAATTACTTTTATAACAATTAAAAATATTATTTCTAGACTTAATTATAAACAAAACTAACTACTTTTACATTAAGCTTATTTAATATTATTATTTGGTAGTTAAATTTAAAGATAAAGGTTTTTTTGAAATAATAGCGCATTAAATGGGTTTTAGAAAATTCAAATTTACTTATATTTAATTATATTTAATTATACTAAATTTAACCATTTTTGTTTCTTATATTATCTTAGGAAGAATATTAACGAATGAGTAAAATATTAATAGTTCAGGAATATATTTAATGCAATTAACTTATCTCTTCAACCTAGGTGAATTTAGTTTATGTTCCCTTATAAATGAGAACGAATTGAAAACTGAGTTTTAACTTATAATATGTATACAAACATTACGAACACTAATACGATACGGACTAATATGATACGGACACATATATGGATATGTAGATACGTAAAATCTTCAAAATATATTGTTATGAATTATATAAATTGACAATGAAGATTTATGTACATAATAAGTTTGAGTTTTTATAAAATTAATGTATTTTTATTTTATAAATTTGTGTTAAAACTGTCAGAAATTTAATAAATATTTTTTAAATTAGACATTTTATCATACGTGTATCATACGAGTGTTGGTGTCCGATATGTGTGTCTATTCGAAAATACTTAATATAAAGTTGGTAAAAAAAATACTTAATAAATTATCATTTTTTATTTTTTTTTCTTAAAATATAAAAAACTTAAGTGTTTATTATTTTATTTTAAATTTAAAGTTGTTGTTGTCAAAAAATATGGATACATATAGTTTATATTTCTATTTAAATATTATAATATAATTTATTTAAATTTTTATATGTATTTTAAATGCTAAAAGTTATCAAATTATGTTTTTATTTATTTTTAATATAATACACATATATATATACAAAAAATTATAATATTACATTTATTTAATATTATTTGATGTAGCATCAAATTATTATAATTATTTTATAAATATCGGTTCAAGTTCAAGGGTTGAACCATTGAGTTGAATATTCAATTTTAAAAATAGTGATGCTAACAAATTGTCGTAAGGATATTTATTAAAGAATTAGTAAAAGATGAATTACTTTTTATAGGAAGCGTAGAAATAGATTTTCCCATGATTTTTTAGTGCGATATTGCACTTTCATAACATTTTTAATATTTTTTGTTTCTTAAACAGTACCTTAGACACTCGTTATATATACTGTCTTTTTTTTAAATACAAGACACTTATAATTATTTTATATTTACTAAGAAAGTTGTTTAATTTAGTTAACACCATTAATTTATCTATTGTAAATAATAATAATTTTTTCCTTAAATTAATGGCTATAGATTTTCCTTAAAAATAGTAATAGAGTTTTAATTTTTAAAATTAAACTCTTTATTTTTCGATTTCCATAGCAAGGAGAAAAATACAATTTCATAATATTATCATTTAGGAACTAAAATGGTTCAGAAGATTTTAATTAAAAAATAATTAATATAGATCAATTTAAAGAATAAAAGTAATAATGAAATAAGTAAAACAATATTTATTTTCAGTACGGATAGGGAATACTTTTATTATTATTTTTTGTGTGAAATATACTTATTAAAGTCATTGTGGAGAAGTGTTTCTCCATTTTTGATTTATTTATGAATATCTTCTATCATGACAAATTATATAAAATTGCTTTGAAAGTATCAAACAATCAATTTTTTGAAACAAATCATTGTTTCAATGAGTGAATAACAACAATTATGCCAAAGTCAATTCTAATAATTCTGAAAAAAAATAGTGCAATTAATTTATAAACTCATTGGAAAGTATTCTTCTCCGTATAATGTTGCACGTTATACTATACATAACATAATTACGTAATATATATATATATATATATATATGTGTGTGTGTGTGTATTATGACTTTTACTTTTAATTTTGTAGATGCTATTCATAATGATTGAATCACATAAATTGTCACCATGTTATGAAATCCATGAAAGCTGTTTTTTAGCTAAAAGAATAAGTGTTTTTTTGGATTTTGAAATGATTGGCCAAATTGAAAAAGTGTTTCATGTGAAATAAAATTGAAAACTAAATCTCTTGTTGATGAAGAAAAGTAAGATATCGATTCTTCTTTCAAAGGCATAATTGTTAATTAATATCTTTATAATTATTCTTTTACCAAAGTGTTTTTTCAATAAGCAATAATTGAATGAAATTATAGGAAAACAATTTGAGTTTGGCTGTTTAACGTACTAAATTCAATTAGGAGCTTATGATTAGTTTGTTTTCTCTATAACTCAATACATGGAGGAATTAAATTAGCTTAAGTGAAAAAATACGAACAATAAAATAAATTTTTTTTATAAATCAGAATTTATTTATTTATAACTTGAAAGCAAAGTTTTGGAATAAAAATGATAAGAGTGTTGTTACAAAATAGTTTATACACAAGTTCTTGTTTAATAGATCAATTTTGTTTTTAATAGACCAATTTTGTTTTTAATAGACCAATTTTGTTTCAAATAAAATAACTTTTTGTTTATCTTAAAGATTTTTTATTTTCTCAATTTTTTTATAAATTTATTGAGAATGGTTGAAAAAAAAGTGACCATCTCAATTTATAATTTATCTAGTGAAAGAAATATAATTAATTATCTTTAACACATTTTTTTTTATAATATTCAATTCTAAAATTTTATTTACAAAACTTGTTCTTATGGTGAAATTCTTTCAATATTAACTTCTTCTCGCTTCTAAACTTCTCGACTTTTAGGTGTTATAGTCATTTTGTCCTTCTATTTCTTCTAGTGACAGAGAATACCTGTAAAAATATTTCGATATTTAAAAAAACTGAAAAATTACATGTACGTTTTAAGTTTTTTTTTTATATATTTTTTGTTAAATCTTGATATCATGATTCAATTATAGAGTTTAAAAACATCAATCATATTCTACATGTAATATATTAGTACAAAACTTTTTTTGGAATGAATTATTTATTGGTATGTTAAAATGATATGATTCATTCTTATCACTTCTTGTTGCATTACGTAATGATGAATGCAGAATCATGCATGAGGATTTACTTGAACCAATGCAGTCTAGAGAGAATGATCTTGTTATTAGGGATGTGCAAAATCTTCTTAATTGTATCATAAAATATTCTAAAATGATGCATTCCAAAGAGTGATCTAATAGGAATGTGCAAAACAATGTTATCTGTGCCCTAGACTTGTGTGTTATTGGAATTAATGCTTCAATAAGTATAAAAAAAAAGTGATTAAGTAAAAGAATTATTAATTGATTGATTGAAGTAGGGCATGCAACAAGACTAGACTAGAAGGATATTCTAAATCCACACTTAACTGTGCTCAGATTTCTGAGTTCTCTTCTAAGTGGGTCTCACTTTATTTTTTTCTAAAACATGCTTTAGTGGCTGGTCATTTCATCAAAATATTCACATAAAATAAATAAATATTTTTTATTTTATTTTTTTGATTGATTATGAGAGTAAGAGATTTTATAATTGCAATCTATAGAGGAAATGTTAATGATTGAAAAATGAAAAATTGATGTTTGGTAACCACACTCATGTGGTTGTTGAGTACGCGTTTCATGCCTTAATGGTAGGGAGCATGGCTCAAACCAAGTTACATATTTCCAATAGTGCATCTTAATAAAAACCAAATCATAATTTTATTCCACAAATTATTTTAACTTTTAAATTTTGTATGAATTTGGAATAGTGACAGTAAATTTAAACTGTATTCTCTATTTTTTGAGAAAAAACTCTCTGCTCAAAATTTGTAGAAATTTAATTTAAAGTTCAATACATATTTTCGTTCATGAATGTTTAGGAAAATTGGTTTTACTTTATAGTTTAAAATTTATATTTATTGAGTATTTATAGTAAAAAAATTAGTGGAATAATTTCTTATCGTTATTTTTTTTATATTATGTAAAAAAAATTGATAAAAATTCATTTTAATAATTTACTTATTATGGAGTATTCAATAAATCTAAAATTTAGAATAGGGACAAAAAATAATTTCACGTTATAATTTTTTAGAATTTAAATATTTTAATTAATTTTTTATTATAAATTTTTGTTTAGTGCTTTTATTTTTGTCTAAATAACTAACGAAAATCTTCAATGAAAATACAGGTTAGACGCAAAATGTAAAAAAAATAAAATTAAAAATATCTTAAACACATTTTAATTTATTATTTTTATCGCCGATTTTATTGAAAGTAAAAAAAATCTCAAGTATACAATTTATTAAAAAAAAATGAGCGAGACTTATTAATTTGTATTTAATTAATAAGTGTTATACATAATGTATTTAAAACTACTCTTGCTTCATTTATTATTCGGATATCTCCGTACAAAATTTATTTAGTGAAATAAAAATATCATATAGTTATTTTACTTAATGTCATTATTTTTCTATTTAATTTTATGTTTCCATAGGTTTTAGGCTCAATTTTCTATCTAGCACCATTTACACTTTTATTTCCCTATCTAGCACCTTTTTATTTTTATTTTTCTATCTAGCACCCTTTTGTTTTTATTTCCCTATTTAGTACCCTTTTATTTTTTATTTCCATATCTAGCACCATTTCAAAAATAAATAAATAAATAAATAATAAATTAATTTTTTTTTATACTTTTAATTTTGAATAAATTAAAAAATAAGTATTTTTAATGTTTAAAATAGTTAGAAATATAATTAATGAATAAAGAAATGAGTTTTTACAAAATAAAAATAAAAAAGTAATAAACTAAAAATGTTTAGTTTAAATTTTGTTTTAAGAATGAAGAAAATAAAAAATAAACTCTACAACAACGTAAGAGTTGAATCTATAAACATAAATTAGTATTTATTTTTATTATTATTGATGATGTAATCATGTTAATTTCAAGGACATAATTATAAAAAAATCAAAGTCAATTAATATTAATTAATATTGAACGCACAAATAATATTGAAGTGTCTATCTACCCTAAATGCAAAATCCTAAAAAAAAACTAATGCAATTGTTACACTTAATGCTTAAAAATGAGAAAAAGAAAAATATAAAAATAAATAAATATAGAAAATAAAAGCAGCAACATTGCAAAAGATCTTTCATGTTACTAAAGGACTATTTGATGAAACTCATAAATGAAGAGTATTGGCCTGCATACACTGGTAAAATACTATGCCTAAGTCCCGACATGAAAATAACCTCAAAGGGGAGACCTAAGTCAAGTCGAATAAGGACTGATATGGACATAAGAGAACAACATGATCAAACAAAAAAAATGTTCATATTGTCAAACACTAGGACACAAAAAAAGAACATGTCCCAACATTATTGGATTGTGCACTTCTCGTCATTAATTATGTTTCATTTCGCATAAATTATTTAATGTACCATTGAAAAAAATATTAAATGAATGATCATCTTTCATTTATTTTTCTTTTTATGATTAATATCTACTTATTTATTATCGTTTTATATCTCTTATCTTTATCTTGTGTAGATTTTTTTTATATCTTGTATATTTATCTTATTTTGTTTTACCTTTATTTTATATCTTATATGTTTTTAGTTATTATTTTTTTCTGCTATTGTTTATTTATTTATTTTTTTTGTTTTTATTTTATTATTGTTGTTTTTATTTTCTATACTTATTTATTTTTGCATTTTTTTCTTCTCATTTTTAAGCATTAAGTGTAGCATTTGCATTAGTTTTTTTTTTAAGATTTTGCATTTAGGGTAGACACTTCAATATTATTTGTGTGTCCACTATTAATTAATACTAATTGACTTTGGTTTTTTTATAATTATGTCCTGTATTTTTTACTTGAAATTAACATGATTACA
>Ga0123342_1004434_pt1 | contig 21432 bp, 3 predicted proteins | sample Turbeawhitnodule_FD_89960 | JGI IMG/M metagenome (GOLD analysis project Ga0123342, IMG submission 89960) | Root nodule microbial communities of legume samples collected from Mexico - Turtle bean Mexico white nodule | ecosystem: Host-associated > Plants > Roots > Nodule | place: Mexico: Nepantla...
AAAAAAAAAAATAAATAAAAAAAAAAAAAAAAAATATATATATATATATATATATATATATATATATATATATATATATATATATATATATTCATTCATGAATATACATATACATAAACTTATATATTATAAATTAAAAAATATAAATTTAAAATCTTGGTATGTAAATGTAACTATAAATTTAATAAAAAATATTATTTTAATAAAATAATGCTTAAATAAAAATAATTATCATTTTTATTATAAAGAAATAATCTTTTTTATTCTATTAGTAAAAGAAAACATTGTTATTATTATTAATATTATTATTACATATATCAAAGGTTACCTAAAAAAAGAAAGGAAGCATAGCAAGAATAGTAAAAGAAAATATAGTCTTGAGTATAACTACGTACACGCTTTCATATATATATATATATAGTATATCTATTTAAACAATCCTCAATTCATATAACTTCCACGGAGTGCATTCTCCAGAAAATAATTTCCTACTATTATTATATTATTAGTATTATTATTTCGTTTAAAGAGTTTGATCATTCACTTGTTATGGTTTAACTTTTCTAATAAGATGCAAATTAATTTATAACGAAGTAAAATTTATATTAATAATCATTCTGACATTTTATTATACATAAAGTGAAACAATTTAAAATGCCAAATGTATAAATATTTTAAAATGTAAATATATATTTCAGAATGATATATTTTGTTCACATAAATTTTTTCTGCAGTGGGGTTTAATTATTTTTGTGAAATTGAAAATTTGTTATTTTCACGTTTGTGTGAGTTTAGGTTTAAAAATTGAAAGAGTTTAATAAGAGAACTCGCAAGATGAAGTATCAATACAAAAATATTAAAAAAAAAATTATCATATTAAAATTGTGTAATTTTATTTTGAATTCTTTTCAATATTTTTGTCCTTATTTTATTTGAAATATATTACTTTTAGTCTTCTAAGCATTATCTAAAGTACCTTTTTTTCCCTTTATAAAACCTTGTCTAAACTATTCAAATTTTACCCTTCTTATAAAGGAATAAGTTACAACTATGATGAATTGGAGGCTTATGTAAAAAATTTGTAAAGCAAAAGAATTATCTTTACACATTAAAATATTATTGCTTGTGTCTTTTAAATTAGTAATATTTTGTTAATGAAGATAGTTTCACATGATTTTACATCCATATCTCAGATTGATTTTTTTTTTCTTTTTTTCTTTAGTGTTGAATTAATTATTATATTCATGGAGACAAGGAGTTATGGTTTATGATTAAAATATTAATTTGCTAAGCAACTTTGGCCCCTAGGTTTGGTTCAAGCCTTTTTTTTTTTTTTAATTGTCAAACCTACTTTACTTAGAAGTTAGTTTTGTATAAAATGTGAAATTGACCATTTCACACCTTATTATTATCATTGATATGAAAGCAATTGCGTGACAATTCACGTGAAATGTAAAATACATAGTTCACACTTCAATTTGGTTGAACAACCAAATTTTATTGTCAACACCATTTTATATATTATAATTTATTGAATTTTTCCTATCTTTCTTGGTGTTCCATTTTTAAATAATTTATATATTTTGATTTAAATATGTTGAGATAATATCATTATAATGTTATGACATAAGTCTATTAAAATAATACTATTATGATTAATAAATGTATATGAGATGTTATCTGCTTTGAAGTTCAAAATTTCATCACAATTTTATTTATAAAAGATAGTAAGAGAATTAAAAGCGAAAACTATATTTAAATTATTATTTGCGTCAAATTCTAAATGATGCGAGCATGCCGGAACATTATATAAGAAGATTTAAATTTTTAACCTAGTTTTTTTTACAATAATTTTTTCAATCACAAACCTAAAATTTAATAATTTCTTTAGATTAAATTTTTTCATTTCACAAGGTTATTTTATTCAAATTTTGCTACTTACTTTGCTGCACCCTCTCCAACCATAACAATCATAATAATTTAAGAAAGGGAAATCTTGAGGAAATTATGGTGAATGAGGAAGGCAATTTTAGTTATAGATGCTTAACATAGTAAGGCCAAAAACGAGGACTTATTTTAATGACTAATTTATTGGAATCTTACAAAGCATCTACATCAGCTACAACTACTACATCTGAAGTTGGGGAATTCCCATTGCTCTCTCTTTTGTTCTTCTTTTTTTTTTGTTTTTTGATGGTGGTGAAATTTCAATTGATTAAATGAACAATATAGAAGAAGGGACATAACTTGATGCATCATCATGTTCAATCTCAAGCTGTGACTGTTGTTTCCACAGCAATCTTTGCAGGGTATGCAACTTCTGATTTTATATCAGCTTCCCATAGTTGTGGCACAGCTTCCTTAAGGTTGTGAATGCTTTCCAAGGCATAATCTGCACCCTTACATCTTTGTGATGTACCAATCTGTATGTAGCAATCAATGAGTTATAGAGCCTCAAATTTGGTGATGCAGGGTTTATATATATACACTAAAATGCTACTACCAGTAATAGTTTCTGCTACATGACAAAATTTCCAATGACTTACCAGCACAGTGTGAAGCCCCACACGTTTTCCAGCTAGTATGTTACGGGTACTGTCCTCAAAGAACAACTGATATAAGAACCAAAAAAGACAATAATTAAGCCAAGGAACAAGGAACAACATTGGATAAGTGAAAACAAATAAACTGTCCTTAATTGACTGAGGTCACAAACGTTAATCTGATGTGACATTTTTCACAATTTTTTATGTGTTACTAAGTGGAATAACTTGACGTGATAAACTAAGAAGAGCAAGACCATTTTGGAGATTAAGTTGAAACCTTGTAAATTTAAGATGATTAACTCTGTTGAAAGGGTATTTTAGCTTGAAATCATGAAGCTTATAAAGGGTAAATTTCTTACTGTTCTTTGAGGTTTAAGGTCTGCTATCTTGAGGGCCAATTCAATGGCATTTTCTGATGGTTTGCAAATAATTGGTGTCTTTGGCAAGATTGAACTGGGATTGGGCTTAGCAAAATGTTCTATGATGTCAAAGATTTGAGAAGTGGCTGGACCATTACTAGTAGTGGTTGGAGTGGTTGTCCTTGAACCCACAAACTCAATGTCATCTTCATCATCAGAAACAGTGCTCTTGTGGATGGGATTAAGGGTCTCAAAGCATATGATTCCTTCAAAGCAGTCTTCTAATCCAAGCCTGTTAAGTGCCTTAGCCGCGTGGACTTTGTCTGCATTTGTGAAGATCTGTTCACAAAAACAAGAGAAGCAATAAAGGTCACATTAGATATTATGAACCATCTTATGTGACTTATTTTACTGCTTCCATATTGGTCATAGAACAACTTACAAGTTTCCTATAGGGCAGGCTCAGCAACAGGTTCCTCAGAACTGGGTCTGGTTTTAGGTTCTCATAAGGTAATCTCCCATGAACAAAACTGCAAGCAGTGATTAACAAACCAATGTCACCATTTCAAAATAAACACAAGTTTTGAAAGAAAAAAACACTTTTTATCATTTGAAAGAAAAAAAAACACTTTTTTATCAGTTTGAAAGTGATGGGGCAAAAGAAAAAGGCTAAGGTACCTATGATACTCATCATAGTCAAAGTCATATCCAATTGCCTGAATAAAAAATGAAACAAAAACAATTATGGGTGTTAGTGTTTCAAGAATTTAATAATGGAAACCAATTTCACAGGGAATATGATAAGGAAACATACCCTTAGACCAGCCATAGTTGTTCCATAATTCTTGTAAAGGAGGTTGGACAAGTCATCAATTTTGCTAGGGTGTATGCCAAGCTTCTCAACCATGTAGTCTGTGATCAATGATACCACTCACGTGAGTACAAAATTACAAAGTCATTTCTGAGAATGCTGTGACATAGATATATGGCACAGTGGCTTACCTTTAATATTTTTGAGACATGCTTCTGCAATACCAGATTTGAGGGGATACAAAGTATCATCTAAATCTGCAGAAGAATCTCAGAGTTATAACACAGCATACATGAATAAGGAAATTCATTTTGGTATTTTAAAGTTGTTCTGATAGCAACACAAGGCTCACCAAAAAGAAGGCAATCATATTTTGGTCTCTGAGCCTGGTGTCTGAAGCGGTCTTCGAACTCCATTTCAAAGCCTTAAACATAGAACAGAAAAAAAGTGTGTAAGTTCCATGAAAGCTTCATTTGAACCAATAAAAATTTATAGGCCAATTCATTTTGATTCTCCATGGCTTTATGGAACCAGATATAGATGACTTTTTTTACTCATTAACACCAAAAGTGGTTAAAGTGTCCACAAGGGGAGACAAATAAGGGGGCAATCCAAACCAGTTAGGATAAGGCTTTGTGAAGTTTCTGAGTGGACAATTCACAGCCAGTGGAATGGATTGAATTAAAAAATAAAACAGTGAAACAGTGCCCCTTTGGTGGCACAGAACTTAAAGAAACTTGGTAACCCTTGCTTTAAATTATAAAACTTTGAAGCCACAAGAAATGGACTTGTGTGAAAGGGAACAAACCCATTAATAAAACCTTGGAACAGAGTTCATGTGACAGAGAAAACCACTTCCAAAAGTGAAAAAACTTTTGAAAGCATACAATTTGCTCATTCAACAAGCTTTCACGATCCAACTGAAAGTACCAAGTGGATTGTCCAAGAAAAAAGACATCGCTTTACAGCAATGCATATTTTTTAGAAAACACATTTCTAAATAAAAGATTTATGGCAGCTATTGTTCTTTATTCCAAAATCTGGTTCCATGCTGGTAAATTTCCAGGCAAAACCTCAAAACTCATGATCATGGTACTCATGGCCTTGTCTTAATTATGTTTGAAGGGTGATGAAGACATGGCTGATTGAAAATCAAAAGTGAAGGATTCAGGACAATGGTGCAGAGAAAAAAAACAACCAAATAGAATGGTTTGCATGAAAGAATAGACCAAGCTATTAGCTTACCAAAGAGGGAACAATGAATGATGGGAAAGGCAAAAGAAGAAGAGGGTATGGAGAAGCAAAGTTGGAAGACAATGCAAAGTTGCTGTAGGAAGCAAGAGGGAGAAGGGGGAGAAAGAAGAGAGGCAAGAGTTGGTTTATATAGAGAAGGATTGCTTCTGTGTCAGGGTCTATGAATATAATACTGCATTATTTCTCCACAATTACGTTTAATATTCAAATTAGATGACCAATGGAACATGTACAAAGAATATTATAATTTTCAGTTCTACAAGAAAGTGACAACTAATATAATTGGTTAAGGTTTTTTCCTTCTTTTTAAATGGTGTTTTGTTTTTGACTGAATTTTAGAACCAAAATCTGATTTTTCCTTTACCTTTACTTCTGCATTACCAATTAATAAAGTATAAAGGGGAATGTGCCAGCTGCATCAGCACAAAATAGAGGTGGAGGCTCATGCTAGTTGTCACCTTGTATAGGAAACAACACTCTTGTTTCCAATTTTTTTTGGTGGAAAATCATTTAGCTTGATTTTCCCAGCTAATCATATGCACATTTTAAACATGATTTATATGAAAATTAATAATGTCTTTAGTTATGGTTATCCATAAAGGATATATTAATATTTGTTAAATATTTATAAATGAATCTTACCTTCACATTTGACTTAACCTTATACCTTTTTTTTTTGTAATAGATCAATCCATGGGTCTTATGTTTAAGAAAAAAACAGCCTTTAATGATGATTAGGAAATTAAAATCTAGTCTTTCCTTCCTAACTTCTCATTCATAGTTAGTTTACTTTTGAAGTTAAAGAACTCACATCACTAAATATAAGAAATTTCATAGTATATTAGTAGATGTCTAATACGTTATTTCGTACCATGTGAAAGTAGCTATGTAATTTCATAGAGTCATTCGATCTGAATGTTACATGAAGAACATAAGTCAGATGAAGGAACGGAAAGACCTAGGTTATAGAAGATCATAATATGAGCAACAGATTTGGATTCTTATATACCCACTCATACGGTACTTCATTGTGTGATATATAGAAGATTCATTTGTATAGATATCATCATCTACCTCCAGAAAGTCGTATATTTTATAAGAAGTTTGTGCAATTTAGAAAAAGAATTAAGGTTTAGAGTTTAAGATTTAACGTTTGGTTTTGTAAGATTAAGTTTAACTTAAAATTCACTTCTAAATTTTTTTTATAAATTAATATTCATTCACGTAGCAATGTACAAATTTAAATTTACAAATTCTCATTTTGAAGCTTTACGAAATGGGTAATTTATACGGAGAAATTAACAAACTTATTGATACATTTCTTGGATTAACAGAAGCAAATATTAAACCTTATTGTTCTTATTGATGTAATTGAAAAAGTTTGAATTTTTACATACAAATGCAAATAGAGATGATGTCATTATAAATAATCCTGGTTGCTATACAGGTGTAAAGATTTTGAAAGTCTTAATAATGCTCTCCTAATTATGGTGAGACAATGAAGTTTAAAATCTTTCCCAAGTCATTACTTTGCTCTTCTTTGTTAGCTTCATTTTTGCTTCCCACCATCATCATATACTCCAACCTAAACATGCAAAGTTCAAAGATTTTTTCCTTCAAAACTTCATCATCAATGCAATAATTTTTGTGGGGTTAATATATTTTGCTCAAAAGTCATATTCTTTTATCAGCAAGAAAGAATAAATAAATATGAATCATTTCAGGGTGGTCCAACACTATTTACAAATCAAACCGGAAATAACCAGTTATTCCACTCAACTGAACTTAAGCTACTAAACAGAGAAATATAATAACACCACACAAGCATCCTACTCAAACTAAAAATCTGTGAAGTCAAAGACTTTTAATCATAAACCAACACATTAACAGGTTTAGACACCAATTCGACTAGAAAAAACAGGCGTGCACAACTTTAGATGTAATTCAAGACCAGATCTTTAGTTGGACAAAAGAAAAAAAAAATCAAAATGGTCTATTACTCCACCTTTAAAGATGAATTTATTCATATGCCTCTAGATCTCACCAAGAATTGCAATCCAGACACTTTCCCAAAAAACATTAATATAGGTTGAAACATTACAAGTTTAAAATGCAGAAAATGTGAAACAGGAACGATATGATCTACCAATATCACCCGTGTTCCAAATTAACCAAGAATTCTACATAAAATGTGTCAACTCAAAAGCCATTTTAGACCCTTAACTAGCCACTATATGGTCCTAAAATTTTCTCACCACATGTTCATGCCTCGTGAATTTATATGTGTGATGAAATTTTGACAACTATAAATAAATCATCACCAACTATATATAAGATCAATATTTACTTTTAATATAAATTTTTAAGATAATAAAGTTTATTTGTAATTATATAAAATTTCCAACTCACATTTTTTAAATTAAAAATGAGTTTCTCAATGTTATTATTACTTTACCTACAAGATGTTGATATAATTAAGCAATTTGAAAGAAGAGACACGTGGATTTGTTGGAAAACAATTGAAACACCGAGTTCATGGTATTGAGTTGTCCCACAAATATCATTCCACCTTGTTCATGCACCATATTTTTTTTTTCATTTTCCCATTTACATATATATTTCGAATTTAATAGCTATGCATAGTCAATGTAAATTTTTATATGATCTTTAGATAATTATTGTAAGAAAATGTAGTTTTGTCTGTGGATTTTATATTTCATTGTATTAAAAAAAATCAAACTAAACAAAAGTAACTCAAGTTATAATGATTTTTACTTGTATATTTCATATTTCAATAGGGTCATTTAAATGTGTTTTTTATTTATAAAAAAAATATAATTTTTACTTGTGGATTAAATTAATTTTAACTTATTAAAAAACTTATTTCATATATTTTATCTTTTTAGAGATAACTATTTATAAATTCTCCATGTATGATTTTCCTAAGAAAATTTTTCAATCTCAAAAGTTATATATATAAGGATAACTTAACCACATGAACTTGAAGGAGGAAAAAGGAAAATGTTGGTACTATTTTATAATAAACTTCCTTGTGCCCACACTAAAAACATATGCTTGAAGTTCCTTTTTATAATGCTTTTTAGCTTTAGTTTTTGTGGGCTAGAAGTGCTTTTCAAGTCCACCAAATAAAGGAAGGAAAAGAGAATGCAAAAGAAAATGTTGCACTTCTCATCAACTTCTATCCACAAATTTCTTGGCTTAGCACAATCCCCACACACGTTCAATATTCAAAGTCTTCAAATTTTTTTAATTGCGGCCATGATCTTATACATTATGGTTCATAGAAAAACATGGGAATTATTTTAATACGAAAACATTTATTTTCTATATTATTTTTGTTTTAATGTCAAAGTGTGAGGATATGTTTAGATTAGTTTGAGATTTGGGTGTGAGTGTCCTTAAAAATAGAAGTTATTCTCATGTCAGAAAGTGGAAGCCACCTATGCAAATGACAAGGTGGAAGAAACAAGAATCCTAAACTAGAATAATGTTTTGATCTAATCATATATTTAACTACTTACCCTTTTGCGTGTAGAAGTCGTAGTTGGCTAAAATTGTGTGTTGCAAAATGAAGAAAAATGACAAAACCAAGTCGTGTACAGCTCAGTGTAACATGAACAATAGCCTCAGAGATTTGGGGCAGTGAACTTTGTTAAAGAGTTAGAGGGTCCATGGCTTTTTCCTCCAAAGGGTTTTCCTTGAGCAAAGATATTTTAGGGTGTTTTTGTGAAAGGAGAAAAAAATTGTTCTGGTTGCATAAACCATGATCACTCGCTACACACTTCTGGATTCTTGGTGCACGTAAGTGGACTTTTAACGAACACCTTACAGCTAATAAGAGCACCACTTTCAAACGTCCTTTGTGTTACGACAAAAGTTACGGTTTCGCCAATCAGATTAATCATCAACATCTCCTTTGTATTTTTCCTACTACAAAACTATTATTTTATTTTATTTTGTTTTTAGAGAACAAAACCACAACAATTTTATGACTATTAAATAGTAAAATATTGTAGGATTAAACCCTAAATCTTTCACTTAAGATTGATGTTATTAAACATTTTCAATTTTCATTCACAACCTCTTTTAACAACTTTTTCACCTTAAAATCAATATAAAATATTCAGAATCGACCTAAATATATTACTTTACTCTTCAAAAGAGACAATCCTGCAAGCAAAAATTGGAATTGCAATTAACCTGAACTTATCTGAATATTCTAATTTAGGATTTTATTTAAAAGAATAAGACTAGCTTCCCTTATCTGAACTTTAACCGATGCTCACAAAGAGCTCCAAATCTACCAAAAACTTAAATGTAATTAACCTGCATAGATTTTGCATGTGACTCTTTTAGTTTTAAAGTTAATTTCTGTTAACTCAGAGTCTTAGTTATATAGTTAGATTTTCAGTTTAAATTTTACACATTTTAAGTACTCGTATTAAAAAAAATATATTATAATAAATTATTATTAGTATTTTTTTTTATTTGATAGATAGATTTTCAATGTAAATATAAGATGTTAAAATATTTTATACTAATTCATAAATATCATAAAGATTATAATATTATAATACGGTTTATATAATAATTTCATTTATTGCGTAAAAAAACTATATTAATAAAAACTTATTTCAATAATTTTCTTATTATCAATCCTCGTGGAAAATTTGAATTAGTAAAAACACCAATTTCGCGTATGGAAATAAAATATATTTAACCTAATATTTTAAGGCATGGTAATGATCATTGTTAACGAGGCCATATAATATGATTTCAGATTTTAAAATTTGTTTGATCTTTGATGGAAAGACACCAAGTCAATAAGGGGCTTTATCACTTGTTTTAATTGTTACTATTTTAATATGATCTTTTACATCAAAGCCAATGTTCTTGATCAGTACTCAATATTAATTTATCTTAGTTACAGTTAAAATATTCATTTTGTTTTCCCCCAAAGATCTTAGGCATGTGTTTGGTTAGTGAGGAGGAAACTCACACTAGAGTTTCATTATGAGAATAATTTTCATTTTATCTCTTAACTACACTATGATGTAATTTTTAATATTATAAAAAGTTTTATATTACTCTTCTTAGTTTGAACTTCTTTAAATCTCCCACACACACGTAACATTAAGCTCGACCACATTTGTTCTTGTACTTATCCATTTTTTTTGCATATTTTATAAAAACAAAATTAAAAAAAATGTACGACAAGAAGTGTTTTATTTTAAAAATTTGCTTCTCTTTGGAGAAATATTTTAGAAATGACAACACATTTGGGTAGTTGAAGATCATAATTTGCTACGGTTCACATTATTAATTGAGAGAAAAGACAAAGAAAGTATTAAACAGGGCAAAGATTCCAAGAATGCATGATCCACAAATTTAGATTTTATTGAGGTGTGCATCTTTCTAGAATTTACATGAAACTTTGCATGAAGAATTTAAATTTTTGAAAATGGCCCAAATGGTTGAATGTGTTGGATCTTTCATTATCATGAATTGTATTATTTTTTGGAGTGGATGAGAAGTTATAAGAGATGGTCAAATTGTGAATTTCCAAGTGTTTTTGTGAGTTATTGCTCATGAAAGTGCCAAAGTTCAAAGACTAATAAGGTTTATTTATTTATTGTGTGAGTTTATCTGAAGATCCATTATTTGAGCAACGACCCAGAATGCAGTGGTTACACGTATGGTTGAAAAGCCAAAATCATAAACAATTGTAGTAATTATCCGATAAAAATCCATGAAGCAATTTGAGCAACATAGATGTCAGTATCCATCATTGCATAATTATCTTCAGAATTTTAGACCAAAACCCCTCTATGATTGAGCCTTTCTCAAGTACACATTTCATCACCACACCACACCACACTTTTCAATCAATTATTATATACTCATCTTTTCCACTTCTAACACCTCACCTTCACCATACCAATGAATAAATATATATATTGAACCAGAATATTTCATATTACTGATCCAATATAATATAAAAAATTCTCTAAAAATGCCTTTGTTTTGTTTTAGAAATATAAGATATAAGAGTCTTATATTAAGTAAAAATACAAAATTAAATAATATATATGTATAATATTTGTATATGATATAATTTTTTATTAATGTAATTTATTTAAAGTCTCGTTTATAGAACCTATTAATTATTAATAAGAAAATTCAATAAACCTATCCGAAATCTTAATAAAAAAATATTGACTAGTGTTACTTGAACCACGAAGATATAAATTAAATAATATTAATTAAGATATAAAGATTAATTAATATTAATTAAGATTAAGAAGATAAGAGACAATTAATTTGGTTTCAATTTGAATGTTCTTATTCCGATATCAAATCTGAAAGATAACATCGTTAGACTCAATCAATCACGACAATATTGTCGATTTTGGAAGTTGTGTTTCATCACGATTTTGTTCTTAAAATTGTCTCGATTGGAGGAGGAAATAGTACATAAATTGTCTTTGACCTTAACTTCTGAGTGATGTGTGACTATATTAGTAACGAAATAGTTCTGATTTGAGATTATTTAAACTTTACATATCTATTATTTGAAGAAAGTTTTGGATGAAATATAATTGAGACTATTTAAATTTTGAATGAGAATAAATTTACATGTCTATTATTTGAAGAAAGTTTTGAATTAAATATGATGCTATAGTGTATTGAAGAGTTTATTTGTTTATAAGATTCAACTATTTTTGTTAGATTAAAGATGGAGATGAAAATGAGAGTTACCTAAGATTGAAGAACACAATGAAATATTTAGTAATATGATTGATAAAGTAGAATAGAGTGAGAGTATGGCATGAATAATTAAGTGAAAAAGACCATCCTAAATGGTAGATCTTGTGTAGTTGGCATATTTAATTGATTGGGAGGAAATAATGGGAAACAAAGATTACATGGCATGGGAAAGTACAAGTTAAGTAGAAGAAAAGAGGTGGAAAGGGAAAAATGGTGGGTAGAGAAATGAATCCTTAAAATATAGAGAAGATTATATACTAATACTCTTTCTTTTCTCTCTTTGAAAGCTCCATTTCACTCTTTCCCTCCTCAATAATTCCAACCACCTGGGTTGCCTCTGATTGTGACACCCCTTTTTAAATTTCTCTATTTATTCTTATTAAATGATTTTCTCTTTCATCATCACAAACACTTGCAATTTAATTATTGCACAAAACCTTAATTACTACACATTTTCTTTCACTAAATTTATTAATATCTAACCACACAAGATCATATCAAAATGATTAGGTTATATTTACCACAATAAAATGTGTGTATTTATAACAAAACAAAATACACATATACCAAGATTTTATAAAAAAATTATCAATATATACACGACTATAAAATCATTAAATAAAAATAATTAATTAAATTAAATATTATTTTATAGATTAAAAAGTTATTAATATATAAAATAGTTTCTAAATTTATAAATTATTTTTTAAATTAATATCTAATTAGTTTATTATCTAATTAACTACCAATTTTTTTTAACTATTTATTTTAAAATTTATATTAGTTGGTAGTTAAAATCTTAGTAGCTATTTAGATACTCATCTAGCAACTAATTTATAAATTTTATTAATAATATAAACTAATTTAAATAATAATAATAATTTTAATCTATAAAATACTATTTAATTTAATTAATATAATGATTAATTATTTTTACTTCTAAAATTAATTTTTATTTAATGATTTTTTTTATCTCAATATATAAAAATAGCACTTTTCTATCATTAAAACAATTTAAAGGATAGTTTTATATTAAATACAGTTTTGACACCTTTCCAAAAAAATAACATTGACTTAACAACTGAATTTAATAATATAATACTACTTTTTAGTATTTTAAATTAAAAAATAAACAAACATAATTAAAATGTCTTGAATTGTCAAATGAGTGCATTTTTGGCTAGTTGTAAAAAATACTATTACCCTTAAATTACAATAATAACAAATTTATGTTTTTAAGCATTTATAAATTAAATGAAGATCTTCATAGCTCTTTCAAGGCTCGTTTTCACTAAATTCTACATTTGAGGTTATCACATAAATACTCATAGTTGAAGAGATGGAAAAAACTTAAGGATATAAAATGATTTTTAAAAACTTAAAGTGCATATGTATAGTAATATAAAAAATAATGTCAATTTAAAACAAACTAGAGGTGTGTGTACATAGAACTTCAAAAATAATAGTGAAAATGTAATTAAAAAAACTTTGGAAAGTGTTAATAGAATTTACTCAAAAATTTAATACAACTGAGTCTTTGATTAATAAGTAGTCTGAAATTTCACCTAAAAGTCATAGTTTTCAAAAATCCTTTAAAATTGTATTGAGGGTCAAGTATTCTAAATAAATTAGTTATAAAAACTTGTAGAATTGAAATTAACTCAAAGTAATTTTAATTTATGTAAACATAGTTGAATTTAATTTTAGTCTTGCACTGATTTTTTTGTTAGTTTTGGTTGCATATTTTAAATTTTGAAAATGATTTTTTTTTATTTAATGTGACGTAAGATGCATATGCAACATCATCATTCATTATTTGAAACTGATTTTTTAGATATATGCCATTTTATTGTCAAGTGGCAATATAAACTTTTTTAAAGAACAGTCAAGATTTTAACCTATGTTATGTTTCTTTCAACAAATTCTCATTAGCTGCACTGGTTTATAAATTCTAAAGTTGGGTGGAAAATTCATAGAAATATAAGTATACTTTTAGAATATGTAAACATAGTTATATAAATTTGATTTTATTATCTTAAGAAGTTTTAAAGGACTAAAATTAAATTTAGCCATATTTTTCGAGTACACTTTCATGGAAAATAATAGCTAAATAATATTTTTTTATTAAAACTGAATTTTAAGTCTAACTTAGCTTTATAAATTTGATTTATAAAATGAGATTTGCACTTACTTATATATTATAAAATGTCTTTATTTTTACTTTATATGAGATCTCAAACATACCTCCTCACATCGAGACTTTCCAATTCATATATGAAACTATATATTTATGGATGATCTGATTACGGTCCGATAAAACCAACAAATCTTATTATGATAGACTTTATTAATAATTTTTATATCATATTAAGAAATGAATTTAAGCGTAGCTTAACATTATAATAATTTATAAAATGAGATTTGCATTAACTTATATACTATAAAATATTTTTATTTTTAATTAATTTTGAGATTAAGAAAAAACTAAAAAAAATCACACATAAGTACCGAAAAAGTTGACAAAACACTTTGTTGAGACCATTGGATTCTGTATTTAGTTTCACTTCAACATAGGTGCCAATTATTGGAGCTCTTGAGCCTCCACTTGATGATTAGTTTAATGAGAAAATAATTAAGAAAAGGTAAAAGTGAATTTGGCTTAAGTAGGTGTAGTTGGTTGAGTGTGACAGGTACATGTGATGGAGAAAGCATAGTTTAATTAGAGTTTAAATAACTTTTTATTACCTCTAATCATCTGTCACCACTTTTTTATATTAACATTTCATAAATATATTAATTCAATCTTAATTAATAACTATTTTATTATTTTTAAAACAACGAAATTGATGTGTAATTATTATAATTAAATATTTACGTATAATTACAGATATTGACACACTACTGAAAAGACCAACAATAATAGAGAGCACAAAACAAAAACTGAATAAAACATTTATTTATTTATTTTTATGTCAGCATAATAAATTCAAATATTATAATATACAGTGTGAATGTGTATAGAATTAACTAATTAATTTAATTTGTCGTGTACACCACCTTCAACTTGCCAAACCACCCCAAAAGGGAGATTTTATAAATAAATAAATAAATTTAGGTGTAGTGAGTGGGTTGATACCTAGCTTCTTTGTTTTGGTCAAAAAAACAGCATGATAACACTTCATTGGGAAAGTAAAAGTCTCACCCAAGAACAAGTTTATTTTTGTTCTCACTCGATCTAAAAACTTTGATTAGGCAAATTATTTAGACTTTGAAACTATTCTAATTGGAAATAAATGAGACAAATTTAATCAATTTAATTTTTTTAAAATAATATATTAATTTATTGTTGTGCATCACGTTTGTGATAGGTTGAGTCAATCCAGAACATCTTAGTTATAACATCTTGTTATTTGTAAATACATTACCTATAACAACTTTTGTGTAGAAGGTAAATAAGGAGCAAATATATACTAAATGAGAAAATGTAATTATGTCTTTGTTCTTTTTTATCGGCAAAAAAAGAATAAAATTAATAGAGATATTTAAGGAATACCCCAACCCTTTTATAAAAAAAGAAAAACATATAACACATCTAGTGCTTTAAAGCATCTTAAGTACAAAATTTGCATTATTACATACCCAATATACTACTATGGGCCTAGATTTGAACCCAACTCAGAACCTAACAACTCACACAATCTACTATTTGTAAATTTGTACACCTACATTTCCTCCAACTGACCTGGAATACTCTGTGTACTCTTCCAAGTTTCTGAATATCTTAAGATGGCTTTAAATGTGAGTGACCCACATACCTCACGCTTCAACTACAGAATTCCTTTTGGAAATGTCTCTTCACTTTTAGGCCTATAAAACTGTAACCGTCCAAACAAAGCTCCATCCCATCTTTTTAGCAGAGAAAAGTCTCTTATTCTACTCTTAAGCTCTTGTATTCCTTCGTGTATTGCTGTTATTCCTCCTTTTTCCTGCCAAAACCTTATGCTCAACTACCAACTGCACTTGCAACATTTTGCATCAACCTCTCCCTCCCTGCGTCTTCCACTTCTATCTTGATCTCCTACGTCCTTCATCCATTTCCACCCCCACATCGCTTTAAGACTTCTATTTTGTTTCCTATTTAGTGAATATTATACTTGATAATTCAATTTTTCCTTGTGGGTTTGATATTCATCCTTAGGGACAAATTATTACTTCTGACGCGATACACTGGTTGTAAAATAGTCATCAACATGCAAGAACTAGAATGAAAGCAAGTTCTTCTCTAATTAGGAAGAAATGTTTTGAATACTCGATGAAGCAAAAAATGGAACATATTGACTTAAATACCTTTCTAGAGAATCAATACCATGAAAATGGAGTGCCACATATTTTAAGTTCTATTTTTGTTGAACATTATAAATCATATGTGCACTATTTCCTACCATTAGTCTTTTCTTCCAAGGAGGGTTGGTCAAGGAGGTTTTGACAAGACAATTCAATAAAATCATATTTAAACTATAACATTAGGAGAAAAAAATTGAATTTCAATAAAAAAATAAATAAAGAAAATATTTCTTAATTAACCAAGAATTTGGAGCATGTATTCCATCTTGATAGTTGTCATGGCTAACTTTCTACTTTAATTTTCTTTACTCGTCTTTGGTATCTTGGTCAAGAATTTAGTGGCTTTTGATTGACTTCAAAATTATTCTTGCTTCTTTTCCTTCCACACACCTCAAATATATTAGGCTTAATATCCTCTTACATTTTGCATCCATTTAAAACACTTGAAAGAAAAGGAAAGTAAATTTCTAATTTCTAAAAATCAAGGTAAAGTTTATTCAACAAACATTTTATTTATTTAAGATTTATTAAGTTCCTCCCTATCCATGCAATTATTGAGGAGAGCAGTCTAAGTGTAATGTCTTACAAATAACTGTGAATGTTTGTTATGATGCCTAACTATTCAAATGAAGTTGGGTAGATGTTATACTTAATATCTTAAGCACACCGATCGTAAATTTTTCAAATGGAAAGCACACATGTATGTCTATCTTTAAAATAAATAACACATGAAGAAGAACTAATTCATAAATTGTTCTGATATTCAGTTTGGGGAAGAATATTGGAGATAAACTGAAGAAAAATGAGAAGGTGAATGATATGTCACGGGGATGATCGCCACAAGTTGTTGGATTGAACGCTTACTACTAGTCAAAAGTTATAAGTAATAATCAAAGTGTAACACTTTTTATCTAAGATCATAGTTGCCCAAGTGCCACTTTTCAATTGTAACTTGGTCCACCCGACAATTGATGTCACCTGTAAAAATCTCCATCTTAACAACTACCCCATTAAGATCTTAACGATACTTGAGGCGATCTCATCCAAAGATATGAAACTTTTTTCTTAAAACTCTCAACATAGAAAACTCCTCGAACCTAGAAAACTAGTGTAGTATTCATATACCGAGACAAATTCTATTACTTATGTCAGAACATCTCAATCTTTATAATGTAACTAACATTATACACATAGTCACCAAATTAAGAACTAATAAGGTATTAGATTACTTTAACATTTAACCTTCAACCATTTAGATAATAACTCCCTAAAATATTAAGATATACACTATTTATTTTACACATTTATTATGTTACATAAACATTAGATTGTTTTCATATAAAAAATCACCCAACCACTAAAAAAAAATTAAAGATAACATTTTAGATAAAAAGATAAATAAAGAAAAGGTACATATCAAACAATAAAAGAAAAAATGTTAGAGAAAAGAAAATCTTAATTTTATAGGATCATCTCAATTTCTATAAGAACATTTGTGTAATATGAAATGATAAGTGTAAAATATATTTTATAATAAATATTTCAAAATAAATAAATTTATTACAAATAAAATATTATACTATGAGAAGCATTATTAAGAATTAATATTTTTTTAAGGACTTATTAATTTCTTAGTGCATGATAACATTCTTTCAACATTCTTTCACTTCGTCCTAAAAATAAAGGGAATCTAACTTTAAAATGTAAACTTATTCAAATCAATGTCATGTCTTGCTCAACACGCTCGTAAGTTAGTAGCCCCCAAAAGATCCAAGCAATCTTGGCTAGTGTACTCTTTTAGCTTCTTTTTTTTTTTTTTTTTCCTTTTTCCATCTCTATAATTTTCTTAATAAAAGTTTGAGTCAAGATTCAATTCCTATCGTGTAAAAGAAAAGTACATGAACTTTAAGGAAAAACCATTATAAAATTACTTACTATTTTTTAATTAATACCCTGAAATTAAATGCTACTAAAGGTCGAAAAAGTGAATCAAGTCATGGTTGATGATTTTAATGTGTTTTAACAACTCATTTTCATATCTAGATTTTTGGGTATTCATATAAGTAAATAGGAGTAATCTTCTTCAAAAATTTCAAGATATTAAAGATTAGTTTCAACCATTTTTTTTCTATATACAAATGGCAGAATTCAAAAAAATTTATCACAAAACTCAACCAAACCATCATTTGGATTAATAGCATTTTGGTATTTTCATGAACAGTTTTTATTTTCTGCCACATCCTTAATTTTGAAGCTACAGTATAAATTTTTGTTGATCTCTCGATTTTTTTTCACATTTTAATTTAAAATTGTGACTTTTCACATCTAGAAATTGTTATAAGTTGCAAAATTGTCCTTATAGTAGGTTAGGTGTACTTAGTCATAATCAAAGAGTTTTAATTTTCAATAGAACAATGGCTGATGGAAAGATTGTAGTAGGGTGCATCATTTTTTCTCTAGTAGAGGTTTAGTGGATTAAGTCACAATCAAATCGTGACGTCTGAGTTATTATTTTTTTTAAGTTGAAAGAGTTGAGTTGCAGATTAAAACTTTTCACTTAGTGATAAGAACTCAATTCAATAATTGGTATCAGAATCAAGAAATCAAGATAACGAGTTCCATTTCCAATAACAATTGTTCACGGAGAGATCGTTGTGAGTTGCATAATTATCCCTAAGTACAATCCATGTGGACCGAGTTAAAGTTTTTTATTACTAATGGGACAATCGAAGAGTTTTTTATTTTTAATTAAATAATTATTAATAAAAAAGTTATTTCAAGATACATCAATTTTCCAATGACAAGTATAGTGTACAGAAAAGAAAAGAAGGCCTTGTGTTGCTTTATTTATATGTAAAAGAGAAATTGGTTAACGCAACTAATGAGATTGAGACATCTTTTAAGAGTAAAAACAATACAACTTTGTTTCTCGGTTGTTCTTTTACTAATATTTCTGAATCAATAATCATATCACGTTTTGTGCTTTTCTGTGGCAGATTGCACCTCATCACACAAACTTCTTCGAAGAACAAGTATTAAAAAGAGATTTATTTAAATTATTTAAATAAATATTACTAGAAAATTATTAAACAGAAATTAGTTTTAAAAAAAATAATTATTATATTTATTAAATTATATACTATTTTAAAATTTAAACAAATTATTGATATCTAAAATAAATTTTAATATTAATATTAATAAACCATTTTTAAATTAATGTCTAATTAAAGTTTTAATTACTAATTAAATATTAATTTAAAAATTATTTATTAATAACAGAAATTATTTTAAACACTAATAATTTTTTTTAATTTCTAAAATTATATTTAATTTAATAAATATAAAAATTAATTATTTTTTATCTCTAAAATTAAATTTTATTAAATAATATTTAATAATTGTTTTTCTAGTGAAATATAAGAAAAACAAATCTATAACGCAAAGATTTAGCTGTTTCTAATAAGGCATAATGGTAATTTTGGTCTCATATGTTACAAAATCCGTATTTTCGCAAATGTTTTACAAAATCCATGTTTTTGTTTTTTTTTCCCCCAATTTCTCTGTCTTAATTTTTTATTAGATAAATGATAAATTTATTTCTTAAATGTGTGAGACTACAATTGAGTTAGAGATTATTTTGTTATTAAAATGATTCTAAAGATCAATTTGACAGAACATTAAGATTATTTAATTATAAAACTATTATAATAGATATTAATTTGATTTTTTTTAATTCATAGAATCATTTAAATATTTCATTCTTTAAAGAACTAAGTTGATAGTTCTACTCACATTCCAGGATTAAATGGTTTATTTATCCTTTTTATTTTAATTTTTTTTATTATGTAACTGAAAAAAGGATTTCAATTAACCTTTTCTTAGTTTTTGATAAATTATGAATTATCTATGCAAGCGTTTTAACATATAGACTTGAATCAGGATGTTTATTTTTTATTTATTTTTAAGGATAGTTGCACCAAAATTGAATAGGAAGGAAAAAAATCATAATAATTTAGCTCAAACAATAATAATAATAATTGTACCTACAAAAATTATAATTTTTAATTTTTTTAACATTTTAATGAATTAAATTATTTATTAATTTATTTTTCAAGTTCTTACCTGACCAGCATATTTAATTAATCATCAGTAAAAATTTGGATAACTAAAAGTAAGACATTAAAGTTATATAAAAATTTATAGATCAAAATTATGAATATTAAGAATATAAAGATAAAATATTTCTTAAAAGAATTTAAGGGCAAAAATAATCCATTATATACACCAAAATTATAATTAAACCTAAAAATATTAAAATATTAATGGAATACTTATTTGAAATAAAATTAAGTTAACAGAATATATAATACTAATTTATTACAATTATTACTATTTATTGTATACAAAATAATTATTTCGTGGAAAATACTTTTTGTTTTACACATCATTTCAATCACCAAATAAGATGTCATCATACAATAATTCAAAATATTCTGTTCATATAATAATTGAAAGGAATTGTCTGAGAGTAATGATAATCTCATATTCTTAAATCTTACACATCTACACAATCAATATAGCTCATTATCAAGGAAATATAAAAGATACAATTTAATATACAAGATGGAGAGAATATAAATGGAATGTTTAATAATATTTTTTTTTGAAAATGATTGTTGTTATTTGAGATTTCAATATAATTGAGATGTTATATTTTATATAATTGAGATGTTATATTTTATGTGATGTATGAGACAATAGTTTTTTATAAAAAAAAAACATAAATGTAAAAAGATAAGATGAAAGAAAGAAAATAACAATTTGCTAAATTATATTTCCTGTTGCTTTGGATTAGACTCTAGGTTTAATATGTATTGGAGTCCCTCTTGGTTTGAAAGCTGAATTTATCTGAAGATCTCTTTATATAACTCAACATAATTTGTGAATAGTAAATTAATTAATTACATGTAAATTAATTACTCAAATTTCTTCAGGATAGGGTATATTGCAATGCCTTACAAATAACTTGGAATGCTTCTGGTGATCCCAATTATTCAAATGAAGTTGGATAGATGTTATGTTGAACATTTTAAGCAGACTAATTCTTAACTTGTCAAATGGAAAATAGATGAAGAAAAATTAATTCATAATTTTTTTTTTATATTTAGTTTAGGGAAGAAATTTGAAGATAAACATAAGAAAGCATTACAAGAAAATGATGAAATAGAAACCAATTTTTAGAGACCAAAATAATTAGTTGCAATAGTAACTAAATTAGAGACCATTTTGGAAACTAAAACAAAAATTGGTTTTTAAATTAGTTTATATT
>Ga0123342_1004435_pt1 | contig 21432 bp, 9 predicted proteins | sample Turbeawhitnodule_FD_89960 | JGI IMG/M metagenome (GOLD analysis project Ga0123342, IMG submission 89960) | Root nodule microbial communities of legume samples collected from Mexico - Turtle bean Mexico white nodule | ecosystem: Host-associated > Plants > Roots > Nodule | place: Mexico: Nepantla...
ATATATATATATATATATATATATATATATATATATATATATATATATATTTAACCTTTCAAGGTATCTTAACTCTTAAAAACAGATTTTAATAATAAATAAATTTGAGATTGAAACATTAATATTGTGTGAGAATGAGAAAATAGTTATAAAATATAATCAAATATTATTAATATTATGTGTGAGAATGAGAAAATAGTTATAAAATATAATCAAATATTATAAATAAACTTTTTATGACTTCTATATATTTTTGTTATGGAGAAAGAAAGTGAATAGAAGTGAGAAATAAAAAAAATAAAAAATAAGATATTTTATAAAGTTGTTTGGTAATAATATCAGGAAAAAGTTGTGTAGAAAGTAGAAAAAAAAAAGTACATATAAATCATGTATTAAAAAAATCATTAAATAAAAATCAAATTTAGAGATAAAAAATAATTAGTTGCTATATATTACTTGTGGAGGTATTTTTCGTGGGAGTATGAGAAAATTTATTAGAACTTTCTCTACACTCCTTGAAGTTCAGACTGCTCTAGTTGCTGAGTTTTATGGGGTTATGCATGCTATGGAGAAAACTCAAAAGATGAGGCTTACTAATGTATGACTGACTTGAATGTGTTTCTGGCTTGGTTTGTGTTGTGTTTACGGTTAGTAATAAAGTTTCGTGGATGCTTCGTAATAAATGAAATACTTGTCTTAATTACTGTGGGAAAACCAGGTTTAAGGTTACCCATATTTTTCATGAAGAGAATGTGTGTGCTGATAAGTTGGGTAATTTAAGATTTATTCATAGAGTATCATTTCATTGGTATAATAGACTTCCATCTAGTCTGATCTTAGAATTCTTTATGGATAGGTATAGTCTACCTATGTATCGTTTTTGTTAACATATAAGTTTTTGTCTAGTCCCCATATTTTTGTATTTTCTTTCTTTTTTAATAATACTTTTGTATGTGATGACAGTTGATTGTTGTTACTTGAGGTGTCCGCGTAGCTTAGATTTAGGGTATAGTGATGCCTAACATAATTTTTTTTTATAAAAATAATTAGTTTCCATAAACATAATGTGAATAAGGCCTAACACAATACAAGTAATTTTAAATTTTAAATTTTATTGTAGAGAATTCTTAAAACATAACTTTGTAAATGTTAAGCAAAATTCATAAGTTAACTTTGTTTTTTAACTTTCAAAAAATAACATTGTCCGCTTTTACAACGCACTTATGTATTTGAAACCTTTTTTTTTTAATTCGATTTATTTTTTGTAATTTACATATATTTTAATTTTTAATTTTGTATTTTCACTCCAAAGTACAACTCCAACTCCAATGAGAGTAAAAGAGACCAATGTCACTTTATTCAGTGGAATCTCTACATGTCCTCAACCAGTGAAGTGCTGTATTCTATAATGTTGAAATTTTTTAATCCTATAGAAACTTTTCATAATATCTTTCTACCTGTTTCCTCATTTCTGTTGGTTCCGTATGTAATGTGAATTCTCAACTTCATAAAAAGTAAAACAAAACCGATGTCACTTCATTCTTACCATGTGTTTGGATGATACAATAGAAACAGCAAGAAAGCACGTATTTCAACTTTGAGAAAGTGCATAAGGAAATGATACCAAACACACATTTAGTGTGCTTTCTTTTATTACCACACAAACCAATTATACTAAAATTAGTAAAAGAGTACCAACCTATTTACATCTAAAGATATGATATATTTCTTTTTTTTGAAGAATAAATTGTTATATCTATTGGCATATAGCCAAATAAATAACATTTAACAAAAATAATCCTTCTTCAAACTAACAAATTTCCAAACAAATCATCAAAATGAAAAGAAACATGCACCTTACAAACAAAGAAAATTGTTATTTAATGTGGCCCAACACAAAGAAAAATTGATAAAATGGACATTACATAATAAGTAGTGTGGGTTGTTCCATGCATAACAAATATTTTTTAGCTAGCAATTTTTTTTATTTTGCCTTGATTTGTAGCTATCAATGTAGGTCCAATCCTCTTTAGATGAAAACTAATAGCGTAGGCTATAGATCTTCACTAATAGAGTGAGTTTTGCGATGTAGAAGCTAAAAGCAAGGATTAAACCATAACTTAGTAGAAGGTGGAAGCTAGAAGTAAGGGTCAAACCTTAGTTAAGTGAGACGTGGAAGCTAATAGTTAGGGGCAAGCCGTAGCTGAGTCAAACTTAGAGAGAGTCAATCCATAACAAAGTGATGAGGCATGGAAGGTAAGACCTAGGACCAAGCCCTAACTAAACCTAGAAAGGGTGAAGTCCCGAGTCACAAAAGCAAATAGCGAAGGTCATGCCCTGACTTAATGACGCCAACCTCAACCTTAAACAAAAATAAAAACCAACAAACAAAACCCTTAAACGAATCAAAAAAATTCTTAAAGCTATAAACTTTTTCCAACTTGGATTCCAGCCACATAAACCCTCCCTTTCACCTACTTCCATGAGACGGTCTAACTCTAACTAGACCCTAACAATTAACCACATAAGCGATGGTCAAGCCCACTCTTACCTACATGAATGTCATATATTTCTATGGATAAAATGATAAATTAACATGCCATATTTATTAACCCAACTACATTCATATATTTTGATTAAGTTTATGAATAAAAATAATAATAATTGAAAATCAAGATGTCATTAATCATAATCATTCAACATTTTTTTCATGAAACTCATGCATATGAATGAATTTTAACATTTCAACTAGGTTGACACATCAAAGTCCACCAATCATTTGTTATCACATGAAACATAATATAAAAAAGAAAAAAAAATACTCCAAAACATAGGACCAAACCAAAACTCATGTAAGAGAAATGAACACAACTTAAGTACAAAATAAAGAAAATTAGTATATATTATGGAAACAATCCAATCTAAGACAATGAGCCATGACCGAGTATAAAAAAAAGTATAACTTATTATTAACATCTAAAATAGCCAATTTATCAACACAATTATTTCATTTCCTAATATTATAAAAAACTTTAAAATTCATGCCAACGCTGCCTAATCGACCAACATTTTTAAAATAAACTATTATTGAAAAATTAATAAATTTTTTTACGTATATGTAATAAAAAACAATAGTCTGAAAAGACTGGCTCAAATTTTGATTATACAAAATAATAGAAAATTAAAAAATAATAGCCATAGTAATATTGAAAATAAAGATTGATTTTAACCTTGGAAGAACAATATTGATGATACATACCTTAGAACATTTTCAGTATAAACAAATTTTTTAAACGACTTATATTTATAGAAATAATATTAAAATAATATATATATATATATATATATATATATATATATTTTTCAAATAATTAATAATTCTCATTTACATATTATTTTTAATTTTTTTAATAAATATATATAATAATTACTAAAAAACAAATTAATTATCTCAACTATTAACGAAGTTAGTATAAAACTATTATGATTAATTTTTTTTACTAAAATTGTTATTTTTTCTACTTTACTCAAAATAAAATATTTATATTACTAAACTCATTATTTATCCAAAATAATTTTTAAAACTCTACATTGCAATTATAATGGATCCAACCTAATATTAGGTTATGCCTCTTAAGTCAAAATATTTACAATGACTGAAAAGTTTTGAAAATTCCATGCAACTTTTTATAATATATTAATAGGTTTTCCTTTTTTCTAAAGGCCATATATAGAAAGAGAGGAACCTAATATTAGGTTATACCTTTAAGTCAAATATTTAAAATTACTGAAAAGTGAGTTTTGAAAATTCTATGCTACTTTTATAATATATTAATAGTTTTCTTTTTGGTAGACGCCATATGTAGAAAGAGAGGAGACATACTATATATTAGTTAGGTATACACCCTTTTTTTCTTTACTATATTAAAATTTTTCTTGACTTGCATTGATATACTTTATTATAGGACTAGTGGTGTATGTTAACACCATACACACTAAATACATACTCTTCATATACTAATAAACTAATATTTTAATAACACTTTATTTACTTTTCAATTTAAAATATTATTATATTATTATAATAGTTTTTTTTATAAAAGCTTTCATGTTAGATATTACTATGCAACTTGACATCTCAACTAGACTAACACCTGAAGTAACAACAATCATTTGTCATCACATGAAAAAAAATATTATTCAAAAAAAGAAAAAAAATATAGGTGAACTAGACCAAAACTCATATGTTAACAAAAACAATACATAGGTAGATTATACATATTCATAAAGAATTCTATAAGAACAAATTAGATGGAAGCTTATAATACTAATGAAATGATTCTTTATGAATAAATCATAAATTAACCAACTTATCAGCGCACACATTCTCTTCATGAAAAATATGAGTAACCCTAAACCTGATTTTCCCACAGTAATTAAGACAAGAATTCCATCAATTACAAAACATCCACGAAACTTTATTCCTAGCAGTAAACGCAACACAAATCAAGGCAGAAATACATTCAAGTCATACATTAGTAAACCCCATCTTTTGAGCTTCTTCCATAACATGTATAACTCCATAAAACTCAGCAACCATTGCAGTCTGAACTTCAAGAGGTAACAGTGATGGTGAAGAGCGGCAACAATGGCAACGACGGGTTAACGACAGTGACCAAGAACCGCGTGCAAGGCAATGAAAGTAAGAATGATCATTATTGCAAAATATAAAAAACAATGATCATTTATTTAATGCGTTTTTACGGTCAGACGCAGTCATTTAAAACGCGGTGACATTTTTTAAATTAACTTCATTTAAGAATGTTGCTATTTGTTGTAGCCGCATTCTTAACTAAAACTCTTTGATGGATATCGTCTAACCGTAAAAGTGCCTTAAATCTAGTGTCGAAATAAATTCTTTTTGCACTAGTGTAATTTTAGATTCATTAGTATTTTCGTTGTTGAATCTATCACTAATAAGATTTATAGAAATTTTTATTTTAAAAATTTAGAAAAATGAGAATCAAGTTAAACCATTAATAATTCATAGAAATACATGTTAGAATATTTTAAAAATCATTTGAAATATTTTTTCTAATTGAAATACATGATTTTGGATTTAGTAGGGGATTAAAATAGCAAAATTGTGTATTTAAATTCCTTTTCTTTATAACTTATTCAAATTCTAAGTGATATGGTTTCATTCAATTAGGGCTAGAATTAAGATTCATTCCTTCCTAATCTTCTTAACTCCTACTCTATAAACTATAGTTTTCTCTGTTTTAAAATTTGTTGTGAGGCAACTTTAATAAGATAACACATTACCTTTTTCAATTTTAGAGTGTCATTTAATTCATTAAGTCAAGAGGGTCAATTTCAATTCCCAAGTCTTTATTCTAGCACATACAGTCTGTCCAATTTTATTTTATATCTACACACATAATTTACAAATTCCGAATTCATAAATGGATTCATTGGATATGAAAACATACGAGTAGATTAAAAAATTAATTTAAATTTTTGTAGAAAAAGTTATTAATAAAACAAATTTGTTATTTTATTCATAAAGTATTATGTCTGGATTGAGTTTTTCTAGATGTTGTTCTGACTTCAATTTTTTATTTATTTATACTATTTGTTTGGACAACAACCTTGTTTATTATTTTAAAACAAATAATTTATTAAGGATTTAAATGTATACTTAAAACACTAGAATAAGTGTGTTTTTGAATTTAAAGATTGTAGTGTAGTTTGATAAAATTTGTTGTAGAATAAGTTTAGTTATGTCCAATTTTGACACTTGATATTTTGATATTGTATACGTATTTGAATGAATTGTAGTTTTTTCCTTGTAATTTTGACTGTTTAAAAATTTGAGGATATATGGGATGCGATGATTATGCTACTAAAATATTTGTGAATAAATTTCTCTTTCAAAAATTATATGAAAAGTTAATGTGGGAAAATGATTGCAAAAAGAAATATGATGTTGAGATTTAAAATAAATTACAATGAATGAAATTAAGAATAAAAAATTAATGTTATGTAAATTTTAAGAATTATATAGATAGTTGTAGAGATATATTCAAATGAAGTCTTAAGAAAGATCACACGTACATAGGAGGACAGAGAGTGATGATATGATTATTCTGAATTGATGTACACAATTAGTCATGCTCTACTTCTAATCAACCTCTTAACTATACTTTTAGACTAAGAAGATGATGTAACACACATATTGTATACATAGAAACCTAGTGTTTATAGGACTTATTAATACTATCTATATTTGTATAATGCGATTATGACTCGAAAGGTATAATGACAACGTTGAAAGATTACAAATTTTTAAAGAATTATTATATGATAAATTTGATGATTAATCTAAACTTAAAATATACACATATGATTATTAAGAGATGACTAATTGAAAGTGTGAGAATTTGATAGATATTTATCAATTATCATTAATATATATATATATATATTTTTATTTTTATTTTTAATATTTTCATTTAAATTATTATTACAAGAGAAAACACTTATAGTTAAAAATTAAGATATCTCATGATCTTTATAATGGATTATAATTGATTACAAATACAATATAATAATTTTTTTTTTCTATCTCTCTCTTTATAGTCTATGTGGCGGTGAATTGATGACCAAAGAAAACCATGAATTAGCCCATACAAAATTACCATCAGCATCTAAATGAGCTGTTTCCAATTCAATCTATACTAATCCATCATCTTCTAAGTATATCACAACAAATAAACAAAACTTTTCAATGATCTGAGTCCCTATTCAAAGTGCTAATATTTCTGCATGAAGTTTAGCTAACATATTTACAAAATTTATTCCCATTTTTTTCATAAATGTTCTATTGAAACGTGAGAGAAATTAAAAATTAGAATCCCTCTTAATTAAGAATTTACATGGCTAGAATTTCTTAGAGTGTGGAGAGGAGGAATCACTCCCCTTATTATTTAATTTTTAATTAATTGTGGGAAATATAAAATTGTAATGGGATTCTGATTCTGATCCCAATACTCCTACTTTACTTTGAGAAAAGACTTGTCACTTAATGCTTCTTGTTGACTCTGAGTATCTGATGACGTTACTTGGAACTGTGTCTAACATTTTGTTTCTTTTGTACCCAACAAAAACAACATCAGCAGCACATAATTCAATCACTCACAACAGAGACCAAGTCTTACGCATGCAAACTCATCTTCTTCGGAACCTTTCATTGTTCGGGTACCACTGACCGTACACTCCTGAAAGCAAACAGATATGAAGGTGAGTACTGTGCATGTGGAAACAAAAGCTTTAGAAAATCATTGTTTGTATTTCTTGGTATGCAACTAAAGTCAACAAATTTGCCAGTGGGGATGTTTTTTTTGTTCATTCTCTAATGTGCGATGAAACAATGTGAAAATGGGGTTGGAATAAAGCAGATCACACTTTTAATCTTAATCCAATGCTTAATCAAATAATTTGGATATAACTTTTTGTAAGTGAAACTAAAACAAAAATTATACTTTTATAATCCATTTCTTACATCATCATGCATCATGATGAACAATCTGAACTCTAACCTTGCAATGATGAACAATGTGAATAGTGATCTTCATATACTGTTCACGAGGCATGTGATGAAAGTGATGGAAGAAAAGGAATTTAAACACAAGATGAAATAAACTAAATGACTATTAAGAAAAACCTAATTGAAAGGTGGTGGCAAAATATGTAATCCTAATTTATTATTTTATATGATAAACGTTCTTACTAAAAATTATTTCAGGTGTGCAACTTAAGGATAAAAGATGAATTTTTAGTTGATTTTCAATAAGTACTTATAATTTGTTTGAGCTTATGAAAGTGTAGGTTAAGTCCACATTTATTTGTTAAGTTCACGTTTCTTCAAATAAATAATATATTTTTTTTTTTGGCAACACGAAATCTAAGTTCACGCTAGTTTGTGGCTAACATGAAGACTTAGTCCACACTTATTTAGAAATTGTGTGGTACCTACGTAGGCTAAGTCTGCACTTCTTTAAATAAAAAAATATAAAATGTAATTTTGTGTGAGCAACATGTAGACTAAGCCTACTATTACTTAAAAATGTGTGGACATTAGGTACCCTAAGCCTACGCTTCTTTAAATAAACCATATAAAACATCAGGTAGGTTAAGTTCACGTTTGTTTAAAAATTGTGTGGACTACTTGTAGACTAAACTCACGCTTCTTTAAATAAATAATATGTGTATGAGCAACATGTGCGCTGAACCTATGCAAAAAATACACCATATATATTGTCACTATTTTTACTTTGAGCATATTATGAATGTTAAACCCACAATAATTATACTTTTGCATCCATTTATTATAGGTAGTGTCTGTTTTTTACCCATCCTAATAAACATATTTTTTGTAGTGAGATTAAAAACATGTACAAAATTAAAATAAATAGAAATATACTAAAAAATGTTTAATAAGAATTCATTTATTTTAGAATATCTAGAATTACAATTAAAATAACAATATACCTTTTTAGAAACAGCAATCTATTTTATAATAAAATTCCGTAGTTATATTATTTTATCAACTTGGTTATCAATTAACTTGTCACCTTATAAGCTAGGAGGTTGTACACTAGTTTTGATAACTAGAAAACTCACTTTTAATAACTTACACTCCCTTATTTCTTAAAACACTTGTCATTAAGGTTATCAACTCGTTGAGTATGAAATTGCATATTTATAGATGACCCAATAATGATCCGATAGCATGTAGTTTAATAAGATTAATGAACTCTATATATTTAAAATGATTCTAATATCATATTAAGAACTGAACTTTAAACTTAACATGACTTTATAAAATTGACTTATAATTTGTGATTTGTACCTATTTATATACTATGAAATATTTTAATTCTTAATCAATGTGAGATTTCCAATATTAATTGTAAATCTAACTTTATTAAATACTTTTAAAATTAAATTAAATTTAAAAATTCATTTTATAAAATTAAGAATAAAAACTAACCCAACCTTTTCGATTCACTCTTGATACATAATAACGAGATTTTTGAAAAAAAAGTAGGAACTTAAAGTGCACGACACGTACGAACAACAAATTACATGGTGTACGAAAGTGTGGAACAAAGTGTAGTTGGATACTTGGTGGTTAACCAAGCAAAAGGCAAAACAAAATAAAAGTTTGCATAAACTTTTAAAATAAAAAAATTTATGGCTAATAATAACCTTATTTTAACTCGGGTAATATTACTTCTTATAGAGATACGTATCGTGTTAACAAAATGGAACAAAGACATTTTATCGTTATAGCATAATATTCCATCACTCTTCTAGTTTGATGTATTGTGAAATAAAAAAATTGGTAATAATAATTAAAATTAATATTTATTTTTAGTTGATGTAAAATTTTTAATATATTTTTTATATAGATTTTTTTTTAATTTATCCATAAAATTATATATTAATAGATGATCTAAAAGTGAATGATACAATAAGTCCAATTAATTATTTTAGAGTAAATTATAAACCATCGTGATATCATAATAAAAAATATATTTTAAATTTACCTATTTTTTTATAAAATTAATTTATAAAAAAAATTTAAACCTAATTATATAATATACAATATCTTTAGTTTTAGTTGAGGTGAGATTTCTAAAACTTAAAAAAATGAGACACATTTCCAAAAAGAAATGCCTTTCACATGTTTTTTTTATAAAGAATTTAATGATTCTTTTCTTTTATACATTTAATTATTGCCACTTTTAAACCTTATTAGTTGCACCAAATTTTCTTTTCTTTTCAAAACTGTTCATCTCTTTCTATGAGGCAGGGATTGTTCCATCTTTTATCTTAAAAAATGTAATTTGATATATTTTTGGCTTATTAATTATCAAAATTCCAATGCCAGACAAGACAATAGATGAAAGTGGAAGAAACTGCTACACACCACAAAAGCCCCTTCAACTAACAGGAAGAAAAAATCTAAAAGCACCATCTCAAGTTATATATAGTGTGCATAATTAGGTCGCACTTTGAAATAAATGTTGGGTGCAATTCCTAAATATTTGAAGTATGCATCTGTCTTTTTATCTAATTCTTTTTGTCAAACGTTGCTAAGATTAAATTATTACATCCTTGAAGCTTCATGATGAAGTGCATTATGACACAAGTTGGAAGGGTCCTATGAATAGTTTAGTACATAGTACACGATTTAAACACGATAGGTTTAATATTTTTATTCAATGTTCAATGAAAGAAGTTATAAATGCACTAAAGTAAAGAATTTGTTATTATTTTCTTAAAATCGTGTTGTTTATTTTTAAAATTTGAAGGCTAGAAGAGCTGAAGAAAATTAATTCGGGTTTTTGAGAAAATCACATTGTACGTGGTTGAACCGTACTCCATTAAATTGTGTATCAAAACTTTTTTTTATTTTTTATTTTTCACATAGCAATTAATGAGAAGGATTAACGATCTAGTTTAAAATTGAATTAGTATATGTTTTTCTTTTTCTTAGTGATAGAGCGCATCATCAAAATCAGAGTGTGTATAGTGACTCTACTCCATTATCTTTTTCAGAGGTGTTATTGGACTCCAACACGCACCATTTTTAAAAGTGTTCTATTCTAACTACTATTAGTGGCTAAAATTAGGTTTTACGTCAAATACTCATTTCATATTAGTTGTACTTGCGTATTTATTTATTTACTTAAAGTAAGCACTAAATTTCCTTTTTAATTTATTCGCGTTTCCACTCATTCTAAACTATTTACTTCTCATAATTAATTTAAACAGTGTTTGGAAATTCAATGCAATGCAAGGCCATACAATGGCTTATTTATTACTTAAATATTTTTTCATGATAGAATAAAAGTTAATGTTCCTTTCTTTTCTGAACTTTTGCATTGGAAGTGTTGAAAATTTAATAAGCCATTTGTATTTGTATTTGGGTGTAGATATTAATATTAATAAGCATTTATGTGATTTTGAAGTATATAATAACTCAATATAGGACATCGTTTCTTTCCAAGACTTCTTTTCTTTTGTTCAACTCGATCACAACAATAATTAATTTCACTCAAGAAAAATCTTTGAACTTTTCTTCCTTTAACAAATCAATAGTTGACGACTCTAAGAGCTTTCTTTCTTTAACAAAACCAATAGTTGACGACTCTAACAGCTATGATTAGTATAAAATATATAAGTATTCTTTCATTTTTCTATCTTATTAACATTGCATGTTATTGCATTTGTGCTAACTAATGAAAGAGTTTTTTTTTATACTAAGTTTGAAGATATTTGACAGATTATCTATCAAGTATACAATTATCTTTTGAGTGTGTAACATCAAATGATAATTGCAAAAATTTGCAAAAAAGTTTTAAAACGCAATTCAACCATCCCTTATTGTATTTTACCTATCTTTCAAGGAACTTAGGTTCATTCTACCGAGGATTTAAGGTTTGGTGGAAACTTGTAGTTTGACTTTAACATGAAATTGGAGAGAATTTGAGTGATTATATGCATGAGAGTGAGGTTTAGTGAAGTCTAACCCTAACAATAACCTACCATGTCAATTCTTATCTATTATACCTTCTAAGTGTTTGATAAAATCTCAAAAAATGTTTTCTTTATTTTTGCACAATTTTAATTCCTTAAACATTAACACAACTTATGAAAATATTCTTTATCTAAATTAGATATCAATTTCAATTATTATCGTGTATTGCACAAGCTCTTTGGGAGAATAATAATTGCTTATACTTGCTATTGTAGGATTGATACACTTTTCATTGAACAAATTGTGCTAACAACTAACAATAATATGCTTCTTGTGGAGAAGAAGATGATATTATTCTTTCATCCTTGAACCTTCAAAGAATACAACCTCCACTCTTCAAGCCCATATCACTCATTCCATCGTCTCCACTAGCTACACCTTCTATCATAGTTGGAACATTTGAAAACATCCTCTACCAACCTCCACAACCTACTGACTTACATTTCATTCCATCTCCCACCCCAACTAGACCATCAACCCTAGCTAGACTGTCCAACCTTAGACCATCACCCTTAGATGATCCCTAAACAACTAACCATATCAGACCATTTATGCTGAATAAATTTATGTCTTCCATCTATGCTCTGCACACTACCATCACTCATCCATGGAAGAAACTGTACCATTTCACATGCCCTCCAGATCCACCATAGTTCCATTCACTATTTCAAGGCTTCTTCATCATAACATGTTTGCTTCATAGTGTACCAAGGTACTGCATGTCTTGGTTAGATGCTCCAGCTGATAGTGTTTCTGAACCATTGTGGATGTAGAGCCTTGGTTTGTACTGTAGAAGGAATAGTTGAAATAGCTACAACTGCCACTTCCCTCGAGCTGAATGAAGGAGTATCTCCTTTCATACTTTTATTATACATATTTATTTGTTGCTTTTACATTGAGACAATGTATGATTTAAGTGTGGGGAGAAGAATTATAGTCTAGGATTTGTTTTTGTTTGATTTCTTTGAGTTTCTTTTAGCTTATGTCTAAATAAAATAAAATAAATCAGATTTCTATGATCATTTAATGGTTGGTATGTTCATAATTCTTGCAAATTTTGGTTTCTTGATCTTTGTTGATTGGATTTTCTTAAAAATTTAAAAATAAGTTGGTTATGAGAAATTTTGGGTTGAATCTTTTGAGATAGATTATCCCAGGTGAGTTTTTGAGCCTCAATTAATATATCATTTAAATGCTCTTTTTAGTGTATTTTCACTCATGTTTGCTTATACTTTAGAACTTAACTTGATTATTTGTTTTGCAAATGTGATTTACATGCATAAATTGATATGATTGAGACATTCTTTGCTCAAATTAACACACTAGCCATATTAGCCACCATTCATGATAATCATTTGTTAGCCCCTTGAGCCTATAACATTTTTCTTGTTTTAACCCTCATTACAAGCCTAAAATAGAAAAACTTTGTTTGTGCCTACCTTAGAAAATAAAGGAGTTTTGAAATTGGAATAGGTTCTTGGATAAGTATGGGGTGTACCTCATTACCCATAAAACTACCTCCTTAGTACTAAAAAAGAGAAAAAAAGGGAATAAAACAACAAAAAGAAAAGCAAATAAAGAGCGTACGAGTGGACCGTCTAAATACACTTGGTAGACTGTCTACTGTATAAAAAAAATGATATCTTTATAAAAAAGGAATTGAATTGTCAAGATACTTATACTTGTTTTTAGACCTGTCCTCCATTGCTCCTTTTGTTTTGTTTTTTTTTTTTTATGGTTTTAAGCCTTTTCCCCCCATTTTAACTACCTTTGCATTGGCCCCATTACATCCCTTATAAATTCCTTTTGATCTCTGGTTGCATGTTTTTCAATTGTTGTGAATATTAGAGTCCTTCTAAGCATATGGTAGTGTTTGTCTACATGAGTGCTGAGTGTAAATACAAACCCTAAGCACATGAAAATTGGAGAGTGTCTAGTGAAAGTTCTTTCATTCTTGATTCAACTTTTTTTTGAATTTATGCCATGCTTGCCATTATGCGTTTTTAGAATTAGTTGTATTCATTTTGTTATTTGTTTGCACTATTTTTCTTTTTTTTTTTTTCTTTTTTGAGTCCGTAGAGTATTTTGCCCAAGGGTGCAAAAGGATAAGTGTGGGAGTTATTTGATGAGCATAATTCTATTTGCATTTAATAGCTTTAATCATAGATTTTTGGTATGTAATCATGGATAAATCCATAGTTTTTATTAATATTCTTCTAATTTGGTTTATTTGAGCCTTAATTATTATTTCAGTTAATTTTGTGTTTTTAACCCAAGTTGTTTCTTTTAAATCAAAACAGGAAACAAAATTTGAGATAAAGAATTAAATATGCAAATATCTCATAAAAAGAATTGAAAGCAAATCTTTTGGAGGGATATTCTCTCAAATATTGCAATTAAAACTTCTCTACAAAACCCTTAAAAAATAGAACAAATATACTTTGAAGATATTATTAAAGAAAATTTTCTGCAATATATCTAACGGTAGTGATGTAATCAATTTGCAAATCTGAAGCAAAAATTGGAAATAATATATTTGGAAGAGAAACAAAAATAAAATTTGAGATTTTTTTTGAATGAAGATATCTATTTAATAATCTTAAATATGAAAGAAAACATCTGATAATTGTAAAACAATATCATAACATAAATTTTGAATCCAATTTTGGTTAAAGGAAATGAAGATTATAAAAGAGATTTCTCAGGAAGAAAGAGGGGAGCTTTTGGATGGTGTTTCATAGGACACATTCTAGATCTAGTTTTATTTTCTTTTTTATATTATTCTTGTTTTGTGTCCACATGGAAAGGTAAACATTTTTGGTTGATTCATTTGTATTTCCCCACTGAGTTCCGAGGTTTTGATTAATAAAAGTTTCATTTTTCATTACTGTGTAACAAATGTTTTAATCTTTTAATCTCCTAGAAAACTAGTTTTTATGAGAGGTGGTTGTACTTGAATGCATGATTGAAAGTCTTCCCTGTCTTAAACTTTGGTTTTTTAGTTAGTTCACATGGTTCTAATTAATTTCTTGAGCGTATTATTCAAGAGAGAGGAAATAAACATTCTCATGAAATATACACATGAAACAAAATGGGTACCGATTAATCCAGTACACACATGCTTTACTGGTAAGTTTAAAGTTGAATCATATTGATGCATGTTTGAGGACTCAGAAATGACTAATATTTAGATAACCTATGAAAAATTCAATAGTAAAAGAACTTGGGATCAATTGCTTTTAGACAAACTATATTGAAATCTTTTTAAGTTGACTGTTAAATAACTATTACAATACCTAAAAAATGATTAAAAGAGGAAAAAAAAACATTTAAATATTCAACCAATGCATTCTAAAACTCAAATTGGGGCTTGGACACACCCCCGTAATACCTATGTTACTAGCACCCTAAGAGCCGACGTCTCGACAACTACACTTCACTCAACTTCCTTTTTGGTCAGAAGCTCTTTTCGAGACATTAATAGCCAACCTTTGATAACAATTGATAAGTACCAAAGCAATTGGGGGTACACCCTCAAAAGCTAGCTATCTATTAACTTTTATAATTACATCAAAAGAATGAGTAGTTGGGGAAACAACTTGATACATACAAATATATTTAGAAATTTTAGAATTTGCATCCAAAACTAACTAAGTGATGCACAAAAAAGGATATAACATGATCAAATAACAAACTAGAACAATCACAAACCAAACAAGGAGAATAAAAACATTGAATTATTTAGTATAACTGTCTATTTAAAAAATTGAGGGAATAGAAGAAATCACAGAATCTAACCTGCACACGAGGAATCAAACTTGTCAATGTTTTGTAAAATGTGAAAATGGATCAATAAATCAGGCTTTTTTATGACCTCTTGAGATTGGCTCTACAATTTTTTTATAGAACTGAATTTTTGTTGCTTGTATAACTATACTCCCAAGTTAAACAAGGAGAGAACAACAACCACTCCATTTCAGTCAGAAGTGAAACATGTATAATTATGTATGCAATCACAAATGTAAAAAAAATAAAATCCTAGGATATTCAATTCAATATCTATTCACTTAATGCACTTATACTATGTCTTAACCACAATTATCAATCTTGGATTCAACATGTAGCAGCCATCTCTGAAAACGTTATAATGAATTAAGAACAAAGAAATATATATTGGTGAAATTAATTGGAAAAAACACAACAAATTAGAAAAAAGATAATAGAAAACTGTAAAAAAAATAGTCACAAAATGTAAAGGTACTAAATTGAGAACAGAGGTACGTAACATTTATAATTTGAAGAAAGTAATATCATCTTCATGCAGGGAGTGCTCTATAACTTAAAACCATGCTGTAAAAGTTTGTCATGGCTAGCTAATATGAAATAAAATAACAAAAAGCCAAAAAGATAATTTGAATATCACATGAAAAAGTAATCATAAACACTTGCCTCTGAGGTAACAAGCACATGAGACCGAGTCTTGCAATAAAAGATGGGGAACTTTTCAATAGAAGAATATGACTCAATGTTGAATAAACAACTATATTTGTTTACAAATAACTAATAAATAGTTAAAATTAAAAAAAAAGAAGTTAATGTTATTTGGTCTTATAAGTCTTCCAAAAAATCATTTACCACAACTTAATCAATTATGTACATTGTGACATGTTATTCATGATTTCCAAGAGTAGTTATCTCCATAAATCTCTATAAGCATAACATTTTGCATTTGCAACAAGATATTGTAAAACTACACATTAGATAACATTTTGCATTTGCAACAAGATATTGTAAAACTACACATTAGATAGTTGAGCTTGAGTTGAAATGATTTTTGTTTCAGGAAGTTATTCAAAAGAGTAATTTTGACTCTTTATCCAAAAGACCTTTTGAGGAGACTCGTCTTTCAACAAAATGACATTGATGGTGAATTATAAGAAAATCATTAAATAATAATTAATTTTAGAGACAAACAACATTTAATTACTAAATTAGATATTATCTTAGAGACTAAAAAAGTTATTGATATCTAAAGTAGTTTTTATTATTAATAAAATTTATAAATTAGTTTATAAACGAATATCTACTTAGCTATCAAGACTTTAGCTATCCACTTTATAATTTAAAGTAACTAGCAAAATAAAACTTTGGTAGCTAATTAGATATAAATTTAAAAACTGTTTTATAAATTTTATTAATAATAGAATGTACTCTATGTACCAATAAAGTTTTTTAATATCTAAAATAGTATCTAAATTATTAATATAGTAATTAAATATTTTTTGTTTGTAAAATTAGTTTAATGTTTTAATGTAGTGGTGGTAATATCGGTAGTATGTGGACCTACTAAATGAAAATATTTTATATAAATGCTAGCATTTTTTTGAAGGGTTATTTTTCAAATTTTGATTTCCAAAGTTGAAATCAATGAATTAATATAACAATAATAATAACTAAAAAACTAATTTCAATTTAAAATATACTGATAATTTAAACTAAAATCTCATGTAGGAAAAATCAGTGGACTCGACCTAATAAATATAAATTGATTTGAGTGAACCCTCATTCGATACTGTTTGAAAAAAAATTAAATAATTAGTTAAAAAATTAAATTAAATTTGAAATTTTATTTTAATTACAATATAATGATTTCATATATAAATTTTAACCCACTGGTAACTCGAATAGTCGAACCTTGAATAAATTGATTGGTTTGAGCCACTCACGTCTCTCGCACCACCAGACACCAAATCGGTGGAAAAAGACATTACTAACCTTGAAAGAAAAGTGAAGTCAAGTTGGCGAATTCGGCACCCGGAGGAAACTAGACAAACTCTATAGAGTAGTGAAAATATCGTAAACTTCAAACTGTTGAAATGAGGTTCTATTTATAGGAAATCAGAGAGGAGAGATATTACGGTGTGATCGGTTCGACACCGTTAGATCAACCTTCATCCAATGGTTTAGGTCACTCGACATATGAAACGACACTAATTTTCAACCATTGGATATCTGCGACTGAACAATATACTCCAAATGGCGGCCTTCTTTTTGAAAAAGCAAGCGTCCCATTGTTGCCAAACATTTAATGTGTGCAATAGTCACATCCCACATCGAGAACAACAACGATCATCTTTCGACTCTTTAGAAATTACGTTCTTCGAGCCTAGAGGGTAGTGTACCAGTCGAAACTGGACGAGCTAGTCTCAATCTCGGTGACCAACCGACCAAGTGACCGAACATCTCATGGCACATAATAAATAATAGCAATGTCATTTACAAAAACACTTAATAAGCCACACTCACATCCCGGAATATATAGAAAATATCTTTGACAAATCAGCTAAGCACTTATTAGAGATAAAATATATTTGTACACTACAAGAAAAACATGAAATAAAATAGAAACAAATTTTAGAGACAAAAAATAATTAGTTGCTATAGTAACTAAATTAAAGACCATTTTAGAAACTAAAAAAAATTAGTTTCTAAATTAGTTTCTATTATTGTTAAATGGTTTCTAAATTGGTATCTAATTAGTTACAAGGTTTTAACTACCAATTATTTAGTTTTAAAATTTGGTAGCAAAAACCTTGGTTGCTAATTAGATACCAATTTAGAAACCATTTAACAATAATAAAAACTAATTTAGAAACCAAAATTTTTTAGTCTCTAAAATGGTTTCTAATTTAGTCACTATATCAACTAATTATTTTTTGTCTCTCAAAATTGGTTTCTATTTCATGATTTTCTTGTAGTGGTAGTTTATGATAAGTCAGGGATTATGCTTCAAATTAGTTAAGAACTAATACCTAGTTGGTTTATCCCATTACCATAAGGATCCATGACCAACATTACAAATACTCCTCTTCAGATGTGTAAGGTAAGTTTTTTTTACCATTTACCAGAATACACTCTTGATAGAGTACTTCCTTGAGCGTCGAAGTACCTTTTGCAGGCAACCCTCTGACGAAGTGTCAACATTTAAGGAAAAGTCTTGTAGGAAACAATCAGAAGATTACCGACACGTCAGCAATTGTCCGCCCAGTCACAGGTACTCTCTAGGCCCCCTGCCTATATAGGTACAAACATATACATATTCATTGTAATACGAGGTTAACTTAGACATTATACGTATCCTTTGAGTATGTGGATTTTTTTACTATACATAAAGAAAGATTGTACAACGTTTATAATATAATAGACCAAATACTTGCATGTTACATAATATGTTCTTGAACTAAACTATCGTCTTAAAACAAAGAATGACCATGTTTATGCTTAATTGTTTTCATCACTTAATCAAAATCGTAGGGTGTTAGAGTCTTTCTTTACTAATATTAAAAGTTTGTTACATATAAATATAAAAAATGTATATATATTATGTTAAAGAGAATGAATCTATATTATGTACATTTATGGTATGTTACATCTCACAAAGTTCTCGTAGAAAAATATATTGAGTCCATGAAGAACACTATGTTATCACATATTATTTGAAAAGGTTGAAACACCAAATACTTCCGTTGGATGAGAATTTTAAATTTAGGAAAGCTCAATGCATAAGCTAATGTATTGTTCGCTTAATACATATTGATTGGTTATTATATTAGAATTCTAGTTGATAAGTTGAATTCAAATTTTTATCACGACAAAGATTTGAATCAATTTTGGCCCAAATTCTTTGCGGTTAGGTACTTATTTATCGATTCCACATTTACTTGAATACCATAATTGGTGTTTATTTAATATATATTTCTCCATTTCAAAAGTTATACATCATTCTAAAAAAATAATGATCAAATTTCTCTAACAAAATATACTGATGGTAATCATTCAATAATAATTAATTTTAAAACAAAAAATAATTAGTTACTAAATTAGATATTATTTTAGAGACTAAAAAAAATCATTGGTATCTAAAGTAATTTTTATTATTAATAAAATTTATACAATAGTTTATAAACTAATATCTACTTAGCTATCTAGGTTTTAGTTATTAATGTTAGAATCTAAAGTAATTAGTAGATAAAACTTTGGTACCTAATTAGATACAAATTTAAAAACTATTTTATAATTTTTATTAATAATAGAAGCTATTATATGTACCATTAAAGTTTTTTAATATCTAAAATAATATCTAATTTATTCAATATAAAAACTAATTATTTTTTGTTTCTAAAATTAATTTAATGTTTTCTTGTAGTGGTGGTAATATCGGTAATATGTGGACATGCTCATTATTGATTTTAATGGAAATATTTTATATAAATGTGAGCAATACTTCAACTTTGTCTTTTCATTTTGTTTTTAACTTGTCCATTCTCTTTTAGCTCTTTTATCTCCATTTTTCCATAAATTTATGAAATTAACAACACTTTGGGAATAAATAATTCATATTCATCTAATAATCCCAACATATGTAAAAATGTTCAAATTCCAAAATTAGATGTTGAAATATAACTATTTTAAAAGTTAAAGTCCATAAGTGTCTGTATTTTTGTAAGAAATGTTACTGAATTATGAAACTAATCAGTGCATTACAAGATAATCATTAAATAATAATCAGTTTTAGAGACCAACAATAATTAGTTACTATATTGAATAAATTAGATATTATTTTAAAAACAAAAAAATCAATGGTATATAAAATAATTTATATTATTAATAAAATTTATAAACTAATTTCTAAACTAGTATCTACTTATCTATCAAGATTTTAGCACTCCAGAGTATAAAGTAATTATTAGATAAAACCTTGCTAGCTAATTATATATCAATTTAGAAACTAATTTATAAATTTTATTAATAATAAAAACTACTATACGTACCATTAAAGACTTTTAATATCTAAAATAATATATAATTTATTCAGTAACTAATTATTTTTTTTTCTAAAATTAGTTTAATATTTTATTGTAGTGGTGGTAATATAGGTAATAAGTGGACCTGTTAATTATTAGTTTTAATGAAAATATTTTATATATATGTTAGCCTTTTTTCAAGGTTATTTTTCAAATTTTGATTTCAATGTTGAAATCAATGGATATAACAATAATAACAACTAAAAAACTAATTTCAATTTAAAATAAATTGATGATTTAAAGTAAAATATCATGTAGGCAAAATCAGTAGACTCGACCTAATAAATATAATAACCTATTTTTACATCTCTTATTTCAGCTCAAGAGAAGTTGAAGTTAATTTTTATTGGCTTAGTCCAATTAAATAGTACGTCAAATGTTATATATTCACGACTTACACCTATAGTTTACATCCTCCAAATAACCTTTCTTTAACAACAAGTGTGGAAAGGAGTTTTAGAGATATTACAAATAGAGAGTTATAAGAATAGGAAAATTACTATTAAAGACTAATTACGTACATAATAATTCTACAGTGTTTATTAAAAAAAAATACAACTAATTTATTTCATTGTTCTCCTCATTCAATGGGATGTCTTTCTAACTCTTAAAAGAAATAAAATATTGTAAATATAAATTGTTTAAACAAATTTGCATTACTCTTTTTGTTTTTTTATCATTGTTCTGTTTTTTTATCACTGCTTTGCTTTTTTATCAGTGCTCTCTTTTTTATCAGTAGCCGAATCACTTGATTTTTTATCAGTAGTCGAATCACTTGATTTTTTATCAGTAGCAGAATCACTTTCCTTTGTATCAGTAGCAGCTTCACCGCAGGCAGGGGCTTTCCCTGTTATTGTTGGCTTGACATTAGTACATGTAGCGGTTACCGGAGCTCCATTGTATGTGAGCGTAACATCACCTATCTCAACACCCTCACATGGAACACCACTACTACAA
>Ga0123342_1004436_pt1 | contig 21419 bp, 7 predicted proteins | sample Turbeawhitnodule_FD_89960 | JGI IMG/M metagenome (GOLD analysis project Ga0123342, IMG submission 89960) | Root nodule microbial communities of legume samples collected from Mexico - Turtle bean Mexico white nodule | ecosystem: Host-associated > Plants > Roots > Nodule | place: Mexico: Nepantla...
AAAATGTATTTGGTGTTTAAAAAATATAATTGATTTTATATAAAATGTGGTATTTTTGAGAGAGAGAAATATATATATATATATATATATATATATATATATATATATATATATATATATATATATATATATATATACACGCTAATGTTGTTTGTGTTTCTCATACTAAAAGAAATTTGCATATTAGTGATGAAAAAATATTCTTCATTATTCGATAAGTTGCATAATTTGTTGAAAGTGCATTTTTCTAATTGATAATCAGTGGATAAATTCATTGGTAATTTTGTTGTCATTATTAAAAGATTATATAGTTTTGTTAGTACTTACAAACTAATTTGTTTATAAAAAACATTATAAAAAATTATCGATAGATATTTTTTTATCACAGGCATGGCATCAGGAAAAAGGGTGGGTTTTGCCACAACCCCTTTTCTAAACTTTGTTTATCATCCATGGTACTGCCCAAATCTTGTTGAAACTAAAAATTGGATCCCTATACCCACCTCAAACAAGTTAAGGAAAATGGGATTAAGAAGATTTATAAGTAAAGAAAATAGTCAATTGTTAATAGAAATAAAAAAACAAATACAAAAAGAATTAAAATGAATGAGGAAGATACCAAAAGTATAAGAGTTGAAATGAAGAAGAAAAAAAGTTAATGGTGTTCATCTCAAGTAGTGATATCAAATAAATTATTCAGGATTATTGCTTTGATTGTCCATAGTTATTTATGTTGTCCATTATAGTGTTACAGAAAAGTTCAATATATATGATTTTGATTAAGTGCGAATAACAACAAAGTATAAACATGATCATGCTCGTTCCTAAGACATAGGTGTTTGTTCACAACAGATCATCTAAGACACAAGTATTTCATTTGTTAGACAATGCAATATGGTATTGTCTTGTTTTAAGTCTGATAAGCAATGTATTTTCTCACACAATACCCACATAATCTTCATGAATATCATTATGTTTATTCTATGTTACAAAGAATGTTTGTTTTCTATGTCGAGCCAAGAATATTTGAAAAGGCTTGTCACATCAACAATCTATTATTACGTAAACTAAAGCTGCTTTAGTACAACAACTCCTTAACGCATGCTTTTTCAATTCTAGAACAATCTACTTGCTTCGTATAACTTTGTGCTTTATACGAATTCAAGTAAAAGCATTTTCTCCAAGGAAATGATGTTCCTTAAACAAGAGAAGGGCATTTAATGCATGTGTGGAGTTCATTTAATGTATCTTTTATGTTCAAGTTGTTCAGACCTAAGGAAGGCATTCAAGTAAGTTTGAAGTCGCACAACCGGCAAAAAAGGATTTGCAAACAACTATTTTTTTCAATACCGATATAAAATTATCATTTGAAGAGAAGAACAAAAGAATTCTAGTCATTATTTACAAAGTGCCAAAACACTATTAAAATGTGTCCTAATAGCTTAACAAATTAGTAGAGAGAGTTTAACCTTGTAAACATTGAAAGGCACAACCCCTTTCTAGTGAGCAACCTTGTGATCTTTGATCACACCTTAGACAATCTCTATCTTAACCAAAAGTGGTTGTTATTAAATAATACTCAGGTTTTTAATCAAAAATGGCTAGGTGTTAAAGAATATTGACTGGTTAGCCAAAAGTTGCTACATTATGAAACAATACTCATAAGGGTTAGCCAAGAGTGATCACAAGTCGAAAGAATACTCTTGTATCTTGAAACGTTAGTCTACTTATTGAAACTCAATTAATTGATTGGGAATTGAAAATAGTCTATATTATCATACAAACCAGTATAAAAACATTTTGAGTAGTCTCTTTCCTTTCCTGTACTAACCAAAGAAGGAAAAGTTTTTTAAAAAGAATTTTGATAAATGATCTCTCAGGCACAAAACTATTGTCTAAACGATGTGAGAACATGGTATAAAAAAATTTCATGAATAATTTCTAACAGAGGAGATGCCAATTAAATTGATTTTACTAAAGAAATTGAAATTTGAATAATCAAATAAAAATATTCAAGTGAGAAACTTGTAGATAAAAATATACCTTGAATTAGGCAAATTATTGGTATACATAAAGTCAAAAGAATGTAACATAGAAGGAGGAACAAATGAGAATAGAAGAATAGTAGACAATCGGTATATGAAGAGAAGAAAATATAAGAAAGAAAAACTGAACAAAATGAGAATAGAAAAATAACAGTGATATTTTAAAAGGGTAGCATTAATGAAAAGAGAAGAAAAAGGAAGGTTCAAGTATTAAAAAGAATATACAAAGAATATTCTATTTCCTCACGGAAAACTTTTGCTGATCAGATATAGTAAAAGTATATTGTTTCAGAAAAGTGTAAACCAAAACGTTGTATTTCCTTTGTATATTGTTTTGTAGATGTTAGAAATGTTGGGTAACCCTCCATGGTTAGCTGTTTAACGTCTCTGTAAAATGGAACCTGATCGTCCTGTAAATTTCATTTGCATACGTCCGGGAACCATGTCTAGAGAATTTGCAGCAACGTACTATCACAGTTACATGGAAACAATTAACATGAAAATTTAATATATATATTAGACTTACAAAATTTAGTAGCCAGAACATCAAAGGTTACATGATCAAGGAGTTCTTAACAAGAAAGCGACAGTTATTGGCATCAGTTCCCATTTAATCGTATTCATGTATGCCATTCAATTCTGGTGCTAGGAATGTTGATGCTTCCTCTACATGTAAAATCTCCTTCTTCATTGTACTACTCGGGACCAAACCCAGAAGGACTTAACCATTGTGCTAAATGGTAAAAAGGCCAAAAAGAACCTCAATATCAACGCTTTCTTTCAGCACGCCACTTGTATACTGGTTGATTAGTTGGACAGACAATCTCATCTTCAGTTAGTTTGCGCTTCCTACCATTTTTCTGTTCATAGATGGAATATCCTTTGAGTATTTTACATAAGACCTTAAAAAGGTACACAATAAGCAATGCAAAATATCAATACCTGCAACTCCTTCTTCATTGCCATATCCATGTAGATTTTCTCTAGTTGGCTGAGTCTATTCTTCCTTGCTTCCAACTCTTTATAAGACCCAGCTGTTTTCCTGTATAACAAAAGTAACTAATTATCAAACTGATATGGTATAATGGTACTATAAATCAAACAGAGATAACAAAGGGAAGTCACAATAGCAACATAGATAAAAAGAAACAATTCATTATTTTTAATAAGTGAAATTTAAGTCTAATTCAGCTTGATAAAATTGAGATTTGCACTCATTTGTATATTATAATTCAGTCAAATCTGTAATCGATATGGAATTTCCAACATATCTCCTCAAAACCAAGGACTGAATATCTCGAGTGGAATTAGGAGGACAGTGAGTGACACAAAAAGACCAACAAACTTGACTAATCTTAAAAATGGCTCTTATACCATCAAAAGAAAATAAAATTTAAGTCTAATTCAATCTCATAAAACCGACTTGGTAAGGCGAGATTTACACCCACCTATATATTATAATTTGGTCATATTTCTAATCAATGTGGGATCTTCAATACATTATAAAACAAGGAAAGCTTTCATGAGCCGATTTACAACATATTCAACCCAACACAAACACTTTAATAAGGCTAAATAGGTCAGAACCATGGTAGTTGAATCGTGAATCATATCGTGAATCGAAGAGCCTATATTTCGAATCGTGAATCGTTTCGTATCGCGAATGGTAAGATTCATAAACATTTAAAAAATATAACATAATATTTTAAAAATATAACATAAGACATATAAACATGTAAAAATATAATTAATAATCACAATCACATTAAAAAAGAGTTGTTATATCACTGGTCATATTAGGTTAATATTTGGTCAGATTAGGTTAATATTATAATGGTTGGATTGGGCTTGGTTATATGGCCCAATTCCTTGTAAAAATATAATTAATAATCACAAACACTTTAAGAAAAGAGTTATTATATCATTGGCCAGATTAGGTTAATATTTGGACAAATTAGTTTAATATTATAATGATTGGATTAGGCTGGTGCCTACAGCACCTACGACTACAACACCTTCGACGACTGCAATGCCTCCAACAACTGCAACGTCTCCGACGACTCTCGATATCTTTGCTCGTGAACCCAAGTGTCTCGCGCCTCACGCTGCTCCAGCGTTTGCTTCACCGTCGTTCTGACATTCACTTCGCCATCCTGCCTTCATCGTCGTTCGCACCTTCCGTTCGTCCACCTCAAGTTCAATAATGGTGCAGGTTTGCGAGTAAAAAAGTTAAAATTAGGTTTTTTATAAAACCAATTCAAGTAACCCAACCCAATTCACACCTAAACCCAGAATAAAACTCAAGTCGTGATACGGAACCTATTCACGATTAAAACGATTCTTGATTCAATTCACACGATACAACCACGATACGGGAGTGAAACTCACGATTCGTATCGCTGGTATCTGGAACCACATCGTATCGCACGATTCGTATCGTGAATCGTACGATACTTACTACCATGGTCAGAACTAATAGCAATCAATATGACCATAATTGTAATTCATTTATCTATTTTGGGTTAAATTATCTCAATCATTCCTACTAAAAGACCACTTCTGAATAAAAAAAATGCTACAATAAAAGCCATGCAAATATATAAACATTAAACTTGTCACTCATGAAGGAATCTTCAAGCCTAATGTCCGAATAAGGGGTGATTGCCAAGACTCAGACCTCACATTACTGCAAAAACATCTTAATATTGTTGGCATTATTAGATACTTAATAAAATTAACAATCTTAAAGCCCATTAAAGAGGGGGGGAAAATAATTTCATACAACAGATCCCTGAAAAAGTTTCAGTAGAGACAAATCATTTACCAGCTTTTTTTAATCTAACACAAGACATCAAACAAAACAAGGAATTGATCAAAGTCTGTCAAGACAAATCATTTAACAAAAGATGTTCATCTCATACAACCTGTCGAAAAGAACAAGGAATTTATCAGAGTCAAGCCAAATGTAGGGATGTACCTCTTAATGACAGCAGGAATTTTGTAAGTAGTGCGTGGAATTTCACTTTTTGAATATCGTGATTGTAACTCTTTAGCCTCTTCCCTATACATGGACAAAGATTAAAAAAGTTAGCCATTCAGAATATAAAGAGAAAGAAGGAAATGGGAGTGGAGGTGGAAAAGTAGCATATCAATCAATAAATCAATAATGGAAGTACTACATAGCTGGAGAAAAGTAATTGAGTTCACTACTGAAAGAAGATATCTTGTTGTAAACATGACTATAGGACCATTTGGAAAAACCTCTATGAAGCTTACTTGGGTTTATCTTATCATCAAACATATAAACACTTAAGTTGAAATGAAAATGTTGGGTTAGTGATCATCTTATAAGCTCTATTCAGCTTTGTCTGAATAAGCTTACAGTGAAACTTGTCAAAATAGGTTGCTGAATAAAGAACTTATGACATAGCTCACCTGATAAGCTTTTTTTGAATAAATACTTTGTAAGTATAAGAGTATAGTATGGCTAGTATATAAGTAACATATATCTTGTAATCACAACTGAGTGTGTTGTGTCAGAAATTCAGTCAACAATAGTTACTCCTCACCGTAATCTGTGTAAGTACCTATGTAGCACTCTAATAAATGAATGAAATCATTTTTCCCTTTCTCTTCTCTGTTCTCCACAAACGTTAAGCTACTTATCAAAATATATGCTATATATATAATATAATATAATATAATATAATATAATATAAACAAATAACATTTGCACACAAGAACACAAATTGGAATTGCATACCAATTTTTTTATCATAGCCATAATGTCATATTGAACATAATTTATCATCTCAGGAACAAGTAGGAAGTTGAGACCAGGGCCTTAATACAAGATGAAAACATCATCCTTTAAATTTTGCATAACTAAATAAGTAAGAACTTTCACAACAACTAAGTACACCAATCAAATAAAACATATTAACATTTTAAAAAATGAATCCATGCTGGTCAAAGAATGATAGCTCAGAAACGCATACCTGTCCTCAGCAAAGAAAACATGTTTGTTTGCAGGCTGATTATCAATAGAGTGCAGCGAGGCAGTTAGCCTATCAATTTTCTGCAAGGAAGACCAAACATTCCCAGTTAAACCTACACTGTCATAATATTTCGCACAAAACCCCATTAAAAACAAGAGAACAATTCAAAGCAAAGCACCCACCTTTCTCTCACTCTGAACCTTCTGAAGAATGTAACCCATATCCTGCGTCTTCATAAGCATAAGCTCTTCCTGGGAATACTTATTTGCTTCACTCCTACACAAGTCAACAAGCACAACAATATAACACATCCTCAACAACAACAACAACAAATCACAGAAAACAGAAAAGGCCATGTAGCAAGTCATCAATTACTCTGGTCTGTGAACTCCATCAACGGTTTTTGTTCTAGACATCTTGAAGTAAAACTCATCTTCGTTTCTATTAGCTGCTTTTTCCTTAAGTTTCTGTAAAACGAAAGAAGATTGAAAAGTGGTTAAAGCGAAGGAACGAGAATTTGATGAAGAGAGCGTGAAACTGTACCCGTAAAGTATCCTCTTTCCTGTGGAATGCTTTAGCACGCTGGACATAGTCCTTATGCTTTTCGAGCAGGCCGAATTTTTTCCTCGCTGACCTAACCAATGAAAAAAACAATAATAAACAAAATGAAGTTGTGAAGAAGTGATTTAAGCAGTGATTGAAAGAATAGCAATTGAGAGAAAGAAGAGACTCACGGTTGAGAACGCTCTTTGTGAGCACGACTGGGAATGGCGTTTCGAAGTGAGGACATGTTTCCCTCTCACTCTAACCTCTGCACGCGGTGCCTTCTGCGTTTGCTTTTCTTTTCGCGTAATAATAATAACAACCTATTAGCATATGATTTAAATGGGCCGGCCCAATTATATTCTTGTAGATATTGTTTTAGACAATTGCCGTTTTTTACTCATGATTTGTTTCAGCACCTCCGTAAAGGTCTTGAAAAAAATAACGTTTTAGATTCTCAAATGCTATACTTCTAAATTATATTCTAAATTTTTAAAATTAATTAATTTGAATTATATAATTAAGAATGTATTATTTATTCTAATTTACAATTTAAAATATTTTTATAGATAAAAAAAAATATTATAGATTACAAAATCTTAAAAACATAATTATAAATATATTTATATAATATAAAATATATTTTTAAATTTTAGAGTGTCTTATTTAAAATAGATTAATATAATTTAGAATCTGTTTTACCCATAAATAAAATAATTAAGACTAGAACCCTCTCCTATTTGTTCTAGAAGTAGAAGGAAGATACTAAACTTTTTAATTCTTTATACTACTTGTTCTTGCCGGTTGACCTTCAGATTGACTGGATGGACAAACTCTGCTAAGATAGAGAAACTCTAACTGTTGATCACACTCCGACGATTAAGTCAGTGAGAGCATACATAGAAACAGTTTCAATCTCTAATACTCAGAAACAACATACCTTTACTGGGGTTTCAAACCCCCTTTATAGTTATTCCTCTAACAACTTTCCCTCACGAGAATATCTCTACTGAAAGTATAAAATAATAACATAATATAATAATAGAAAATCACCTGCTCACATGCACCTTTCATGTTTAGGTGCTAACAACAGGAAAATATTTTGTCCACGGGCACCTTTCTCACGGTGCTAACAACATAAGAATCTCGTGCACTTTTATTCTTGGGTGCTCTCTACTTATTTTACAGTTTTATATATTCAACCAACAACTTTATGCATATATTCAACTAACAGCTTTCTGCTATATTCATATATATTCTATTCTAACAACTTAATATATATCGACATATATATTTAACTAATAGTTTTATATTAATATATGACCAAACTTATTATTTTCTCTATTTTAATTATACTTCATCGGGTTTACCAACGAAACTGGGACGAACCCAGGACCTGCTTTTGGCCCAAAATCGAGCTGATCATATCCAAATACTTGGATCGAGGTCCCGAACACACGAGCTCTCCTGTCCCGTACACCCATCTTTGAATGGTAAAAAAAAAACGAATTGGCATTTATATTTTCTAACTTTTAATATAATATATTTTTTGTGGGAGTGCAGGAAGAAAAATATAGAAGTGCAGGAAAATCATCCTTACTTTGCGTGAACTACTCTCCAATTCCAAAACCACCGACCAATAAATTTAAAGCTTTTTAATCAATATAAATCAGTTTTTTTAATTGATATTAATATAAATTATTTTTTAAATAATACTATCAGTACTATTTAGGTAAGAATTATTTCTCAATATAAATATCTGAAGTCGATAACACTTTTTTTAAATGTCAGCCAAGTGTTTTTTTATTAAAGTTTGTAATGATTATTTTTTTATATATATAGAAGGTTAAAGTAATATATTTTGTAGGTAATAATTAAATATTATACTTGAATAAAAAAGTTAAAACTTAATAATTTTAAATTATCTTATTGAAATTAAATATTTGAAAAGTTAAATAATTTAAAATAGAAAAAAAATTCAAATTTTTGTTGTATTTAAATTTCTTAAAAATTATAGAATTATCTATCGTGATAAAAGGTTAGAGAAGCCTACAAGTGTGTTCTAATTCACTCCTGGTGTTTGTGGCATTACTTTTTTGTATTTTCTTTTGTTTGGGCTTATGCATTATTAAATAAGAAACAAATATCTTTCAATGAACAATTTCATAGGTTCGATTCCCCATGTTGATGTTAGCTAGGTGATTGAAAAGTGCAGTGACATGAGCACTAAGTTTTGGGGTTCAACCCCAAATAAAAGATAAATAAAACAGCAACTAACAACCTTCATTCTCAACCTCCAAAACTTCCCTTTTCCCAATACCAAAAAGTAAAACCACATATTTTAGTTTCAAAGGTTATCTTTTGTCAAAAATAACATATTTGTACCTTTATTAATAAGTCATTTATTTACTACTAATCTTTTACTCAGAACTTAATTTAACTATTAAATGAGAGTTTGAAAGAGTAAGTTGTGATAATCATGTCATGTGGGTGATCTTTCAAACTATGGCAGTGTACATTAAAATCTGCTGAACATTGTTCATCCAATCTCTCACCTACTGTTGTACCTCATCCACAAAGCATGACATCCAAATTGCATAAATTATCATAACACAACTTCTTATTTCAACTTTTCCTACAAGGCCTAATGCTGGCAAAACCCACCCAGAAATCATGGATCATCCACAAACTGTGGACCAATAGAAGAATACTTTCAGGTTGAATCAAATTACTTGGATTAAATGGCTCCAGCTATTTTTTCTATACAATGTCACTCCAAGAATATGCATTTGCAATTACATGCAATCTCTTAAACCTTTACCCCTTATATCTACACCAAGTCACAAAGCTAGTTTGTTGATGAGAATGATGAAAAACACATCACAATGATTGAGCTGAATTTACTCTCCGAAGCTTCTTTTTGGGTTTAGGCATCTCTTCAACCGGAATGATGAACTCAAATAGCTGCAGGAAATATAACCACCATATAAAAAAAGTAACACTATGGTTATTACTTCTTGAGATCATCAGTTGTACATCAATTAAATTGGTGTATAAAGTGTAAGTTAAGAATATATGAAAGTGTAATCCAGATGAGGTAAGTATGATAGTAGGGACAATCTAGATGTCATATCATTTTATGCTCTGTACAATAAAAGCCATAGTCACTAGTATTAGAATTTAGTTTATAAGGACAAGTAAATAAGTTAAAGTAGCCTAAAAGAATGACTACACGCAAAACTAATCCCAAAAGAGAGTATAAATTACAATTTAATATAATTTTTATCTCAAAACTTCTTGAATAAATGTGAGACAAGACAGTTTCAAGTATACCAAATAACTTGCATCTGAATATGTCTAGAAGAGAGCATCTACATTACATACCTGCTTTTTCCTCTGCCTTCTCATCTCAGCCTGCATTCAAGACCAAAATTTCAAAAACCAATTGTACAAGTCAGATTTCAGGCACAAAATGTAAAAAATCTTCAATCGGGAAAAAAAGGTTCACAACAAAAGACAGGACTCCAATTCACAAATAAAGTTGTATTAATCTACTAAATAGAAATTTTAAACTTTTACCAAACAAATAGATAACACCAAATCATTCCCTCAAAGAATACTCGATAGAATCTCACCAATCTTTGAACCAAACCAATTCTATGCTTTCAACAGAAGTAATCATTCAATACAAGAGTCCCAAAGACCAAAATAACAAAATTGCAAACCCACCACCAACCAGTAGTAATACCAGCTTTAAAATTTTTGAACAGGAAATAGGACTAACCCTACCTCCACAACAATTAAACCAGACCTTGATTACTAATTACTGAAAAAAATAAATAAGAACTCGTATAAACACAAAACAAAGTCATCAAACCATCACCTCTTCATTAAGTAACCGAGCATTCTCTTGCTCCAACTGGTGAACCAGATATTCGAGCTCGGATGTGTAAGCCTGCACAAGGAAGGAACGCTCCAACCATAAGCTCCACAACAAACCCAAACACCAAACCAAAACAAAAATCCTAAATTTAATTCAGTAGATTCTCAATAAGCTAAATCCAACCTCGAAACTTGAAACCACATCAAAACAAAAGATTTTGGGCTTCCCACAAGTATCCCTCTTCAATAAAAGTGAACACTTTTCCCAACGCTTTGGCCAACATCAGACAAAGTTAGAGGAGTAAGTACCTGCTTGCGTTCCCGGGACCTAGCGGCGGATTCTCGATTCTTGATCATTCTCCTCTGCTTCTGCAGAGTGGCCTTATCAACCGGTTCCTCCACGATCCTTCTCTTCCCTTTGTGAACCGAATTGGAGGGCGCAACGCCGTTTCCAAAGGGCTCCACGGAGGAAGAGGAGCCTTCAGCAGGGAGAGGGAGAGGGAAGGGGAGAGGGGAAGAAGAGGAAGGGGGCAGAACCCCTCTGACGTCCTCCTCTCTGACGGCACCGGCCTTGGTGAGGAAATCCTCGAGGGTAATGGCCTCGTAGCTCTCAGGGGCGGTGGCGTTAACGTTGGCGCCATTCCCGTCTCCGGAGGCGTTGGCAGCGGGGTTGTGGGGGTGGGCGCCGGCAACGATCTCCTTCCAAACGTCATCGACGGTCTTGGCGGCGACAGGGGTGATGGACTTGAGGAGGTCGTCCATGGAGGTAGGGTGGTGCAGATCGGAGAGAAGAAGAGAGGTAAGGGGAGATATAGAAGAATCGCGTGGCAGATCCGGATTCGTCGAGACAACCTTCGACGACGCCATGCCGCGTTTCAAGCCGTCTTTTTTTCTCTCTTTCTTCTCTCTCTTTCTTCCTCTTCAACTCTCACCAAGGAACACACACCACCACCTCCATTTCTTTTCTTATTATTGTATTCACACTTTCACTGTGTTTCATTGAACAAAGCAAAAGCATGATCTTCTCTGTTACTCATTAAATAACAACCTTTATCTTCTTCTTCTCCTTCTTCTCCTTTTTTATTTTATTTTTTCACTTCACATGCCATTAATGAATCTCACTGTTCACACGTCTTTTGTGTTTTCCTCTACTTTTACTATTTCCTCCTCTCACCTAAGCTTTTTACATACTCATCTCCTTTCTTCATGCTCTCGTCTACTTTTCATTTGCTTTAATACTGTAAATAAATAATTGTAAGACTTTCTTTTTCCAAAATGGCTAAGTAAATACAAATAATAATATACACATTCAAATTCACATTCTTGATGCATAAATTTCTCAAAAATAACATTTATTACTCTCATGGTGCCTTAAATTATCTATTCACGTAAACTGTTTTGTTTTTTTACTATTACTCTCTCTTACGGTTACTCAGACTCTTATTTCTTTTTGTTGTCATGACTTTGCATTCATTGCTTAAGGTAAGGGAGAAAGAAGTTACCACTTCTTCACTTCATTTTCTATTCTTTATTTACTACAAAAGTACTTACAAAATTATAAGAATGTGATTAAATTTTACTTTAAAAGATTTTTTAAAGCTTTTTTCTACAATAAAGGACACTATCGTCTATAGTTTTTAAGAAGATAAAAGGAAATCGGACTTCGATTCTTATTATGAGCATATGGTTATATAAGCTTAAGAAATTATGATCAAATTGGTTATGCATAGTTTAACTTCCCTATTATTTCTAAGAGTGTGTGTGGTATGGTTTGATTTGATTCTTTTTAAACATATTCAAATAAACATAAAAAGTCTTCGTGTTTTGGTTTGGTTCGATTTGAAAAAAAAAAGTTTTTTAGGGCCTACTATTTTTTTGCAATTCAAATTTGCGTGACTTTTTATAATTTTAAATTGTTGTGTTGAGTCCTTAATTTTTTTTTTCATTTTATTAATTTTAATTCATTTGAGTTTAACAATTTAAGTTGACTATTTTTATTTTATTTATTGACTTTTAAAGTGAATTCAATTGTGAAATTTTGGTCTTATTGAGTTTAAGCTAATTTTTAATTGATGTTTGAAGTAATTGAACGTGCATCTTTCTTCAGTCTTTAATAACTGTAATTGTAAGGTGAAATGAATCTTTTATCATTTGTTTTTTTCTTTTGTAAATTTAAAATTTATAGTAATTTATTTAAGATTAATTATATATTAACGTTAATCTTCATTTTAATAACACGTGATATTTATTAAAAATTAAATATATGTTTAATTATATTAACTATTCATGAAATTTAAATAAAACTAATAAAATTATTGTATTAAGACAATACTTAACCAAATATTTGCCATATACAAAAAAATAAAATGATTAAATTCAAAAAACAATACAAGTTAAAGGCCGAAAGTGAAATAAATATTTTAGTAAGCGCATTATAAAAATGATGTTGTAGTTCCTTAAAGAAAAACTAGGTTAACCAAGGTTTTTTGGTAAGTGCATATTAAAATTGGTATTTTTAAAAGTTATTTTTTGTGTTTTTTTATACTCAATCTTTAATAAGTATGTAACTTCAATTTTGTTGAAACAATATCGTTAAAGATTAATTGTCACATTTAAAATATTCTATTTTAAAACTTAGAATTTTGAGAAAAAATAAAATAAAACAAAATATATATAAATGATCCATTATTCCTAAGTTCCGTTAGACTATTAAATTACCGAACAAACAACCACTGTTAACGCTTAATTCAATTATTACGTTAAGTATCAAAATCCCGAATGTTTTTTTGAGATACCAGTTTTAAATATAGTTCAATTTTAAACGTATTTTTAAAATTTATAATACTGAATTAGTAGTGATATTAAATTTGAAAAAAAGCAAAAATTAAGTCTTCCTTCTTCAATTAAAGCTATTTTCCTTTTAAATCTTTCTTCCTTCACTCCTCGTCATTCTCAAACTATTTTGAAATTGGTTTAATTGTTAGTGACGAAGAACTGTTGCAGTATAAAAAAAGATAGGTAAATAAATAGGTAATAAATAGTTGTTTGTTCAAAAGAATGAAAAAAAGTGTAAGAAGGTTTTGGGTGCAGTAAGGACTTTGCTTCTTTTGAAAACTCCCAAGCATGAAAGTTCATTGTCATGCTGCTACTATTCTGTTCGTTTCTTCCCTTTTACTTTCCCCTCTGCACCATTCCTTGCTTTTGCCCTTGCCTTCTGCAACTCTATGTAACTCAAAACATCTGTTAATGTGTTAATACAGTAAACATTAATTTCATTTTCCTCTCTATGCAACTACCTACTTATTTACTCTTCAATCCAAACACACCCAATCCTCAATTTGAATTTATCGCCATTAGAGCTACCATAATAAAGCTTAAAATAAATAGTTATCATCCATATCAGAAAATAAATTGTATAACTCATTATTACAAAATTAATTTAGAAGATAAAACAATTATTTTATTGAAAATAAAATCTGACCTCAGGTTATACCCCGTGTTCACATTTACCTGATAAGAACATTAACCGAATGTTTGACTTCCCTCGAGACACTCACAGTCCTCCCAATCCAAGAAAAAGGAAAAGTTATTTAAATTTAAATATTCAATGATCTTATTAAAAACTAGAGAAATAAAGCACGTTAAGAAGAATGCATTGAAAGTTATGAAAATATATATTATTGAGAGTGCTTTTTAATAACAGTTTCACTTTTAATAGTCTAATACCAACATTAACGTAACATTCAAATTGCTTTTATCCTCAAACTTGTCATTTGGTACTAAAGCATACAGAATTTTATTCAGTGGCAGAAGAGACTAAGGTCTAAGAACAAACCTAACATGTCCAAAGCTGAACAGTTTCAGTTGCAGTTAATAAATACCACGTTAGTAAGTCACTTTTGCCTCAGTCTTCGTGATCAAATACCAGTGTCCTTCTCTGCATTAAATTAATACTATTATTTTCCTTGTCCTCTTGACAGATAAACAACATAAATTACAGCTATATATGCTCAACAACACAACTAAACCTAATCCTCATCAAAACCTGCATCATTCATGTCCACGTCGTCATCATCTCGTCATTGTCCTCAGCTTGTGCTTGATCATCAAATGTTGCAGCATTGTTAGGCTGCACATCATTATCTACCGTATCAGGTCCAATCACCTGAGATGGTTCGGCCACCTTTGTTTGTATGGAGGACAGACTTTCATCACTGAAGAATGATGAATATGGTTAAGAAGCCTGCAGAAGAAAATTGTTTAGTTCGTCTTCAGCTAGGTGTAAAAAATAAAAAATTCTTGGCTCCATAATCTAACTAGGGATGTATTGTGCATAGATTCAGGTGGACCAACAAACGAATATTTATGTAAACATTATAGATAAAAGGAACATGTACTAATATAGCGTGCAAATTCTGATCAATCGGGCTCAATTAAAATTCTTGTTTTGATGGATCAAATTCAATGTATTGATAATAGTAGACGTATAAATAACTTCTCTACGAATTTTCTCTGCACTTTCCACTAGCTTGTTTCATTGATCACTCTTCCTTAATGTTGAGGCAGATCCAATCCAACCACCTATATCAACAACATAAAAAAATGGATCGATATTCAGGTGTATGAACCAAATGCAATTCATGAACTCATCACATTAACAAAAAGACAAAGAACCAGCACACCTGACTTTGCTCTAGTGATCCCAACATTCAATCGTCGGATGTCTTCCACAAATCCTATGCCTTTATCTTTGCTTGCCCAGACACATGACAATATTGCAATGTCCTTTTCCCGTCCCCGAAAGAGAGAATTATATGCCAAGCCTTAAAGTAACAACACTTTGAAATGAAAGAAATATTATAAAATACACACTCTTTAATTCACCAAGATTTATTTCTCCAGTTTCTGAAGTTTTTTAAAATTTAAAATATAATCAAGCAAAATTACACATGAAGCCTCGTCTACGGTGCAATGCAACAGTTCATGTTATATTCATAACCAGTTGTCTAAGTCACTCGCAATCTTAGTCTTGCAAATGCCAGGCTTATTGTATTCCAGATGGGAAACAATTAAAACCTTATTCAAGTATTTGCATAATTTACTGTTAAATAATCAAAAGCAAAGCATGAATGAACATGCAGGATATCATATAATAAACATTAAGCTAGTTTACCTGGCAACCATCAACGGTACATATATCCACTACTTTCTCAGCCGACATTCCAAAGGTCTCTTCAAAACGTTTTTGGAATAGCTTGACTTGTTGACTGTAGGGTGATAAAATTGCAACTTGGTTAACCAGCCTTCAGTGCCGGATAAAGTGAAATCAGTTTTTGATACAAGAATAGAACAAAGTCAACTTCTTCAACATTTATCCATGAACCACTCCCAGATGGTCGAGCCTCTTTTCCCTCGTGTATATCAAAGAAACGGAAGGGGCCAAAGCAGCGGTAATCATGCCATGCACGTATTGTCCGTGATTTCAACTCATCCCCATCTTGCAATGAGTCTCCATAAAACTCCCTAGAGGGGAAGCTTCTTATCTGTTTGATCATAACATGAAAAAACCCATTTAAAAAAATCACAGGAAATTTCAAAAAGACAAAAGTAATAGAAAAGAATATAATGATAAATTTTCTCCAGAGAAGAAAAATAAAAGGAGAAACATTGGGGTACTCAGGAACCAAATACTAATGAGATTAATATAATCCTTATTTTTTACCTTGATGAAACACAATAAAACTGATTAACAGGAACAGCTTATATTCTCTGTCATGTGATGCAATCAAACTAGGGAAAAAACTCTAGGACTTTAGAAGTGTGATACACAACATAATTTGAATAGGACCAGAATAGTATTTATGTTGAAATGTAGCAAAAAACAGAGGAAAATCCTCTATTAAAATGTGGAAAAGGGGAGACTACTAAAAAGAAATGGAACTATGAATGGATCAGAGCTCCATTGCAGAAACCTATAAATACTTACACATTTCAATGGGAATCAAATCGAACTGAGTCCCACTCTAGGATCCGTTCGTAGAACAAAGCATCATAGTTTTCTTAGTTTTCCTATTTTCTTCTTTGTAATTCTTCCGGTTTGCCTTCGCATGGAAGACTAAACTCTTATGGGTTTAATTCTCTTGTAACTTCACAATGAATTAGAGGTTCTGTGTAACTAATATTTTATTCTTCAACAACTGTAACAAGTTGCACAAGATGGTCTGATCTTTTTGAGTTCTCATTTCTGTTTCAGGAATTGTTTTTTAGTGCATGTTGATGATTCAATTCTGTTCTTGAATTGGAATTCTTGTTTAGTTTACATTATTATGAACAATCTTTTGAGTGCATAATTCAAGAGGTAAAAGACTAAAAACCTTATGAGTAGACATGGAGACAAGTAAGGTACTAAATGAATTCCTGGATGCATGTTTCATTAAGATTTCATTGATTTGACTAACACATGTTTGGTCAATTCAATCTTGTTTTGACATTGAATAAATGATACGCGCGCGCGCGCACACACACATATATATATTAACTGGGGAAGAACTCATTGTTGAAAGAACTTGAGACCCAACCTGTTCTTAGTATTTTCAATCATCTACTCTAATTTTCTGCACAACAATCTCAACCCCTCTTTACTTTACTTTAATGTTATTTCTAACTTTTAATTGCGAACACTGTTTGACTGGATTCACTATTGAATCCGTTGGAAGATGACTTGGGATAAACTGACCCTATCTATTCAGTGTTAAACAGTCTAGCATTGCGTTAGACAGTCTACTCTAAAACTGTTTTTAATTTGATTGTGAAACGACAACATTGCATAGCCCAATTGAATTTCATTAGGACAAATTTGTTTAGCATGGTTCTAACACCATCTTACATTTATGTTATACACTTCAGTTATAATTTTCTAAACATGGACGTGATAAAATATGATTGCTAACAGTTAATTACAAGGCTTGGCCACAACCAAGATGACAATGACACCTCCCTAGTGAACGTGTCCTAGTTGAGATCTTAAACCCCACCCCAAACAGAAAACTAAGAGGGAGAAAATCATGGCAAGGGAATGTAATGCATAAAGAAAAACTCCTTTTCCCAAATAAATGCATTGAAGAAACTTAATACCTCCATTGAGAACCCTCAACACAATCTCATCAAAGGCAGAGTTTGATGGGGTGCATACTAGCACTCCTACACGGTACTTACAACTTGAAGGTACAGCCTCAGGTTTCTGATAAAAACCCATCATTAGAGAATATATTATTTTGCAAGACAACAATTTCAACCAATAAAAAAGTACTTACTAGTTCATTTTGAGTAGTTGGGTAAAACCCTTATCACCGTCTTTTGGCATTAGACTATCTCTTGGATTAACACTACTAAGCCCTGGAGATGCTAGTCCCCAATGTCTTTGTCTGCCATAGGAAAAGGGAAAAGAAAATAAAATTTTCTAGCATGATGAAATATGAAAAGTGCATTCGGCTAACAATTGAATAAATAAGATGGAGAAATCACAATGTATTCAACCTACACTATTGTGCTTTAGATTAATGTGTGTGTATATATACAGAGAGAGGTTACAAAAGAGGCAAGATATTTACCTTCAACCCTAACCCTAAAGTTGGGTACATACAAAAGAAACAATAATAAAATAACATTACATTTCAACACTAACAAAGATAATATAAAAACCATCTTCAATCTATTTTAATTGATCTTTGGGACTGAAGTGGTCACCATCCCAAGGTGACTTTGCAAGATATAAACTATGCAACTAAATATTACAAGGCACTTGTTCAACATCATCTAATCAAACTGAATTCCACAAAGAAGGGTGAAAGAGGGAATTACTTAGGTTAAAATCAACTTTATTAGTTTGGAAGGGTACTCTGCTATGGACCTACATTCATAATCTCAACTAAATAAACTAGCTTATGTGATGTGACTAATACTTCAATCATCTAGAATTGTACTTTAATTAGAATAACTTCTTGAAAACATACTCATGAATATTCTAATAAAAAAATACTTTATTTGAACCTTGGAGAACAGTCAGTAGGTTCCGTCTCTCTTATCATCCTTCAACAACACAAATATCACATAAGTAATCATCCATATCTCTTACTTGTATAAGCCTAAGTCCAAAAACTGTCATAAGCTTTAAACAATTTTCCCAACTTCTCCTTGTGTCAATGTGAAGTTAAACTAGCTAAAGTGAAGAGAAACCAAGAAAATATGCACTTAACTTGAATTGAAGCTATTTTCTTTGTTTATGATATAATACAAAAATCAAATTTTACCCGTATTGTTGCACTTCTACTTGATTCAAAACATTGTTTATGAACTACTTGAAGGTATAGCGAGAGAGCAAACATGTATATCACAAAGCAAGAAGAAACTAATAATGAACAAAACATATAAGGATCTTAAAAGATGGCCCATATGGGAAATTAAAAGAAATATCATGTCAGAATCACAGGAACAAACCAACATCCATGGCATGAAGTTTTCTTGATCAAGTAAAGCCTAAATATTCTCAAAGCAAATCTTACTTCTCCTGAGTAGGTAATTGTGGTCCCTGCCTTAGCTCATAGGTTCTGCTTTAAAAAAAAAAAATCAATACACAGTGTATGAAAACAGAGAAACAAAGATTAGGAAAAAACATGACCATAAATTGCTTGGTAGAAGCAAAATTTTCTTCAAAATCTAACTTCTACCAGGCACACTCTTAACACAATGGTTTGCTCAAGACAACAATTCAAACCAAAAAATGAAATTTATACATAGAAGACTCCAGAGATATTCTAAATATTATGCTTACTTTGAATGCACTCTTGTAGGAGTTGCATGCAAAATGGTACTTAGAATCCCAAGTATGGACTGAGTCTTCCCAGTCCCTGGGGGCCCCTGAAAGGAATTGGTTAGGCTCTATTACAACTTTTTTTATTATAAAAAATCTACCTTATATTGATTAAAACCCAGTTATATGTCTCATAGGTATTTAGAAAGGGGATAATGCATGTCAAAGAAAATACAATAGCAAGTAAATTATCAAAAAAGGACCTACCTTCAGCAAAAATTCTGGAAAGGACCTAGTGACATGACATACATGGACATTATAAACCGTCTTTCAGCAGTAATAATTTACAAATTCTAACCTAATGGCCTAGCTTTGTTTGATAAGAAACACAACAGCAGAGGGTAAATTATATCTAAATCAAGAACCAAAGCTCTTGAATGGAAACGAATGATAGAAACAAACTGAGTTGTTGATAATTTTCACACTTCTATAATAAGAAGTTTACAAAATACAACAAAAGCTAACCACTGGAACGGAAAATCATACAAAATATAACTAATTATTCACTCTAACACAACCCCTCAAACTCAAGGAGAAGATTTTTCAAAAGAAAAAAAAAATATACACATGAGTAGCCTCTAAGAAATGCAAAACAAGCTGAAGATAAAGGCTTGGTCAGCACATCTGCCCATTCATCAAGAGAGGGAGTATGATAGATGAAGAGCTGCTTGGCCATAATCATTTCCACACAAAGAAAACATCAATCTCCATATGTTTATTGTGATTATGAAACACGGATTGTGAGCTATAGACACAACACTTTGATTATCACAAAGAAGAAATTCATGTTAATTCAATAGAAGTTTGAGCCAAACTTCCATACTCAACCTCGGTGCTAGAACAAGCACTAACTTGTTGCTTGCAGGACCACTAAGATATTAAATTGAGATCAAGAAAGATGGTTGCTCCTAAAGTAGAATGTCCGTCAACAATACCAAATGCCCAATCAGCATCACAAAAGGCTTTCAATGACAAAAGTTCAACAAGAGAAGTAGACTGAAAATGTAGTCCATGGAACAAAAGGACCTTTAAAATACCATAGTATGTGTTTAACTATAACCCAAAGATAATCCAGTGGTTTGGCCATAAATTGACAGACTTTGTTCTAGTAAGAGTGGCATATTGCAAAGCACCAACAACTGAATGATACAAGGTAGGATCTGAAAATAGATCACCTCAAATTAGGATAACTTGCAATTAGAAACCATAGTGGAAGAAATGGAATGAGCGTTTGCCATGTGTTTTGTGAATCAAGTCTAGAATATATTTGCTTGAGTCATAACAATAGACTTATTAGGTAAATATTTAATTTCTAGGCGAAGAAAATAATCTAGACGACCAAGTTGTTTAAGAGAAAAAGCTTCATGAAGTTTGGTTGTAAATGTTGAATCAGAGTAATAGAGCTGCTAGTGATTATTATATCATCAACATATAACAGAAAATATACAACCTGAGATTGTTTTCTGTAAACAAAAAGCAAAGAATCACATTTACTACTTACAAAGCCAAAGTGACAAAGTGTAGATTGCAATCAGTCAAACTATTGCCGTGGGCTTTATTCAATTCACATACAAGAGATTTGTCCCCAACTTCAAATCCAGGAGGCTGTGCTATATAAACTATTCAAGGAAACCATCCAAAAAGGCATTATTGGCATCATGCTGTAACAATTTCCATCCATATGACATAGAAAGAGTAAGAACAACTCAAATTTATTCTCCACCCCAATCAGATTAAATATTTTTAATTTTTGAATTAAGTTGTAACTCAACCATTGATTTGAAGGTTTGAAAGATAGACAATGTTTCAGCTTTGACTTAATTGGAAAATCCAAATGAACCTTGAATAGTCATTGTTGCATAATCAGGAGAATTATGTTATAATTAAGTGCATATTCCATTTTATATTTATTAGGACAGATTTGTTAGTGATTTGATTTGTACGTACAGCTTTAAAAACCCATTATTTCTTGCTTTCATTACCTATTATTTCTTTCCTTAATTAGGTTGTAAAACAGTCTATAAATAGAGACTGTAATCACATTTGTAAGATATCTCAAAAATATATTTCATCTATTTCTTT
>Ga0123342_1004437_pt1 | contig 21418 bp, 12 predicted proteins | sample Turbeawhitnodule_FD_89960 | JGI IMG/M metagenome (GOLD analysis project Ga0123342, IMG submission 89960) | Root nodule microbial communities of legume samples collected from Mexico - Turtle bean Mexico white nodule | ecosystem: Host-associated > Plants > Roots > Nodule | place: Mexico: Nepantla...
AATAAATAAGATTAACTTGTTTAAAGAAAATAATAATTCTACCACTCTTCAATATTAAAAAACACAAAAAAAAATAATAAAAAATAAAAAAATAAAAAAAAAAAAAAAAAATCAAAACAAAAATTTTTATTAACATTAAAAAAAATTACCAAACCACCTCATAAAAATTCCCCCCCCCCCCCCCCCCCTCTCATTTAAGGTCATATATTCTAACAATATATACAAAGGAGTTAAGAGATTGTTCAAAAGGCTCCGAAAGGCAGCTGATTACAAAAAGATTTAACACTCTACTATACTTCTCCTCATCCACCAGTTGCCCATCTACCACAATCTTTCCCAAACCTAGTTGGGAGAAGTCCATCTCTGGGTAGATCCCCGAGGCCTGGGCAACAGCATCTTCGAACCCCGCCATGAAGGAGTTCGCAGCATCGTCAGTGAGAGCTTCCCTTTCTCTCGTCTACTCCACTAGCTGGTCCTCCTCCAAGCTTTCTAGTTTTTCTTTGCCCAAATAGCAAAGTCTTCTCGAGGTAAGTGGAGGCATTTGAGGCAAGAGGGGAAGGCACGCGACCATCTGAGGCAGAATGTTCAACATGCTCAGCAGTATCCTTTCTCCTCCTCTTGAAGACTAGCCCTGAGTAGGTCTCCTCGTCATCAGAAGGGGCGACCTTAGCCAAAGCTTTGAGCTTTAGATCTTTAGAAGGAGAAGCTTGGGCAGCAGCCTTCATTTTTTTGGCCCTAGTTGCCAAGTCTTTCTTGTTTCCTAAGCATACTGTTTGCAAGAGAGCAAAGGTAGATCAGCAAACAAGCACACAAGTTAATATCAGTAAAAGCAAGAGAATGGAAGATACCAATATACGCCTTAAGTCCCACTGGGGAGAACTCTTGGCTTATGAGAGTGGCGGTGTCAAATACCACTTTTAAGCTGGAGAGGGAGAGGCACACCTCTCGTTCCTTTTGGGGCATCTCATCCAAGCATCTGAGGCCTTGGAATCTTGGCTTCTCAGTCCAATACAAGGGGAGCCCATCGAAAAGAGTTGGGTCACTCTTGTTACAGCGGTTCTTTAGGAATTTACCTTTGAAGTTCTTGTAAGATTGTTGGAAGAGTGACAGCAAAGCTCTCCCAGCCACCCCATTGAAGGACATCCATAGTTGGCGACCTAGGCGTTTAGCTTCGAAGAAGTATAGGAAAACCTCCATTAATGGCAGATGGTCGAAGTGAGTGCAGAGGATAGAAAAACCCCGAACAAACGCCCAACTATTTGGATGTAGCTGGGTTAGGGCAACGTTTATTTCAATAAGAAGGGCTTTCTCGAAGTTGTATAAGGGAAGGCGAAGAAGCACTTTTTTAAAAACCATGTTGTAGAAGTAACAAAAAAGACCATCTGAGTCTGAGGATTCATCATAGCAGACTGGCTCATCCTCTCTACAAGGCACTACCCTAAGACCCCTATCATTTTCCCTACCTAGGATACACTTTTTTGGTCGCTCACTCTTCATATAACGTACTATTTCCTCGGACGAGGTGTATATGGAGGTTTCTCCTAAGAGGGTGTCAAAGGCCCAAGGGTACATGGCTCGATAGTCCATCACTCAGTATATCTAAACAAGAAAAACAAACAAGCAAGATAAAAGTACACGTTCAAGCAATAAGAACAACGCGCATTCAAGAGAAATGGCGAAGCTAGCAGAGATAGCGGTCATATTCAAACGAATACAGAAACAGTCCCAGAACAGTTGATACAATCATAATGAAAGCATTAAAATAGTATCAGTACATGATCATCAATCAGAGGTGGGTACCTTGTTTCGTAGAACGAGTTCAGGCGAGGAGATTGCCTAGGATGAGGAAGGAGGTTCAAAGAACTTGAGTAAAGGTGCACAGATTTCGTGGAAAGAAATGGAACAATGAAAAAATGATGAAGTTTTCGAACGTTATAAAACCCCATGTTAGGAAGGGTAAGCGGCAAAGAGTTATGGTCGTTGATGAAAGGCCACGTGTGCGTTTGTGATGGAGTATGGTGAGACGTCCACTCAGAAACGCTTTGTGCGTCACGTCGCGTGCACCGCTATCCACAAGACACGTGAGGCACCAAGGGAGAGCAGATAGCCTCTTCGCAGAAGCAAGCTCAACTCAAGCCTGGGGGGCTTGTGTACTGGCCAGAACGCTCAAAGCTCAATGCTCGTTGATCGGAGCTAAGCACCTGCCTCAGTTAGGTCAGCTTGAATTTTACGCCAAGATAGGTCATGTGGTAGGGCTCAAGATATGTGTTCACTCTTTTCTATGTACTTAAACGTAACCCCCTTTGTAAGGCCCAGGCGGTCAGTAAGGGGTAGTAATGGACATAACACGAGCAAAATGTTTCCTTCAAACCTAAGCCCATGTGTGCTAGGGCACAATGGGTAGGTCACATGTATGATACGTAGCGCCTCACCGAGGGCGCCTACGTAAAACAGATTGGACCCCTCATGCTGGTGCATGAGTTGGTACCCTGGCGGTTATTCTGTTAAGATTTGATGCATTCCAAAAAGGGAAGGATTATGTTCAGCTGCGGCGATAAGAGAGTGTCCCCTAAACAAAATATCTTCTTAATGCATAGGCTTTCAGTTGAGAGAGGACTCTCCTGATGGAAAGTTGTTACAAAAGGTAGACTATAAAAAGGACTTGAGATCCCAAGTAATGGTACGCTGTTTCTAAGACTGAAACTAGTTACTTCTTGTTTCTATAAGCCCTGTACTGACTTGATCGTCGGAGTGCAATCAATAGGTAAGGCCTCCTCTGTCTCAACGGAGACGCGTTCCAGAATTCGAAGGAAAGCAAAAATTTCGCCAGAGATAGACGGAGCCAGAGCTTGGGATTGAAGTCGCCCGGCGACCAAGTTAACCGGCAAGAACAAATATTTTCTTGATCTTGAAGTAACAAGAAGTAAGAAAGGGATAATGGTTAATCAAAGGAAATATGCACTGGAATTTTTAACAGATGCATGTCTTTTAGCTTGTAAACCTGCACTCTCTCCTATTGATAATCATGCAAAATTTTCTTCTACTAGAAGTGTTCCTTTCACAGATGTTCAAGCCTACAAATGATTGATTGGAAGGCTTATGTATTTCACTAATACCCGACCTGACATAACATTTTTTGTTCAACAACTTTCTCAGTTTCTTGTTAAGCGTACAATTGCTCACTATACTACAACAATTAGAATTCTCATATATATTAAAGGAGCTCCAAGTCTTGGTTTATTTTTCTCTTCCAATACTTATGCTCATCTAAAAGCCTTTTGCGATAGTGATTGGGGCACCTGAAGTGATTAAAGACAATCAATGAATGGTTTTAGTGTGTATCTTGGAAATTCCTTCATATCCTAAAAATCAAATAGTAAGGAACAATATCAAAGAGTTCCTATGAAGCTGAATAGAGTGCAATGACCAATGTTACATTTGAAATTCAATTGTTAACTTATCTTCTTCAAGATTTCAAAGTTCCTTTTGAGTAATCATCTCTTTTATACTGTGACAATGATTCAGCAATATACATTGCAGCAAATCCAGTGTTTCACAAGCGTACAAAACACATAAAAATAGATTGTTAGGGAAAATTGAAGAAGGGTCTCATCCATTTGCTTTCCATTTTACTACAAAAAATGTTGTATACAGTGTCGGTGATTTTCGTATAAACTAGCATTTATGAACGCCACAATATACGCGTATGACGGTTTTCCAAACCGCTGGCTAGCACAAAGTTTAATATGGCGGTCTTACGCTACCCGCTGCAACACTCGTCACTTTAACACTTTGTTTAAAGTGGTGGTTTTTATATGTAATTAGTGTTAGTCATAGTTGTCGCACTTTAATTCATTAAAAAGGATTTAAGCACCATTATATAAGGTATAATGTACGTTTTTTACTGTCAGTATTATAATAAAATTGTAAACATAATACGTCGGTTTCAAGAAATGAAATTTAACCACCACTTTTTTATAATCTGGTTTGCATAATTAAACTAAACATAATATATTTTCATAATAAAAAAATAAAATACTAAAATAAAATGAAATATTGTATTCAAAAGTTTTATACATAATTTAAAATTAAAACTCACATAATTGATCATCTCTAATAAGTTTTACTTCAACACTTGATCCTATTACTTGATTAGGTGATAGAGCACTACTTCCAATATCTAATACTTGAAATAAATAAGTTTAAGTTAATAATTTTCAATATTTATAATTATAAAATAAAATACAATTTGTGTTTAGTCTAACACATTAGCATACTACACAAAACTAGAAGCATAAGAGTCAAAGACACTGCAGCTTCAAGAGAAATACTAAGTTAAAAAAAAGTGAAATAAGGACTTGTTTGTTTACTGCTTTCAAAAATATTTTTTTTGTCTAAAATTTGTTTCTCCCCAAAGCAAATTTGAAAGTGTTTTTCCCGAATATATTTATTATTTCTAAAACTGTCTCTTGAGCATTTGAATAGAGGACTAGAAGAAAACAGGAGAAGAAAACATGTCCAAGTTGTTACTTGTTTTGGAAACATTTTTTTAACCTAGTGCATTTTAGAACGACAAATTGATTGGAATTAGTGTGGAATTATTTCAGAAAACTAGTTTTAAACAAAAATGTTAAAAGGGAATCAAACAGGCCTAAATCTTCAGGTTGGCATCTGAACTCTACAAAGTAGTAAACTCTTGCCTTCAACAGAATGCAATTTCCATATAAAACCATATATAGATAAACATGAAAACCATTTTAGAATGCAATTTCCATATAAAACCATCTATAGAGAAACTTGATGTAGTTTATGACCTACTATAGGACAATAGTGAAAAGAATATAAAAGGCACAATGAAAACAAAAGAAAATGGAAACAGGGCAACAAAATGAACAAAAAAAATGGAAGATATGATGGAATAAAACTTTTACCCCTCAAAAATCACAACCAACTCCAATGTGAAGTTTTGAGTCAGGATCTGCCACCAATCTTTATTTTCTCCTTTGTTACCCTTATCCAATGAACCTGAAAGAAAACCAAATACAAGTAACTAGAAGAACATGAAAAAAGAGAGAAAAATATTGAAAGAAACACCTTACAACAAGAGATCAACCACTTCGGAAATATAAAGAAAATAAAAATAAAATATTTTAGAGTATTGTAGATGATAACATAAGAATGACTCCATATTGTAATATATTTCATCCGTTGTTTGTTTGTTTATGTAAATTAGGATTCAAATATTTAGTATAAAATAGTGGTTATGCTGGAATGCTCGATACTTAAACAGGCCAAACAATATAAAATATCCTAGGGAAAAAAATGTATATTTCTAATCCCTATACTTTCGGTCATACAAAGGCAAGATTCTTAATTACATATAATTTGGTCCGCAAACTTGAAAAATATGTGAAATTAATCCTTCCGAACTTTAAAAAACATGATGAATTATTAGAGACAGACTAAATACACATGTTTTTTTAAAGTTTGAGGAGCACAACTTTTCTACCACGCTCAACCCAGAGTATGAAAACTAAAAGACATTTTCCAATATTCTATCATATTCTTATTAGAAAGCCGAAAGAAATACACGTATATTTCAATACCCTAAACTCTAAATTCTAAACTCAAATTATATCAATTATATAATAAAATTGAATGCAGTATATATACATACAAGAAGGGGTCTCAAGTTTGACTTGGATCTGTTTTAGTTCAATGGCATCTCTCCGCTCTCTATATTCTCCAGGAAATTGTTCCTCCAAAAAGTGATCTAACTCCAAAAAGAGAACTACTTCATACACATTACGGATGTAGTCAAACAAAAAGCACAAATTGGATGCATTCACTATTTTAATTGTTTCCAAACATAAAACTGTTTTGTAATACATTTTATAAATCTTAATTAGTTCTTTTATTAACCAATTCCTAATAGTTCACATGGTTCAGACAATAACAAAAACACTCAAGCGATAGATCAAAATTGAGCATTAGATCACAAACTAACTATTCTTTTGGCAAGTGAAGGATAAAGGTAAATTAAATTTAACACAACCGCAAATTATATTTAAAGGACATCTCTATTTTCCATAGGATAGTCATACACAATATTTGTTCACAATAGATTTCACAAATTAAGAACCATAATAGATTTTACAAATTAAGAACCATAATAGATTTCACAAATTAAGAACTAGCACACAGCAAAGGCAATCTAGCAATAGATTTCGAAGACAAGGTTATAGAGCACAAACTTGAACAAATGATGGCGGACAGAAGTTTGAAATCCTTGCGAAAGGAGGCGGCGATGGCGGACAGTGAAGGGCGCGAGAGTGAGGGTTAGGTCTAGGGTGCGCGAGAGTGAGAAGATAATGAATGGAAGAGTGAGTGAATGCGACAATGAAGGAAAGAGTGTTTCACGAAGACAGTGGAAGGAAGGGTTTTGTTCATGAAGAGAGGTTTTCGTTTGTGAAGAGAGGGTTTGTGAAAAGTTGCAAAGATTGGGAAGAACCACGTTTCTAAAGTTAAGTGTATTCAGTTTCCAAGGAGTCAAAGAAGGTTTTCAAAAAAACATTGGGAATAATGAGAAATGGTATGGAAGGAAGGAAAACGCAAGGTTTTATTTCGAAGGAGAATTGTGGCAATTCAAAATGACACATTCTGAAGGATAATTGTGGCGGTTATTAAGATATCGTATTATACGGATACTTGTGGCGGTTATTAATAACCGCCATATTAAAACCATCACTTCATACATGATTTTTGTAGTGTTTTCAGCACAAAGCAATTGACTGACATTTATACCAAAGCCTTAAGCCCTCAATCATTCAAGAGCATTTGTTACAAGCTCTATCTCATCATATTTGCTCCCCAGCTTGCAGGGGATATCAAAGAATATGGATACAAGACTCTTATAAAGAAGCTAATATCAATTTTGTCTTTTCTAATTCTTAGTTGTTCCTCTTGGTACATATATCTAACCTTTATTTTATGTTTTATGGTTCTAGCCTTTATTAGCTCTTTATTTTTTATTCTCTCTTTAGCTAGGATGCTTGTATATATTTTGACCATCTGTTTTGATCTCAATTAAAAGAAAGGAGAAGAAATATTTTTTCTCATATTTTTTTCTTTTCTTTTTCTCTTTTGTTCCTCCCTATTTTTTTAGAATACTTTTGGATTGTTATGCGTGAAACGAAGATACATCTCTAAGAAATGGTTGATGACCTCTTCTATTTGCGGGTGGTGCGTTGTGCTCATACACTACCAAAAAAAAACAATATTGTTCTTCCGCCAAAAGCAGATACAAATGAACAAAAATTAATGAAAAAACGTTAGATTTGAGTCGACGAAGTAGCAGACAAAAATAACGTGAAAGCAAAGTACATTTTGCATCAACCGACACAATCAACGCAATTTGTGTGGGTCAAGCCAACATAAAATAGACGTAAAGATCGTCGGTTAGACCGACGTAAAAAGGGACGTAATATTGTCGGTTGTGTCGTCAACCAAACCAACATGACATAATATTGTTGGCTGGCCGGTGAAAAAAAAGAGGTAAAAAAACTTTGCGTGGGCTTGGCGACCCTGTTATTTTATACACCCCACAATACTATATGCAATACTTTTTTGAAAAACTTGGGCCAATTATGCTGTCCTTGACTTTTATTCTGTGCAACCCCTATTTATTTTCTACACCCATGACATCACTATTTGCAATATCTTGAAAAATTGGGTCCATTTTGCTGCAATGACTTTTACTCTCTACAGTCCCTATTTATTTTCTACACCCACCAGATTTTAATTTCTTTTAAAATTATATATATATGATAAATATTTTAAACACAACGCAAAAAATAAAATCTTTTAAATGTATAATGTAGTTAATTATTACAAGATACCCAATAAAAAAATAAAAAATACTTCTAAATCTATAACGTAGTTTGTAGTTAATTATTACAAAATAACAATGAAAAAAATAAAAAACTTCTAAATCTATAATGTAGTTAATTATTACAACATAAGCAATTAAAAAAATAAAAAACGCATTTTATTGAATCATCCATTAAACGGTAATAAGTTTCTTTCCTTCCCAATTAACACTTTTTTTTTAATTACCTCTCCTATTATTCTCATTTTTTATTATGACAAAACTTTAACCTTTACCCTAAATCTTATTAAATCAGTTTTAGTCAAAGTGAAATGAGTATTTTGTATATCAATTTTGTAGATAATTTATTTCGAATAGAATTAACATATGCATCGTGATTTTGGTGGTATAAAAATAAACAATTTTAAGCCCAGATATGAATCTAGTACACGTACAACAACTTTGTTCTTTCCAATTTTCACACACATAAGCTTTGTTCTTCCTTATTACAGTTTGTGATTTTTTTAACTTGAAAACAAATTATGTTTGTAGTAAAACTATTCAGATAACCTCAACAACAATCACACAAACAACATTATTCACATAAACAAAAATAATCACACAAAAAAAAGTTAATCAAAAGCTCAGAAATTTTAAAAGTTTACCTCGGAAGAAGGATGGAAGACAAACTTCGAGCTGGAGGTGGAGTTGGACATGGTGGAGCAACTACAGTAAGACACGTTGGAGCTGAAATGAAGAAGAAGAAACAAATTTAAGAAAAATAATAAGATACAGAGAAGAGAAGAGGAGGGAGAAAGAAGAGACAATCGACAGTGATGAGAGGCGAGACTGAGCAGTGAAGGGCAATGGGAGGCGTGACGACAAAGGCAATGGCGGTGAGACTTATGGCGGAGGACAATATTGGAGCTGAAATTAAGAAGAAGAACAAAAATTTAACAAGAATAAGAGAAGAGAAGATAAGAGAAAGGGAGAAGGAAGAGAAGACCGGTGGTGAAGAGAGGTCGAACTGGGCAGTGCCGACCAGTGAGAGGCGTGACGACGGGACTTAGCTTGACTTGGGCTTAGGCCAACTCAAAATCTAACCCAAAATCTATTTTGCATAATCCAAAAATGTATCTAATCTATATCTAATCCATATACAATTAAATGAATCGGACTTAAAATTTAAAAATATGGATTTGTTTTTTAGATAAATCCATTTAAATGGATTAAAAGTAATATAGATTTGGATAATTATAAATTGGATTTGACTGAATTTTTTCCCACCCTTACTCAAATCTAGGGACTCAATTTTTCCCACTTTTCTTTCCCTTTCCACTCTCACCTTCTTCCAAACAAAACCTTAACTAGTATAACTGTATGATAATATTAATATAAATAAATTACCTAAATTCATATGTATAATAATATAATAATTTCATACTGAAATAAAAATTTTCTTTTAAAATTAATTTTTTAACAATTTAGTTTTCTTCAATTTTTAATTGACTTCTAAAATAATTAAACCATCAATCAATTTAATATTAATATAACATTAATTTAGAAGTTAAATACTGTTTTTTAAATGTAAAGTTAACAAAAAAGTTTCTATTATATATATGAATAAAGTTATGTTTCCCAAACGCACTAAATAGGAATCTTTTAATTATTTTTATTAATATTCAATTCAGACAAAATTTAATACACATAATCAAAATTATTGATAAATTAATCAAATTTTATCCATAAAAATTAATCATATAAGTTAACAAGAATGTATTCGAAAAGAATTGTTAACTCATGTTCATTTATTTCTTTAAAGAATATGTAAGTTATTTTTAAAATAATTGTAATTATAACTGAGTCCATTAAGAGTAAACTGAGAATAGAATAGCAAATCCCTGTCTATATTCACGTTCACATTAATATGTGGACTTAAGTACACATAAACAAAAAACAGCTAGCTTCAAACACAATTTTCACACATAATTGAAGTATTCATGCAGTTGGATAAGATGAATCCAAGGCAATTCCACATAAACCATGCTTGGCAGCAATACCTCTCTTCATCCTCACATATCCTTCCTCACCCCATTGTGTGCCCCATGAATTCTTCACTAACCAATACTCAGTTCCATTAGCAATGCCATAACCCACTGCAGTAACACCATGGTCTAGTTCAGTTCCACATTCTCCAGAGTAAATTCCACTAGAGTAAAACATGAAACCAGAACCATCTGCATTGATAGAAACTGACACTGGTTGGTTAGCTACAGCTTTCTGCAGTGCCTTCTCACTATTTGGAGGAACCTTCTCATACCCCTTAATTTGAGCCACTGGGGAGGTTCCTTTCTTGCAACTGCCATCAGCTGCCTTGTAGGGGTAGTTTGCCTCACTGCTGATTCCACCATTTTTTATAATGAATTCAAACCCATCTTCCATGTAACCCCCTTCACACCCTTGGTCTACACCTTTTGTGTCACAGTCCACTAGCTCTTGCTCTGAGAGGGATACTAGTTTGCCTGTGGCTATTTGGTGGATACCTTCAGTTGCAGCCACAGTTGAAAAAGCCCAACAGCTCCCTAGATTTTTTCAAACAAAATTATTCTATGCATTAATCCAATTCCTTTCAATACAATCAAAGAGTGACACAACCAACTAGTGATATTACTTTCTCTCATCTCATTTGTTGTTAATAACAACAATAAGGATATCTTTTTGGTTCAACACAGTGATTCAGTTTTTTTTTATGTACAAATTCTTTTCTAAGCTACCCCTTCAACTTTTCCTTAGATAGTTAACTCTTCTCTCGCACAATCAGTTATAATTACTCTCTCATCATTAATGGTTTTGAAAAGCAAATCACTTTTGATAACAGCTTTTATAACTGTTTTTTGTAAGTTGAAATATCAATAAAAAAGATATCATTGTAAAAACTATATATATTAGCTAGTGTTTCCTCATATTTTAAACTGATAAATAATCTGAAGCAGAAATGTTTAAAAAGTGACACATAAAATGAGATGAATGAAATATAATGATGATCATTGAACATAATAAAGTACTGATTAAAAGGATGCTCTTTATCTTACCACATTGACCTTGGTTTTTTATTGGAGTAACAGCTCCTTTTTTCCTCCAGTCTATGGCTGCAGGAATAGCAGTCACATTTTCATACTTAAATGGTGTTGTGCTAAACTCGTGAGGCCTCTTGAATCCATTACGGGAAGCCTTGAATTCCTGAACTGTGAGGTCAGCAAAGTGATTAACCCCAAGCTTGTAGGGTTTGTTGCCAACAGCATTGAACGATTCAATGAACTCCACATTGTCCTTGAATATGAGGAAACGTTTTTCCTTCTCTGCAGCGTCCTTATACACTTTGCCATATTCTTGCATCCAGTTTTCATGTCTTTCTCTCAAGGATGTCTCATGCAGCTTGCGGGACATCACTTGGGAAATGCCAACTGCAAGGAGAAGGAATAGAGCTAAAATGTATTGTTTTTGGGTGGTGGAAGCCATTTCTTATCAGCAATAAATGGTTTTGAGTTTTTGAGAGAAAATTGAATTGGTTTTGATATGCATTGAAGGGAGGGACTATGATGGCTTATATAGAGATCGTGGACTTTATGTTATGCAATTATTAATCTGAATATCTGTGCAAGGTTTCTTTCTGATTGAAGATTCCTGTTCCGGCCAATTACATTCAATTTAGTTCTTTAGACGGATAGTTTATGCTGTTGTTATTTTTTTACTATTATTTTATTTGACAAAGAGTAGTAGTTTTTGTTCCTTCTTATTACATGCCTTGCTGAATGGTCAAAATTCATTAAGCTAATGACCAATGTTTTTTCCCTTAAGTTAGAAAACAAAATAACGGCCAACCCACATAATACAAATAAGGGGACATTGTTTGAAATTACAGAAGATTCTTTGTTTATAGTTTTGTTAGGTTCGGTATGGTCAAACATGTTAGTATGATAGAGTTAGCTTATAATGCTTGATTTATAATATATATGAGAATGGAAACTCATTTTATAAACTTTGTTTTTATAATTAAAGTTCACTTTTAATATGATATTAGAGTTATGTAAAGTCTATTCAATTTGAGTTTGTTGAATTTATCAGATCATCCGTTATCGGAATCCTACAAAGACTGGAGATAAGGACATTTCATAGTATATAAGTAGGTGCAAACCTTCTCTTATAAATCGATTTTATAAATTTGAGTTAGGATTAAAGTCAACTCTTAATCAACATCTTAGGAATTGCTAATTTTTTAATAATAAAATATTATTTTTAAATAATAAAAATAAATATTAATTAAATTTTGAAATAAGATGAGAATATATATTATTATTAAATAGTTTTATAAATTATAATAGTTATTATGGTCTTAGAAATTAAATTACACCAGACTTTAGAATACTTTGAATTTGACTTTTGTTAAAAATAAAACTTGAATTTTATTTATTTGTTTGTGTAATTTTATTTTATCTGCAAAGTTGTGTAATCTCTTCTTTAAGATATCACTTGTATAAAAGTTTAATCTGACCTACAATATTTCTAAAAGTCTATTATTTTATTCAATTTTTAATAGAATATTAGTTTTATTAAATTGAATAGGTTCGATAGTAATTTTAATTTTTTATATTATATTATATAATATATATATAAAGAGATTCTTCTTCGTAACTAGATTTTGGTAATTTTTTTTTATGTTTCTACCCTTATTTAATATATTTCGTTTTATTATTACAATAAAGTATTTTATTATTTTGTATAAATTATTTTTTAATTTTTTAAATTAATGTTAAGTGACCGTTTTTATATGCAAACTAACTTCTCATTATTCCTTTAATTCCTTATTTTAAGGCAATAATAGAAAGAAAGAGAAAACATACTCTCACCCTCATTGAATTCTCACACCAAATCTCACATGTCAAATAAAATAACCTCCATTTCCAATCATTCCCTCCACTCCATTACAAGCAACTCTATTTTTGGTAAAGTTAATCATTCTTTTGTATCTATCATCAAGTGAATCTTAATCTTAACGTGAACATCATTGTACCGTCCCGTCCCCGGGCGTTGACCAAAGTCAAAGTCAAAGTCAACATATGGTGGGACCCCTCAAGGGGCCCAAGGGGAGGAAGTCAACAGGTTGACCGTTTAAGGCGTCGCCAAGACGAGGCGTCGCCAGATGTGGGCGTCCCCAAGATGAGGTGTCGCCAAGATGAGGCGTCGTCAACATGAAGTGTCGCCTGGTGTAGGCGTCACCAAGGTTAAGGCATCGCCGGTGCCACCCCCGATACCCATGGGGAGGAGAGACCGTGGAGGGGGCGACACCGCGAGAGGCCTCAGTACCTCAGAACAGTGATAAAGGGAAGAGAAAGGTGGCTTCAAGGCCATAGATCTAGTACCAGTAGGGGGTAACCTGACTCGTGGAGTACCCACGCCACCGCTGGGAGACCCTGGGATAGATACGACCCATGAGAGGGCCACGCCTAGGGGAGAACCACGTGCATGGTACGAGAGAAAAGGTAGATACACTCCCAGGGCGAGTGACTAGAGGTTGGGGGGCATGAGTTGGCACCCAGAAGGTCACCCCTTACGCATATGCACTCCAAGAAGGAGGACTTACACGATGGATTATCCCTAAGATGGGTTACGATGCTGTAAGGCCCTCCACGAAGAGTAACGATCAAGTCAGAAGAACACATAGCAGAGAGCATTGAAACATCATGGTATATCAGTTTTCCTGAAAGTTTGCTAAGGTACGCATTAATTTAGTTTATGTTTCGAACACTTTAAAGCACTTTAAATGCTTTAAACGTTTTAAACACGTTGAACGTTTTTATACGCTTTAAATGCGCTTTAAATGTTGGAGGTATTTAAGAGGGGCTTTAGACGTTTGAGACGGGGATCAGAGTTTTTAGTTTTAACACACACAGAGAAACCCTAGTTGTCTTGTTAGCGCACCCACTGTACGCACAAGCAGTTAGGGGCAGAAAAGAACTAGTTGTTCAGTTATCCAATTTTTGGACCACCTTCAGAACATCCAGTCACGGTGTTCCGATACGGAGGTGCGTCCCTTTGATGTTTCTCGCTAGCTGACTTGATCGTCGGAGTGCAAACGGCCGCGAGGGCTCCCCTTTGTTCATTTCTTTTCAGGTACTCACAGACGGAGCAGAACGAAGGTGCCCTAGCTCGCAAGGACAGGTCACGCACGAAGACGCGTCCGGTCAACCGGCGGGAACAATCATCACACACTCTGATCCCAAAATCACCAATGGAAGAAGAGAAAATGTTTGAAGAGGAAGAAAACCTCAAACCAAAGGAGAAAAAAAAAATAGGTTGATTAATCAATTCAACATTTTTATTTTACATGTTACTTTTTTCTTTTCAATTTCGACTCATCCAAAATTATTTATATATGTATGTTAAATTTCTATCATTGTAGAAGTTGAGCAGAAGAGGAAAATGCAAATACATAAGTGCAACAACGCCCGTGTTTCATAGGGATGACAATGCGGGGGTGGGCCATATGGACTGACTCATGGCTCGCTACTAAAATGTGCAGGGCGAACTCACTAATCTAACCCATTGACCCGCTTAGGTCCATCCCGCATAACCCGCAATCCACGCGGGCCAACAGCAGGATAGGGCGGGTTGGTCTGCTAACCCCCATAAATAAAAAAAGTAATTTCTTTATTTTTTCTACAAAAAATATCATATCTCTCACTCACACATTACTATTGCTTTATGATTTTTATTTTATTTTATTTAAAAAAATAAAAATTAATGTACCAAAAAAAAGTATGTTTTGTTTTAATCATCTAAAGAAGTTAATATTAAAATTAAGAGTGAATTTAGTTTTAAGTAAAATTTTATATTTAACATTTGTTAATAAAATAATATAAAGAAAATATTTCATTAAAATATTTTGTAGCAAAATTTTGATAAGATACTCCATACATTTACATACTAGAAGGAAAACATATGCAAAATAAAACTTTAATTATTTTTTAATCAAACCTTCTAACTACGTTCATACTTGAATGTTTTTATATATTTTTTTATCTTAATTGGATGAATTAAAATAATGATGAAATTTTAATTTTTCAGCAACAGAAATATTTTTTTATAATTAAATTTTCATTTAAGAAAAATATTTTCCTTACGCGAGCTGACCCCAAATCCAGGGGATACCTCTTATGCGCGGCGGACTAGTAAAATAAACTCACACTCTTTATGCGGGACAACCAACCTGACTTACATTTTGTGGACTAAACACAAGGCGAAGGTATAAGGGGCAAACTAGCCCGCATTGTCATCAGTAGTGTTTACGCTACTATATAAGATTGTATTTATATTATAGCATAATAAACTAATACTTATTTTAAAAATAAACTATCTCCAATAAGGATTTTAAATCAATAATCTTATAAGTATTGTTTTTTATGTAGATCAACATATTTAATAATTAAAAAATATAATATTTTAAACGAGATACACTACAAGAAAATCATGAAATAAAAACTAATTTTAGAGACAAAAAATAATTAGTTGCTATAGTGACTAAATTATAGATCATTTTAAAAACTTAAAAAAAATTAGTTTCTAAATTAGTTTCTATTATTGTTAAATAGTTTCTAAATTGGTTAGCTACCAAGGTTTTAACTATCAATTATTTAGATTCTAAATTTGGTAGCAAAAACCTTGGTTATTAATTACATACAAATTTAAAAACCATTTAACAATAATAAAAACTAATTTAGAAACCAACTGGTCTCTAATTTAGTCACTATAGCAACTAATTATTTTTTTTTTCTAAAATTAGTTTTTATTTAATGATTTTCTTTTATATATATATATATATATATAATAAATTTAATATAAAAATAATAAATATTTGATAGATTAACTTACATAAGTTCTAAAGAATTTTTTAAATAACCTAAATTATAAGTTTTTTTTCATTCCAATAAACTTTTAACTTGAGATAATAGTTCCATGTCAAATAACTTAGCATCTTGTCATCTCTGCTGAGAACAAGTTTCTTAACATTTGTGCATTCTTTGCATTGAGTAAAATGTGCTAGTTGCGGCATTATTGGCCTTAGTTCGTTGAAGATGTGCAGAATTTGGTAAATGGTGCACTACCATTGAATAAAAAATGTTTTTTTCCCTTACAAACGGAGTAATGAAAATTCACAAGCAACTCTGTGTAAATGTACGTGTTTCAAATTTCAATTAAATTTAGATGTGTTAATGGCCGAAAGTATTTTGTATAATATCCTGTGGAAAAATCTTTTATCAGTATACATATATATTCTATTTTACTCTTAAATGTAATAATATTTTATCCTCCAATCATCAAAGAAATGTCTATTTCGAAAGTAACTGTATAGCGAAAGATAGTTTTCTTCCTTTCTTTTTCATCAAATTACACTATTCTCTTCCATTACTTCTCTCTTTTATTTGCATTTTTTTTCTTTTTGTTAGCATAAAATCAAAAAAGAAAAAAAAAAGAGCATGGAAGGATTAAACTAGTCTAACGTAATGACAACAGAATAAAGATCAAAACATAAAGATAAGATACTAAGTTATTATTTTCTCAAAATTTGCAACTTTTATATCAGTTAGTCCCAAAGCCTTTCAGATTTGCTGTCACAGAATCCCGGATAACATACAAACTTCTTTGTAATTCATCTCTTTTGTCTCATTCTTCAGAATAGCACATAAGTAATTACGAAATAGTTTCGAATAAAATACTTTTAACAAAACAATCTTGTAAAAATATAAATTAATTTGGAATGCAACCACATAAATTTGTGAGTTAGTATAAAACTTTTCCAGTGTCCATCGATGAATGCTGATGGCGTGATTTCACTCTAGTGGTTTGACATGTTTTGGAAGTGAGGGAAATGATGCAGACAGGCATCATTACAAAATAAAGAAACTAAATCGTTACTAAGCAAAATTGCATAACGAGGGGTTCACAACTTCGCAATAAAGTGTCATTTAACAGTGCTATTGTTAATACATGTGCTGCAAAAACTTAAATGACAAACATGGATTCAAAACCTGCTTCAAAATTAAGATCCTATCATAGAAAGATGGAACTATAGTTGACAAAACTGATAACACACTCCCAAAGTGAACTCAATCTAAACAATTGCCTGCGACTTGTTAAGGATCACTCCCTCATATTTCACCTGGAACCACTTCATAGAATCCTCTTTTGTGACACGGTGCTGAATTCCAACACGGGACTTGCACCTTCGGCGACGGCCAACTCGGTAGCCAGGACGCTCCAAAACAACAAAGAAATCCATTCCATAAATACCAGTTGAAGGATCATACCTGAAACAGTCAAATGTCAAGAACCAATAATTTGTGTGTAGATTGAAATATTCACAATCATCAAACAAATTGAAAAAATAATCTGACATGAGGTGAAATTAACCAAAAGTTAGTAGAGAAAAAACGCAAGTGAAGGAACCAGGAAGTGAATAGAATGGCAATGTTATTTAAAAGACAACACAAATTGCAAAACCAGTTTATTAATTTCAGATAACATCGTCAAAAATCTAATTAACAAACCAACCAAGCTCAGTAAGTCCTGCTTCCTTAAAAGCATCAAGCACCGCAAAACATCTTTAATACAAGGAATTCTAGAACATCTATATTTTTTAAGCAAGTTAACATTTGTTTCATATCGTAGAATGCACACAAAGGGGAAGACATATATGACATCCAAAATTGAGTATGCATAGCACAACCCAAACAAGATCATCAACTTCCCATCCTTTCAGACCTAAAAAAGTCATACCTTTAAGCAAATTAGCATTGTTTCATGTCAAGCAGAAACAACAGAACGAAAATCCAGTAGTTGATTTTCAACTTACTTGATTCCCAAATCAATATGCTCTTGAATGCCAAAGCCAAAGCAGCCAGTATCGCTGAAGTTCCTTCTGAGAAGTTCATATTCCTTCACCTTCAAACCACTCTCCAAAAGTTGCATTGCCTTGTCACCTCTAACAGTGACATAACAAGCAATCTTCTCGTTTCTTCTAATCCCAAAAGAACGAACAGTGTACCTTGCTGTCAAAACCAACAGGAGAAAAATTTCTTAGCAACCAACGGTAAAAACACACACATCTTATATTGAATAACCATTACGATTAAACACTAATAGTAAAGTAAAATTACAATTTAAAAAACTTAACACGTTTGATCTGTCGAGCTTGAAAAACATAAAGATTTAGATTAGCTTGTTAGGATGAAAAAACTAGAAGAGCTCGATAAATTCTCCACTAGAACAGCTCTACATTCCCAATAAAGGAGACTCAAAAACACTTCTAGACATATACTCATGTGACATCATAAACATACACCGAACACAAATTTGAGATCTATGCCCAATACCAGAATGATCAAACGACCCATTAAAAACCTAATGGAGAACTAACCTTTGGAGAACACTGGGGTTTGGCCACTCAGTTGTTCCAACACCTGCAAAACCCAAAATAAAAACACTATAAATAAAAGTTGAATCTTTTTTTCAAGAAAAAAAAGTGGAAACTATGTGGAATGAAGTGAACCTTTGCTGCCCTGGTAAGGCGATCTCCACTCTCGCCAACAGAGATATTTAGGACGAGCTTCTGCACCTTTATCTCCCTCATAGGGTTCGACAGTTTCTTCTCTGAAGCCTAAAGTTTCGTTCATTCCGATTCACAACAAACCCAAAAAGTAAAAAACAAAATGCAAATAACATTCAAATTTGAGAAACAGTGAATTTGATTTTGAAAGAGGAAAAATGGAAACGAAGAAAGGGTTTACCATTGTTGGAGGCTATTAGGGTGCACCGTTGCGGCGGCAGAGGGAAGAGAAGAATTAATAACGAAAACCCCAAACAGAAGGGTCTTTATGAGTTGTGAATATATAAGCAGAATAAGAAAACGACGACGTTACTCAGTCCTCTTGCAAAGTGTAAATTTGGGTCAGACGGACCCATTTGAACTCAATGGAAAGGCCCAACAAATTTTTCGTTGCAAATTACAATTCGCCCATGGTATTCACACTCCCTTTTATTCTTTTCATCTCCCAGTTTTTTCATAATTTTCTATAGAAAATACCAAAAATATATTACGAAAACTAGTTTTGTGATTTAACTGATATAAAAAATTATTTTTTATATGTTTTAATTTTTATTTTTGATTGTATAACTTGATAATTTTTATGAGTTGAATGATTAACTTGTTATATAAAATATATATATTAATGTATTTTATTTTATCGATTAACCTTTTATTTGTTTTAAATAGCTTTGAATAATTTGATAGATAAAATGTATCGTAAAAGTATTAAGTGAACATGTCATATATATAATACATAACTCGGATACATAATAGTACATTTGAAATTAAATACACTAATATATATATAATAACTTTTATTTTAATTAAATTGTATATTTTTTGTTTGTTTTACTGATTAAACTCGCAAGTTATATAAGTTCAGACCAGCTACTATGGGGACGTGAAGAAGGAGCATGAGCTCTTGCTTCTATTGTGTTATCATAGTTTTACGTTTACGAAATGAATAGAAGGTAAAACGGGACTCATGTTGAAAATGGGTCAGTTTGGATTTACTCACTAGTCAAAAACATGTTAGAAATCTTGATCTGTGGGTTGTTTCTTTTATAAAAATAATTTAAATAGATAAATTTAATTTAAAACATAAATTTATTAAAATTGCAATTTAAATGTTATTTTTTGTTAAGCTTATATAAAACAAATCAATAATAATAATAATAGACATGTATTTTGAAATTTAGATAATAAAATATTAAAAAATATATAAAAGAAACTTTGATCTTAAATTTTAATAAGAATGTTAGAAAATAAATGTTGCCAAAAAATAAGCATATGAACCATAATTATTAAAGAAAAAGAGAGATGAACAAAGTGAACTGTTTATTATAAACTATTTATTATTTTTGCTTATTTGAAATAAGAAGAGTATAAAAGTATTTATATACTTTTGTAGTAAAAGCTATTGTTAATAATAACGGATAGCTGTAAAAGTTAAAAGAGATAAAAATTAACAATTATTTATTCAATCTAATAACTCCCTCCCTTAAACTTAGAAGATTTTCTTAATAGAAAATACTCTTTAGCTTGAGTTTATCTTTAAGAAAAGTAAAATGAGCCTAAGGTTTGGTCAACACTTTAATTGATAAAAATCATCCACTTCAAAAATTTCGACTAAGAAGGTAAACACCTCACAAAGGAAGAACCAACATTTGAGAAAAAAAGAAAGAACCAACGAGAAAAGAATATTCAAATATTTTTCTTCTTTTGGATTTGTAAAAATATATAGGAACTAGTATTTTTTAAAAAAAAAAATATACATAAGTGAACCTAATTTGGGTTTGAATAGGTTTTGATTTGGAGAGTCTAAGGCCCAATTAAAATTTAAGGTGTAGCCCTCTCCATTAGAAAGGTCAAAAACCATAATTGAAAAGGCATAAAGAGATTGTACAAGCTCACCTACAAGGCCACATAACCAAGCAACAAGTGGAGGAGCATTGGAGCTTATAAACACTTGAAAAATCAAATAATTGAGCAATGTGGCGGCTTGCTTTACATGGAGTGACGAAAATATTAGTCACACATTCCCTAGTGCATGAATGTTTTGAGCATCTCCTCTTGTAAATAGAGACCTACCCCCTTCTTTTATTCACTTTGGAAATGAATAAGAATTGTACTTGCATAAAAGTTTGTCTTCTTGTTTTTCAAAGTCACTTAAAAATGGAAGTATTCTTCTTCTAAGTTCTCCACCAAGAAACCCTCCTTGGAAATAGGTACCTCTCAAGTTTCTCTTCTGAAGCTTGGAGAGAAGTTTTAACTTATTTTTTATCTTTTGTTGACGCTTGAAGGGTGTTTATATCATTAATTGCCCACTACAAAAAAAATCAGTATTATCTACGGATTTTTACCCACAGATATGAGTTAGTAGGTAAATTCAACATTACCTACGAACATTACCCACAGATTCTGAATCTGTAAGTAAATTCAACATTACTTACTAACTATTATCCACGGATTTTATTACCTACCAACTTTTACCTACGGATATCTATTACCTATCAACTATTACCACAAATATCTATTATCTACGAACTATCACCCACCGATCTCTATTACCTACCAACTATTATCATAATAATTATATACATAATATTAAAAATATTTATATAATATGAGAAATTATAAAATCATAATTAATATTCATAAATAATAATAATCATAACTAATTTATAAACATTATTAATATTATAAAATTAATAATATTAATATAATAATTTAAATAATATAATTACTATTATATTAATATTAATAATAATAATAATAATAGTATTAATGTTATTAGTAATATAAAAAAATTAATAATATCAGTAATAACAACATTAATAATATAAATACTATTAATAAAAAAAAATATAAAATTAGCATTATTTATAATATTAATAATATTAACACTA
>Ga0123342_1004438_pt1 | contig 21412 bp, 12 predicted proteins | sample Turbeawhitnodule_FD_89960 | JGI IMG/M metagenome (GOLD analysis project Ga0123342, IMG submission 89960) | Root nodule microbial communities of legume samples collected from Mexico - Turtle bean Mexico white nodule | ecosystem: Host-associated > Plants > Roots > Nodule | place: Mexico: Nepantla...
TTTATAAATTTTATATTTTTTGTTTTTTTTTTTTTTTTTTTATATATATATATATATATATATATATATATATATATATATATATATATATATATATATATATATATATATATATATATATATATATATATATGGGATCAAGTTATTTACATATATTTTTATGTTAAAAAAAATTACTCTATATTTTAATTCAAAGATTCAAGTTTTAATTCCAGTAGTTTTAACGTGTTTCGAATTATTTTTATCTTTCTATATTTGATATTTGTTTTCATTTCTAAAATACGATGAATACTATCAATACCTCACCAATTATAATTGGATGAATATGAATACTTTAATAAAAATATTTGTTTTTAAAAATTTTGGTTGGATTTATAAAATTAATAATTTCTGGTTGGAGTGAAATGAATCATGTTACTCGATATTGGTGATTGAGTGACTAATATATATGGTAAGTATTGTAACATTTTACAAATTAAGGTAACCCCTATAAATCTGGACAACACTTTGACAAAATCAAGAATTATAAGATAAATTAGCTAATATTGATTTATTAAGGTACGCTCCAGATAGGTTCATGGACAATATATCTCATTACTAAACACTATAAATAAGTCTTGTTATGCAAGAGTAAAGTACACTTTTATCAAATACATCTCACACTCTTAATACAAAGTACTTACTTGATCGTTAGATATTATTTTACATGTTAACTCTAGATTGGCACCAAGGAGTGAGCATTTGAAAAGCCAAGGAGCACAAGAGGAATGAAGGAGGAACAACCGAGTACAAAAAAGTGAGTACGAGAAAGACAAAGAAGAAATGACCGAGCGATCACTAACCATTGTTACTACCAGTTCCATATACTATTTAGCCTTATCAGTGTATACAAGTACAACTTCAAAAGAAGGAAGAAAGCGTAGATCTACCGTGGTTCTTCCCCAATCTCCACCATGTAAATTAACTTTATAACGGTTAAATGTCTTTTTTTTTAATGGTTGGCTAAGATATACTCTTTATTAGAGGAGTTAGTTACTAAGAGAGAAAGACAAGTATGCGAAGAAAATACAAGATATTAAATTAAAAAAAAACTAATTTTGTATTAGTAATTTTTTTCAAATTAAAACGAATATTTATATGTAATGTTTATATATAACCCGTTATATTTTTTATCAATTATGAACTAAATACTAAATAGTAAAAGAATATTAATAATATAATCAATTAAATAAAAAACATAATAGAGTGTGTATATTAATTTTACTAATATCTATATTATTAATTTTTAATTAATGTATATTCTTTATTATAATAAAATAGAAATGTTAAAATAATAAATCAATTAATTGATATTTTACTAATATAGATGTTCGATTATAAAATAAATAATTAAGATAAAAAATAAAATAATAAATAAACTAATTAATTTAAAATTTTATTAATAATAAACATATACTTAAATAATAGATAAAATAAAATAAATTAATTTATTTTAATATATTCTTATTTTAAAATATAACTTTATTATTTATTAAAAAATTATAATAGTTTTATTTTTATATAAAAATTATTTTAATTCTAAATTATATATTTAAAAATGATTTTAATTCTAAATTATATATTTAAAAATGATTTTAATTCTAAATTATATATTTAAAATTATTTTTTCATATGAAATCATTTTTAAAAAGCTATTTTCTAAATATATTGATATAGATAAATTGCACAAAATAAAATTCAGTTTTAGTTTTGTATAGGAAAGACAAAATCCACTGATCAAATATGCATTTTCATTTTGTTTATTGCTAAACAAAAACCCATTTTAGCGAATAACTTTTGTCAAAATTAAAAAGGGTGTGTAAATAACAAAGGCCTGGCCCAATTGAGTCCTCAAGGTTCATTTAGTTACCAAATCTTAAGGTTCACTGTATTTAAGGTGGGTCCAATACCACCGAATCATTACCCTTTCATTTATTTTGCACTTTAAAACCTAATTGATAGTCCTCCGCTTTGTTCATCAACGTCTCTCAGCCTAGTTCTTAAAGGAGCACCAGAACAAGCAGGTATGGGACAATCTTCTTTCTTTGCAATTGTCACTATGTTGTTATTATTTGATTTGATTTTGATTATCTTCTATTATAACCGTGCTTCATTCGATGTTGCTGTGTGCCATTTCTGTTTGAACTAAATTTATGTACCCATGATTTCAGTTTTGCTTAATTAGCATTCTGTTTTAGAGAAATACTGACGTGGGTTGAAGGGAAATTAACCATTGGCGTAATATTCAGCATGCGTTTTTGGAATTGTAGCTTGTTTGATATTGCGTTTTTCTATCACTCGATTTGTGCGTGGTTTAGCCAAATTTGGAATCAGATTTGAGCTATTTATTTAGTTTAATTGCTGATTTTGGACTTTATTCTAGCTTTTCTGATATTGTTGTGCCTTGTATTGCCCAAAGTTATGGCCTTTTGTTTGTATTGTCATAATTTTTCTTTAAATGGTAATGTCCTTGATAACTTTTCTGTAAGTTTTGAATGACTCTTTGTTTTGCAAAGTTAGTGTGGATGGGTGTCGGGTTTTAACATAGAGATCCTAGTGATAAATTTATCTATAGCAGATAAACACCGAAAATTAGTAATCAACTCAATCACACGAGGGTCAACCCACTCGTAATATTTTTATGAATTGTGTTCATTTTCAACAACAATTACGTCTTTTCCCATTATAAATGGTTAGATGAATCAAACCTATGTCATAATGTTTCATCTTAAATAATATCTATACCTTTGAATTCTTCTTAGTAATGTATGTTGCTTATTGTTTTTCTTGGTCTCTGTCTGCCTTAATCAATCAGACTACCCTAAATTAATTTATTCTTTTTATCGGGCCTTTCAACCTCCATCTCTAAATTGTATATTTAGATTAATTAGAAAGGAAATGCCCATGTAAATAATCTGTTGACTCATCTTAGCAGAGTCAATAATAAACAATGTATGATTGTATGATTAGAGCAGTCTTCTTTTCAATGTAAGGTAGTATTACAATCTTCTTTCTCTTTTGCTCACTGAAGGTTAAGTGATTGAAATGGCAAGCTACCTGTGGAGAAAATATGCAGATTATTTGTACACAAAGTGGGAAAAAACCTTTCTCTGGGACATGGTGGAGCCTTACAGAAGGCCCAAATCATTTACTCCATTAGTCACTATTTACATAGCTGCTTTCTACTCTGGTGTCATTGGTGCTGCCATCACTGAACAACTCCACAAGGTTTCATTATTATTATTATTATTATCATTATTTATTTTAATTTTAATTCTGTTATTTTTAATATGTTTAGTGTGTTTTGTTTCTCTTATTTGTACTACCACTTATCTGCAGTTTCTAAACATAACTGAGACTCTGAGTGGGTTTTATTGTTTGCATTTTCTGATGGGATTGGAAGGAGAAAAATGGTGAAATTTTGTTGTGTGTGCCAAGTGGTGGTATTTATTTGGGTACACTATGACTATGATTTTTTCAATGTGGTTGTTTGAATGATGTTGATCCTTAAAGAAATGCCATTTATGGGTTTTGTTTGTTGGATGAAAGAATGAATAATCATTACAGTTAGAAAACATGGTCCAGCCTAGTGCAATAATAGTGATTGCTGATTTTGGTTGAAAAATACTTGATTGTAATATATACTAGGGTAATCCGTCTTTCAAAAACTAACTTCTATAGCAACATCACAGGAAAAGTACTGGGAAGAGCACCATGGAAAAGCAGTGCCTCTCATGAGACCAAAGTTTTATTGGGGTCCCTGGAGGATCATGGGCGGTGATGTTCCTAAACTTGAATGAAAAGCTCTGGAGGCATGCTCATACTTGATTCCTATTCCCCTGGAAAAGCAGTGCCTTTCATGAGACCAAAGTTTTATTGGTGTCCCTGGAGGATAATGGTAGGTGATTTTCCTAAACTTGAATGAAAAGTTCTTGGAGGCATGTTCATACTTGATTCCTATTCTATTCACTTTCATGTTTTATGATTAATTGATAACGGACTGTTTGATGTCAACAAAATTTTATCACAGCATGCATATTTTTTTTGGCAAAAAAAATCCTTTATTATATCCGAGTCTAGTTATGGTTCTCCATATTATGTGTTAATTAGGAACCATGTGTGGACTCTTCAAATTGGTCAACCTTAGTATGTATGAAGTTTTCCATTCGATCCTCAATATCATTATCCATAAAAAAGTACTATTTGTGGGTTTATGGGATTTTTTTTATCAAATGCAATCCTCTCAATTTGCATGAGCAGGACATTAATTTGAATTGTTGCCAATCAAATTATTCTGTGTCACTTTCATATTCGTCAATGTTTCTTGCATAACCAATTTATTTAAATTAGTCTAACGTGATGTTATGATCGATTCGGTCATGATGTCAGGACATGATCAATATAATTTGATTCATGTTAATTGAATTGATCTATTTCATTTTAAAAAGTATTTAACTATTTTTCTTTAATTAAAGATAAATTACACTCATCATTCATTTCTTTAAATGGCATATAGAATCTAGGCTCTCATTCTTCATTCGGTTGTCAATTACTACTTTTTCAATTGTTTATTTAATTATTTGCACTCTTAGTATTTTCACATTTATGTCATTCTAATCCTTCACATGTGCTGATGTTGTTCATTTTATATACAATGATAAAATTCCATGCTTAAACTTTTTATTCAAATTTGAGCGTTTGCATAGTGATTTGGAAAAAAAATTAGAAAATACAAAATCAGATTTTAAAAATTTAGAAATGATTTATAAAAATTCATTGTGTTTGTCTCTACTCCAATAGGTGTTGTATATCATTGTGAAATTTTCAAGGTTTTGGAAAATAAAATTCGGTAGATGACTAAAACCTTTGCAAAATTTACAATGTTTAAAGTCAACCTTGATGTGCACTTTTGAGTTTGGCTCGAGCTGGTAAAGGTTATGAAATTGGTTTCCAAAAGAAAGAAAAGTCTTCCAAATACTTCTTTCCCTTTGGAAAACCTTCCAAAAAACCATTTGTGGCATATTTTTATTGCTTGAAGAAAGATCTTACTTCAAAATTTTATCAAATTAGAATATTTTCTTTTGTAGTGATAAGTTTGTTTCCTAGGGAAGTACTATTTTTCAGGATCCAATTTGATGCGGGGATCAAAATGTTTCTCTAAATTTGTTTTGTAGGTGTACTTGAGAGGCGAGGAATCTCTTTGGCATCTTGATAGTAGTTCAATATATGAGTGGGGACAACGATACATTCATCAGTTTTTTCTCGGTGGATATCTCACCTACTGTGATACTAATAAAGAAAAAATTATAGGGAGTAGTAAAGTTGGGAACATTTATTGAAAATGTTTCATGTGTGGATGGTTTCAAGCATCTATGAATTTCACATGTCTTATATCGAAATAAGAAGATTCATGGTTTTTGCCATAGAAGGGTTGCACACATTAACATGCATTATTTAGGTAAACTTGTCTATAAGGAACCAGTAATTGTTCTACCAAAATATGTGAAACATTGCAAAGAGGAAATCAAAAGGAAAGTATCTATCAATATGAAAAGTGTTGTTTTTCTAGCTTTCAAACCTCTAGACTCCACAACAAAAGCTTTCTAGGACTATGTTAAGTGAAATTAATCTACTAGAGTATTTTAGGTTAATACTCTTAATACAATTTGTTATGTGCTGAATAAAGTGTTAACTGGATTTATCCTTAAGAAAACACTGAGCTATACAAGGATAGAAAGCCTAACATAGCTAATCTTAAGGTCTTTGGTTTCAAGTGTTTTTATGTTAAACATCAGTAAAACAATGGTAAAGAATCTCTTGGCAAGTTTGATATACAAGTTGGTCATGCTATCCTTATGGGTTATTTATTACATTGATATCCAAAAAGAGCGAAGGATTTGTAATAATGTAGGTAATGTTATTCCCTATTTGATAACCAAAAAGAGCGAAGGGTTTGTAATAATGTAGGTAATGTTTGAAATTTTGATTGAAGTGTTTCCAGCAGAAAATGCATGAATCAAGTGAGACTGAAAAAGTCATAGAAGATACATTCAGAATTTCAAGGCAATAGTGATCTTCGAAAGGAATGGAGAGAGTGCCAAGAGACTTGTCTCTTGGACAATGTGATGGTGATGTTTGAAAAGAATGTTAACTCTAAAAGGAATGAATAGAGCTTGAAAATTGCATTTGAAGATTTTTGCAATTAGACTTATTAGAAATGTGGAGGGGGTTATCTAAAAGTTTTATAAACAAGTTTACAAACATTTTCTAAAATGTTTTGAAGATGACCTTATTTTGTTCTTGTTGCTTCTAAGGTTGTTTCTTCCAACATGACACCTTCATAGGTTATATGAAAAGACGTTTTTGTCCTCAAGTAAAAAAACAAATAAACCCTACTGCGGCACTCTAACACTGCAGGCTGTTTGTGCTATAGTTATCTCGTGGTGGAAAAGATTGGGTTTTTATTGGCATTTGACTGTTTTTTTTTTATTGATTTGAAACTCCTATCATTTTTTTAGTTTTATAAACAAATTATTTTCAGATATGGAAAAAGTTTTCAAATTATAGAATCTAAAATATTCTTTTAACAAATGCATTTCGCATTGGAGAATCTGAAGGTATTATCGAATCTGGAAAAGGCTTATGAATCTAAAATTTAGAATTTGGAAGATTTTTTGGATTTGAGAATTTTTTGTAATTCATAATATATTTTTAACAAATACAATCTAAATAGCAAGAGATCCTGAAGTATCTTTCGGATTTGGAAATAATATCCAAATTCTCCATTTTCAAATATTATTTTTAATTAAAATCACATCAGAACTTATATCATAAATAAACAAAAAAATCTACTGTAAATGCGGACCTCCAACTATCACCACCGTGACAAACAATCACGAATCACCTTGCAATGACGAAAGCAATAATCACGGTGGCATTTACCAATCTTTTCTCGCAGTTAGTGCACTAACCCTCAACAACAAAAACTCCATAAAATTTAACCTTTTTACAAGGATATTTTTTTAATTAAATAAGTTATGGGAGTGCCATAAGAAGGTATTGAGGTGCAGATAAACCAGCGTGCTTCTAATTGGTGCATAACAACAATGTTTGGCCCATGAGTTTGATGAATTCATTTTACACTCTCACAATAGGTTGACCAAAAAGACGATAATTAACAACCATTAATTAAGACTAATATTCTTATCAAAACATTCAACTCACATTAATTCGCTCAAGATATTATTTAATATAATTAAATTAAAATTTTGTAGAAAATTACTTATTTACACTCTAAAAAAGGAAATTGTTAGGACACAAAATATTTGGAAAGTTTATTATAAGAAAAATAAAAAATAAAGGGTGGTTAGTAATAGTTAGTAGCGGTTAGTAGTGGTTAGTAGTAGTTAATAACGATTAGTAGTAGTTAATAACGGTTAGGGCGATTAGTGGTCTTTAAATAAAGACCAACTGATTTAGTAAAAGATTATGTTTTGGTGTATTCTGTTTGGTAGACAGAGAAATTCTGTGTAAAAGGTATAATATTTTCCTTTGTGGGCATTCTGAATATAAAGTGCATAATTATTAATACAGAAAATTATTCAGTAGATTTTGGTGTTCTTGACTTACTTTTGGGTGTGATTTTCTTAGTTCCTAACAAATTGGTCCGACCTCCAGATTGAAAAAAAAAACCTAGAAAGCATTCTAGAAATAAAAGAAATGTTGCAGGACATCAAGAAAGGGGACAAAATGTCTGAGGGAGGAGATAAATCTGTTAATGATGAAGAGAAGAAGACCCAAGATGTGGGAGAAGGTTTAGATATGAAGAATCACATCCTCTACAACGAATAAAAAACCAAAAATGAAGTGAGATTTGCAAGGGAAATTGAAATGATAAGGGCAGAAGGGGATGCATCAATAAAGAAATTGAAGACTATGTGCTATAATGATCTTTTTCTCTAGTAAGAAAGTTGAAGGTGGAGATGCAACCAAGCATAATTTTTTCCCAAATTTAGATTTTTTCATAAGCATAAGGACTCATTGTGGGATCAAGATTTGATAATGAAGGTGGCTACAACATCAATGACATCAGAATCTTGGAATTTCAACTTACTGGGTGCAGAGACTTTCATACAAAACCCCCTCTCATTCCCACAACCTCCTAAGCCTTCAGATTTGAATTTGCAAGCGGTAGCCAATGGATTCCCTCCCTATGATAGACAATATCACAATACTTTCAGGAAGCATAGATAAAGATCATGGTCTTGAAGATGAGCCACAAAATCAAGGTTCCATTGTTCCAACCTTAAGGACAAGGTTGCTTTGTCGGAGGGGAGTAATGGTAGGAAACAAAATATTTGGAAAGTTTATTATAGGAAAAATAAAAAAAATAAAGGACGGTTAGTAGTGGTTAGTAGTAGTTAGTAGTAGTTAATAGTGATTAGGGCGGTTAATGGTCTTTATTAAAGACCAACCGGTTTAGTAAAGATTATGTTTTGGTGTATTCTGTTTGGTAGATAGGGAAATCCCGTGTAAAAGGAATAATATTTTCCTTTGTGGGTATTCTGAATGTAAAGTGCAGAATTATTAATACAAAAAATTATTCAGTAGATTTTGGTGTTATTGACTTATTTTTTGGTGTGATTTTCTTGGTTCCTAACAAATTGGTCCGACCTGCCGGATGCAAAAAAAAACAGAGAGGATGGAACAAAAAACCATGACTTTAGAGAGAGTAACCAGCGAACAAGTGAGGTTAATATTGGAGACGCAAACATCTTCGGTCTGTTTCTCTTCATCATTAACCGATTTCTCTCCTCCCTCAGACATTTTGTCCCCTTTCTTGATGTCCTGCTTCATTTCTTTTATTTCTAGAATGCTTTCCTTTAGTCCGCTAATGTCCGACTTTATCATGTTAATGTTTGTCTGCATCTCTAATATTAACCTCCCTTGTTCGCTAGTTACTCTATCTAAAGTCATGGTTTTCTGTTCCATCCTCTGTTTTTCTTTTGTTTTTGGATCCGACAGGTCGGACCAATTTGTTAGGAATCAAGAAAATCACACCAAAAAATAAGTCAAGAACACCAAAATCTATTGAATAATTTTCTGTATTAATAATTTTGCACTTTACATTCAGAATGCCCACAAAGGAAAATATTATTCCTTTTAGACAGGATTTCCCTGTCTACCAAACAGAATACACCAAAACATAACTTTTTACTAAACCAGTTGGTCTTTATTTAAAGACCACTAACCGCCCTAACCGCTATTAACTACTACTAACCGCTACTAACTACTACTAACCGCCCTTTATTTTTATTTTATTTTTCTTATAATAAACTTTCCAAATATTTTGTGTCCTAACAAAAATACATTAATTTTGTAATCTATAGTACAATGAACTATATAACTATTAAAAATACGTATAATTCACAATAAAAATATAAATCTCCATTAATTGTAAAATATTTCAAACTAATAAATAGGAGATCTATTTACAGTTTGATTTTTGGTTATTATTTTAATGAACTAGGTTTTCCAAAATTGGGAGAGGAAAAAAATAACTAAAAATTGATATTGGTTTAATTGAATCATAATCTCATTTTTATCCTTGAAGCATGGTATACTTGTTGGTTTCAAATATAAAAATCCTCAAAATGAGAAAAGGAGCTAACAAAATAAGAAGGTCCAATTGAAGAAGTCAAAATCTCAATATTTCAATAAATTTACTCAATTCATTTCAGGAGATAATTTTTTAAAAGATTTTTTTATATAATTAATGATTCCATTCCAAAAGAACCTTTGACTCGTCAAATTGTTGAAAATGATAAGATCTTTATAAATTATGTCATGAATATGTAACCAATAAGAAAAAAACATTTTTCACATTTTATTTGAATGTAACATTGCCCTTTATATCAAGTTTTAGCATAAGCTTTTCCAAGTACACACTTCTCTACTTCTCTTCTTCTATTCTTCTTCTATTCATTTGATTTAGTTCATTGAAGTTAATGATAATCATACTAATATATATGTCTATCTTACTTATATGGATATTGTGGAAAATGAAACATTATTCTAAATTTGAAAAAAATATAGATTTAAAGTCATCTATAAAATCTATAAAGGAATATGCCAAGTTATCTCGTAACTCATCTAAAAAGTTTTTTTATATTCAAATTAGGTCTAGGAAAACAACTATGACTCTTCAAGTTGGTTGGAAGATACATGTTGTCGGATATATGAAAATTAATACGGATGGGATTGCTAGAGGTTGTCCAACTCCTTATGGTGATATTCAAAGGTAGTTTGAAGAATATATTGAAAATTTCTCTTCTTATTTGGATATTCAAAATGCTTTACATGCTGAGATAATGAAGGTTATTTTGGCTATTGAGAAATCTTGGACTTATGATTATAGACTATTGTTATTGGAATTTGATTCTACTTGTGAAGCATTTTTCATCTGCATAAATTGTTGTGGTTGATAAAAGAAACGAGTTATAATAGTTTGATTGTCTTCCTCGATTATTAGACTAGAATACTTTTCATAATAGATTTTTTTGAACTTGAATTTGGTTTGATCTCGCATATTTTTTTTTTCAACAAATTATTTCATGAGATGACAAGTTATTGTTGAACTATGCATTGTGAAGCTCGCCGATGTCATAACTCAAAGTGATGCTTAACATAAATTTTAGATACAAAAATAAATAACATGAAAACGTAATAAAATAAAATGTTAATCTTTGCATGAAATATAGTTTGTCCATTGCTAATTGCAAATAAAGAAATAATTGACCATAACGAAAAGATGAACTGAAGGAGAATTAGATTCTTTTGATGAACAAATTGTTTTGACTTGTTGAAACAACAAAATGTGTAAAAAAAATCTATACATAATATAATTGAATGGAGCACAATCAGAAATTTTTTTCACGTGTCACAACCACGTTTTTTTTGAAAAAAAAAAACGAAAAGAATTTTATAAAAGAAGAAAGAAGACATGCGACACAATCACAAAACCTCTTCGTGGATGGCTAGGTGGAAGACACATGGACAAGTCACAAGGAGCTCTAAAGGAAGGAATGTAGGGTTTCTGTTTTTCTCTCATGCAAGTCTAAAGGTGCTCGGAACAAAGGAAATTAGGGTTTTCGTGTTTTTCTCTCACACGAGCCTAAAATGGGGTGCTTTGGCCACTGCAAAGTTTATAGAAGAAAGGAAACTTACATAAATAAGGTAATCGTTTTTGAGTGTCGGAGCAGGAAAGCAGAGTAGAAGAGCACTGCATCAACACTGTAGGGACCACTATTTATAACCCTTGGGGGTATCGAAAGACGAAGTGTCACATCCATCTCAACTATTAGATCTCCCATATTCAATGGCGTCAAAAAACCCCCCTCATTAATGTAGGTCATGTCACACGTGCAGGTGTTCGCCTAACGTCATGTCAGACTTCGAGAACCTCAATCGTCGCGTCGGTCACGGATAAAGACTTTTTATAATAACCATCCTCAAGCCTGGAGGACAAGTGTACCAGTTAGGTTCGGACGATTGACCCCATGTCTCGGTCACCACCAATGGGTGGACCGACACCATGAATCCAATTACACTCAAGCAGATTTAATCAAGCTAATCAATGGTTAAGAGATAGGTAATGTATTTCTAAATGTACTGGTGAGGTTCGGACGACTGACCCCATGTCTCAGTCCCCACCAATGGGTCGACCTACACCATGAATCCAAGTACGCTCAAGCAGAGTTAATCAATGGTTAAGAGCTAGGTAATGTATTTCTAAACATGACCCAAGCCACTTAATCTAGCCCAATAAAGAAGGCACACTAAGGTAATATAAATAACAAACATTCCAAGAACCGAGTACGTCATCACACAGTGCTCTGATTACCGATTGTCATATACTAAATCTGACTTAAGTGTCAGAGTGTCTAATGCAGGTACCGTCCGAGTATGGGTTACGAGAAGACCGAGAGGTGAAACGAGTAGAAAGGAGAAAGGAATTTGCTTGAAGAGGAAGTGAAGCATTACCCGATCGACCGACCAAGAAATGAGAGAAGTTGTTCCAATAGTTCGCTAGGCCCTAGCCCCCATTCGAGAATAGTCTCAATACCTCCATAAAATATCATAGGTTTTAGAATCTCCGTAAAATGTTTCAGAATCTTCGCAAAATACCGTAGGTTCCAAAACTTCTGTAAAATATACCATAGGTTTCAAAACTATGAAAATTTGGTTTTTTATTTATTTATCATTTAGGCATTCATGTGTTTTATAAATCATAATTATTTACATATATTATTTTTATTTATCTATGTTTGTTAAAGTACTTTTTCAATAAATAAAACAAATAAATGGATATAACATTCATCAATTGACAAGATATATCAAAATATTTAAAAAAATATACCAAAATATATCAAGTAAACACATTAAAATTCAATTAAACACAAAATATGAGTTAAAAATTACGAGGAAGCAATATAAGACGAATAATACTATGAAGTACTATAGATGAAAACATAACATATTGCTCACAAAGCACAAAATAGTTCAAAAATCATTTATGTATTATAATAAATTCTTCAACAATCACATATGTTCCTCTTGATGTCCAAAATTTGTTGGCACACTTCTTTGATAAAAAACCTACAATATAAACATGTATCACAATTAAAAATATGTATCTCAAAAATAAAATAAGTTATTTAAATTTTTTAAATATTATATATATATTCCATATAATCAAACCTCAACAATATAAATTATACATACATGACCAGAAAACCATTATACAGATTCTCTATACATGACCAGAAAACCATTCTACAGATTCTCTATTCCACAAAAGAATGCAACCTAGAGAAAGAGGGGCTCCTATGATAGGGTTAAAAGGAAGGAAGTATGGAAGGCTGAGAAAGAAGCACCCAAGTTTTGGCTTACTATGCCTTCTTTTTAAAGGTGAACCAACCACCTACACAAATTGTACCAAGGCACAATAAATTTGGTATCAATAAGTAAACACATGGGGATGTAGCTTAGATGATAGAGCGCTCGCTTAGCATGCGAGAGGTACGGGGATCGATACCCCGCATCTCCAAAAAAAAATTTCAGTTTTTTTTTATTAGTTCAGATCCAATTTAGAGGAGTATATTTAGTTGCTTTTGTGGTGGACATTGAACAGAATGATATTGCTTTTGAGAAATTATCAGCTGTTGATTATTTTAACTTGTCATTTCTTCCGAATTCTATTTGTTATTTTCTTTATGATGGATGTTGTTGTATCAACATACTTTTACTTCATGCCCTGCTACACTTAATCCATTTTTTTAGACTTTTAAATTTTAATACTGATAATTTTTCTATTCAACAGAGCGTTGCATATGACAGATCAAGTGCCCCTAATGACTGTAGGATCTTTCTTAATGGTGATTCTGCAATTGACATTGAAAAGATGTATCTTCTATCAGAATTTACTTATGACCTTGAGAAGAGCAATGCTCAAACTTTCAACGTGTTGAATTCAAGTGCTTTTGGTCTCATCAACACGGTAAGGCTCGATTTTACATCCAACCATGGAAGCCCTTCACACACAAGTATATTTAGAGTCCATGGTCATGAACCTGACTCGGTTTCTATGATGGCAGTGGAGTCATAATGTGTATGCCAGTGTTTTTGCTTTCAGCTTTGTCAGTTTCTATGTAATTGTTCAGTGTATTTTGTTTAGGATGTTATGAACTCCTTATTTGCTGGATGAAGTAATTTTAACTTCTTATTGTTGCCTCAAAAAGATATATCAAAACATATCAATTTCCGATTATTCACTAATCTTTTTTCCTTTCCTCCTTCCCTAACAAAAAATCTCTACAATTTTAACAGAAGATTCTATCAGCATCTGTGTATCTGAACATACTCTGATTTATTTAAATTCAAATTTCTAACAGCAAGCAATAAATAAAATGAGGATTAACCGACTAGTACTAAATTTAGTGCATTGTAACCATTCATACAAATATTTTAAAATTCACATTTTTGTAATCTATGTTCTAAAAAAATTAAACACATCTAGAATGCATAATAATAAAAAAGGAAAATATTCATCTTATTTCCATTTTCTATTGTACCTTACTTTTATCTCATTTGTTACTTTTTTTTATTACTTTTGCTCTTTATTTTTGTTTATTTCTTTCCCTCCATGTTGAAACAACTCTTTGGAGTTCCAGATGATTAATATTTTGGATAAGATTGTGTGATGCTTTGTCTAGTGTCTCTGATTTTTTAATTATTAATGTTTTATGTGTTATGTTTTATTCTTATTAACAACTTGATATATATATATATATATATATATATATATATATATATATATATTCAAATATTCACATATATTTTTAGGTTAAGAAAATAAAAATTCCTCTGTTGTATTTTTTTTTAATTCAAAGATTCGAGTTTTAGTTCCAGTAGTTTAAAAGTTTTTTTTTTATCTTTCTATATCTGATATTTGTTTTTATTTCTAAAATATGATCAACCGTACTAATACTCCACCTATTATAATTGGATGAATATCAATACTCTAATTAAAATATTTATATTTAAAAGTTTTGGTTGAATTTATAAAAATGATAACTTCAAAAGAAGGATGAAAACCTAGTTCAGCCTCTGGTGATTCCTTCCCCAATTTCCCACCATAAAAAATAATTTTATTATCGTTAAATCTCTTTATTTTTTTTAATTGTTGGCTGGAATATACTCTTTATTAAAGGAACAGAAAAGAAGCATGGAAAGAACAAAATACACTATATTATATTAAGTTACTAAAAGAGACTAATTTTGTATTTACGTAGAGAAAAGGAGTTTAGATAGTACCAGAGATTGATTGTAATAATTTTGTGACAGATTGATTGTAATAATTTTGTGAGTCGCTCTCCAGTAATCGCATCTTTGATCGTGCTCTCTTGTACTTTAGCTTTTTACACTTTTCTACTCCTTTAGACTTCAACCCTTCTATTCCTTAGCTCCTTAGCTCCTTAACGCTCGATCGGGAGTAAACCTGCAGAAGGTTCTTCAACGATCAAGTAAGTACTTTGTATTGAAAGTGTATGATGTAAAACTAATAAAAGCATACCTTACTCCTTTATAGAAGGATTATTTATAGTGTTTGGTAATTGGCTATTTGATTCATGGGCCATATCTGACGCATATCTTCAATAAATTAGTGTTTGCTGATTTTTCGGGGTGTCACCCGGATTTGGCGGGGTGTGGTCCAGATTTATAGGGAGATTACACTGATTTATATGATGTTTCCTTACTTCTCATTTATTGTAACTTTATTCTTTCATGTGGTTAATCACCTGGTCAGTCGGTCAATGATGTCGAGTGACGTGGCTCATTTGGCCTGACCGGTACAACTGCTCCCAAGCTCGATGAAGCTTTATTTCAAAAGAGTCTAGATGTGGTTGTAATCAAGGTATGAAGTGACTTCTTGTATTTCTTCATCAGAACAAACACATTCCAATCCTAATGAGGTTAGGGATGTGGGTTGTTTCCGTCAGGCGATCGACCTTACTAGTCAACTGCCTCGTTATCCCAGTTATGAGTGAGTTGATCCACGTGTTCTTGATATTCCTACCCACTTCAGGGGTCCTTCTAATACATATGGATTCCTTTCCAAAGTCTCCATGTTGAAACCTGACTCCCCGTCGGATGTGATTGTAGCCGATAGTTGTGATTACATCGATCAGGTATGTCACGGTCGGGAGAATGGTCCTCATGACTTTTTCTTTGTATATACTTGTCTCTTTAATGACTTGCATGTGACATTGCCTTTTGATTAGTTCACGATGGGGGTTCTTAGGATCCTCAATGTAGCTCACACTCAGTTGCTAATTTGTGGGCGGCCCTCCAAGCCTTTAGGCTTATTTGCGATGTTTTTTGTCTAAGGTCGTCCACACAATCATTTTGTTTTATTATAACTCTCGGTCGGTTCATTTTGTGGGTTGGCTTTCTTTTTCTAATTGTCTAGGTAGCATTCTTTGTGCACCTTATTCTTCGTGATATAAAATTTTTAAGGAGAGGTATTTCAAAGTTTTTGTTGAGTCGGATGGTAAGCCGTATTTTTACGATTATGGGGGTAAACCCAAGTTTCCATTCCAGTGGACTCGGTTTCCCAATTGATATAAGTCGTGACCGAGGTCCCTCAGAATAAAGAAATTTGGTGTATTCGACCAACTTTCGAAGAGACTCCCTACTTGAAAGATCTTGGTTGTCTACCAATCGCTCCACCGTTAAATAGATTTTGTCGGTATGTAGCATTTAAAATGTTAGTGTTTTTCTTCACTTTATTAACCGTGTGCTTAATTTCTTGTTGATTTGCAAGAGTAATGGTGCAAATTGCACCAGATGTTGCCAATATGTTAAAACAATTACGCCGCTAGGAGACAAAGCGACAAAAGGGGTCACTTAAACTGGTTTGGGGGGCTTGTCCAACCCTGTAATTGACTTAGTCCCCCCTCCAGTGGTGACGAGCGACCAACAAAATCGAAGAAAAGGGGAAGACTCGATCGGTCACCTCGTTGTACTTCTCCCCAAACCGTTCTGGAAGTTGGGTCATCTTCATCAGCGTTGCTGGGCGAGCGTTTACACCTTGCTCAGGGTGTCCAAAGTGCTTGCACTCCTAATGGGGAGGAGATCATTGTTGTTGCGCCTGTTGAAGACATGGTGTCAGGAATGGTGTTAAATGATGGGTAAGACACTTGTCCTAGGTCAGGCACTCAAGAGAGAGCTTGAAAAGAATTTGGTTGTTGTTGTGGTTATGTTAAAGGCAGAGTTGGATGAGACTTTCAACTCCTTGAAGGCGATGTTGGAGGCCATGGGGTCTCTAGAAGAATAATCGCATCAGGTCAAGGATGGAAGCACTCGATGGAGGAGTTGTTTGACCCTCTGTAAATTATTTATATCTTGCTGTATATTGAAAATTCCCTTGGGCATGTGGTGTGGGCCACATACAATTACCCTTCCTTACCTTATAAGTAATGCTTTTGGTTTAATCACATTTTTGTGTATTGCTCGTTCTTCTTTGATTGTCGACCGAACGACCTTATTGCTTTTGATCTTTTTAGTAGTTGTTTGAATGCCTTTATTGACACTTGTAAAGTTTTAAAGAATGTATGTTGAAAGATCAATATAATCCTTATTCAGTTATTGCTCGTTCCTTATTGACACTAAGGAAGCTTGACACAAGCTTTTGAATTACTTTACAATTTTGAATATCGAGCATATGCTTGAATCAATATAACCTAAATAAGCTGAATCATTAACAGATTGAACGTTGACCTGATATTTTGAATCAATATAATTTAAATAAGTTGAGTCTTTAACAGATTGAATGTTGACCTGATACATGAATCAATATAATTTAAATAACTTGTGTCAAGCTTTATATAGGTTGAACACTGGTCGGGTGTTGAGGATTGTTGTTTTAAGACAGTTTCCTTAATCGGAACATTTTATTTTAATCGTTCGGGAGGGATTGCCTCATGGGGGCAAAACTTGTTTAGCCGAAAGGTATATTTAAGTTATCGATAGGGATTGTCGTTTTAAGGCAAAACTTCCTTAACCGTATCGGCACATTACACGTTCGTTCGAAAGGGTTGCTAATTGTTAAGCAACCTTCCTTAGTCCAAGGGTATAGATTTAGGATATCGGGAGGGATTGTTGTTTTAAGGCAAAACTTCTTTAACCATATCGACACATTACACATTCGTTTGGGGATGAATGCTAATTGTTAAGCAAGTTGCCTTGGTCGACAGGTATAAATTTAGGATATTGGTAGGGATTTTCGTTTTAAGACAAAGCTTCCTTAACCGTATAAGAACATTACGTGTTCGTTTAGAAAGGACTGCTAATTATTAAGAAACTTGTCTTGGCCGAAGAGTTGCATTTAATGTGATTCCTTAACTGTATCGGCACATTACACGTTCATTCGGGAAAGGTTGCTAATTGTTAAGCAAGTTGCCTTGGTCGAAAAGTTGCATCTAGTGTGATTCCTTAATCATATTAGCACATTACGCGTTCATTCGGGAAGGGCTACTAATTGTTAAGCAGGCTTCCTTATGAGAATAGTGTAGTGTTAACATGTTCGCCATAACTGAAACAATAACAAGTGTGTAATTTTAAAGTGTCTCCTTTAAACCTTCTTGATTGAAAACCCTCCTTATGGATAAAACAACCGAGTGAGGAAAGAGTGCACTATTCAATTTATTAACTATAATAAAATTTGAGGTGTGTGACATTCCACATCCTTGGTACAATTCTTCCAGATAAATATTCTAAATAATAAGCCATTCTTAGAGTTTCACTCCTTCGCTGTTGTTTTACAGGTCGTCGGTCATTATCATGATGATGGCGAGAATAAGGATCCCTTTGTTCGTTCCTCCGAGGATATTTCTCCCTGTAGGGGATCTATGGGTACTTCTGTTCATACTCTGGACGAACTTGCACAAGTTCCCAACTTGTATAGGTTCTTCAATCTTGTTTTTCAATGTTTGACACTCTTCGATCGTGTGGCCAAAGTTGCAGTGCTATCGACATTGCCTAGACGTATCAATGTTTTTTGGGCTTTGTAACCTTTTGAGTGTCAAGATGAGATCGGGATTCAATGCCTCATCCATAATTTTCCCCTATCAGCATTCAAATGGGTACAAGTGTGAAACCGAAAACCTTGATTTTCTTTGTATCTGTCAGATCTTTTGGGTGCATGTTGGCCACCTTTATCCCTCTCTTTTCCACCATCGTCCACTCAGACATTATTGCGGTAGTCAAACAATTCTTCCAATAGCATGAATTTAGCCGCCTGTTACCTCAATTCGTCTAAGTTTTTCGCTGGTTTTTTACACAGACTATCAGCAAACGGTCCTGACCGAAGAATCGTGACTAGATGATGCATGGCCACTTTTGGGTTGAGAATTTTGATGTTCAAGTTGAACCTCTCCATGAATGCTCGTAATGATTCACCATTCTCTTGTCATATATTGGCAAATGCTATGGATTTTAGATTATGCGATCGACTTGTTGCGAATTGAGTGCCGAATTTAGATAACAAGGTTTTGAAATTATCCACCGAATTAGATGGTAGTCGAGTGAGCCAACTGAGTGCTCCTCCTTTCAGTAAGGTGGGGAATACCCGACACCACACTGATTTGTCTTACATGTAGATCTATGGTTTTTTCGTATCGATCAATACTCGATCCCTACCAATTAGGAGGGAGTTATGCTTTCATGATTTCATCAGTGAAGGGATGTCCTTTCAGATCATCTTCTATGATGGTTGTGCGCTCTGTATGCAGTCTGGAAGAGTGATAAGTCAGAGTTCAGGCTGTAACCATTCTCTCCTGGTTCTGGTTTTGAGTATGTTTGCTCCTCTGAGGAGATTGCCTTTACTGTCCACTCTCGACTACGTGCGTGGGATCGATTAGTTGCCGCCTCATCTCTTCATTTTGCTCTTTAAGGATTCACATCTCATCTTCATTCTTTTGGCGGACGACAATCTCCTTTTTATTCTTTTGACGCGTTTCTTACATCTATTTTTATAGAGCCTGGAACATAGCAATTTGATCCTTCTCTGGCATCCTGTCGTTCGTCATTTGTCTTGTTGAAACCATTATCGCTTGCTTTGACTCTATCTCGGCCTCACGGTGCACATCAATTGTACTTGTATAGACAAAGTGGGCCTAGATAGTAACTGAGATTGATTGTAACAATTGTTGTTGATGTCGATCACTCTCTAGTAGTCGTGTCGTTAGTTGTGCTTCCTTGTACTTCAGCTCTCTAAACTCTTCTACTCCTTCAGACTTTAACCCTTCAATTTCTTAGCGGTCGGGAGTAAACCTACAGAAGGTTCCTCGACAATCAAGTTAGTACTCTGTATTGAGAGTGTATGATATAAAAATGATAAAAACGTACCTTACTCCTTTGTAGAAGGCTTATTTATAGTGTTTGGTAATGAACTATTTGATTCATGGGTCATATATAACACATACAGTGTTAGTTGATTTCTCGAAATGTCATCTGGATTTGGTGGGGTGTGACCCAGATTTATAAGGAGTACCTTAATTTATAAGATGTTTCCTTATTTATCATTTATTATCAATTTGTTCTTTAATGTGGTTGATCACTCGGTCGATAGGTCAATGATGCTGAGTGACGTGACTCATTCGTCCACGATCGGTACATAATTTTTTTTCAAATTAAAAAGAATATTTATATATAAATTTTATATATAATGCATTATAGTTTTTCATAATTGATAATTAACTAGATACTAATAATAACAAAAATATTAATAATATAATCAATTAAATAAAAGAATAATAGAGTGTGTACTTTTACTGATAACTATATTATTAATTTTTTATTAATGTATATTTTATATTATAATAAAATAGAAATGTTAAATTAATAAATCAATTAATTAATATTTTACTAATATAGATTTTCTATTATAAAATAAATAATTAAGATAAAAAATAAAAAATAAAATAATAAGTAAACTAATTAATTTAATATTTTATTAATAATAAGCATATACTTAAAATAATAGATAAAATAAAAAAATTTAAATATTATTTTTAAATGAATTTATTTAATATATTCTTGTTCTTTCCGGTTGACCTGGTTGCCAGTTGACTCCATTGAAACAGAGGAGACCCTACCTGTTGATTGAACTTCTACGATCAAGTAAGGTACCAGGCTTATAGAAACAATAAGAAGTAAGTAAGTAGTTTTAGTCTTATAAACAGTGTACCTTTACCAGGGATCTCAAGTCCCTTTTATAAACTATTTTTAGGTTACCTCTTGTAACAACCTTCTCTCATGAGAACCTTATCTCAAGTGAAAGCATGTTTGATGGGAGGAGTTTGTTGCAATGCGCACAATCTTAGCACGACAACTGCACAAAATCTTCTCTCCTTGGAGTGCATAAATCTTAACAAAATGTCCGCCAGAGTACCAACTCATATACCAACCTTAGGGGTCCAATCTGTCCACCATAGGCGTACAAGCCTTTATTAGAATAGATAGCTTTAAACTAGAGGGGGGTGAATTGTTTAAAGAGGGTTTTCGCAAACTTTTCAAATAAGAATGAAATTATCTAAAGAAACAATTGATTCAGAAATTCAGTTCGCCAAAACAGCAAGCAAAAGCTGCAGTACCGGAAAAACAATCGGTTGTTTCACAGAAACAATCAGTTGTTTATACCAGCAAACAACAAAATAAAACTGAATTTAAAGAGTTAGAGATAGAGAGATTGTACACAATTGTTTATACTGGTTCACTCCAAACCCAGAGCTACATCCAGTCTTCTCAGAAA
>Ga0123342_1004439_pt1 | contig 21407 bp, 13 predicted proteins | sample Turbeawhitnodule_FD_89960 | JGI IMG/M metagenome (GOLD analysis project Ga0123342, IMG submission 89960) | Root nodule microbial communities of legume samples collected from Mexico - Turtle bean Mexico white nodule | ecosystem: Host-associated > Plants > Roots > Nodule | place: Mexico: Nepantla...
AAATATATTTTTTTTATATATATATATATATATATATATATATATATATATATATATATATATATATATATATATTTAGGTAAGTGTGGGGACTGAAAAATAGCAGATAGAATTTTTGTCGGTTTGAGTACTTGCATTCTACAGCTTTATTTTTCCTTGTCTCATCTTAATTGTTTCATCATCATTATACATTGATTTAAAAAAAAAAAAAAAATTTGTCTGTTCTAACATAAATAGTTTCTTACACTTTCTATCTCTTTCTTTTATGTCTGCTAATACTTAATGCGTGATTAATGCATTTACTAATGTTATTACTGAATATCAGTTGGACTAATGTGCTAAGTAGAGTTATTTTAATTTAACTAATAACATTTAAATATTTAATTGTATTAAGTATTCCAAAAGAAAAAGAATTATAACAATAAATATATTTTGTTCACGTGACACCTCTTGTGTCTCTTGCCTCCTATGTATAAGAATCCGATGTTAGAATATTTCTTACTTCTTCTGTAGCTGTTCATTTTTGCCTAACACCACACACTGTCTCTCTTTTCCTCCCTCCATGACTTCTGTTTCTGTGAATCTACCAGATCCTACCATACAAGATCAAACTCAACTCTTCATTTCTCCTAATAATCACCACTCAACTCTCTCATCTTGCTCCTTCTTTCACATACTAGATCAAACCCACGCCAAAGATATCATATGCTTAAGACATGGTGATCATCAAGAGGCAAGATCTTATTCTTTTCATTTTTAACTTAGATATCTTCATTATTACTGAAAAATATACATTCTCATTGTTTTTAATTATTACCACTAACAACACTGGGGTAAGTTGAGAAGCTCTGATTTCATACATTAGAATAATACTATCTTTAGTCCTCAATTTTATTTGATTAATTTGTTTTTAATATCATAGTCAAATTAAAGCTACTTTTTATCAACAAGAAAAAAAGTATTAAATAGGTAACTTTTTGGTGGGTACAATGACCTAGTTTAGGTATCTTGTATGGGTATAACTTGTAAGGAAAGAGAGGTTGTATAGCCTTAAACAATTTCTTGAAACATCTCTCAAATAAACAATTTATTGTCACCGATTCAATAATCCTCATGTGAAGTGCTATATATGTTGAGGGTAGCAACTTCACTTTCAAAAATATAATATACATAGATCTTTGAGGCATATGTTTTGCATTTTTATCTATGCTGATTTCACACTATTTTGCTAAAAATTTTCATCTCTACTTATACATTCGTTATTTTTATTTACTTTGTTTTTTGTGATATTATATCTGTTAAAAGTTAAGATTTTTTCTGTTCAAACCAATCTCAGCTCCACTCTATTACCAACTCTCACATGTTCTCAAATTAAAGTTACTTGATCTCAATTTGAAATTAAAAGTTGCTTGCCAATATTATTCTTTAGCATGCATTTTCAATCGGTATTATTGGAAAATTGACATGTCATAGGAAAAAAAACACAAATTAAAAACCCATTTCAGACTGAATTTTGCAACTAATAATATTCATAGCCTTTGATCTCTTCACATTAGGATGGGAAGTTTGTATTTCATGGTGGATCATTGGATAATCAACAAGTGTGCATTGTCTCGTCCACCCAACCAAAGTCGGTTATGGCAGATCCAATTAGCAGAGCGTGTGGCCACCATGATTTATCCTTCAACAAAATAGAGAACCAAGAAAACAAAAGAGGTAACTACGATCAGTATGAAAAATGGTTGTCTTCAAATGTGAGGTTCACTAGAAAGATGATGAGCCCACCTAGCACTAACAGTGATCTGGCCACAAACAAATTCAATATTATTCGGGTTTGTGCAGATTGTAACACAACCAGTACCCCACTCTGGAGGAGTGGTCCTAATGGTCCTAAGGTCATTTTTCCCTTCCTTCTTTTCTCTAATTAATTACTTAATAATTAACTAACGCTTGTTATACATTGTTTACACTTGATACTTCGAAGTTCTGTGCAAATTAATTAAGAAATAGACCTCTTGGTGGTGCAGTCACTTTGCAATGCCTGTGGCATTCGGCAGAGGAAGGCAAAAAGAGCAATGGCAGAAGCTGCGAATGGTTTTGCTCCTTCCACTTCTGTGGATGCAAAGTCCAGAGTGCGTTCTCACAAGGAAAAGAAGTGTCGTACAAACCATTCAGCGCGGTTCAAGAATAAGTGCAAGACTGCAACTAGTGGTGCTGCTAGAGGAACATTATCGGAGGAAGACTTGAAGGATTTTGCTATAGGTTTGAGGGATGATTCAGATTTGAAGCAAGTGTTTCCAATGGATGAAGTAGCTCAGGCAGCGTTGCTTCTTATGGATTTATCCAGAGCCTTTCTTTACTTATAAGTACAAATATTTCTTCCATCTATTCATTTTCTACTAATATCGCCTGGTTTCATTATTTAAATATTAACCAATTAATGTCTGCTGATTAAGAAATGTAAGAAAATATAATATATATTTTTTAATAGTTAACACATAATTTTTTAATAGTAAAAATATATCCTATGCGACGTAACACTCTAAAATTGATGTATTTAATTTTAATTAAATATATAATATTAGAAATTTATTAAATAAAAAATAATTTAAATATTAATAATTTTTTAATTTAAAAAATAATATATAATTTAATTAATATGTTAATTAATTATTTTTTAATAATAAATATATTTGGATAATAAAATCAAAATCGCATAATGAGACATAAAAGAAGCAAAAAAGGATGGTTGAAGTACTGATAAGGAGCAACACAAACTTGAAGGTCGTTAGGAAAGGAAAAATTGCAAGTCATTCACTCATTGAAATTGTGAAAGAAAATATTAAAAAATTCATGTGGATTGGAAATAGATATTTATAGTTTATAAGAAAATAATATAAATCTCATTTTATCAGATCAGTTAATTTTATAAAGTTAACTTAAATTTAAAATTAATTTTTTAATATGATATCGAAGTTTAAAAAAGAATTTGTTGAATCGTACAAATCTCCCAATCACTTGTTAATAAATAAAAAATGAATGTAACAGAAAAAAAAATGTGTTATTACATCATGCATAAATTAACCTATCCTCAAATATCTTCTTTAAATTATAAAAATATTACTGTACATATTCTTCATAACATTTTTTTGTTACAACTAAGTAATACTGTTTGCGTAAACCCTATTTTACAATAGTGTTAGCATTAAAAAGTTTAATTAAAATATATAATATAAATAATACTTATCAATTATATTTTTAAGTTTTAAAAAAGAAAGAAAAAACTTTAAAAAAAAAATCCATTTAAGAAAACTATCTAACTCATATTGTGATTTGTTTCTATTGTACGAAGAATAGATATACATAGAATTTGTATTATATTAAAAAAAATTGGTATTCTTAATGGAAAGAATGTTTGCCCAAATCAAACGACAGTACGACAGTACTACTAATCCTAAAAAAAAATACTGATAAAAAAATACTAATCCTAAAATATATCTAAAGTTGGTGTTTCTGTAACTTTTTTTTTTTTCAGTTTTTGTCCCTCCATTTTTAATTTGATCCCTGGATTTTTTATTTTTTTTATGTTTTCTAATTTTTTTCTATTTCTGTTCAATTACCCTATTACTTTGAATATGACACCTTTAAGATTGAAAGGAAAGACATTTTACTCTATGTAACATAGTTGACAATAAAAATTTATATTATGTTTTCATGATTGGTTAAAAAATTTGTTTTTTATTTTCATAACTATAATAAAAATTTATACAATAAATTTGAGTTTTTATAAAATTAATAAAATTAATGTATTTTTCTTTTTTAAAATTATGTTAAAACCGTACTAGAATTGTCAGAAATTTAACAAATACTTTTTGAATTGAATATTTTATAAATACGTGTAGTGTCATATGAATATCCGACACCGACACGCTATTTAAAAAATAATTAAGAATTAAGGAATCTGAATTACTTAAAAAAAATCAAGGACATAAAGGATGAATAATTAAAATTTAAGAGAATAAAATTGTGGTAAAAATTGTTACGGACCAAAATTGCGAATTTTGAAAATGTATAAGGATAAAAATTTAATCAAGAAAAATATTTATTATAAGCATTGTAAATAGATTTAAAATATTTATATCAAAAAATTTAATTAATAAATAGTCAACCATATTAGTGCTATTTATCATACAATTTATGCAGATATTTTAAAATTAGTTTAAAACTAAAAGAAAAGTACAGAGAACTTTAATAGTCGTTTGAGATTTTAATTCTATAATAGTGATTTAATTTAATTTAATCAAATTTAACATTAATAAAAAAAATAATTTATTTTGATTATTGATATTTTTACTATACACAACTTTAAAATAGAGAGTAAATAATTAAAATATTTATATTGTTGGAGATCCCATCTATTAAAAATTAGAGTCTTTCATAATATATAAGTGAGTGCAAACCTCACTTCATTAAACCGGTTTAATGAGGTTGAATTAGACTTAAAGCCCATCAGAATTTTAAATAGCAAGATTCAGATACCAATATTAGTTATTGGTTAGAATTAGATTTTAAGATCTATAACTTAACTAATACTTTTTTTTAATTTTATTTTAGTATGCTGTTATGAGTAACAACAATTTCATTTAAGATTTGTTTTCTATCCATATTTTATTAAAAGAAATGAATGGTATATACCCTCCTCGTTCAATATTAATAAAATTATTAGTTAATTTTAATTAATAATGTAAAAAATCAATTTAATATCTGGAGATTAAATTGAAGAAAGAAAAATGATCAGTTAAGCTGAGATTTTTTTTTTATTCAGAGATATCAGGAACCTTTTAATTATATTTACTAAGAAAAGATATGAACGTTTGAACAAAAACGAAAAGTCAAGAGTGACTAAAGGAAAAATGTGAGAAGAAAAGTTCTTATGAGTTCTCCTTCTATAAAACATTTTCTTTAGCTTTTATCTCTCCACCATGAGATTAACGCGAAGGTCATCACTGTTGCAGGAGAGAGAAAGTTGAAGGAGATGACCCAAATTCTTTATATAGTCCATTTTACCGGTAGTGGTTTCACAAATTGGAAATGTTGTCTCTGAACCATGAATCAAGATCTCCCAATGCCAGAGACATGTGTTAGCACATAGGATCTATCATCAACCAAACCACTCATTCTAATCTTCACTTCCAAAAATTCACCCTCTGAAAACCTAGGTGGTGTTTTTCAACACACTCACACTGTGGCATCACACCAATTCCATTATACACCTCCATAAGACAAAACAAAACCACCCCAATCCTTTTTTTTGCCCACATTCAAATGGAACGTGCACGGAAGCTAGCAAATAGGGCAATTCTACAGAGGCTGGTTTCTTCCACGAAGGATCATTCCCATTCACGACGTCTGTCACGTGTTTCTGATTCCTTTGCAAGAGCTAAACAAGAGAAGTTGATCGGAAACAACAGACACCATGCATGCAATGTGAGATCTCGATCCATTTCAGTGGAAGCACTGAAGCCCAGCGATACGTTCCCTCGGCGTCACAACTCTGCCACCTCAGATGAACTAATCAACATGGCCCAGACATGCGGCTTCTCTGATCTCAACTCCCTCATCGATGCCACCATTCCCATATCCATCCGTCGGAAAGAAATGTCGTTCAACACCTTTGACGAGGGACTGACAGAGGCCGAAATGATGTTGCACATGAAGAGCTTAGAATCGAAGAACAAATGCTTCAAGTCCTACATCGGGATGGGTTACTACGACACGCACGTGCCAACCGTGATCTTGCGGAACATCATGGAGAACCCTGCGTGGTACACTCAGTACACTCCCTACCAGGCTGAGATATCTCAGGGTCGTCTCGAGTCCCTCATGAATTACCAAACCATGGTCGCAGATCTCACTGCTCTTCCAATGTCCAACGCTTCGTTGCTTGATGAAGGCACTGCGGCTGCTGAAGCAATGTGGATGTGTAGCAACATTCACAAGGGGAAGAGGAAGACCTTTGTCATAGCCAACAATTGTCACCCTCAAACTATTGATATTTGCATGACTAGAGCAACTGGTTTCGGGATTAAGGTTGTTGCTGTGGATGTTAAGGATGTGGATTACGGATCCGGTGATGTTTGTGGAGTTCTTGTTCAGTATCCGGGGACTGAGGGTGAGGTTTTGGACTATGGGGAGTTTGTTAAGGAGGCTCATTCACATGGAGTTAAGGTTGTTATGGCGACTGATTTGTTGGCTCTGACTATGTTGAAGCCTCCCGGGGAACTTGAGGTGGATATTGTTGTTGGGTCTACTCAGAGATTTGGGGTTCCAATGGGTTATGGGGGTCCACATGCTGCGTTCCTGGCCACGTCACAAGAGTATAAAAGGATGATGCCTGGAAGGATCATTGGGATCAGTGTTGATTCTTGTGGAAAGTCAGCTTTGAGAATGGCCTTGCAAACTAGGGAGCAGCATATCCGCAGGGACAAGGCCACCAGCAACATTTGCACTGCTCAGGTAACACCCTCGTTCTTCATCCTGATTTGGTTTAATCAAATTATTTGAGTTTGGAGAAATATAAACTTAGACTCCTTTCTGGAGTGTACAGTATGAGAGAAATTGGAAGAAAATGAACATGTAAAGTGAGAAAATGACACATATGATAACTGATATAGCGGGAAAGAAAGAGATAAAAATGAAATAGAAGATAGAATGACGAGATGAAAGAGATACTCAACTTAAACCATGTTTTAGGATGAATTTAAGTGGTGAGAAGAAAAGAAAAAAGATAAATGGAGAAATTGACATATATGAACCATATGATAAGTGGTGTGGTGCCACAGAAAAGGAAAAAATGAAGAAGTTATAAATGGAGTTAAAACCAGATGGCAGAGAAAGTGAGTTAATGCTTATAACATCTCATGGCCTTATTTTATTATTCGTGGTGGCTTGTGGAGGGCAAATAACTGCTAACGATTTTTCATTTCTAAATTTTCACATTCTATTACCATTTATATTCATTTTCATTTGAATAACTTTCTAGGAATAGACAAGTGTCCTTCCATTAATGCATTTTTTGGGCCGTGTTTCGTTCTTGCTTTAGAAAGCTGATTTTGTTTGATCATTATTGTTTCTACTCAGGCATTACTTGCCAACATGGCTGCTATGTATGCTGTGTATCATGGACCTGAAGGACTTAAAACCATTGCCCAAAGGGTTCATGGTCTTGCTGGGGTGTTTGCCCTGGGATTGAAGAAACTTAGTACAGAAGTTCAGGACCTTCCCTTCTTTGACACGGTGAAAATTAAGACCGCCAATGCTCAAGCAATTGCTGATGTTGCTCGCAAAAGTGAAATAAATTTGCGGGTTGTTGATGGGAACATTGTGAGTGTTACTTTTTATTGTGAGTGTTACTGTTTTCATGTCTTAGGATTACTGAGCTTGGTGCTTTTCAGATCACTGTTGCCTTTGATGAAACAACAACCTTGGAGGATGTTGATAACCTTTTCAAAGTTTTTTCTAATGGCAAGCATGTAAGCTTTGTGGCGTATGCAATGTTCATAATTGTCAATTTTATCTTTACTTATTACTATAACAACGTCTAAAATATTAATTAATTATGCAGGTATCCTTTACAGCTGCCTCTCTTGCACCAGAAGTTCAGAATGCACTTCCTTCTGGACTAATTAGGAAGAGTCCTTATCTAACACACCCTATCTTTAACATGTACATCCCTTTGAGCATAAGTTCAATTCAAGCGATTATATTGTGGAAGCTTACGTGAATTCCATTTTCCCTTAAATAGGTACCACACTGAGCATGAAATGCTCAGGTACATTCATAGGCTACAATCGAAAGATCTTTCATTGTGCCATAGTATGATCCCACTGGGATCTTGTACAATGAAGTTGAATGCAACCACTGAAATGATGCCTGTGACATGGCCTAAGTTTGCTAACATTCACCCTTTTGCACCAATTGAACAGGCTCAAGGTTATCAGGTATGTGCAAGGTTAAATGTAATAAAAGTTATTTAATTTAAGCAAAATACAGGATATTAATTTTTCTGTGTCTAAACAAGCAAATTTGGTATCAGGAAATGTTCAAGAATTTGGGTAACATGTTGTGTGAAATCACTGGGTTTGACTCCTTCTCTTTGCAACCTAATGCGGGTGCCGCTGGAGAATACGCTGGATTGATGGTTATTCGTGCATATCATTTGGTATGGTGACTTTAGTCATCATTATGAACATGTTTGCAACCTAATGTGATTTACTTTTAGATATAGAAGTTCTTCGCTTGTTATTTAATTCTAAAAATTATACTTCATTGAGAATAAATTACCTCAATTCTATGTTTCGTGTGGCTCCTTTGCTGCATGAAGTGTCTTCCATTACATGATGCGTACTTATTTTACTAGTTGGAAAAACTGTAGGCAAGAGGAGACCACCACCGCAATGTTTGCATTATACCTGTCTCAGCACATGGCACAAATCCTGCCAGTGCTGCTATGTGTGGAATGAAAATTGTATCAATAGGAACTGATGCCAAGGGAAACATCAATATTGAAGAGTTGAGGAAGGCTGCTAAAACACATAAGGACAAATTATCTACACTGATGGTACAACTTTTGAATTTTACTTGCTCTGTTCGGATTAACTTTGAGGTTGGAGGAACATCTTTGCCAATTTTGTATTTAATATTCATTTGTGTTGGTTTTCTTATAAATCATAGGTAACATATCCTTCAACTCATGGTGTTTACGAAGAAGGAATTGATGAGATATGCAAGATTATTCATGATAACGGAGGACAAGTATATATGGATGGAGCTAACATGAATGCACAGGTTTGTTTTTATGCACATCTTTGCATTCTAAGTAAATATCTTCAATCATGTTACCATGCAAGATTAGGCACTAGGCAAACCAGTGGTTTTGTTGTTGTGTATTATCATTTTGGTCTGCAATTTAATATTTTGAGTAATTTTCAAAATGAGGTTAGTTATGAAGTTGTATTTGGTAATTTGGTTCGTGTTTACAGGTGGGACTTACAAGCCCTGGTTGGATTGGAGCAGATGTTTGCCATCTGAATCTCCACAAGACATTTTGCATCCCTCATGGAGGAGGTGGCCCTGGAATGGGTCCTATTGGAGTAAAGAAACACTTGGCACCATTTTTACCTTCACATCCAGTGGTAATAGTTTTTGTTCTGTGTAACATTATATATGACGTGCATAAATGATTTTAGACAGATACTCGTTAGAAAGAACATTTGTTCTCAAAGAAAAAAAATCATCTTCCATATGCTTGAACTAAGATCCTTGTAAAAAGTGTACACTTGTGTAACTTTGTTGCACTTTTTCTTTGTAATCAATGATTTGTTACATATGTAAAGGTTCCCACTGGTGGCATTCCAGCCCCTGACAAGACACAACCAGTTGGTACCATTTCTGCAGCACCATGGGGCTCAGCTCTGATATTGCCTATCTCATACTCTTACATAGCCATGATGGGTTCCAAAGGACTCACCGAAGCGTCAAAAACAGCCATTTTGAAGGCAAACTATATGGCAAAACGATTGGAGGTTTGTGCAACGTCATAGTTGCATGCGTTTCTTTTTACATTGCAACTTAATTATACTTGTAAGTTTTACAGACTCATTACCCTGTTCTTTTCCGTGGAGCGAATGGAACTGTTGCTCATGAATTCATCATTGACCTAAGAGGCTTTAAGGTAGGTCCAATTCGTCATGGTGAATGTTTTCTCAACCAATTAGAATTATTCATTATGTACTTAATAGCAAACTATTGTTATGGTAGAACTCTACTGGGATAGAACCTGAGGATGTTGCAAAGCGGCTTATAGACTATGGCTTTCATGGACCAACAATGTCATTTCCTGTGCCTGGCACACTTATGATTGAACCAACTGAAAGTGAAAGCAAGGTATGTTTACATAGGAAACTAGTGGCCTCTCTTTTTCTGCTTTCTATCATCTAATTTTTTATTCAATTCAACTAAACTTCATTGCAGGCTGAGTTAGACAGGTTTTGTGATGCTCTTATTTCCATTCGGCAAGAAATTGCTGAGATTGAGAATGGAAAGGCTGACATCAACAACAACGTACTAAAGGTATGAGTTTGGTTTTTACAACTTTATTAAATAAAAAGTGTTAACAATTGTGCATCACTGGATTCATATTTATTTACAATTTCAATTTAGCAAATAAACTTTTGAGTGATTATCTAGAATATTTTATGCAGGGTGCCCCTCACCCACCATCACTGCTCATGGGAGATGCATGGACCAAACCTTACTCTCGAGAATATGCAGCCTTCCCAGCTTCCTGGCTTCGTGTTTCCAAGTTCTGGCCTTCCACTGGTATGACATCATTTCCATAATTAACCTACCAAATTATCCTTTATTGTGAGGCGATTCTCTAAATTTGTGAGCAATTTTTCTCTTTAATCCTTAAAATTCTCACCGTATATGAAGGGGGTACTAATTGATTCTAAATGTAATTAAACTGTGTATATAAGTACATACTTTTTCTAATTCTGACTTAGTGAATTTGCAGCTTCTGCAATTGTGTTTGACAATTAGAGTAGTGAATATAAAATGTTGTTGGGTGTATCAGGACGTATTGATAATGTGTACGGTGACCGGAACTTGGTTTGCACCCTTCCCCCAGAATGAAAGGTTGTTGAAGAACAAGGTACCAAGTAGTTTATTTATACAATGTATATAAACTCTTCCTATCATACTGTAACTTTCATTAAGTAATGCCTCTGTACTTACTTTTTCCCTTCCCAGCAAACCTGTTCAAAAGCTTCAATTTAAGTTTTTAAATAATTGAAGATTAGAATAAATAATTGTTATTTAAGTACTTTCATTTCCGAATATATATAATTTGTCTTTTATCCTCATATGGCATCTGTTTTTCATTGTGAAATAACTTTTATATGTGCTGGTAACTTTAGACATTCTAGAATAACTGAATTTGTGGAAGAAAACTTTATTAAGGATTTAAAATAAAAAAGTTAAAAGTAAAAACGTGAACGGACACATGTATTGGACACCGACATTTGCACCGACATTCGTAGTATATGTATCGTTAAAGTGTCTAATTCAAAAAATATTTATTGAATATCTAACAATTATAGCACGATCTCAACACAATTTTAAAAAAGACAAATACATTCATTTTCTAAAAAATTAAAATTATTTATACATATAAATGTTTATTGTTAATTTATATAATCCATTTGTATCCTCTATATTTTGTATATTATAAGTTTTGGGTCAGTATTTGTGTTGCATAAGGATGGTTATGGATTTTTCATTTCAGAAAATTCACTCCAAGTCCAATCTAAAGTCAAATATTATTATTTTTATAAAAGTTTTCATGTTAGGCATCATTATGCAACTTGACATCTCAGCTAGGTTGAAACAATCATTTGTCATCACATAAAAAAAGTAGTATTATTAAAAAAAGAAAAAAATATAAAAATATGAGATGGCTAGACCAAAACCCATATGTTAACCGAAACGATACATAGGTAGACTATATTTATTCATAAAGAATTCTAAAAACAGACTAGATGGAAGCCTATTATAGCAATGAAATTATTATTTATGAATAATTTCTAAATTAGCCAACTTATTAGCACACAGTAAACGCAGCACAAACCAAGGTAGAATCACATTCAAGTCAAACATTAGTAAGTCTCATCTTTTGAGTTTTCTACATATTAGCACACAGTAAACGCAGCACAAACCAAGGAAAAATCACATTCAAGCCAAACATTAGTAAGTCTCATCTTTTGAACTTCCTCCATAGCATGTATAACTTCATAAAACTCAGCAACCATAGCAATCTGAACTTAAGGAACACAAAGAAAGTATCAATAAACTCCCTCATACTCCCACGGAAAATACCTCTATATCCCTAGCAGGCCCATCAGTGTTAATTTTAACCCAGCCTGGTGAAGGAAACTCTCATCTAACAGAAGAGGACGAAGAACTTTACCACTACGAGTATTAATACAAAAAAAACTTAATCACGTTGAAGTTCAACATATCATTCTTCATTGAAGCTTTAGATGAATTTCCTACTAAACAAGTTAAATATTTAATTATCAAAATAGCCCTAGAAACCTCAATTTTATCCTGAAATTTAGCATAATTCCTCATATGTCATATCATCCAAATAGAAAAAGTTATCACAACAAGTTTAATCAATTTAACCAAAGAACTATCATCACTCTTAATAAAAGAAAGAAGATCTTCCTTATTAGAAAAATGAGAAGTAAGAAAAATTTGTCGAACCCAACTCCAAATATGCAAAACATTAGAACATTCAAAAAATAAATGTTGAATAGCGTACACATAGAACATATATGCAAACCTTTATACCTTTATTCTGAATATGTTGATATCTAGGAAGCATCTAAATTCAAATATTTGATCAAACTTTAAATTCAAATCCATAATTTTTACAAAAATAACTTGGATTTTTATAATCAAAATCTAAATATTTAAATTAGATTTCAAATTTTAAATCTATATATTTTTATAAAAAGAATTGAAATCCAATCTAAATCCATATTTTTATAAAAAGTAACATAATAATAATATGTCAAATTATTTAATAATAAAAAAATATAATTTAATAATATCAAAAAATAGTATTAAACAGAAAGAGTTATTGAACTTTAATTACTGAAGTTCTTTGTGCACACATCCTTTCTAATTGACTCCCTCCCTTCCTCACAAATCCTCACCGCAATCCAAAGTTGTTTGGATTGAGGAATGATAGAATGAATTTGTGATGATAGTTTATTGAAATTTGTGAGTGATGTGATGATATTTAGAAAAAAAATTATAAAACATTTTAAATGTGTAAAATGTAAGTTTACAAATTTACTCTTATTAAAAAATATTTTAATAATGGGTTATGGTATATTTTTTTGTGTATGTTTGAGTTAATTATTTTTCTAATATATAATATTCAAAATTAATCTTATTTTGTAATAAAAAATAATTTTGTGTTAAATTAAAATAAATTTATTAAATATATTAAAATTTATGAAAATAATATTTATTATTATATGCATTTTTTATTTTATATAACTATATATTGTTCATATTATAATTTATTTTATTATTTTTATTATTTATAATTATATGTTGTTATTAATAATATAATTAAATATTTTTAAATTATTAAATAAATTTATCTAATATTTAGTTTTGTATTTTTTCTATGTAATTATATTAATAATTATAATAATAATAAAATAATTAATATTATTAATATTTTAATAATATTAACGTAAAATACTCCTATCCTATTTTGTATGGACATCCTCCTAATCTTTACAAGTGAGAGGAAAGAGAAATTATGTAACTCTCTCCTCTGTCTGCACTACAACCATTCTGATCCAAACAATACAAAAATGTATTTATTAGTTTTAATCTTCTCATGTTTCAACTTATATTTTTTTAGTTTTATCGATAATTAAATTTAATTTAACATTAAAAATGAAAATACTAATTAATATAATCTAATTATAAAGAATATTTTAATCATCCTAATTTGAAATCTTTTTTAGTATTTTAATTAACTTTCTAACTATAAACATTAACTAATTGTATTTAATAATAAAGATTAAAAATAATCATTAAAGAATGCTGAATCCTAAACCAACTAATATTTCTACTGTAACTACAAAATTTACGGTTAATATTGTATTCGTTAATTATCCCAAAGTTATAAAATGTAAGATTGGTAGGAACGCAAGCAAAAATTTGGAGATTCTGCTAGACCTTTTAGACATTTATTTGACAGATTCCATGTAAAATAATGATAAGATGAATCTATTAATTAAGCGAAGATACCACTAAGTGAGAAACGATATTTATATTAAAAAATTGTATTTTTTAATTTCTAAAATTTGTTTAACCAAAATAAAAATCTAAAAATAGATAAAATATAAATCAAAATAAAATTTGAATTTAAATAAAGGGATTTTTAATGGATTCGATGAGTTTAAAAATAAAATGAAGCAGGGTCAATTAAATTTTCTGTTTACCCTTAATTAAAATAGACAAAATTTGGTGAGGTTGAAAAAGGAATTTGGAGAAGATGTAAATTGGTAAATTTAATTAACCAAGTTCACAATAAAAAAGAGGAATATGGGAATCACAATTATCTAAATAAAATAAAAACGTAAACCCTTCATTACTATCTTTATTTTGGGAGTGTCTTCGCTTACTCTCTTTAGCTTTAAACTGATAAACCTATCAAATAACCTTAATTAGGTACACAAATAAATTTAAAAGGTAGAAAAATAATAATAAAATAACAAAATCAAAGTTAGCCAATAACCTAAAAGTAACATCGCAAATCTCCATTTTATAATTCGAAAGTAAAGTAATATTTTCTTTGCTTTTACGCCACTTAACAAGATTTTGTAGAATAGTAAAATAATCAATATCTAACTCTAAAATCCTTTTATATTATTTTTGAGATGATATGCATCAAACTTCATGTAACTTTTTTCTTAATACGTTGTCAACCAATAAATATTTACTTATATTTCAAATTATATATTATTTGTCAAAAATAAAGTAGCATAAACTCAGTACTATGTTTCCAGTTTCTAAATGCATTTTTATAAACTTAGTACAGTACAGGTATTATTATTTTTTTAATCCAGTGGTTGGGTTACTTAATTTTTTTATTTTATAAAACGTTATTCAGGGCCAGCTTGGTTTTTTTTTTTTAAATATGGTACTAAATAGAAGAAAAATAATTATTTCAGAATTAATTTAAAAAAATCATGGGACATCACAATTTAAGTAGTGGATATCAGACAAGCTCAACATCTTTGTTTCTCAAGACAATATTTTTTTGTCCTTAGCAAAAAAAATACTCTAAAGATAAAAATATTTTCTTTTATTTTTTATTTTAGTTATATTTTTTTAAAATTTATCGTTTGTCATAATAAGAATGTATATAACCTGTATATAACCTTATTTTGGTTGTGTATAGAATGAAATTGATTTGATTATCAAATTTTTTATTTTAAAAACATAACCCTAGTCGAATATCATTTTAGACAGAGTATATTTATTAATTTTTTTTTATTTCAGTTAGTAAAATAAAAGTTGAACTAAAGAATATATTCTAGAAGCTAAAAAAATATCTTGAATAATTTTAATAACATATATTTATGCTAATTATAAATACTAAACAAATACTATTATAAATACAATTATACTTAATTCGATGAATACTTAATTGGATGAATTTTTCATCTGAAATTCAATCTATTATATTATTCGGTATTATGTTTAAATTCGGTATCATGTTTAAAGTTATTTTAGGTGATAGGTTTATTTATTTTGTTGGATGATGGTGTCTGTGGGTTATTGGGTTGGTAGTTGGGTTGGTGGCTAAGGCTTGTTGTTCTTTTGCTCCTAGATATGTTCGTAGTGAGTTTATACTAGGTTGGTATTGTGCTAGTACGGGGGTTTAGGAGTAGATTAGTATAGGCTCTTTCATTGTGCTGATTTAGATGGCTCGAGAAGCTGAATTATATTGTATAGATATGTATAAGGGTTAAATCACCCCTCATGTTATTCATTTATTATTGTTGATAAAAAAAAAAGTCACTTATAAATAAGAAGTTTGAATTGATAAAAAAGTAAATAATGCATAGATAAGTTAAATATGAGACATTAACTTAAAAACAACGCATGAGCTATAGCTCCAATGGCGTGGGAGTTGCAAGTTTAAGTTCTAAATCTGGGGCTGCCATGTCAAGAGTGCAATGAGTTGAAGATGAAGTTGACGAGGAAGGGACATGGAACAGGGTGGAACGGTGTTGTCTTTTAAGAAAGGTATTCTGAGATTGTCGGAGAAAATACTTTTGTGCATGACTTGCCACTTGCACAGGTGTTCTTGTTTTCACAAAACTTTTAGATATGTCTCTCCAGTTTCCCTTCCCCAGCTTCTGAAGCCCTACGAGAAACACCCTGTGCTCCTCCTCTGTCCATGCCACACCTGACCCTTCCATAAACAACAAATAAGATATTCCATATACAAGATTTCATTTTTATATTTTTATTTTAAATTTTAGTAAATGGGATATTTTTAAATTAAATAAGACAAATAGTCACTTTATTAAAAATATAAAACGAATATCATTTTATTATAAAAAAAAAAGTGATTATTTATTTAAAAACTATAAATAATGTAAATGGTACTTTGTTAAAATGATTAGAGTGAATAATATGTACTTTAAAACTACAATGATTGTGAGTATATATTGAGCGTAACCTCAAAAGGAAATAATACAATTTCCTTTTTACTTTTTAAAATTTTAACTTAAATTAAAAAAGTTTTTTAATGTAGCTATTAAAAAAATATTGTTTTAAAATTCAACTTAATTATAATTTCATATTTTTAAAGTACTAAAAATAATTTTAAATATTACTTTTATTTAAAAGTCTCAATATTTTTCTTTATGTTTTTCGACCAAATAATTCATTTTACCTTATAGTTTTGTCTTTTTGGACTTTTAATAAAAAACGAGGGAAAATTATAATTTTGAGACTATTAAGTTATTATTCATTTTCTAATATAATATTATATATAGCATACCATAAATTCCTATAAAGTTATTTACATATACCAAGTTTATTTGCATGTGATATTTAACTAAAGGAGTGATGCAATAATATTCAAGTAAGTGTAAATTTTAACTTCACGCAAAGCTAAATCCATTTTCTAGTAAGAATAATAACATTGTTATTTTATAAAATCTTAAATAACATATTAAAATTTGATAACAATGATTTTAAAGATTGATGAGTGTTTTTCGCCTGAAACAAATGGGAAAAAAAACACCTAATTAGACCCTTAATTTATTGGAACCCATGGCAGATGAAGAAAAAGATTCAAGTGAGAAAAAGAACCTTTTTTTGTATCTTGAAATTTTGATAGGAGGCTCTTGGCACTGAGTAAGTAAGCATCTGAAAGTTCATTTTCATGAAGCAGGGAAGGAGATGAAGAGAACAAGTAGTTGGTGCTGAAACATGGTTTGATGGCAGAATAAGAAGGTGAAGAAAAAGAAACAGTAGAGGATGATGATGAAGAAGAAGAAGAAGAAAGGAGAAGTTGCACTCCAAAGAGCTTCAGGTATCCGTAACCGAGGGGAGTTTTACAAGTCCTTGAATTGTGACCTAAGTTGCCACAATATGAACATTTTCTGGGTATTCCCATTTCTCAACTCACAGAGAATATCCGTTGCATATCAAATATTATTAACCCACGCACCTAGTACCTAATGGAGACCAGAAACACACACACGCGCATATATAGAGTCAGAAAGCAAGACATAGAAAGGCATAGGAAACGATACATGTATTTGTATTGTGCGGTCTTTGGTGGCGCTATTGTTAACGTTCAAAGTGGGAGCAAAAAGGTTTAATATTGGGGTAAAAAAATAGCGATTGAGAACACAGTTTTTTGTTGGGACCCTTCCAACCCAAGGTTTTGCAGTGTAAACCAAAAACAGAAAGAAATCCAAACACTCTCTTTCGACTATAATTGGACAGCCTTATGAAAAGCTTCTCCTTAATTAATACATAATCAAACTATCTTTTCAAGTGGCACGTTAGGAGTGCGGATCAACAGAATTATTCTTCCTTCCATGCCTGCACTGCATCACCTGTCACCTGGGAATAGTGTTTTCCTGCATTAAAATATTAAGAATTAAATTTTAAACTTAAACTTTACAAAATCGGTATCTAAGATCAGGTTTATATCTATATATCATCAAGAATTTATAACTCATAAATAATAACTAAATGAAAACTTCATGTTTTTTTATAATATTAAGTAAGGTTTAATCACTGATTGGATTTATTGTAACATCCGTTATGAAATCACTATCAGATCACTCATAAATATTTAGTATTATGCACGAGTTGACCATCTCGATATTAAGATGTACAATGTGTTAGAAATTTTACATTAATTTTTTTATATAAAAAGTTTTCATGTTAGACATCATTATGCTACTTGACATCTCAGCTATGCTGACACCTCAAGTAACAACAATCATTTGTCATCACATGAAAAAAAATATTATTAAAAAAAAGAAAATACAAAAATATGAGGGACTAAACCAAAACTCATATGTTAATAAAAACGATACATAGGTAGACTATACCTATTAATAAAAAATTATAATAACAGACTAGATGAAAGCTTATTATACCAGTGAAATGATTCTCTATGAATAAATCCTAAATTAGCTAACTTATCAGCACACGCATTCCTTTCACTTCACGAAAAATATGAGTAACCCTAAACCTGATTTTTCCACATTAATTAAGACAAGTATTTCATCCATTACGAAGCATCCAAGGAACATTTGTCCTAGCAGTAAACGCAGCACAAACCAAGGTAGAATCACATTTAAGCCAGACATTAATAAGACCCAACTTTTCAGCCAAATTTTTTTACATTAATTAATAATAAAATCAATTAATATTATATAATGAAAAAAATATTATTTTGAAAACGGATTTTATAAAATTGAATTAAAAATCTACTTCTTAAAATAAAATACAATGATACCGGTGTATCAGATTTATTAGTAAGTTACTTTATTTTAATGTTTTTGAATATCTTCTTCCCATTATTTTCTTTATCGATTGATATTGGATATGTTTGATAAGTCATTAAAAGGATTTTAGCTTTTTAGATTTATAATTTTAATTTAAGTATTTTACAAAATTTACAATTTAAATCTTTAAATTTTTTTCTGTAATTATAGTTTCTTAAGTTTTAATTTATTTAATTTAAAAAAAGGCTACCATTAATATTAACCGATTAGATGGGTTTAACTTAATAGCTTAAAAATTAAAATTAAAATATAAAACAAATACGTTTATTTTATGAATGAATTTTCAAATTATGGAAGCATGACATAGCTTTCTTGGACAAGTTATTAAAGACATGTATAATGACATCGAAAATGAAATAAAAAAATAAATAAAGTTACATTGTTCCTGACCATGTGAAGTGTGGTTTATGTACGACCGAATTAGATCACGGCTTTAAAAGAAAGGAGATGCAATTAGTCCCTTTAAAATAAGAGTTAAAACCTAGTTTTGGATCCAATAATGTATTTTAATAGTGGATTTGAGAGTGGAGAAAGCAAAAATACTATTTATATTTGGATCCTTTGAAAGAAAAGGGAGATAAAGAAAGTGGAGGGAGAGGGCAAGAGGTGCCCCTGGGTTTGGGGGAGTCAAAACAGGAAAGTTAATGAATTGGAAATATAATTTCCAATTTTATGTCACATAGGAAACAAGTTTTAAACAAGTTTTATTTATATATTTATAACAATAATTTTTTATTAATATTAATAATATAAATGTTTAAATATTAAAATAACAAATTAATTTATAAAATAATAATATTAATTAAAATAATTTTTTAAAATAATGATAATAAATATAAATTAAATAAATTAATAATAATTAACTAAATTTATTAAATAATAATATTATTAATTATTATTATTATTATTATTATTTTATTCTTTATTTATAATTGAAATGTTAAATTATTTTAATTAACTAAAATGTGTACAAAATTAATTATTATTTATGTTTTTTTTTTATACACAAGGTTAAATTTGCAATCTTACCATTTACACAATTCAAAATATCTTTAGAACCATCACACCACTCTCATACTTTAATAAATTTTCGTCACACATCCACCCTAGTATACCTTAATCTAAATATCATCAACTTGCTCCTCAAATCCTCACACTTCCACTGTTCCACACCATCAACTTTTCACTCCTAATTTCAAACAAAGTATAAGAAAGTGGAAGATGAGATTATTTGAAAATAAGAGTAAAAGAAAGTAAATGAAAAGTTCCTAGCATATTTGATTCACAACAAAAAAATCATGAAATAGAAACCAATGTTTAGAGACCAAAATAATTAGTTGCAATAGTAACTAAATTAGAGACCATTCTAGAAACTAAAAAAAAAAATTGGTTTCTAAATTAGTTTCTATTATTGTTAAATAGTTTCTAAATTGATATCTAATTAGCAACCAAGGTTTTAGAAACCAAATTTAAAAACTAAATAATTGGTAGTTAAAATCTTGGTTGCTAATTAGATACCAATTTAGAAACTATTTAATAATAATAGAAACTAATTTAGCAACCAATTTTTTATTTAGTTTCTAAAATGGTCTCTAATTTAGTTATTATTGCAACTAATTATTTTGATCTCTAAATATTGGTTTCTATGTCATGATTTTCTTGTAGTGATTGATGTAAAAAATAAATTTAATTATGTATTAATATCTTTATAAAATAATTTATAACATGAATTTTTGAAATAATTTAATGTAAAAGATAAAATTTTAAAAATGTAAATAAAATTAAAATTATAAATTATTATAAATTTTAATATGTAAACATGTTATATTTTAAAACAATAATGAATAAATAAAATTAATTAATTTAAATTTTAGTATCAAATAAAATAATTTGTTTTAATATATTATTGTTATTTTAGTTATTTATAAAAAATATATAATTATTAATAAAAATAAATTATATTAAAAAAGATTACGATAATGATATAAATCAATTATATAATTTTTTTAAATTAAATTGTAATTTTAAGTGAAAAGTTTAAACATTAATTCTTTCTTGATTAACGTGTTTATTCTTTTCGAGTTTTAAAATTTCACCTCATTTCTCACAAAATAATATGTATTTGCATATTTTCATTTGCAGAAACAAAGAGAGGCTTGGAGAATGAGGATATGTGTTATATATGTGACTTTTTTACAAGAGAAAGGTACAACTGATAACTTTAAAATATATTGTTAATAATTCACTATATTTTTAATTTTATATATATTTTTTCTTCCATTAATATATGAGTTATTTTTTAAAGAAAAAATCGTAAGAGGACTCATTCATTTTAAAATAGACCATACCTCACTATCTTAATGATATATCTCAACGAAGTTGACTTCATAATAACAATATCTATTTATCCAATTTCATGTCATCAAGTCTTAGTTAATCAAACGTTGAAGTAGGATGGCAAAGCGGGGCGGGCCGGCACGCGGCCCGCAGATAAAAAAACGTGGGACGGGATGACCTTTTCAACCCGCTAACCCGCATTAGCCCGCAACCCACGCGGGCCAGTAGCGGGGCGAGGCGGGCTGGCCCGCAAACCCGCAAGAAAAAAATATTGGCACTTAGTAGCAGCAGGGCAACCTAAACTGGGTCATGCCAATTAAATCGATTTCAAACACGATAAAGGAGCAAGACACCAGTTAGAGAAGGAGA
>Ga0123342_1004440_pt1 | contig 21397 bp, 21 predicted proteins | sample Turbeawhitnodule_FD_89960 | JGI IMG/M metagenome (GOLD analysis project Ga0123342, IMG submission 89960) | Root nodule microbial communities of legume samples collected from Mexico - Turtle bean Mexico white nodule | ecosystem: Host-associated > Plants > Roots > Nodule | place: Mexico: Nepantla...
ATAAAGGAGAGCTTCTTTTGTGGATGATATAGGAAGTCCACTTCTGGTTACTGTATATGGGTTGGGATACCCCTGAAGTATCCCTTTAATTTTATTTATTCATTGCTGATCAAAAAAAAAAAATGCACAATTAACGTGAATTCAATGGACAATTAATGTAATTTGGTTTACTGACACAACATCTTTGAATAAAAACTCTGATTTACTTACGCAATATCCCTTATTATGTTACATAAATGCTCTGACTATATTACAAAATATTCTGATTTATATAGAAGATAATTTACCTGTAAAAACTAGTGTCAAAGATCCAAGCCCATGAAGGCTTATAAATAGATTACCACTCACACGGCTAGACTCAACTCATATTTGGCAAAATACTCGCTATATACATCGATTTGATGTTCTTACTGACTTGAGCGTCGAACTATTTTCTGCAGGTGGAGCCCCCTCATTCCCTTGGAGCCAACTCACTGAAGCTTGAAAGGAGACACTCAAAGCCCACCCGAATTTCGACTGACCTCATCTCGGTGAGCACATTTGGCACCCACCGTGGGGCAGGTAAAACTGTTCCTACCACCACTTTTCTCCTAAGAGGAAACAAAAGTCAGAATCATGAGAAACACTAAACAATCGACAACCGCACCTAATGGCGAGGAAGCGCTTACTCTACAACAACTCATGGAGACGATGCACGTTTTACAACGCAAAAATGAGGAATCAAGGAGACAAGATCAAGTGTTCTGAATGGAGCAGGAGTGCATCCGTAGAGAGTCCCAATGAGAGTAGCAGAGGCTGAGGGACGAGGCCAATGCCTCAAGGCAATTAATGGAGGATGCCATAAGAGCGGATGGAGAACTATAGAAAGTGAACAAGGAGTTAAGAAGGACGCTTCAAGCAGTCAAGGCAAGGACCGCTGCCAACCTATTCGAAAGAGGATGGCGAGAAAATCCTAGGCCATTTGCCTAAGCCATCATGGAAGAACCTATTCCCCCACATTTCTTGATACCCAAGATGCCCCCTTTCTCTGGAAACGAAGACTCTGAGACCCACCTCAAGGTTTTTCAAGACTAGATGTTGATCTTGGGGGGCTCAGATTCAGTCCGATGCAAAATGCTTTAAAGTGGTTGAGTGGAATACCGGATGGGACAATCAACTTATTCCGAGAGTTTTCTCAACTGTTTGAAGAACAATTTGCGGCCAACAAGGGTATCAGCCCAAGAACATGGAACGCTTCGAATCTTAGGTTCTATTTCAGTTGAGTATGTAATGTTTTCTTTTTCATATGGAATAATTACTTTAAAGCAACATATCGAGACTCTTTTCCTTGAGTTTTTTTTAAAAAAATTCTCAAGGGTTTTTAACTAGGTCATACTTTAATAAAACTGCTATTTTCAAATATATTTTGACTAATGGTTACCAATGGTACTTAGACCAAGTTGTCCGATCAAAACAACACAAAATGAATCTGGTTGGTACAATACTTGAACAAAGTTGTCCGATCAAAACAACACAAAATGAATATGGTAGGAACAATACTCGGATCGAGTTGTCCGATCAAAACAACATAGAGTGAATATGGTTTAAACAATACTCGGACCAAGTTGTCCAATAAAAACAACATATAATAAAATATTTTACTTTATTATTCAATTGTTCCTTATGGGTTTGATATTCGTCCTTAGGAACAAATTATTACTTCTGACAACACGGTGCACTTGTCATAGAAAAGTCATCAAATTTTAGGCACCGTTGCCGATGAACAATTGAATTTTTTAGTACAAATTCTTAAATATTGTGAATATTCTAACTGTTTTTATTTTTTTATACTATTTAATTTCATATTTGTTTTATTTTATTTTTATATTTATTTTAAATTTATTTTCTTTTATTTTATTTTTATATTTATTTTAAATTTATTTTCTTTTATTTGATTTTAAATTTATTTTCTTTTATTTGATTTAAAATTTAATTTTTTTTAAAAAAAAATTCTTTTTACTGCTAGTGAATCCTTGCGCTAATCCTTGAATTAGTTGTCTTATATGATATTGAGAGGTTCAAATTCTCAAAGACCAATTATTATTTGAAGTAGAGATTGAAAGGGTAGCCAAAAGAAACAAAAAGACAAAGATAACAGAGAGACAAGGAGACACTAAAGAGGAATCCTCAACCACTTATTCTTTTCCCACTAATATTTTTCAGGAGGAAAACAACATGGCAGAAGAGCAAGCACCGTCTCCTAAGAGGACACTTGGAGATTATGCCATGCAGCAGGGGCCAAGGCATTTTTCTAGTATTGCAATACCTGCTACCACCAGGGCCTTGGAGATGAAACCCGCTTTCCTTAGTCTCATCAGTACCCATGAATTTACAACAATGAATCATGAGGATCAATATACGCATTTGGCTACATTTTATGAATTGGTGGGAACAATGGGTTTTCAATTAGGTGATATTGAAAATGTTTATATGCTCTTGTTTCCTTTTTCATTGGTAGGAAAATCTAAAGAATGACTCAAATCACATCCAAATCAGAGCCTTACTAGATGGAAGGATGTAGAGGTAATATTTTTGCAATGATTTTTCCAATCTCTCATTACATCAAAGCAATGTCTAAAATCTCTATGTTCAGACAAGGAGCAGATGAACCTTTCAGTGAGTTATGGGAGAGATTCAAAATGATGCTGAGAAAAGGCCCAAATCATGGGTTTGAAGACATTACACAACTGAGCATATTTGTCAATGGTCTCAGATATGATACTAAGATGCTCCTAGTTGCTGCAGGTGACAGCACAATGATGGTTGTTAATGTAAAACAAGCGACAAGGATTATTGATGCATTGACATCAACTGATTATCAAGCTCAACATGATAGACAAGGTATTCAAAAGAAAGGGTTGTTAGAGTTGAATACTTTAGATGCACTTTTGGCTCAAAATAAAATTCTAACACAGCAAATTGAGACTTTAATTGCACAAATGGCTAAATTGCCCAACAATTACAAGCCGTTCAATTATCTCAGAGCCAAAGTCAACCAATCAGGTGTGATTTTTGTGGAGGTGATCATCCCAATGGTCATTGTTCTTATCAAAATAATTCATCTAAAGAATAAGTAAATTACATGGGTAATCAGGGAAGGCAAGGTGGTTTCTCCAACAACAATAATTATTCTCAAGGTTAGAGAATCAATCAGAATCAAAATTTTGGGTGGAATAAAGATAGTGGTTCATCCAACAAGCAAGGTCCTTTTTAACAGCAACAACAACCCCTATATCCTTCTATTACTGAAAGACTGAACAAATTTGAAGATACCTTGGAGAAATTCATGAAAGCTACTATGGCCAGTCAAAAGAATAATATTGGCGACAATCAGAAATATAGAAACAATTAGCAGAGAGACAAAGTGGTCAGTTTTCAGGCAACGCCCAAACCAACCCAAAAGAGCATTGCAATAAAATTGTCTCTGAAAGTGGTAGAATAGCAAGAGAAAAGGATGTAGTGGCTGAAATAGAAAGAAAAAAATGAGACTGGGGAGGAGAGATATGAGAAAGAAAGAGAGAACAAAAGAAGTGAGGAGAAAAAGATAAAGAAAAAGAGTGAAAATAAGGAGAGATATGTTATTGAAAAAGATTTATCATATCCTCGTGCTCCTTCAAACAAAAGAGAAGGAAATAATTGTTTTTGATAATTTTCTCCCTAAAAATTATTTTGCAGGAAATGTGAAGCAAGATTTAAAATTTGAAATATTTATGAAAAATAGAAGCTATATTGAGGAGAGAAATATAAAGATGGAGGATAGATATAATGCCATTATTAAAAATGGCTTGCCTAAAATATACAAGGACCCATGAAGTTTTAATCTTCTCATGTCTATAGGGGCTTTATTTGTGGACAAGGCCTTACTGGATTTGGGAGAAAGCATAAATCTAATTCCTTTGGAAATGCTGAAGAAAATAGGTAATTTGGAGATTAAACCCACCAAGATGATATTACAGTTGGCTGATAGAGTAACCAAGTATCCATATGGTGTGGTTGAAGATGTTCTCGTTAAAGTGGATAAATTCATATTTCTTGTGGATTTTGTTGTGATGGACATCGAAGAAGATGAGGAGGTTCCCTTGATTCTTGGAAGACCTTTCATGAAGACTGCTAGAATTATAATTGATGTTGATAAGGGAAAACTTAATCTAAGAGCTCAAGATGATGTGGTAACTTTTAATCTTTTTTATGATTTAAAAAGTTCTAATGCAGGGAAGAAATGTTTACAAAAAGATACACCAAAGGAATCCTTTCCTGACACTAAAGAGAAATTGAATATTTCAAATTTATTTGAGGAAGTTATACATCATCATATTCCAAAGACACCACCTTGAGATAAACAGGTGTCAAGCTAGATGATGTTAAATGAGTGCTTATTGGGAGGCAACCCAATACACATTTTAGTTTATGATTTATTATTTTTGTTTTGATTTTGACTTCTAAAAACCATGTTTTTATGCAAAGAAACTCACCCAGGGATCATATGTCTCGCCTGGGCTGGTTTGACATTGTAAAGTTTGAATTTGTGCATGGAACCTCACCCAGGCGTAGTATATCTCGCCTAGGCGAATTAGAAGGACAAACAAGGGGTGCTATCTAGAGTCATCTCGCCCATGTGAGATAAATCTCGCTTAGGCGAGTTTGGCGACATAAAATTGAGTTTTCTTACAGGGAATCTCGTTCAAGCGAGATAAATCTCGCCTGAGCGAGTTTGACTACGTAAAATTTAGTTTTCTTGCACAGAATTTCGCGTGGGCGAAATTTACAAAAAAGAAGAAGTTCTCAAAGACAACCCAATCCTTACATGCATCCGGATCAACTTGAAGCCTATGTTTCTCGGTCTGGGGACAAGTTCTATTATTCAGGGGAGCATATCCAACAAATGAAGTAGGACCATCTACAGCTATAAACGAAGACTTTAAAACAAAGCTAGATGACTTCTTAGAAAAAGGGGACTGAGCAAAAATATGGTTTTATCTTTCTAATTTTCTTTTCTTTTCAGCTATTTGTGTTGAACATGGGAGCTTTGATGTTTCAAATCCATGATGAAGCTTGAAGTTGTGTTGCTCTTTGTTTTGGGTTTAGTTTAAGAGTGTTTAAAATCTTTGTAAGATCTTTCCTAGTTCCTTGCACAAGCTTGCTCAATTTGTTTTTATAAGAAAAGTGTTTTTCTAAGCAAAGAGAAAAACAACCGGTTGAATTATCGAAATAATAGATTGTTTGTATCTTGGCTTGTTTGAAGGTTTTAAAAACTATTTTTGACTTAGTTAAGTAACTGCCTAACCAATTCAACCGGTTAAAACGACTTTTCAACCAGTTGATTGTGACATTTCATAACAACTTTTTAAAAACCTGTTAATCTGTTTTGGATGTGAATCAAAACTGTTTTGGCTAATAAATGCTGCCTTGAACGACTAGTTTTGTGTGCTATAAATATAGCCTTTCTTTCAAAACAAAATACAAAAGTTTTATATCAAACCCAGTGAGATTGAGATTGATTTGAAAGAAGTTTTTCAAAAGTTTTGCAAGATTGTTGTTTAGTTGTGCACTGGTTCAAGGTCTGATCATAGGAGCTTTTTGATTCTTGTAAACTCAGGTGTATTCTGTTCCTTTCATGATTCTTGTATTTGATCTTTCATAAACTTGTAAGTGTGTGTGAAATCTTGTAAAGTCAGAGGTTGTTCTGGCTAGAGGTGTGTGTTTGCAAAGAGGGTGAGTGGTTCTTGTGGTTTCAAGATCACCTTTTTGTGGTCGTGTTGTTGTAATTTGTGAGTGATTACTAATGGAACCCAGTGGTTGTTCTGGGAACTGGATGTAGCTCAAGGTTGAGTGAACCAATTTAAAATTGGCTGAGTTAATCTCTCTCTCTCTCACTCCTTATAACTATTTGTTTTAATTCTGCTTTTGCTGCTGCTATAAACAACCGGTTAAAACGTATTTTCAACCGATTGAAATTTTGTAAACATTTTCTTAATCATTGTTTGATTGCTTCCAATGATTGCTCTATTTGTGAATTGTGTTAAAGCTTCATTCTTAATCAATCTTTGCGAAAATCTTTGATAAACAATTCACCCCCTCTTGTTTAAGACATTAATTCTTACATGATCAACAGGTGGAGCCCCCTTCGTCAGAAAGTGCTAGCATCTCGGTTTAACCATACCAAGCAAACTCGCTTCAACTCGGAGCCCACTTCCAAGTCCGACAAAGGCTAGGAGCCGAGATCATTTGGCGCCCACCGTGGGGCACGGTAAAATTTGACCCCACCCGCTTTATAACTGAGTAATTTTACGTGATGAGAAGTACTAGAAAAGGAACACAAGGATCCGGAGGAGGCGAGGCCCTAGCCTTACAACAAATTATGGAGACCATGATAGCTTTCCAATAGGCACATGAGGAATACCAACGTGAGCAGGTGCAAATTCGGAAAGAGGCTATGGCCGAACAGGAGTGGCTACAAGCCGAAGCTCGGACTGACCAGGAGCGCCTTCGTGAGGAAACACAACTGAACCAGGCACGCCTTATGGCAGAGATTGAAGCCTCTCGAAGAACTATGGAAGAACATGCACATGCCAACGAGGAACTGCGGAGGAACATGAACCATCATGGTCGACTCCTACCCGAGAGCGCTCCCTAGATTTGTCATCGAGAGATGACCCCAAGCCATTCTCTCAGCAAATCATGGAAGAGCCTGTGCTGCCCCATTATATGACACCCAAGATCATTTTTTTTCTCTGGAGTAGAGGACCCTGAGAGTCATTTCAAGGCGTTCAAAGGCTCAAATGATCATCTCTGGGGGTCGGATGCAATCCTATGTAAGATGTTCATGGGTACATTCACAGGAACAACTCTGCAATGGTTTAGTGGAATCTCGGATGGTCACATCACCTCTTTCCCCCAGTTCTCTAAAATGTTTAAGGAGCAGTTCTCGGCTAATAAGGTCAACCCCCCACAATTGTATGATCTTTTCAATGTCAAATAGAGGGAAAAGGGAATCACTTAAAGAATACTTGAATAGATTTTGTGCACTCTCAGTAAGACTTCAAACTCAGGATGAAGAGATGGTGGTAGCTGCTTTCGCACAAGGGATGACAACAAGCTCATTCATTTCATTAATCAGGAATCCAGTGGAAATGTTATCTAAGGTGCGTGAACGAGCTACAGCCCATACCGAGGCTAAAAAAGCCGTGCTCAGGAAAAATGGCAGCTCACGTTCGAAACAGCCCAGGCCCAAGGAAAACAGCCGATATCGTTCTGCCAAGTGCAATGAAGCATCCACCGAGAAGAGAACAAATCCAAGGTATGTCTCGTATGTTGTCAAAAATAACGAGCCTAAGACAAAGTCCAGGGAGGAGACGACGATCAGGCTTAAATTTTGAGTACCCTGTAAAGCACTCAGAGGCATGGCAGGGTAACGAATAGATTAAAATTCCCACAAAAGACCGATCGATTCTTGGGATCGCGAAGAGATACTTGGTGCAACCTTCAAAGGGCATATGGGCACGACATTGAACGATACATCGCTCTAAGTTACCAACTAGCTAATTTAGTCAAAGATGGTTTCTTGAAGGAATATCTCGAAGTCGGCCAGGAGGAATCAAAAGGGGAAGCTACATCCCTGACACAAACACATGAAACTCTGATTCATGAGGACTTGAACACCATCGTAGGAGGATTCTTTGGAGGTAGAAACTTAGCCTCTAAATGCAAACGATATACCCAAACAGTGATGTCCCTAGATACAAGGAAGCTTGATCATCCCACATAGCCTTCCCTTTGTTTCACAAGTGCCGACCTGGAAGATGTCTTTCCCCATGAGAATGATCCAGTAGTAATATTCGTTATCATGGTAGGATGAAAGGTGCACAAAGTCCTGAATGATCAAGGAAGCTCGACCAACATGATGCTTTGGGGAATGTTTACAAATTTGCAAATATCCCCTGACCAGTTAAGGCCTTATGATGGTTGCTTAGTCGGTTTCGTAGGCGACCAAGTGGAACTATGAGGATATGTCGAGCTAAGGATGACCTTCTCTGATGAAGGTGCAGCCAGAACGATTATTGTCAAGTACATCATCGTCAATGCATCTTCCGCGTACAACCTACTTTTGGGGCAACCTTCCTTGAATAGGTTGGGTGCAACGACCTCAATCACTCACATGAAGATGAAGTTGCCCTCGTCTGAAGGAGGGATAATCATGATAAAAGCCAATCAGAAGATGGCACGAAAGTGTTACGAGAGTAGTTTGAAAAAACGTAGGGGTACCTACACGATTACTGTCCAACCAGAAGAGCTAGAATGAATAGTTGAGGTTGACATCAATGACGAGAGGCAACCTGGGCCCGCTGAAAAAGTTCAAGAGCGATAAATAAATGGAAGAAAATTCAAGCTCAACGCCTCACTTTGTAAGGAGCTAAAGATAAGATAACCGACGTCATCTCGGGGAATATGAGCGCTTTTGCGTGGTCATCCGCGGATATGCCTAGAATAGATCCAGATTTCTTGTGCCACCGGCTAACGATGGATGAAAAGGTTAAACTCGTGGTTCAAAGATGAAGAAAATTCAATGAAGAAAAACGTCTCGCCATCCGAGAAGAAACTCGGAAACTCCTAGTTTCTGGCCACGTAAGGGAAATCCAATACCCTGAGTGGTTGGCAAATGTTGTAATGGTGAAAAAGGTGAATGGGAAGTGAAGGATGTGTGTTGACTTCTCTGATTTGAACAAGGCTTGTGCCAAGGAATCCTATCCTTTACCAAGCATAGACTCCTTGGTTGACAATATCTCAGGATGTCACTTGTTGAACCTTTATATGCATTTTTAGGGTACAACCAGATCCGAATGCACCCTAAAGAAGAGAGTAAGACGACTTGAATGGTCGCCAGTGTTGAACAAAGCTTTGATGAGTCCAAATCTTAAAGAATTGTGTGGAGTTCTGCTGCTGCTTGTTTAGTTGGGTATTTCGTAGTGTTTCAATTTGTAATCCACTTCAAGAATTGATCCAAGGTCATTTGATCTTGAAACCTTTTAAAAAAAATATGTTTTCAAAGAGAAGTGGAAAAACAACCAGTTGTTTTATCATTTCAACCTATTGTTTTACACTTAGAATTTTTTTAAAGAGTTTGAAACAATTTGACTTTGGTTGACTTTGCTGTCAAACCAATTCAATCGGTTGTTTCGATAAATCAACCAATTGGTTTTTGATATTTCTTAACAGATTTTTGTTAAGTCTGTTAAATCTGTTTTGCCAGGGTTTCAAACTACTTTTGCTTTTGTTTTTAACAAGTTTAATAGCTACTTGGAGTCTATAAAAAGGGTTTTAAACTCCTAGTTGAAAGTAATTTGACAAGAGACTCAAATTGCATTTTTAAATTAGTTTTCCAATATTGCCTATGGCTTTGGACTTTTCTTCAAGAGGAATATGACTGTTGTGATTCTTTTTCAATTTTGTGAATTGATCTAGGTGTACTATTTCCTATTCTTTTAATCATTGTATTTCTATAAAGAACTATGATTCACAGAGTCAGAGGGTGTTCTGATCTGTGGTGTGTTGTATTGCCAAAGGATGTGTGTGTTCATGAGGGGTTCAAGATCACTTCTTTGGTGCGTGTGTGGTTGTAATCTATGGTTGATTACATAGTGGAATATCAGTGGTTTCTAGGGACTGGATGTAGCTCTTGGTGTAAGAGTGAACCAATATAAATTTGGTTGTGTGATTCTCTCTTTCCCTAATCTCTATTATATCTGTTTTAAAGTTGGTTTTATAAACTGCTGATAAAAACAACTGGTTGAATCGCAAAAACGACCGGTTGATTTTCTGGAAATCAACTAAAACAGTTTTGCAACTTGAGCATTTTCATTCCTTTGTCTTTGACTCTTCATTGACTTTCTCCATACCTTCAAAGTTTGCAAAAAACGTCTCAAAAAAATTCACCCCGTCTTATTTTAGGCCTACAATTCTAACAATTGGCATCAAAAGCTAAGTTCTGGAAATTTACTCAAGTCTTTCGATCCTAAAATTTGTTTTCATGGATAAAAAACTACCCTTTGGGGAGGGTGCATCAATTAACATACCACCTTTGTTTTGTGATTGAATTACTAGTTTTGGAAGGTTATAATGAAAATCTTTGTGGAATCTTAGATAAATGGATTTGGGATGGTATTGAAAATTGTCCTTTCATTCCAATTATTGAAAAAGATAATGTTTCTGTTGAAAAACCTTGGTCCCAATGGACTGAGTCTGAAAGTATAAAGGCTAAATTTGATTGGATTGCCAAGAACATTATAACATCTGCTCTTAACTTTGATGAATTTTTCAGGGTATCACTGTGTGCCTTAGCAAAGGAAATGTGGGACATTCTTGAAGTCACACATGAGGGAACAAATTATGTGAAGAGAGCAAGGAAGCACACTCTCATACAAGAGTATGAAATGTTCAGAATGCTGAAAGGGGAAACCCTTGCTGAAATTTAGAAGAGGTTCACTCACATTGTTGTCCAAGAAATTTAGTAAATTCCTAAAGAAGAAGAACAACAAAAGTCACTCATCAAACAAGTATAACACCAAGAAACTTAATGATTTTAACATTAACAAGTATACTTGATTTTGGTGTGGTGAAAAGGGGCATATAAAGGTTGATTATCCCAACAAAGACAAAAAAAATAATGAATCAAGCAGGGATTTGAAAAGAAAGGAAAATCAAAGAAAGTCTACATTGCTTGGGATGATAATAATGCTTCTTCTTCAAACTCTTCATCAAGTGAAGATGAGAAGGAAAATTTGTGTCTTATGGCTAAAGGAGAATCCGAATCTAGCAGTGTAAGTTCAAGCGCTTCTATAAATTTTGAAAACTATAGCCCGCTTCTTGAGGCTTTTTAAAGAAACTCATGAAGAAGCTAATAGATTGGCTCTTTTGAACAACCGTTTGAAAGACTTTAATAATTGGCTGGAAAACAGGGTCAAAACATTAGAAGAAGAGCTTCTTAATTCTAAAAATGATTTTGAAAATCTAGAGTTGATCTACAAGAATTCTTCTTGTGAATGTGACTCAAGATTTTGTGAAAATTGTGAATCTCTTGAAAAGAAGGTTAACTATCTTGTTAAAACTGTGGATAAGCTTTCCAAGGGCAAATCTAACTTTGAAAACATTTTTTCTTCTCAACAATGTGTCTTTGGTAAAGCTAGATTGGATTTTAATCATCATAGCAAGCATAAATCAGTTTCAAAAACCTTTTTTTCTACTTTTTTGAAAAACAACCGATTGAAAAGTCGAAACAACCGGTTGTTACATGCTTTTACTGTATGAAAAGAGGCCACTCTGTTCGGTACTGCAAAATTCAAAAAACTTCTCTTCCCAAAGGTATTTTAAAGTGGGTTCCTAAGAATTCTAAGGTTCCTAATGTTCCTACTAATACCCATGGACCCAAATTTAATTGGGGACCAAATTTTGCTACTTGATCTTGTTTTTTGCAGGTTTCTTTGACACCAAACTAGAACTTATGATACCTGGATTGTGGCTGTTCTAAAGCACATAACAAAGGATAAATGCAAGTTTGTAAAATTTATTCCTTAAGCAAGAAAATCATGAGAAATATGGGAACAACAAGAAAGGTACTCTTGAAAATCAAGAAAAGTTTGGGTTGAAGAAGAAGTGTTCTGGTGAACTCATCAAAGTGATTTTTATTATTATGGTTCTGAAGCATACACCTTATTCAGATTCTTGACAGGTAAAAAATTCATGACTTATGTGAAGTAAGTTGTTTATGTTCATCATATGCTTTTGGCCTCATATGAGCAAATGAATTTCTAAACATGTTTCTCTTGGTTAAACTTGTTGAGGTTTTCTTTGTGCAAATGTATGAATGTATTTCATTATGCATTTCCCATCACTTTGAAAGATTATTTTATTTGAAAAACATTTTATTGTTGTCACAAAAACAACTGATTATTTTCACGAAACAACCGATTGTTTTCCCTCTGACACATCTGAATAAAGCTGTTATGATTCTTATGCATGGTTACAACTATTTGTTTTTTTCCAAACCCATTGTGTGTCAAGTATGCATTTATTAGGCCTTTGAATAAGATAATCAAGGGATATATTCTTTGTTTTCTTGGAAATTAAAAGCTTTTTATGTATGGCAATCACATTAGTGGTCATGAGGTTGATGAATTTTTGTAAATGTGATTACATTTGGAGTCGTCATCTTGCTTGGGTTTATTATGTTGGTTGCTTGCGGGACATTGAGTTGTGAGTTGGAAAAGTTGCCCGAGGATAAGTGGTTTTGTTACAGTTACTGCAATTGAATATATGTGGCTCTACAAAATTCAGTTTCTGCTTGAGCAAATATTATACCAGCTTCCTAGTCAAAACTATATTTTGTTGATGGTTCAAAAGATTTGGGTGTACTTGGTTGGGGATGTGCTAAAAGTGCAAAACGATAATATGCTGTGTGGAAAATATGAACTTAGATGGTAAGACCAACTTGAAGATGAACTTTTTTGAAGTGCTTTGTTGCTGGTACTGCATATGGTGTGTGCTCTAGTGAGGTTGAACTTGTTGCAGCAAAGCAGATGGCTTTTGATATTGGGGACCAAGATGTAAGGTTTTACAGAAGAGTGTCCTATTGACCACCTAACACGGGGAAGATCATGCTTTCCAAAGCTATTGTCTGGATCAGTTTTTATTAATGTTTGGATATCAAACTTGATGACCAAGTGGTTTGGAGATGCCCAAACTTGTATCTGCCATATTTAGCCTAGGTCATAAACTGCTGCCTGCCATCATATTCATTGATGAAGTTAAACAACATTTTGGAACTTGATGAAACAATACTTTGACGTCTTCTTCAAGCATTTGAAATTGATATTCCAGATCAAAGGAAAAGGGTCGAGATATTGACTGTTATCTTGAAAGAGAATTGCTGAATGAAGAAAAGAAAGGGGAGAAATTGTGGGCTCTATGGTGCGTTAATTCCACTGGTGCCATAACTTTGATACACTATAGATTTCTGCTGCAATTCTGATATGGTATCACAAATTTGTTGCTGCAATGGTGCTGCCACACACATTGGTTTTCTGGTTTTCTTCTTAAGAAATGAGTTTCTTCCCTTATGTTTTTATCCCTTTTCTTACTCTATTTGTGAAGCCAAATAGGGGGAGAATAATCTGGTTTTCAGTTTTGTACTATTGCAGTTTATGTGGTTTGTATGCTGGTTTATAACTGTTTTAAATTTGGTTTAAAGCTGCTGCAGAAACTCTGATTGTGCATCTTACTTATACTGGTTTTTCACACTGATTTTGTTGAATTTCTTTGTTAAAATCACATGGTAAAAACTAGTTCTGTGAATTGATCCATGTGTATTCTTTCCTATTCTTTTAATCTTTGTATTTCTATAAAGAACTGTGATTCACAGAGTCAGGGGGTATTTTGATCTGTGGTGTGTTGTATTGTCAAAGGAAGTGTGTGTTCTTGAGCGGTTCAAGATCACTTATTTGTTGTGTGTGTGGTTGTAATATGTGGTTGATTACATAGTGGAATAACAAGTGGTTTCTGGGGACTGGATGTAGCTCTTGGTGTAAGAGTGAACCAATATAGATTTGGTTGTGTGATTCTCTCTTTCCCTAATCTCTATTATATTTGTTCTAAAGTTGTTTTTATAAACTTCTAATAAAAACAACCAGTTGACTAGCATGTTACCGACCTAGAGGAACTATTCGCCACTATAACAAGGTACAATCTAAAGCTTAATCCTGATAAATGCTTTTTCGGAGTAGAAGTAGGGAAATTTCTTTGTTTCCTGGTAACCGAAAGAGGTATAGAGGCAAACCCCGATAAATGTGTAGCGATTATAGAAATGAGAAGTCTGGCTAATGTGAAGGAAGTGCAACAACTAACTAGATGCATAGCCGCCTTGACTCGTTTCTTATCAGCCAGTGGAGATAAAGGGTATCCTTATTTCCAATGTCTTAAGAAAAATAACCGTTTTGCATGGAATGATGAATGCGAAAAAACTTTCGCCAAGTTAAAGGAATACTTGACTAGTCCCCCAATTCTCGGTAAACTGACTTTGGGAATCCCTATTCGTCTATAGTTTTCAATAACATATCGGGATATCAACTCGGTCATTTTGCAAGAGCAGGAGAAGATCCAGAAGCCAGTTTATTTCGTAAGCAAGGTTCTACAAGGACTAGAGGTTCGGTATCAAGCTATTGAAAAAGATGATCTAGTTGTGGTGTTCACAGCTCGAAGACTTTGTCCTTACTTTCAAAGCTTCACTGTGATTGTAATGACCAATCTGCCCATCCGTAAGGTTTTGCAAAAGTCTGACAATGCAGGTCAGATGGTGCGTTGGGCGGTTGAGTTGTCTGAGTTTGACATACAGTACGAACCGCGAGGACTCCCTGCCTGACCCTAATGATTTCCAATGGGTCCTTTCAATTGATAGGTCCTCCAACCTACAAGGGAGAGGAGCTGGAGTCATTCTAGAAGGACCAAATGGGCTCTTAATCGAACAAGCCCTTAAGTTTACATTCAAGGCAAGCAACAACCAAGCTAAGTACGAGGCCTTGATAACAGGAATGTTGTTGGCTAAGGAATTGGGAGCTCAATGCTTGTTGGTGAAAAGTGACTCATTGCTCGTAACCGAGCAAGTCACATGCGAGTATTAGGCCAAGGACCCGCAGCCTTGTACCTCAGGTATGTTAAGATCTTAAGATCGGTTTTTTCTGCATTCGATCTTGTTCATGTCCCCAGAGAACAAAACTGTCGAGCAGACCTGTTGTCTAAGTTGGCTAGCTCGGGAAAAGAAGGTCGGCAAAGGTCGGTAATTCAGGAGACCTTGAAATTTCCCAGGACAACCATAGAAGGGCAGTCAGAGGTTGACCAACTGGAGGTCTTACAGATCACCCAGAAAAGGGAGAAAGTATCGATCAATGATCCAAGAAACCCTGAAAGTCCCAAGAATAACCGTTCATGAGCTGCCCAAACATTAACCTTTTAAGGTCTTACAGATCAACACCATAGATACTTGGTTAACACCTTATAAGCGGTATATTGCCGATGGATTACTTCCCTTCGAGCCCGCAGAGGCCAAAATTGTCAAGAGAAACGTGGGTCGGTATACCTTGATAGATGGGAACCTATTTCCTTACGGTTATACTCACCCACTCCTCACCTATGTAAGTGGAGACCAATGCACCCAAATAATGTAAGAGCTTCACGAAGGTGTTTGTGGCAGCCACATTGGTAGACGAGCTCTCTCGTTGAAAATCGTCCGAGCATGGTACTATTGGCCGACAATGAAGGAAGATTGCGGGAAATATATCCAGCGATGTGAACAATGTCATAAGCACGTTGATTGGTGTCATGCACCGGCTGAAGAGTTGCAATCGATTTATAGATCATGACCTTTCCATACGTAGGGGATAGACATTTTGGGCCTTTTCCCTTTAGCGATACTCCAGATGAATTATCACATCGTCGCCATAGAATATTTTACTAAGTGGATTGAAGTTGAGTCGGTTGCACAAATAATTTCTCACAAAGTCAATATTTTGTATGGAAGCACATTGTGTGCCGCTCCAAAGCAGCTTCAAACCCAATGAGGTAGGTCTGTGCAACATCTTCTTTGAAGGAGTTGGTGGCCTTGGAAAAATCTTCTTCTTTGCGAGTTAATTCTCTCTTCAAGTCTTCAATCTCCTTTGAGAGTTTTCTCTTCTCGTCGGCCAAGACTAGTCCCGCTTGGGTCTTGTCGGTCAAAGCCACACCCAAATGGTTAACCTTGTCTCGGAGGCGTTCCACCTCTTGATGAAGTACCATGTTCTGCTTAAATCTTTGGTCCTTAGCTCTTTTCCGATCTTTTACCTTGAAATTGGCTAGGCAAGTCAGAGCAAATGCTTAGCCGAGGAGTCTCTCGACATTGTGACGGAGGTGGTCTTCGTCATGAGCCATTAGTCTAGCCTTATCCTCTCTAGGCAAAATCAACGAATCACCATGAGTTGGGATGTCGAAATTGGGGTCCCATAAGCTTTCCCTCTACGAGCTTTCGGCCTCGCACTCTTGGATGGTGATGACCTTCTGATTGAGGGCTTGGCCATTCGAGTGAGAATGTTCGGTAGGAGGGTCTCCCAATCTCTTCCTTTTAAAGACGAAACCTGAGGTGCTCTGCTCGTCTTGGTCAAATTGGACTTAAGCAACACCAGCTGAAACTTTCCTCTTTTGTTGTAAAGAATCCTTGTGCAAGCTTGCAGCTGCCCTCATTTTCCTGGTGAGCTCAGCCAGCTCAGTCTTGCTAATGTTGGAAAGCATGCTATCTTAAAAAACGAATAAATACTTAGAGGTTATGGATTAAGATTTCCATTCAAGATAAGAAAGGAGATGTACCGTTATAGGCTTTGAGAGCACTGGGGAGATATTCTTTAGTCAGTGTCGGAGTATCAAAAACGACTTTCAAATTCTCCAAAAATTCACAAATGCCTTGGTCCCTTGGGGGCATGATACAAACCAAGCCAACAAGGAGATGACCAAGGATGCACACTATGAGAAGTCATCCCAACAATCAAGTGAAGACCTCACCAAGGATCTAACTGACCTCATCAGAGGGAGAAATGGACACAAACCAGAGCATCTTATGTTCTTCCTACTGGTCTTCTTAAGAATAAATCAAGTTGTAAATAAATTGGGCTCACTTGAGGGGTCCAAATAGCAAGATAGGATAAAATAGGTGCCTTTAGCATAAATATGAGTGTTCATAGTGAAATGGGCTTGATCTAAGCCCACTTTTTCAACACAAGACACCTAGACTTAGGGTTTTTGACCTAATTTCTAGAAGGAGAGCCTAAAGGTGCGGTTTTGACCTTAGTCAACCTCCTAGGCCGCCCCTCCCTTATTTCCCACCCTACCCTTACCTTTCTTGGCCATTAAGGCACCCATTCCTATAAATAGGGTGCCTTATTCCATGTATGGATCTTGGATTTTGAAGAGAAAAGTTACTCTGAACAAATTGTGTGAGAAGTGTGTGAGGTTTGAATCCTCCTGGCTAGATCTTATCTTGAGTGGTGTGAGACTCTCAAGTGGCGGCCCTTCAATCATCTTGGTGGCTACCACACCCCAAGTGGCGTGAATCCCTTTCACAACAGTGGCGTGAATCCCTCTCACAACAGTGGCGTGAATCCCTCTTACAACCACTCCATAAGTTACTGTTCTTCCACTCTTTTCAATTCATTTCCATTTCATACATGTCTTTGTTTTGCTTTTGCTAAATGCTTATGGTTCATCATTTGGTTCGGCCATGACCACCATTGATGTTTACCTCATTGCTATTTCCATTCTTCATTGCATTCCATCTACCACTTTGTATTGATTTTCATTTTTGCCTTTGAGAAGTGAACTTTCACACTTACTTAACTATTTGGTTAAGTTCGTGTCCAGTGGGAATCTTCTTTAGGTTTTCACCATAAATTGCTAAACTCCCAACTCTAAGTAAAGTGTCACCATAAAATGAAACCATCTAAAAATCAACTCACATCAGGGCAGGTCTTTTAGGCGTCGAGCACTCTGGAACTGGGGATTGGGTGTCCAATACAAAGGAAAGTCGTCCAGTAGGGATGGATCTCCTGCCGAGGCGTGGACTTTGATGAACGGTTTTAAATTTTTTTATAAGATGACTGGAATAGGGTAAGCTGGCCTCTCCCAGGGGCACGATTTAGAGAAACTCACAACTGACAACTAGAATGTTTGAAATAGAGGAAGACTTTCAAAGTCAACGAAATGCCGAGCTGGGAACAGAAAATGATGAAACCTTGGATGAACGCCCAACTATTCGGATGTAGCTGGGTGAGTGCCACGTTCAGCTTGGTTAATAGATCTTTTTTCGAAGGGAAGGCGAAGTACGACTTTGGTGAAGAATGTGGCCTAGAAGAAGTAAAATGGAGCATCAGGGTCCAACTAATCGTCACTACATATAGGCTCCTCTTCCCTACACTCTACTACTTTTACTAAACTTTCATGCTTTTTGCTTAGACAACCCCCCAATTCCCTAAGCTTTCTAATTTTCAAACGGGTGGTATAAACGGAGGTCTCTTTAAGAAGTTCCATTTTAGCCCAGGGATACGCAAAACTATAATCCATCCTTGAAGACAACTAAATACGAAACACAGTTCAAGGTGAGGAATATGTTGAATGAATCAGATCAATGTAAGCTAAGATACATTCTTCAAGATACAATAAATAAAATAAACGATAATTGCCCAACGGAGTCGAGTGGATAGAGTCAATACCTGGTTTTCCGGTGAGAGACGGTGGTGTGTGGTGGCGCGAAGAAGAAAGAGAAGTTTTTGAAAGGTAGAAAAGCTTGAGCACAACGATGGTTCTGGAGAGAAAGAGAAGGATATATTTGAAAGAGGAAAGGTGAAACGGTAGGATTTTCCCAATGTCGATGCGTGCGCCACGTGTACGCTCCACATTTAGTAAGGTGAAATGTATTTTCATGAGATGCTTCGGTAACCATGCCCAGTTACCCTCTGTGAGAAATGTCATGTCAGCCGCCGGTTGCTGGCGGCGCTGCGGGCGAAGGGCGAACGAGACAGGTGATGGTGTTGGCGCGCGGTGCGGTCGTTGGCGGCACAAAGGAGCGGTGCGATCACGGGGAGCAATGGTGCAGTGGCTCTGTCAAAAAAGGAAGCAGCGTAGTGGCTCTGTCGCAAGGTGCAGCAGCGCGATGGGTGAGTGCTTTACGGTGGTGCAACAAAGAGGCAGTGAAGAGAAGAAAAAGAAATGAGAGGGTGAATGAAGGAGTGAATAAGACTGAAGGCGCGGAAGAATGAAGGAGTAAAGCAAATAGTGAAGGTGCAAACGAGAATGAAGGCAAGATTAAAAAACCGACCAATTAAGAAACTCCCAGCCACTTTTATAACAACGATTCATGCTAAAACCGTCGTTAAAAACCTCAGTCACACTTATAACAACGATTCATGCTAGAACCGTCGTTATTTTGACTTGCAAACACAAAATAATTACAAGTTTGCTACCACACTTTTTTTAACGATGATTATATAAAAATCGTCTTTATATAGGATTGTTATATTGATATTTTGTACTAGTAATTATTCACATATGTAAGTTATAAATAAATTACCTACGAATATATGTTTATAGATAAATTTTGTATGGATCTATATCATGAATAATATTAATAATAGTAATAATAATATAATAATAATAATATTAATACTATTAATATCTATAACATTAATAAATGAAATTCTTATATTTGTTTTACTGTTTGAATAAGTGTTTTTTAAACTAGGACGGCTATATGTATAAAACAAATTACCTTCAAAATGAGAAAAATTGTCTAAAAAATAAGAAAAATTATTTATAATTGGAATATTTTATCTTTTAATAAATTAAAAATAATTTTTTATTGTTTTAATTAAATAACTTTTATTTTTAATAATGATGACTATACAACTTTTTTAATACTACTTATACAAAATTATATACATTTAAATTATATTGTTTTTAATTAATTATTCATTAAAAATAATAAAAATACATATTTTTTAATCTAATAAAAACTCAAAACACGTGTGGGACAACGCCTCACATATGTGTTTTGTTAGTTAATAATAATATTAATATTATTAATATCAATAATAGTATTCATAATATATAAATAATAATATTAATAATATAAATAATAATATTAAAATATTAATAATAATATGAATAATAATAATAATATTAATAATTATATGAATAATAATATTAATATAATTATTATCATTAGTTATAATAATAATATTAGTTGTAGTGTTAATAATATTGATATTGTTAACAATATATAATAATACTAATATTACTAATCTGAATAATAATAGTACCCGAAAATAAAGGTGCATGTTCTTGTTGTTGAATTTACATGGATATAAATTTGTAGATAATTTACTTTTTTTATGGGCAATAAAAAATAAATAGGGGAACCACTTCAGGCGTGGTTCAACCCTTATACATAAAGAGCAAAACACTTTATCATACTCCTACCATGAAACACCTACCTGATTATCTAAGGAACAACCAAACTAATCACAGAAAAACATTAAACAACCATCCTCATACAATTCACTGGGTTCAAAACCCAATTAGAGTACTTGAAGGAAGCACAACGGGACTTTGCGTAAATCCACGACCAAACCTTTACCTGTACCAAAGCGAATACTTCGAGCGCATCTACCACCCCCTATCGAAGGACACGCAGTTCCTATGATTCCAAATACCACTCACAACTCCAACCCAAATTGCACCCCAAACATCATTAACCGAATCTGAAGCTTGACTTAACCTGAACTGTAAAAAAGTTTGCCAAAGGATCCTTATGAATAACGAACGACACGCCTAGCCACTTAAAACAAAGACACCAGACACGCCAAGCAAAGTCGTAGACGGAAAATAGATGACTCGACGACTCTTCCACCATCCCACACAGACAACACAAGGGATTCTCAATCAGCACCCCGCATCTTTCCAGATTTACCCTAGTAGAAACCTTATTCTCTATCACCCTCCAAGCTGTGAACAAAGAAGAAAGCAAGGCTTTGCACCTCCACAACTTACTGTAAACTAGAGGGACCTCCCCAACTGTATCATTCCTAACTTGAACATAGGCTGAGTTAACCGTAATATAAATCTCTATCCGTAAATAATAATTCATATGTATATTGAATTTATCCACGATACTGACAAATAAAGATCCATAAATAATATTTGTATATAATGCTGAATTTACGTACAAACATATATCCTAAGTAATAATTTATGTACAATTTTCAAATTTATTATAGTGTAAGTTTACAAATGAGAGAGACCTCCTTATATATAAAAGGTGAGTTCATCTAAGAAGGAGAAGATACAATGAAACTGAGTTAACTTTGCTAATCACACTACAAGAAATATTGATGTTAATCTCTCAAAAAACCCACACAAAGACTAAAGGGAGACACTAAATGATAATTAGAGTGAGTATAGTGTTCCTTTTAGTCTTTTTGTGAGTTTTTTTTTTTGGAGACTAACATCAATACTCTTCTAAACATAATTAATACATAATAATTTCTTGAAATTAGGAACTCCTTAAATTAGGGAGTACACATTGATAGTTTCTTGATCTAGAACAATTTTGTTCTTATGCTTTAAATTATTTAAAGTAATTACTCCTATGTACTAATATTTCAAATAACATTACTTTTTCAATCTTATAATTTATATCTACATATCAATGTATAATTTTTTCCCAATTAGTCCCCTTATTGTAAAATATTTCAAACATATAATTTTACAGTTTACATTACATAATATTTCCTTGTAC
>Ga0123342_1004441_pt1 | contig 21396 bp, 8 predicted proteins | sample Turbeawhitnodule_FD_89960 | JGI IMG/M metagenome (GOLD analysis project Ga0123342, IMG submission 89960) | Root nodule microbial communities of legume samples collected from Mexico - Turtle bean Mexico white nodule | ecosystem: Host-associated > Plants > Roots > Nodule | place: Mexico: Nepantla...
GGCCTCTCTTTATTTTATGTCTTCTTTTAATTTTGAGAAGACTAGAAGGAAGAACTTCAAGTGTGATGGTGAATTGCCTCTTCCTTCATTAATAAAAACCTCCTTTACTTGACTCTCATCATAAACTCACTAAGAAACCAAAGTTTAAGATAAGGAAGACTATCAATCATAGACTTAACTAGAACCTCTCACAAAAACCAGTTTTCCAAGAGATTAGAATATTAAACAACTGCTATAGAGAATTAAAAACCGAAACTTTTATTGATCAAAACCTCGAAACTCATTGGGGAATTATAAAAGGAATAAACCAAAAAGGTTTAGCCTTCCATTCAGAGGAAAAAAAGAATTACAAAGAAGAAAATAAACCAAGAAAACTTTGTGAAGCTTCCTCCTTTCTCCTCCAGACTTGTGTCTTTTTTATAGGTTTTTCTGCTCCAATATTGTGGTTTAGATTTTGTTAATAATTTCTCAATTTTCAACTTTCCAAAATTCTGGGATTTTGTTTCCTTGTATGTTTCAGAAGATTTACTTCCAATTTTGTTTCTGAGATATTGTAGATTTTATTTTCTCATTCTTCTCCTCACACTACAAAAAATGTTGTATACGGTGACTGTTATTTTCGTATAAAATGGCATTTAAAAATGGCACAATATACGCGTGTGGTGGTTTCCCAAACCACCATAGAACTGGTTGCCTCAAAGTTTAATGTGAGGGTTTTATGCTACCCACCGCAACACTCGCCACTTTAACACTTTGTTTAAAGTGGTGGTTTTTATATATAAGTAGTGTCAGTCATAATTGTCGCAATTTAGCTGTCAGTATTATAATAAAATTGTAAAAAGAATACGTTGGTTTGTTCTCTTACCTTTGGACCCTAGAGGAACGATCACGGCTACTCTCCTTATACCTGGATTTAACTAACCGTGAGCTGCCATTTTTCCTAAGCACAACTTCCTCTTCCTCGATATGAGTTGTAGTTCGTTCCCGTACTTCGGATAACGTTTTCGCCCTATTTTGGATTAACGAGTCGCTGGACGGGAAAGGTGTCGGCCATGGCGGTGCATCTTCCTCGCAATTTCAAATTGGCTGTGCGCAACTCCTTGTTGGCTTGTGCATGCTCTTCCATGGTCCTCCAGGAGGCCTCGATTTTTTCCATAAGACGTGCTTGATTCGGTCGCATTTCCTCCCGAAGACAATCTTGGTTGACTCGGGCTTCTGCGTGTAGTCGTTCTTGCTCGGCTCGGGCTTCTTCCCAAATTCGCTCTTACTCGCGTCGATATTTTTCATTTTCCTGTTGGAGATCTCTCATGGTGTCCATGATTTGTTGCAAGTTTGCGACCTCATCCCCTTTAAGTCCCTTCACCCCTTACCTAGTATTCCTCATCACGTCGGGTTGCTTGGCTCTAAGCGTTAGTGGGATCAGTTTTTACCGGACCCCACGGTGGGTGCCAAATGATCTTATCAATTGATCTGGATCAGACCTTGGTGGTGGACTTCGGGCTGACTTTTCTTTTTTGTTGTTGTTGCTTTGGGATGTTAATAATTCATAGTGAAGGGAGCTCCACCTGTTAACAAGACTTTGACGATCAAGTCAGTGAGAGCATATAACTATGAGTATCTGAATATAGAGTATCTGTATGAGTGTAGTTTCACCATATTGAACTTACTTCTGTTCAGGGTCTTGAGGCCCCTTTATAGCATTTGTAAATCTCCCTTAAGAAGTTAACAAACATAAAGATATTTTGTTGATATATCCCTTTATTTTATGGGTGCAGGTATAACATTATCTCTAATTGTTATTTTCATTGAATCTCAAAGTAATATATGTGCTTAGCTAATTTGGTTATTCCTTCTGTTATTTTACTTTAATTATCTTTTTAATATAGGTCGCCAGCTATGTGGTCGACTTCCTGACGTATCATTAGACTTACCATTTATCTTGGGTTGAGCTAATTACTTTCCCCCGTATTGACCTGACCAGCCAAAACAACACACTTAAGTGCTCGGGTCAGGCCCCAAGCACGTCCGACTAGTTCAAATAATATTTTAATTTAAACAAATTTCCTATATAAATAACTAATTTATTTTTAATTAATTGTAATATTATATTTGTAACAACATAAAAAAAAAAGAAACACAGAACCCCCCATGATACCTTTCTCTTTTCTCCTCTCTCTATCTCTCCATCTCTCCAACCCTCTCCCTTCTTTCTTCATTCCGCACTCCATACATCATCTATTTTAGAAGCTGGTCACACCACATAGTTGAGGAGTTAAGGAACATTTTTACCCGATCAGATTTTCAAACAGACTAAGTTCATTTTTTCTCTAAAGATCCTTTATTCTCTGTTTTTCCTTAGGATTTAGTCGTCAATCTTGGTAGGGTTAGTTGAGAAAATTAATCCTCTCAACTTATTCTACTATATACTGTATTTTTGTTTTATTTGGATAACTTGCATTAGGCCCTTATATCCTGAAGCTTATATAGACTGAGATGATAAAACTCCAGAGGTTGCTTTGAAAGCAAACAATTAAGGTAAGGAAAACTAACTTTAACTTTCAATAGTACCCTAGGTTATAAGATTTGAATGTGGAGGGGACATGGTCCCAAGTTTCAATTTCTCTTGCAGGGGTGTTATTTGATAAAATTGTTTGATTTTATGTTGTGTGAACGTGTATAAATATTAGATTTTGATAGTTTGGAAGCTAAATATTTTTTTTTTATGTTGGAAAGGTTCTTGAATGGTATGAATTTTTAAATGTTATGTAATTTAATAATATGTATTATATATGAATGATGAAAATTGTATGAAATTGATGTCATACATTTGGGATAATGTATGAGTTGTTGTTTGAAGGTACATTAAGTATGAAAAGCCTATGTTTAACAGAGATCCTCTAGCTTCACTTATTATCTAAGTCATATAGACTAAGATATCAGGTGGTGACAAGCTGATGAAGGAGTTCATTCACACCAGGTTCCGTTGTAGACAATTGGATGTTTGAACTTATCTTGATCCTTTATGAATGGATTAAATGTTAGTCTCTGGTGGAAGCTACCTAATGAGTCTTCCAGAAGACGATGGATTCATGTGTAGTCAGTGTGATTGAAATGAAATCAAACTTGAAATGAAATCAGACTTGAAATGAAATGAGACTTCTATGGATTAAAATGAAATCCAATGATTGTTGTTCTTGTCGGTTGACCTGCTCGTCGATTGAGTCTAGCGACAAGCCTTGGCTCCGTCTATCTCTGTTGAAATCTACTCTTCCCTTTGTTACGTGGGAACGCGACTTTGTTGAGACAGAGGGGGCCCTACCTTTTAATTGCACTTCAACGATCAAGTCAGTACAGGGCTTATAAGAATTTAAGAAGTAATAAGTTTCAGTCTTAGAAACAACATACCTTAACCTGGGATCTCAAGTCCTTTTTATTTTTTACCTCTTGTAACAACTTTCTATCACGAGAATATAATCTCAATTGAAAGCATACTCAACAGGAAAATATTTTGCTCAAGGGCACACCTTCACGGTGTTGCAACAGAACAAAATCTTTCTTTCATGGAGTGCATAAAATAATAATAGAATAACCACCAGGGTACCAACTCATGTACCAGCATCACGGGTCCAATTTGTTTACGTAGCCACCCTCAGCGTGGCGCTACGCTCTTCTTCTGAATACATGCAACCTAACCTTGACGTGCCCTAGCACACATGGGCTTAGGTTTAAAAGAAAATATTTACTTAAGCTAGACCCCCTGCGCACTAAGTACACCCCTAGGTCCAAAACTACCCCTCAATAGCCGCCTAGGCCTTATACACAAATGATTATACAAAAAAGGAACTAACACATACATTTAAAGCCTAATCACATGGGCCACCAACTTGGCCCAAGAGCCGAGCTGACCTGCCTATGGCAAGTGCTGAGGTCCGACCACCGAGTGCGGAGCTCTGAGCGCTCTGGTCTAGTACAATTGTGATTGAAAATAGATCCATGTGTGGTTTATATGAATGATGGAATTGGTATTGAACTTTTATATGAAAACATTTAAAGAAATGTTTATAAATGATTAGTCTGATTGGTTCTTTTTGCATGGATTAGAGTATGTCTTGGAATTTCTTTTCATTAACTTACCCTTGTTTTTCTTGTTGTGTTTTTAACTACGACGATTGTACTACGTGCACGAGCAAATGATCATACAGGTGTCAGAGGATTTGGAGGGCTTTAGAATGTTATTTTGAACCTTATATTGTAAATACTTGTAATTCTATAAGATCTAATCATATATTAGAAATGTCTTGAAAAACTCTAAGCTTGTATAGAAACATGTAGAACTTGTATTGTAATAGTTAGATGCAATTTTTGGGGTGTTACATTTAATGGTATCAAAGCGGTTCATCTTAGGATGATCTGAGGGTAGTGGGTTTATTGTGTTTCTCTTGGGTGTAGATTTTTTTTTAGTTTTAGCTTCAAGACTTAGTTAAAAGTTTCTAATAAGGTGTTTGAAAAAGTTGTTTTTCTTGAAATCTTGTTTGTGTTTGAGTCAAACTAGTTGTTATGAATAAAGATGAAAGTATTAAGAATGAAAATAATCTTGATAGAGTGGTGAGGGTGCACACTCATGACTAGATCAAGATTATTTTCTATCCTAATTCTAAATAATTAGAGTACATTTTAGAGATAAGTTTTGATTGATTTTGTACCTGTTTTGTGTGATTATTTCTTTTAAGTTAGTTTGTCTTGAAGATGTAGTTGGAAATTTTTAGTAATTTCTAACCCATTTCTTTATGTGCTTAGAAGATGGCACGTAGACCACTCGTTCCTCCTCCACTAGTAGATATGCCCAACTTAGCAGCCAACAGAGATGATGGCAACAACCTTGCAACAACATAGTGTTACTATGATTACACAACAACATCAGGCTGCCCTTCATCAATTAGAAACAACTATATTGGTAGTAGAAGTGTCTCAGCTTCGTCAATAACCTCATACCTTTAGCCTGGAGGATTTTTTGAGACACAATCCATCCAATTTAATGGGAAGGTAAATCTAGATGAAGCAGATCAGTGGTCTTGAAGAGAAGAAGTTATCTTATGCCATTTTTGGGATGTTACAATATATTTTATTAATTAAAAAATAATTAATTATATTTATTATTTCAAATTATTTTTCAAACATTTTTTACAATTTTCAATGTATAATCGATTATATAATATGTTATAAATGAGACACAACCGATTATCCACTAGTTTTGAAGGCATAATCGATTATATAGTATGTTATAAATGAGGCATAATTGATTATCCATTAGTTTTAAAAGGCATAATCGATTATCCACTAGTTTTGAAGATATAGTCAATTATTTAATATGTTATAAAAGAGACATAATTGATTATCTACGTGGCATGTTGCTAGATTTGTGTTTTTGTTTTTGTTTTTTTTTTATGAAAATGGTTAATTTTTGCCCAATAATATGTGTAACTATTGAATACATTTTTATTATAAAAAATTATTATACAATTAATAATATTATTTAAATTCAATACAAAATTATTTATAAAATTATATTTTATAAAATTATGAATATTTAAATTATTTATTTTTATCTAATAATTTTTAATTTTTACATTGATATTTTTCTATCTCAATATTTTACAAGAATATCGAAATCTTATTTTTAATGCAAACACGATTATTTTATGATAATTTTGTACTTTCTGACAAATTTATGTAATTTGTATTTTTTTCGAAGTCAATTCATACGTTTGTGAAAATAATGTTTTTAATTACAAACAACTAAAATACATAAATAAATAAATTATTTTTTAAAATTATTTTAAACATAATGATAAATTTGTATATACTTTAATAGTATTATTTTTATGACAATTTTTCATGTTCCGATAATGTCAAGTAACTCTACTATTTTCAAAAATAATAATTTAACGGTATCAGAAATAATTTATAAAATTTTAATTAACTCAAATCTACATAAAAATATCTCATATTTCATTATTTAAGTATTTTTAAAGAAAATGATAAATTTGTAAACTTATATTATACACCTTTTAAAAAAATTAAAAATTTCCTCACAATCATGCATCACTCATGCACTTCAACCAATTTTTCTCACACTTCACTCTAATATACCTCAATCAAAACAATCACACTTTCTTCCCAACTTCTTCTCAAAACATATAAGAAAATGATATATAAAAAGATGATAAGAAAAAAAGATATTTCTTATTCTCTTGTGTGTATTTACATCACTTCATTCATGTATAGGAAATATATACAAGTGTAGGAATACTTTCTCTCTCCAAATTATAATGGTAAATAAGACTGAAATAGGAGAGCTCGTGTTGTGTTTAAAATGTGTATATGTTTGCATTCTACTACTCCATTTTGTTGAGGAGTGTAGACACAAGTGCGTTGACATTCAATACCTTTTTTGAGAAAAAAATTACGCATAGAAATAAATTCCAATCCGTTGTCAACGCGGATGGTTTTAATAGATGTCTGAAATTGATTTTGTGCAAAAGTAATGAATGATTATAAGAGATGTTGGGTTTCAGACTTATTCATAAGAAATAACCAAGTACATCTAGTATAGTCATCGACTATAGTGAGAAAAAAACGTTTTCCAAGATGAGTTGAGGTTTTATGAGGACCCCAAATGTCACAATGCAATAGATTAAATGGAGAATGAGATTTTATTGTGCTTAAAGGAAACGTAGATTGTCTGTTTAGTTTTGGGAGAAATACTACAATTATTACTGATAGGGTAGTAAGGAAGATGCAAGTTTGCCATAAATCAGAGTCATATAGTATAAGCCTGCGTATTGTTTATGCGAGCCAATCATCCTCCCCGTAGTCAAGTCCTACAAAATGCAGCCATGTGGAGTAAAAACGACACGACAATTTAGTGAACTGACGGACATGATTTTGTCATGAAATTTAATTGTGCCCGTAGATGAGATGCGCGCAGTTGTGCCTGTGGGCAGATTAACATTTGGAATATATGATGATGAAGTGTGTGAAAAATTGTGAATCAAATGCAATGTGATCGGTTATTACGCTATCCAAAATCCATGGTTTCGTTAAAGCAGAATTAGTAGACGAGTTATGGTAAGCATACCTACAGAGCTAACAAACGTGTCACTTTTACCGTTATTGTTGAGCGAGTAAATAGCCTTTGCCAATGGCTGTCAGCAGTGAATTGTACGAGGTTTCTATCGTAACTTATGTCTTTTTTGCCAAACATGATCTCTTTTATTTAAGGGATAAAAGTGAAGAGGTTGTCAGGACACCAAGATCGGTGCTCATCCATGCATAAGAAATATATACATATAAAAATATTTTTTCTCGTAATTAATTAGGTAGGAATCCATTGATCATGATATTTCTATCATTATTAATTTAGGTCGTATAATATCGTACAATACTTACATAGAATAATCGTGTATAATTTGATAATTAATATTCTCTTAATAAAACACTTTAAATTTACTCCCTTGTAATCTTCACACATCCCTTTCCAATCAAAACACATTCTTTCCCTAATCCAAACCTAAGTATTTTTTTTCACGTAAATAATGCATATCAATTTTATTTTTAATTAATTTTTCAACGACAAAACGTTTTTTTTACCAAATATAAAAAGGTAAAAAGAAGTAAACAAAGCAGTAGTAGGCATATATAAACCAAAAAACGGTTTTTTTTACTAAAAGTATTTTATTAGTTGATCTGAATCTGAGGTTTAATTTTTCGTGTAACATACAGTTTCAATTGGAGTTGATATAGTTATTTTTAATAATAAATTAGAGATATATTTTATCCCAAAATTAGCTTATGCTGTGAGAGAAGATTGTTTGGGTGCTCAAAAGTTCCAATTATCTTATTGTAACACCAAAGATAAAATTGTTTCCAAATATTAATATATATATATATATATATATATATATATATATATATATATATATAATATTTAGAGAAAGCGGAAGCCAAAAGCAAAACATTCCAATTTTTAAATTTTGCTGAAAAAAAGTATAATATTAGAAATTTCAATTCCGCTCTGGATTTTCGATTTAATTGGATAGCAACGTCGGAGAGCAGAATCGTTGGAAGAATCTGGTTTTTTGTCGTCGTTGTTGTTTCACGATCAAAACGATGTCGTCTACGGACGTTGTCTCGCTATTGGAGAACTCGAAGGAGCTCGATCGGGTAAGGAAAGAACAGGAGGAGATTCTCTCAGAAATCAACAAGCTTCACAAGAAGCTTCAAACGAGTCAGTTCTCTCTTATTCAATATTTTTCTCTCTGCTTTTTTTTTTCAGTATTGCATTTTCGTCCTTTTTGTGATCCTTTAGGTTCATCATGTGTATGTGTATGTCTGTAAATCAGGTGTTTCTTTCTTCTGTTTTATTTATTTTTATCCATTTTAGTTTTGGATAAATAGAACTTAAAATATAAAATTATAAAAAAAAAACTGTTTTGTGTGTTGGCTGTTTCTTTTGAGGAGTTACAACTTTTATTACCCTCTAAAATGCCCTGGTTTTAAGCGTTTTTTGGATTGGGATTTTTTTTTAAATTACTTTTAGATTTTGAATTTCACAAACATAGATACTAACGTGTTTGTTTGTATTTCATACATGAAAAAAAAGTGATTTTCTTGTGCTGATTGGTAATAAGATAAAATCTTGGGAAGGAAAGGGTAAGAGAGAAAATGGTATGATAAACATGTTTGCCTAATGTAATATGGTCATGGCAAGTGTTATGAACATCAATAGAAGTGCTAGTATGCAAAAATGGAAGTCAGCCCCTTTAAAAGGACAGAAGATTACCTAAGGAAATGTTATCAGAATCTGAATTTCGAGTGGGACACTGCTTTTAATGTGCTTTAAAGGCACTTCCATGCATAATCAGAAAGTAAGGGTATATTAGTGAGAATATTGAACGCCCTTGGTAAGATGGTTGGATATCCATAACAGTATGAGGGTTGCAGGATTCAATGGTGTTGAGCATCATTGGCTTGATCTTCTCGAGGTTGTGTCCGGACCTCAGTTTGGGCTGGATCTCAGCTGGCTGAGTAGAATCCTGGTTTCAGTTTCATGAGCTGGATTTGCATGAGTTTGGATGGGAACTCTAAATATGAGCATGTGAACTGTGGTTTGAGTCCAGAAGAGAACATATTAAGAGAAACATTTAAAATATACTTTGCTCTAAATAACAGTGATTGATGATCAATTAAACCTCTAACAGACATCAAGTTGTGGGAATGGGGCAAGACTTGAAATGGATTATGTCATGTTCTTAAGCCTGTGAAAAGTGGATAGCTTTAGCCAAGTTTGAGTTCAGCAATAAATTAAAACCAAGTTAGAGTTCAGCAATAAATTAAAACCTAAGTTTTATAATGCTTTCCTTCATTGTGCCTGCCTATTTCTTGGCTTATTTTATGAAACGTTGCCATGATTGTCAATCTCAACTTAACTCTTAAACTCTTACAACTTTTGTGATTTTAGGTGACAAAACGAGTTAGCTCTCTGTCAACTTCTGTTGTGGTAAATTTAGGCATAAATGCGCAAGTAATAAAACGAGTCTATGTGTTTGAAATCAACTTTAACTTTTGTCCTCATTGACCTTGCAATGATAGGGTTTACCCTGACTCAAAGGATTTGATGAAATTAACTCCTTTTTAATATGTTTTCACTTTAATAACTTTTGTTTTTATGAATTTATGTATAATTTGGTTGTTTAGTTGTCTGATCTTATTCATTACTAATTTACTTTTACACTTTATTATTGTGTTTTGCTATTTTGTTATATTGTAAAGTTTAAATATTGAATTATTGTTGTGTAAGAGTATTTTGTGAAGCCTATATGTTATTAAATAAGTTTTTTAATATAATTTTTTCTATTAAGTAAACTTGAAGGTTTACAAGTTAACTCTACAAGTCAAGTTTATAGAAGTTACACAAGTTAGCTTTATGCTGATGGCGTAAGGGATTAACTTGCAAACCATTTCTTTATAAGTGAGTCATTTTCCATGAATCAAAACATTTTTGTTATATTCAATGATCTTTACTTGGTATACCAATAATCTGCTAAAATGTATTAGCTAATGTGTTATAACTGAGTATATTTTATTTTCTATTCTTCTGAATTAAAAATGTTGAAACTTAACAAGAGTTGGTGATTTTAATAGAAAGGCTTTTAATTCACCCAAATATTTGAATACATTCAGATACCCTTTGTTCAAAAGAAATTCTTTGTATAATTTAAAACAATATGTTTATGAAGGGTCAACATTTACATAAATTCTGGTTCTGTGTGAAAAGGGGTAGGATTAGGCAAAAAGCTAATTGTTAAAAGCGATCTTATGGTGAATAATATCTTTGAGAATTTGGTTTTTAACTTGAGCTTAATAGTACTGTGTAGTCCATGTTTTCAAAGTGTGGAGTAAGACTCCTGTTGCTGTAGTTTTTGGTATATTTTGGTCTTCAATAATTAATATTATTTAATATGCACATTTCTCATGTATTCAATGTTGCTTCTGTTTGTGAAATTCCGTTTCTTAAAAGGATAATTTATCAAATATCCAAATTATAATGGAAATGTTGATTTGGTTAATTTCGAAAAAGTTTTTGGAAAACTTATTGAATTAAGGAAACAAACAATCCTTTGAGTTTGAGATGTAATCTAAAATCCATATTTCCGTTATAATTTGGGTATTTGATAAATGATCCTTTAAAGACAAGGCAGTTAGCCAGCAAATGCAAACATTTAATACATGAGAAATATGCATATTAAATAAATATTGATTATTGAAGAAAGATATATATAAACAACCATAGCAACAAAAATCTTATTCCACTAAGTAAAATCATTCATGTCTTCACCTAACACCTTATGATGCATTTGGATTTCTTGGTTCATGTTGTGGTATAAGAGCCTCCCCATACTAATAACAAGTTAAATTTTAGCACAAGGTAGGAGAGCTACTTCATTATGCACATTTCAAGGACAAATGCACCTGAGTGAGGGAACGTGTATGAGACATGATAAAACATTCATTTATATTTGTCTAACAACCAACTTATGATTTGGGTTTGTTTGTTCATGAAACTTTCTTTGACTTCAGGGATTTTAAGTAATGACACACTAAACATTATTAGTTGAAATTTAAATTCCCTTGCTTTAGTTTCCATGCTTTTGGATATGAAACTTAAAATTTTAAGATTTGAGTTAGTTCGTCACTGGGAGCCATTACTTAGAATGACTCTAGTTTGACTAGCCAAATACTCTTTGTACTTGCTAGACTGGAATGGCTCCACTTGTTTCCATTTCTGAGAATCATAATTTGATGTTTATTCTTGTATTCTCCAATTATATCTCTTTATTTTGTTGTTGATACTTTCTTGTCACTTTGATACAGCTCCTGAAATGGTTGAGAAGCCTGGGGATACCTCATTGACAAGGCTTAAAGTGTTGTACACTCAAGCAAAAGATCTTTCAGAAAGTGAAGCAAGGTATGTTTAATTTGTCCATACTGTCCAGGCTTGGCATTCTATAGCATATGATTCTTATATTGATTTTGGCTGCAGTATTTCCAACTTAATGTTAAGCCAAATTGATGGAATACTGCCTACAGGTCCACAGGGGCAAACACGAAGAAGAATAGGTTTGCCTCAAATTTGTGACAATTATGTTCCTCTTTCATTTGAAACATAATCACATCTGTACTTAAGCTTAAACATTTAGAATTCATCCTTAAAATAGATATATTCATCTTTCACTTGAAATATATAGGTTTAGACATTTACAATTTGTCGACAAAATAAATACTATAAACGGATCAGAATCTTTTAGTATGTTGGTCTTTTAATATTTTCTTTTTATTTGTGTCATATGTATTAATCAAAGAGACTACTAGGTATGATTGTGAACAACATTATAGAACCCAAGTAAACTCTCTAAAGCATTAGAGTTATGCTTTTTCAGGGTAAGGAAAGTGGGAAGTAAATAAAATAACGGGAGGAAACGAACATCTGACAATTTTTGTGACAACTATGCCAAATTTCAATTCATTTGATGCTGTAAATTTTTGGTTGTCTTTTTAAACTTTTTTTTTCCCTCCTTTTTTTTTTTCTTTTCCAGGAAAAGGTAAAGTCTACTCTTTGGATACTCATCTCTGCTGCCATGTTGGCCAATCCTGTATAGTCCTGCTACATGAAGAAAAAGGGGAGGGAGGGCAATCTAACGAGTAATTTTAAGTAAAACTGAAAATTGTGTATTAGTTATATTTTTACATTTGTTCCTTTTCTGCCTATACGGTGTAAGTAGAATAAATAAGCGCTGGGTATATATACGGAAATCATGCGGTGCAGGTTAGCTGAACTTATAACTCATTAGCAAGAGTGCTTTTGCATGCTTTTGTTATCCCCAGATAATACATGGTGATGCATTGGTCCCAACAATATGGTAATGATTTTGTACAACATTCAGTTGATAAAGCAAGACTATACAAACATGAGAATCAAAATACGGACAAATATGTGAAAGCATTTATGGACCTATTGTGGTTGAAGCAAATAATTTTCTCAAACTTTGTTAATATTATGATTTCATTTTCCTTGAATGCTAGTTTCTATTTATGTAGTCTAGCTTCTAACTGTATACGTGTTACAGAAGGTAATGAGCAGAAAAGGAAACGAGTGAAGACTGAGTCAGATATTTCAAGGCTAACTCCTAGTATGCGAAATCATCTTGAAAATTGTGCCAATCTTAAAGGAGAACAGGTATGCATTTGTGCTGAAGTTTGATGAATACGAATCAAATGCTCGTCAGTTATACTGCACACGTGTGAGCAGTACATTGCTTTTGATAAGTTTGTCTTTTTTGAAACTGTTAGAAATTCAGTTGTAGTTAGTTAATTTAGTTCATTTAGATGTTCACAGTTGTAATTCTGTTATTCATTTTTTTGGGTGAAATCTATTAAGTATCTCTCACCAGGTTATGCATAAGGATGAATGTTTTATTCCTTTAAGTTAATTTCTTGTCAGGTAGCAGCAAGGGTCACCCCACGAAATGCTGATAAGGATGAATGGTTTGTTGTAAAAGTGATTCATTTTGACAAGGAATCAAAGGAGTAAGTATAATATTAATTTTTTTAATTTTGTTCTTTCATTTGATATTAATTTGGGTAGTTACCCACCTCCTCTATGGTTATGACTTAAAAACTAGATTTGTTGCAATTGATGCGGTTTTTTTTTTCACAAAGGAAAAAGATTGTTAAGAGCTGTTTCTTGTGTATGGTTTGTAATCAATAAGAGAACATTTTGACATTAGTGTTTTTTAATTCTCCTCTTTCTTTAGTTTATTTGATGTTCATGACGTGATTTGTTTTTCAGATTTGAAGTACTAGATGAGGAACCGGGAGATGACGAAGAAAGCAATGGTCAAAGGTAACCTACCATATTAGGAGTTTTGTCATGTTCAGTTACCTAAAGTTATGTGCCATCTACTTGTTTTGCTTGAAGTACCATTTTAAACTTACATGGAAAAATTTCATGTTTTCCATGTGTATTAAATTGTTACTCCATTTGAATGACATTTTACTTCATTTGATTCTCTTTCTGTATTCAGACAATACAAGCTTCCCATGGGAAATATCATTGCCTTTCCCAAGAGCAATGATCCTTCAAGTGCTCCAGATTTTCCTCCTGGAAAACATGTTTTGGCGGTCTATCCAGGAACTACAGCACTCTATAAAGCAACAGTTGTTCAAGGCCCTCGCAGAGTAATAATCTCTCATTTTCTTTAGTATAGTCAGATTATTTCCTGATTCCCTTCTATTATTGTGTGACTCAGATTTAATACTGACCAATGTTATTTCGTATGTTCTGGTTATTCTTCAACCTTTCGTAACTGTGCAGAGGAAGACTGAGGAGTAAGTATACATTTCTATCCTTTATATTTTTGTGTTTGTTTTCTCCCTACTTATGGTGGATTATTTTCTGCGGTGATTGGAACAGCTATGTGTTGGAATTTGATGATGACGAAGAAGATGGATCTTTACCTCAAAGGACAGTGCCCTTCCATAAGGTGGTTCTTCTTCCAGAAGGACATCGCCAATGAGGTTTAAAGTAGAAACTATTTATAGTTGTGTTTAAAGTAGAAACTATCTATAGTTGTGTATAAAGTAGAAACTAGACTATTGCATATGTGACAGTTGTTAGTATGCTGTTATGGCTTTTTCAAGATTGACATTCCAAGCATGTAAGAAGGACACCTTACTTCAACATTGATTATAAATGATAAAATATCCAAAGTTAGTTTGTGACAACTTTATACTTCCTATCTTAAATAAAAATATAAAAAATAATATTATTAATAGGAAGAGTCAATATAATATTATTAATAGGAGAAAGAGAGCCATCTGAATTTTGTTTCCAATTAAACCTAATTTTTAAAAAAAAATTAGGAATGAACTGTTAAAAAAAATGTACATTTTTTATTTTTCTAGACAAAGATAAAAAGAGTTTTAAAAATAAATAATAATAATTGAAATAAATAATAAAAAATGTTTATATGATTTTTATGCTTTTAGATATAAATATAATGGGATAAATGATAAAATAAAACTACTTAAAATAAATAAACATCAATTGAGTTTGGTTTTAAGTAATAAATTAATAATGATTAATTATTAAAAGTGCTATAAAATTTTAATAAAATAGAAAACAAGAAAAAAGGTATGCTAAATTATTAACATAGGTATAATTATTGATTGAATAATTAAAAAATCAATTTTGTTGTGAAATAAGTAATGTAGTTTGAAAACTTTAATGATGTATACGGAGAATTTGATATTTAAATAATAAATAAATAAAAAATTATTGATTGAACTATAATATTGAAATAAAAAATTTATGAAATAATATTAGATTATGAATTATAGAGTTTTTAAGTAATGAATTAAATTGAAAAGTACATAAATAATAATATGGAATAATAGAATGTATGAAATTCTTTGGGAGTAGTAGTAGTAGTGTACCAATGTATATTAATAATATTATTATTAATATAGAATAGTAAAATAAATAAGAATATAAATTGATTTGAAATGATAAAAGCTTAAATATGTTTTACAAACAACTAAATAAATATTAACTTAAATTTGTTAATATTATTTTGTGTAAGTGATTATCATAAACTAAAAATATTAACGTATAATTAGTGACAATATATGAATTTGAAATTATAAAACACTGAAATTGACGTAAATTTGAAGAACAGTGGCACAAATAGTGATGAACACAACTATGCATATGTACAAAATAGAAACGGAAATTGGATGACCGATTAAAACGAGATTTGAACCAATTAAACTCAAGAAGATTAAACGGTGAAAAATGAATTTTAATCCATTAAAACAAGGATTAAACGGTGAATATTGATTGTTAACGGTGCAAGTGAGTAAAATAATGAAGAACAACAAAATAAGCTGCGGAAATGGAAAATTAAACAGTAGAAATCAATGACAAGTAAGAAACATCAAAACGCGGAAATTATTAGAAATTTGTTTTGAATACACAATCAATATTCTTCTATTTATACATGCAAATCCAACAAAAATTTAAATACACGCTCAAAAAGCAAAAAATAAATAAATAATACAAGTATTTTATATTGGTTTAGGGTTTACTTTTTTTAATAACTACATTTAGTTACCACGTCATACTAAAATATTCTCAGTAAAACACACAATCCTTTACTAAGAACACACAAAAATATTGTTATTAAATACGGTTTCTTCATGTATCTTTCCGTATGTTCTTCTGCTATATAAGGGTGAAAATACCTTTTTGTTCTTCTTGTGTCACTTTCATAGAGTAACTTCCGAATTATGTAATTTGGACACACATTTAAAAAAAGACTTCTGAATTACATAATCCGAAAGTTAAAAATGACTTTCGGATTATGTAATTCAGAAATTAGTCATGTATTTGAAAAAAGACTTCAAAATTATGTAATCTCAAAGCTAATTACAAATTTTAAAAAAGACTTTCAGATTATATAATCCGAAATATTACAGAAGAATATTTTTGGAAATACCAAAATTTATGGAACATATGGAGGTGTAGGAAGAAAAAGTCTACAAGAATATGTTCTACCCTAGTAACACTCTGTAACAAATTATAGCACCCCCGAGAAATCCTATCTTAAATATCCTAGCTTAAATTGTAATATAATGTAAAGACAATAAACAATTACTAAAGGAATGAAATCACCTGAAAATAGAAAACAAAGAGCCATAGCAAGGGTTTTCTACTTTTCAGAATAGTGAAGAACCCTTCACAACACAAGATGATGATGAAAAAGTCCGAAAATTTTAGATTTTTTTTTGTTGAAAACTTGTAAAATCAGTTCTGAAACACACTTTCACATGTTTGAATACGAAATTATCTCAGTAACCTTTTTGAAAGCTTAAAGATCCTTTTTATATATTCTGACACATATTTTCATAATACAGCTTATCAATCTCTTAATGCACTAATGCATCATTACTTAAATAAACTTACCAGTACAAAAACAATTTTTACCAAATGTTAACAAGAACTTGGAATGAAAAACTCATCTTCTTGAACACATTAAAGTACAAATTTAACATATTGAACAAAAATTCATAAGTGTTTTCAATCAACTGATTATTGAAAAGAACTAATTAAAAACTTAATGAAAAGAAAAAATTAAAAGTTTTAAACTTTTCTTAGATTCATCATTTCATAGAGCAAAAGATAAATCATAACAAAAGAAAACAAAGACTATCTAGACTCACAAGACTTCATCAAACATAGCTTGGACCCTTGAGATGTCCAACAAAAACCTTAGTAGAAGTTAAGACTAATTCATGGAGAAGGAAATCATGAAACCAAATTGGTATCAACACTTACGGATTCATGTTTGTTGTGTTTAACTTCAAATCTTGAACTATCACGATAAGATCTTATCATTAGTTGTTAAATCTATCTTGTTGGAATTAAATGATATGTGATATTTTTGGAGTTATTATTGTTTATAGATGCATGTTTCTCTTTTATATTTAAATTCTTTGGGTCTGGTAGTGTGCTTAATGCTCACTATTAAATGGCGATTTCATGTTTCTGAACCCTGTTCAACCAACCATAAGATTCAATGGTCGTAGCGCGGAGTTAAGACTATAGTGAAATGTTCCATCCTAATGCAGAGGTAAGTCATAATAGTGACTTATTGCTCTAGATAAACTTGTGCGATAAATCGGTTTGGTTTGACCAAAATAGGAACACTGATTTTGATTAAAACATTGCATTTATAAATAACAATAACAAAGGAAATTAATAAAGCTATTTTAATCCCAACATATGTGTTATGTTTTTAATTCCTTGCTTCAATGATTTGTCTAAACTTCACCTCTCGATTAAATATCTATTAGTGTTATTATTTATAGTTGATATTTATAAGTATTACATGAAAATTAAGTCAATTTTACATATCACTTCATCTTAAAAGATAATTATACTTTCATATAATTAATTCTCTGTGGATATGACAACCCTCAACTATACTACAATTGACTCAGTCTGCTTGTCCAGTAAAAAGAGTGGGATTTAACTTAACTGAATTTGATTTAACGAGTCCGCTTGTTGAGTAAGAAGACTGGGATTTAACTTAATTGAATTTGATTTACATAGCCCACCACCAAGTTTTCTTCCTCAGCTAGGATTCGTCTAGTCTTAGTTCATTTCCATTCAATACGCTTAATAAGTGAGTGTGTCATAAGAAGTCCACAAGTGTTTCTAAGCCTCACTTAGGAAACAATAGCTTAAAATTAGTGTTTTGTTTAACATCTAGTGTTTTTTGTAAAGTCTTTAATTTTATTTTTAAGTTTAATTTCTTTAAAAAGAATTAATTGAATTTTTTATTAAGGGAGACTGATGAAGCTAATGAGGGAACCATGAAAGCCTTGGTGTTGATCAAGAGTGATCAAGTGCTTTGAAGAATCCAAATCCAAGGTGTTTAATGAAAGGCTGGTGTTGCTGCTATGTTTGGGTGGGATCTGGGTAGATTAAAGTGTGATCCACTCTTTTGTTGAATCTAAAACTAATGTGAATTAAAACCTTTTTGAAATCTAGTGTTTTTCCAATTAAGTGAAAAACAACCTGTTGTTTTTTCGAATCAACCGGTTGTTTTACTCTTAGGAGTTTTGAAAAAGGTTGAAAACTGTTTTGGTTTGATTGACTTAACTGTCAAACCAAAACAATCAGTTGTTTCGTGATTTCAACCGATTGTTTCTTTGAAAATCCTAACAGAATTCAGTTTTGAATGGTGAATTTGTTTTAGATGTTTTCTAACTGAATACGCTCCTTCATTAAATGTTTTGACCAATCTTTGGAACATATAAATGGTTTGTTTATATTTTCAAACAAGTAAGAGACAATTTTAAGAAATTCAATTTGACAGATTTGATTCTAAGATTTCAAGATTCACATCAAGCTTTGGATTTTCAAAAGAGAGTGGAATAGGATTGCAATTGTATTCAATTCAGATTGTACTATGATCAGGTGTAATCCTTTCTAAACCTTCTGTATTTCTGGTGTTGTGTTGCCAAGAAGTGTTTTCTGTTCTTGAGGTGTTCAAGATCAATACTCTTGGTGTGGTTTGCCAAAGGTAGTGTGTTTCTTGAAGGATTCAAGGTCACTACTTTGGTGGTTTGTGTTTTGTAATCTGGTTTGATTGCTTAGTGGTTTACCCAATGGTTTCTAGGGACTGGATGTAGCTCTTGGCTTAAGAGTGAACCAGTATAAACTGTTTGTGTGATTCTCTCTTACCCTGAACTCATTTAAATTTTGTTTTAAGTTTAACTGATATAAACAGAGCCGATTGTTTCGAAGAAACAGCCGATTGTTTTTCTGTGTATTGTTGTATAACTGATTGAGTTATTGGCTAACTTGATTCCTGTTTTGGATTTATACAAAGAAATAAAACCCGCAAAAAAAGAAATATCTAAGTTGAAAGATATGTTGTCTAAATATTAAAGTATTAATGAAAAACCTAAGAGTCGAGATGTGGAAGGACCTAGTAGAAGAAAATATAAGATGCTAGAACACCATACCCACATTGAAGAGAAGTATAGTAGTCACCATAACATGGATTACTATAAAAAAACCTAGACAACATAGATCTAGATCCCACCATAACTATACAAAAAAAAATAAGGTCGAACTTTTTCTCTTTAATGATAGAGAAAATGATGAAGAATATTTAGATTGGGAGATGAAGGTAGAACAAATATTTGAATGTCATCAAGTGGATCAAGAGAGAAGAGTATCCCTAGATACACTTAGTTTTCACGGACCAGCCATATGTATTGGTGGACCTCATTAGTTAAAGATCTTGGAATAAATAATAACCCTCAAATAAGATAAAATAAAGACAAGCGAAAATAGTCAAAGATAATGGAAACTAGAAGACACGACGAATTAAAAGAAGGAGATTGGAATTGAAAAGGAGGATATGGAAAGGAACTTAGGCGGTTGTAATAATTATTTTTTCTATTTGTTTGTATTGGGCCTTGTATGTGTTTCTATTTTTGTTGTATTGAATGGGCCAAGGTCCCTAGTATATAAGACATTTTATAAACTCTTGTACTAAAAAAAGATGCCCATTTTAGAAGTTTATAAGACCAAGATCTATTTGATGTTCACTTCTACTTAAAGGTGGCAATCCTTTAGGAGGGTCTTGGAAAGTATTCACATATCCCTTTAAAAGTTTTTTCAAGCATAACAAAGGTAAAGTTGGAAATTGAAAGGACATGAAACAAACATCAATAGGTAAAAGAATAAAAGGGTTTATGTGCAAGTAGTACCTTTCTAACTTCCTTGGTGGAAGCTAAGAGAGTCACCTTGTTTTTCTCTTCTTTTTTTTTTTCTCTTAGAGCCTTCCTTTTCATCTTCCCTTGTTTGCCACATCACCATTTGATCTTTCTCACTTATTTAAAAGTGATATAGAAGTGATAGGCTTTAAGGATTTTTTCCGCTATTCTTAAATGTGAACTTTTTTGAAAGGGCCATCACGAGAGACATGTTTATCATATTATCATAGGCTTCCGAACAATACATGGCTAGTTTGCATTGGTACCACATCACATAAAACTTCTTCTTTATACTTATCAATGTTGAAGCTAATGAGCACTTGTTTAGTAACATTAATTTCTCCATCTTCATTCAACAATTGTATTTGCACATTTTGAATGATGAATGGTGGGGAGTTTATGTTTTCCCATCATCCTTTAACGTCTTAAATTAGCTCAACTTCTTCCATCAATGATGAGGAGGCAAACTTTGTTATTAATGAGGCATCTAATATGCAAAATATTTACTCTTTCTATATCATCAATATTCTTTTGGGCATATCCTAGCATTCATCTCTTTATTAACAAATCCACCTCTAGAGTAACTTTCACTAGAAATGGACGAAGAAGATGAAAAAGAATGTTTAGACTCAAGTTCTTTATTCTTTATCACCATAACCCTTTTTTTTTTGGACAATTAGAAGTAATGTCCAAAAATTAAAACCTTAAACATTCTATGGTGCTTGTCTTTTCTTGAACATGGGGTTTTGATGAAGAAGAATAAGTAACTTGAGTTTTGTGATAATAAGAAGTCTAGGGAGTTCTATGGTGGGAAGAAGAAGAAGGATGAGGATTTTTAGAATAGTTACCTTAATATGCCTTCTCCTCCTCCTTTTATTTTTCCATGTGTAGGACGATGAAGATCTTTTATAGAAACTTCTCCTTTTAAATTGAATCTCTACTTTAATTTTCTTTTTTAGCAAATAATTAATTAAATTAAAAAATAAAAGGGAACACTTTAGGGGTGTCCCAACCCTTATACAACCTACTCTCTACCTATTCTTGCATCCTGATCAGATTGCTATGTTATACTAATTGTTCAAGCTTAATAGAAATAACATTAACAAATTGTTTCCCTTTACAAGTTTTGATCCACCTCTCTAAGATAACAGCAAATCTGCAAAATTTGTTTCCTCAATACCAGCATGCTTCACGTAATCCCTCAGCAGAAGAACTCCTTCACCATTGTCCCATTTTGGCTAATTGTTACGCAATCTAAATTATAATCTCTTCTTTCTCATCACTTACCTTTCATCTTACCCTTTCCCCCCTTTCTTAGATAAATTGTCGCCAATGGATGCCTTCTTCCCAGTTGTTTATCAATGACTGCCATCTTCTCTATCATTGTTGGGTTCACTTCTCTCACCTTCTTAACATCTTGTTTTCTTCCTCTTACTATGTTGTCTGCAGGGATTTCTTACCATTACTATCTTCTTGCCGTTAAAC
>Ga0123342_1004442_pt1 | contig 21396 bp, 12 predicted proteins | sample Turbeawhitnodule_FD_89960 | JGI IMG/M metagenome (GOLD analysis project Ga0123342, IMG submission 89960) | Root nodule microbial communities of legume samples collected from Mexico - Turtle bean Mexico white nodule | ecosystem: Host-associated > Plants > Roots > Nodule | place: Mexico: Nepantla...
AAAAAAATATTTTTATTAAATAAAATTATTATTTTATCTTTTTTTATAATTAATATAATTATTATATAAATTTAATTTTTTATTTTTAAAAAATATATTTATTATTTAGGATTTTATAATAATGTGATTAATTATTATATGATTAACTTAAATATAAATGATTAATTATATTATTTTATAATAATTATGTTTTTAGAATTATAGTTATATTTTTATATTTAAATTGTAACCCTTTTAAAATAAAAGTAATAATAATTTAAATTTAAAATAAAAGTTAATTAATAAATTATAGACTTTCTTTGCAATTCCTTCATACAGAACGAAGAAAGTTTAAGCGTATTGCTATTTTCGTTTTTCGTGTTTTTTATTGATTTTTAATTTCGTTTTTCGTGTTCTATATCTTAACAGTAAACACTCACTTTTCCTCGCTCAGAAACAAACGAAGGCTAAGAGAGAGAAAATTCTATGAGAGAGGAAAAAATCCACTAAGAAGACTAAAAAAACCAAAGAATTATGATATGCAGAAGAAAATCACAACAGATATTAAATGATCATAGAAACAATAAATAATATGTATTTAACTTTAATGTTTTATAATTACGATATAAAAATTTGAGGTATATGTATTAGATTTGTTGCACTTTTTTTATACACATCGAAATAGGACTCTTTCGCAACCAACTTTCTCTCAATTGCAACAGTATCATTCTCTCCCAAATGAGAGAAATGTAGTGTACATCCACATACCATAATATATATGCATATAATTCAAATTCATGGTAGATAATGAATTACCCATAAAAGAAGAAAAGGAAGAAAAACAAAAAGGAAACAACGAAAGAACCTTTGCAAAAGTAGGTTGTTAAGATATGTAATTGATTTGGACTTTATAGTGGTAGTTGAAAAAGAAAAGTGGACAAATTATATTACAGATACTCAATCTCATTATGTTGTTGCTCGAGAAGGTCTTCGACAAATTCTTCTTCCGAAGAACTTATATCAATATCTTTTTAAGTCTTGAGTATAGACTAGACCCCTCATTAGACAACAAAACCTTCATAATCATTAGACAACAAAACATGCATAGTCATTAAAAAAACCAATATTTTGTTCCTTGAAATAAACATACCTTAGAGAGATGCTCCAGAACATACCGAAAACACTATCATTATGGAAGTATGTTTGCTAAGATTTTTCTATTAGACCTCATTTCATCAGTTGTGCTTGTCTCCTAAGTTACTTTTTTTGAGTTATTCATTCCATATTATAGACTTGGTATATGTTTGATTTAAAGTTCAAAAGTATTTTTATGCACTCTAATGCATGAATTGAGAAAGAAAGATTTTTTCCTTTTGAAGTAACACTACTTTGAAGTTTTTCCATCTTTAATCCAAGCAGGAACTTAGTTGTCTTTTTATCATTACATAAATGAACTTTCTATATTCAGTGTATCTATGACGATTCTAAAATCAACATAAAAAAATGTGTTTGAACCATCCTAAAAAGTGTTTCCTTAATAGTGTTTCCTATATTAGTATTTAATAAAAATACACGTGCATAATGTATATGTCTTTTTTTATGATAATAAAAACAATTAAAAATTTAAAAAACTTATTATTATAAAAACTATTAAAATAAAACTAATTAGCCTCTAAATTTTTTTAATTATTGAAAAAGAGACTGAAAACAAGAATTGTATGATAAGATTATACTAAGAATAAGAAACTTAAAAATTAAATAGTAAAAAAACGGTTAACAAAAACAAATCTTTATTATTAATTATTATTGATGAATATATATAATTATATATATATATATATTGATTTTATTATAGAAAAAAATGACAAAATTTGTTAAGAAATGATAATGAATCAGAAGGATAATTTAAAATCATCTCAAAATTATTATAATTTTGGTTACAAAATGATGTGTCATAATTATGTAAATTGGTTTGTAATGAATGTTAAATCAACAAGTAAGAAAAATAAAAGAAAAGAACCATCTAGAATTACCAAGTGGGATATACACTTGTTTTTTTATTTTAAATTGTTATCATTTATACATCATATAAAGTTATTGTATAACCGGTGATATCATCCTTTTGTTCTAACATTGTTTTGTTTTGAAATTTTAAATGGAAATTTTTTGGATTGAAGAAATATAAATGTGTTTGAAGTGGAGAAATGAGTTTAGAATAGTGAGAGGTGAGACCAACTTACTAGGAAAGAGTTTAGGGTTAGCTACAAAGGAGACTATCCTAAAGAAAGCTCATGAACAAGATGTATGGTCAAAATTGGGCAGCATAATAATTCTCATTCAAGCTGAATTTTACATGAGTTGGACACATTAATTTTTAGTGCTATGATCTTCCCAAAATAGAACCAAAAATTGAAAAAATTCAAATTAAAAAATAACCCTTAGATTTAGAAGAGCCAAAGAGAGAGTGTTGTGTGGCTAGTCACACTCTCCATGCCTTCTCACGTGTGTAGCATACGTCTTTTCTTGTGTTCAGCCCCATTGTTGCGCAAGCTTGTGTTCCAAGACCAGCCTAGTGTTTCCTTTCAGGCCAATGTAAGCCCAATTGAAACCTAAGGTAGATTTAGAACCCTAACCTAAATCTATCATAGGTAAAAAATACAAGACAAAAAAATCCTACTCTTCTTGGCCATAATACATAGCCAAATTTATTTAACAATTGCAAACTCAAATAAACCTTATTATATTCTAAACATTTATTTATTTTAAACTAAAGTCTGACCCAAAAATGATGATGACTTGTCCCTACTGAAGTCAACTTAGTTCTAGTCTTCTTTGTAATCTCTGACCAAGGCTCTAGTATTCTTTTATGGTATGGAGGTAGATACTATGTACAAACCTTCTTCCTATAGTTGTCTTCTTTATTGGACCTACAAAAGATAGATAAAAACCTAATTAGACCCAAATGTGCAAGTAAGTCCCTGAACAAAGATTTAGGTCTTCTTATGGTTGGCTGGATTTCCATCATCCCCTCCCTTTTGAAAATGATTTGCTCTCATATATACATTTGTGGTTCTAGACAACAACCTTATTATTGTTTGGAATTTATGTTTTTTTCTTCAGAATCAAACACCCATCTAAAAAATAAACACCAAACAGATCAAGTATATTTACAGAAGATTTAAGAAGAACAAGGTTCTTCAAGAAATAATTAAGAAAAATATTCTAAAATTCATGTACTTTTTATAAAAAAAAATAGAAATTCATGCTTTTATAAGCATTTTTATTTCTATTTATTTATTTTTCTATCCTATGTGGTTGCCATATTTCTTAAAAAATTTCATTTTTTTTTGGCAACTCAACACGTGATTTATTTAAAAGAGAGGATATAAAAAAAATATCTTTATTTTTTCTCTTCCCTATCTTCTTTCCTCAAATTTTCTTTTTAAATATTCTTGTCTAAACTCTATTTTCCTAGCCCAGGAGAGTTAAACATTTACTCTCCCTTTTCATGTTTTTTGTTTTGTTTGTTATTGGTTCTTTACCACCTGTAAAGATGACAAAGAACTAAGTACAAGCTTATTTTTTTTATAAGTGAGTTATTTTATTAGTACAATCTTTTTGGATGATTTTATGATCGAATTTTCAAGGTCATTCTAACAAAATATTACAAGTTTCAATGGGTACTAAATAATATAAAACGTTTTTCTCATAGTACTCTCTGAAAAGCTTTTCTTTCACTTGTTGCTTGACTATCATATTCTCATCTTTAAAAATTCTAGGAAGTTTATAGAGTTTATGATTAGAATTGGTAGTTAAGTTCAACATTTGATCTAACGTATTGAGATGTCCTAGGTTGATCAAGAATAGAACAATAATAATTAGCCTTAACACTGGAAAAATTTGGACTAGGCTTTTCTTCCTTTGTAGGATGAGATTCATAATTCTCATTTAGACTAAGACTATCATCTTTTTTTTTGTATTTTCTCCTATCTTTGCCTTAAGATTCTAAGATCCTCCTTAAGAATGACAAGTTTAGAACCTCTTTCTTTCAAAGTTTCCTCTTGCCTTTTGCACAATTTCGGTGACTTAAGATCTTTAGATAAATGTTTCAAACTTTTTTAGTAAAGAACTTGAGTCACATCAACTATGATGAGAAGTATGCTTAAACATCTTCAGTGTCGTGTTTAAATATTTTTATGAAGAAGGAAAATAAGTTTAGTACACAAGGTCAGTTCCCAGGAAAGAGAGGTGGATCTATTAAGTACCAAGATCTTTCTTAACCAAATTTTATCCAAATGCACTTCAGAAACCTCCTTCTAAAGAAACTTCTCAAACACAAAAAAAAAAAATTTCTAAAGAAAGAAACTAAAGAAAAACTTTTAAAGACTAGAATTAAAATTGCACAAATTTAAATTAGATGACTCATAATGGTGAGACTTGTTGACACTTGTGAACCTTCAAGACACTCATTGTCTAAAAACGTTTTTAATAGAAAGAAAATAAAAGGAACTTTAGGAGATGGAAGAACACCAGAGGCTCTTCCAAGACACCTAAAAAAAATTAAAGTTCTTTTACAAGAACAAACAAAAATTGCATAGAAATAAATGTCTTAAACTCTCTTTTCTCTCAAGTGTTTTTCTCTCCAAATGCCTTTCACTTGTTGGCTCTCTTTAGAGGAGTAATCATTGAGTTGCTTCCATCTTCTCTTAAGATGCTACCTAGCAAGGTTAGCTCAAAACTCATAAAGCAACAAACCAATAATGTATTCCACTTTAGAGAGGTCGATAATTTAAAATCAATAAAAACTCAATTTGAAAAGTAAAACTCAAGAGATATTAGATGAGACAAGAATTCAAAGATTAACCAAAAAATATGACAAACAAGAAATTAAGGCACACAACAAAAGTTGGTAGACAAAAGGATCTTATGACAGGTTCTAGAATAGACTACAAAACAAAGTAAAAGTATTTCTAACAACTATATTTCTCAGATTTATTAAATTTTTTCTTCAATAAAATTCATCCTTGAAATTTGTTTCTTAGCTTGTTGACTCAAAATATGAACTGGACATTACAAAATTTGGAAAAAAAACCACCACTAGAAAAGTCAGAAAACAAAATTCTATACCAAGAGCAAACAAGAAATTTTCAAGTTTCCTTTTCAACACTAACATCCCGCCTCTTTTGATTTATCATTTTTTTTTCAATTTGAATTAGGATGCACCTTTTTAACACAACATCAATAACATGTTGAAATATTCAAATTCAAGTTCGCTCTAAAAAATGTAAGGTGTTTTTTTTTATCACAAATTGTTTTTTAATCCAAAGGTAATAACAAAAAAAAATCCTAGAAAAAAATTCTTAAAGGAGACAAAAAATTTGAACTCATAGAAACATAACTCTTAGAAACTTGTCAAAAGTCTAATAAAAAATATATGAAATCAAATACAGAAAATTAAAAGCTCACAAACGCACAAAACACGGTAGTTTCTTTAATTAAATTTTCTGATTTTTTTTGTTTGACATAATTAAAGCAAACAAATAAAATTTGAACAAAATTTCTACTAGAATTTTATGACATTTATAGATTCACATGACTTTGACAACATGGAGCAAATTTAGAAAATAAAAATGACAAACAAATTAAAGTGAATTAACCAAACAAAATGAAACAAGACTCAATCAAAGTTAAAAGCACATACGATTTTACAAAATAGAACACCTAGTGATTTGAACCAAATAAAATGAACAAAACAACAAATCAACTAGTTAAATGAAATGAAAACATCAAAACAAGCAAAATACAGTGAAGACAACACATAAGGGATGAAAAACATTTATAAGTAGAAGAGCTACTTATGTCAACATAACCATGATTTGATAACAACCTCTAGTTCAAGTATTGTTTTGTTTTTAATTTTTTGAATGGAGTTGCCAAAGCTTGATGAATTGGAGGAATATAAATTTGTGTTTGAAGTGAAGAAATGGGTTTGGGAGAGTGATAGGTGATGTCAACTCACTAGGAAAGAGTCCAGAATCAGCTACAAAGGAGACTACCCTATAGAGAGCTCACAAACAAGATGTATGACCAAAATTGGGCTGTATAACAATTATCATTCAAACTAAATTTTACATGAGTTGAGCACATTTATTTATAATGTTATGGTCTGCCCAAAAGAGAGCCAAGATTAAAAAAATTAAATTAAAAAATAAACTCTAAATTTAGAAGAGTCAAAGAGAGAGTGTCGTGTGACTAAGAACACTCTTCATGACTTTTCACAAGTGTAGCATGTGCCTTCTCTTGTGTTCAACCCCCTTGGTGCACAACTTTATGTTCCAAGACCAACCTAGGGTTCTATTTGGGCCAATAGAAGCCCAATTGAAACCCTAGGTAGGTTTAAAACTCCAACCATAACACTAATATACCATAGGTCAAAATACAAGAGAAAAAATCTTACTCTAATTGGCCCAATTACTTGGCTCAATTTATTTAACAATTAGAAACTCAAATGAATTAATCCTATTCTACTCTAAATATTTATTTATTTTTAAACTTATGACCCAAAAATGATGATGACTTGTCCCTCCTGAAGCCAACTGAGTTATAGTCTTCTTTGTAGTCTCTAACCAAGGCTCTAGTATTCTTTTATGGTATGAATATTTCTCTAAGATACTTTTGTTCAAACCTTCTTGATAGAAACCTAGCCAACAAGGAGATGACCAATGATGAACATTATCATTCATAGTATGAGAAGTCATCTCATCAATCAAGTGAAGACCTCACCAAGGATCTAGCATACCTCATCAAAGGGAGAAATGGACACAAACTAGAGCATCAAATGTTCTTCCTTCTGGTCTTCTTAAGAATAAAACAAGTTGTAAATAATATGGGCTCTCTTTAGGTATCAAAATAGCAAGATAGGATAGAATATGTGCCTTTAGCATAAATAGGAGTGCTCATATCCTATGAGCTTGATCCAATTCCACTTTTTCAAGGCAAGACACCTAGAATTAGGTTTTTTGACCTAGTTTCTAGAAGGAGAGCCTAAAGGTGTGGTTTTGACCTTAGTCAACCCTCCTAGACCTTATTTAGCATCCTACCCTTGCCCTTCTTGCCCACCAAAGCACCCATTCCTATAAATAGGGTGTCTTACTCCATGTATTACATGTTGAATTTGAATAGAAAAGTTACTCTGCACAAATTGTGTGAGGTGTTTGTGAGGATTGTTTCCTCTTAGCATTAGGTCTCATCTTGAGTGATTGGAGAGCTCTCAAGTGATGGCCATCAACACTTATCTTGGAGGAAAACCACACTCCAAATGGCGTGATCAACTCTCTTCCACCACATAAGTATTTCCTTCCTTCATCTCTTCAATTTTTTCATTACTCCATTTCTCTTTGTGTTCTTATTTTATTATTTTTCCTCCATTGTCAATTCGGTTTCCTTAATGTTTTTATGTTTCCTTCCATGATCATTTAATTTCGGCCCTTCATCATCAATCACCATATACTTGTATTTTTCCTTTGCCCTTTATAAGTGAACCTTCACACTTACTTAACCACTTGGTTAAGTTCGTGTTCAATGGGGATCTTCTTTGGGTTCTCACCATATAATTACTAAAATCTCAATCCTAAGAAAGTGTCATATCTAAAATGGATAAATCTAAAATCAACTCACATCACTTCTTCCTAGAGTTGTCCTCTTCATTACTATAGAAAAAAAAAACCCAATTAGGCACATATGTGTTAATAAGTCCGTGAATAAAGTTCTAAGTCTTCATCCTCCTTATTTTACGAAGGTTGTGGCTGGATGCTTTTCATGAACCAATATGTTTCATTTTTAGTTTGTTGATTTAATTGTCTTACTTATTAATTTTATTTCATCTCAGTTGGAGTGGAAAATACCTATTTTTTGTTTTAGGTCTTTGACATATGATTAATGAGATTTTTTGTGAATCTTTTTGGATTATTTCTAGTTTAATTTGTCGAGATGATGTCAATGATCGTTATATGATGATGTTGGATCTCACATATATATATATATATAAATTATCAATTGTATAATATAAAAGTATAAAAATAAATAAACTTATATATAGTATAAATTCACTTAAATTTAATATTTTGTATATTTCAAATATACTCATATACTCAAACCTTTGTTTGATAAAAAGTACTTTTTTTCTGATATATAATTTCAATTTTATAATTAATCTTTTTTACAACCTATCTTTTTTAATTATCAATTTATTTTTATATAAAATTTCAATAATCACAACTAGAAAATTATTAAATAAAAATTAATTTTAGAGACTAAAAATAATTAGTTGTTATATTGACTACATTAGTACTATTTTAGAGACTATAAAAATTATTAATTTCTAAATTAGTTTCTATTATTGATAAATAGTTTCTAAATTGGTATCTAATTAGCTACTAAGGTTTTAACTACCAATTATTTAGATTCTAAATTTGGTAGTGTTCCTGTCGGTTAACCTAAAACGTCTTTGTGCGTCTACGTCACTCTCACGTCCAGAATCTCTGCGCTTGCACGTGTTTTTCCTTTGACGAATGCCTGAAAACACAAAGACAAAGGGCACCCTAGAGGTCGTTTGCACTCTGACGCTCGAGTCAAACTTAGGGCTAGGAAACACCAAAATTGTTTAACGGAAGACTGTAACTGTGTGTGTTAAGTGGTGCAAATGAATAGCGCACATTGCTAAGTTTGTTACTTCCCTTTATATAGACTGAAACTAGGGTTTCCACTTTACCCAAAATGGGCTTTCTGAGGGAGTGGGCCCATCACTGTCGTTACCCACTCTTAGGATAACCTAGCACGTGGGTTCCCTAACTGGAGTGCAACCTCTGATGGGGTGACCACCTGGATGCCTCCTCGTGCACCTGATCTCTGGGGTCACCCGCCTTGGGAGCGCCCTAGTTGTTCACGTGCCATGCATGTAGCTCGCCCCTGGAACGTGGACCTCGAAGGTCGTATCTTTTCCAGTGGCTTTATACTCGTGTTACGCCTGAATGCATCATCCACTCCACATGCATGGACTCTCGTGACCTAGGCTCTTCCCTTACTGATAACTGGTGTGTGGTCTGGGATCCACCTCTCGTGGCCCAGCTCTGTTGTTCGGGTCTCGATGTCCGACCTCTCCACACTGTCTAGTGGCACGTCGGGACATCCTGGTGGCCGATGTCTAACCACTCTTTGGTTCCTTGGCGCACGTGCCTCACGAGACACTGACACATGCCGCTCGTGGGTCCTTTCTTACGTGGCCCAACATTACTAGTAGTCAACAACGCCCGAGGACTGGTCGGTACACAAGCCCCCCAGTCTCGAGCTGTAACTTGTTCAGCGAAGAGACTAAGTTCTTGCCCTTGGTTGCTTCGTCTTCTTCCTTGAGCGCTCTCGCGTTTTCCCTACAAACTCCAAAACCTTTATCCTACCTGATCAAAAGGTACGAATTTTAATTGTTGATCACACTTATCTATTGATTCTGATGCTTGATAACTGCCTGGGGTTGTTTAACTCCTTGTATTTTAAGCTTCCCCTGTTCCTTTTTTCTGGGTTTCCTTCAACTGTGGGTTTCCCTGAGTTAGGGTTCAAGAAACCTAGGACCCTTGAGGAATTGATTCCTATTATCGTACTGTTATGCTTGCACATTCTGTCCCTATATATTCGCATGTTTTACCCCTGTGTTTCCTAACCTCTTGTATTCTGAAATTTGCACGCAGCGATGGTTCTAAATGAGGAGAAACGGGCCAAGCTGGTTGGTATCCTTACTCGCCGTTAAGGGGTGTCTAAGGGTGTGGGCACCTCTACCCCTCGTGCCGTTGCTTCTGCCACTGCTGCGCCTTCTGGTACCTTACCCTCGTTGTATAAAGCTAGGAAAGAGGGGGGTTTAACTGTGAATTATTTCGTATAACCTTGGCGTTCTCACTCAAGAGGGGGAGGTGTTCTCTACGAACCTACCTTTCCACTCACGAGACCTCTAACGCAAGGAAACAAGTTCTTAATTGACCTCAGCTTCGCTCAAGGGCGAGGAGGATTTATCTGGTCAACTTTTTCGTTCAACCTTGGCGTTCTCACTCAAAGGGAAGGTGTTCTCTACGAACCTACATTTCCACTCACGAGACCTCTAACGCAAGGAAACAAGTTTTTTACTGACCTCGGCTTTGCTCAAGGACGAGGAGGATTTATCTTGTCAACTATTTCGTTCAACCTTGGTGTTCTCACTCGAGGGGGAGGTGTTCTACGAACCTACCTTTCCACTCACGAGACCTCTAACGCAAGGAAACAAGTTCTTAATTGACCTCAGCTTCGCTCAAGGGTGAAGAGGATTTATCTGGTGAACTTTTTCGTTCAACCTTGGCGTTCTCACTCAAAGGGAAGGTGTTCTCTACGAACCTATCTTTCCACTCACGAGACCTCTAATGCAAGGAAACAAGTTCTTAACTGACCTCAGCTTCGCTAAAGTGCGAGGAGGATTTATCTGGTGAACTTTTTCGTTCAACCTTGGCGTTCTCACTCAAAGGGAAGGTGTTCTCTACGAACCTACCTTTCCACTCACGAGACCTCTAACGCAAGGAAAACAAGTTCTTAACTGAATTGTACACAACTCGAGAAAATATTTCAATCGAAATTTATTGGGTGACCTCATTAAAAAACCCTTATAAGGGGAAAAAAAGTGTCCCATAATACAATGTACAACGTTACTGCTTAACTGAAATAAAACTTGAAGTCGGCCGCATTCCATGTGCGAGGAATCGAGCCTCGTTTCAGCATCTCAAGTCTGCATGCTTTGTTCCCGAGGACCTCTGTTACTCTGAAAGAACCAGTCCATACGGGGGAGAGCTGACGTGAGACTAATGGGGCCGCCTTCTCCGGTACCTGGTATCTTTCCTCAGGTCCCTGCCATACTCCGCCCACTAATCATATGAGCTTTTGAAACTGGTCCTATTCTTGAACAAGGATTGAACTAGTCGCCTGATCGATCGGTGCTAGATACAATCTAAGTGGCGTGCTTGGTTGTGGTTTGCACAGGACTGGAGGGCTGGCTAAGTACTCCTTCATCTTGATGAACACCTTTTTACCCTCTTGTTAAGGGAGGCCGCCCCCTCCTCCAACTGGTGCAAATCCAGACAAGACAGACATGCTCCAAGTCAGTGCGCACCTTTCTGGGTTCGCTTTTATACTGCGCTCAATGAGCAAAAAACCTAGAAACTTCCCTGTTTCTATTCCAGACACACACTTCTCGGGGTCCAGCTTCAGCCTGTACTCAGCTATCTTTACGAACATACCTTCTAAGTCAATTAGGTGTCGTTCCTTCGCCCTCTGGTGGATAGGTTGGACCTCGGCATTCAGATCCTCCGCCGTTTGGTCGAGGGTGTTGCTCTCTTTCCCCTGGATCGCCAAACGGATCAGGTCTGCTCTCCCGGGCTTTCTTTTTGCAAGCAATCTCTACTTTGGTCCAGGCGTTTTCAATGCAATTAACCTCGGGCTGGAAGACCTCCTTTGTGTACGGTGGTCGTGTAATGACCATGGATACCCCTCTCTTCGTTTTGAGGTTGTTCTCGTAACATCTCTTGGCCTCCTTATGATCTGACTTGATGGTTATCACCTTTCCTGCCAAGTCAGAAAGCTTCATCTTCATGTGCCTCGTCGACGGCACCGCCCCCAACCTATTCAACGTAGGTCTACCTAGCAGCATGTTATAAGCGGAGGAGACATTGACGACGAGATACCTGATGTTTCCGTACGGGACGCGATACCATCCGTCCTCAGCTCTAAGTGTCGCACACCTCCACCTGGTCTCCCGCGAAACCGTACAAGCGGCCATCATAGGGCCTTAGCGTATCAGGGGATAGTTGCAGCTTGTTGAAAGTCATCCAGAACATTACGTCTGCCGAGCTTCCCTGATCCACTAGCACACGGTGCACCTTCCTTCCTGCGGTTACCACTGAGATCACCACCGGGTCGTTGTCATGAGGAACAACATCCTGAAGGTCGGCCTTGGTGAAGACAAGGTCGACATCAAAAGCATCGTCAGCCCTTTGTGCTTCTACCGACATCACCGCCCGTGCGTATCTTCTCTGCTGAGAGACGGTACAACCTCCTCCCGAAAAACCTCCCGCGATGGTGTGAATCTCACCATACACGGGAGGTTTCATGCCCCGGGCCACCGCCTGTCACTGCCACGTCCTCGGTTCCCTACTTTTCTTGCAAGTAATCCCTCAGGAAATCGTTCTTCACCAACTCATCTAGCTGGTATCTCAGTGCCAAACAATTGCGTATGGGATGGCCAAATGCTTGGTGGAACTCACACTACGCGTTCTTGTTGGGCTCGAGCTTCTTGTCGGTCTTGGGGGGTACCTTCAGCCTCTCAGCTACGTTGGGGATAGCGATGAGGTCCTTCAATTCTACCACGAAGTCGTGCCTTGGTGGCACATTCTCCCTCTCACGCCCCCTGCTTTGAGGCTTCCTTGGTTGATAGGGTTGCTGCTTCGTGGGGGTCTTCTTCTCTATCGTTGCTTCATGCACCCTTAGGGGTTGAGGTCGACCTGATGCACGCGGGCACGTGGGAACCACACACGTGTGCTTCTCGTTAACTTCTCCTTCTGCTGCAATATGAGCCATCGCGCGACGCCTTATCTCGACGAAGGTCTTAGGGTGGTTTCTGATAAGTGATTCACTGAAGGGGCCTCACACGATGCCCTTCTTGAACGCATGCACCATCATCCTTTCGTCCTTAAGGTTCAACCTCACAACCTGTGCTCCAAAGCAGTGGAGGAATTCCTTCAAAGACTCTCCCTGATATTGTCCTATGTCAAAGAGATCATAAGAGACGGGTGGGGGAGTCCGATTCGCGATGTACTGTGTCCTAAACAACTTTGTAAGTTGTGGGAACGACGTCACATGACCATCAGGGAGGCTGATGAACCACTCCATCGTTGTTCCCACCAGGGTGCTCATGAACAGCTTGCATTTCACCGCATCGGAGCCTCCAACCAGCATCATCTGCGTATGGAAAGCCGTGAGATGTGCCTCCGGGTCCTCCGCTCCAGTGAAGGTAACTTTGGATCCTACAAGCGTGGCTGGTATCACGGCATCCACGATTTCTTGCGAGAACGGCATTGGGAACTCCTAGGGCGGCGTCGCAGGTTCTTGATCTTCCTCCTCACGTTCGCCTGCGTGATTTTGCATATCCCTGAGCAGTTCCTCATTCGAACGACACAGTTCTTCGCTCGTTGCCCGCGATTCCGCCAAATCAGCCTAGACGCGTTCTTGGTTTGCTCTTGACGCAGCCACCTCTTCTTGAAGGGTATGCATCGTCTCCCTAACCTGTTACAGGGTGAGGCCTTCGCCCCCGTTTGGTGCAACAAGTCCTTGCCTCGTACTTCTCATCTCCTGGATCTGTCTGGTTCTTGCTGGTGGGACAATGTTTTGTATCGTGCCCCACGGTGGGCGCTAAATGTTCCTGCCGATTGACCTAAAACGTCTCTGTGCGTCTATGTCACTCTCACGTCCAGAATCTTTGTGCTTGCACGTGCTTTTCCTTTGATGAATGCTTGAAAACACAAAGACAAAGGGCGCTCTAGAGGCGGTTTGCACTCCGACGCTCAAGTCAATCTTAGGGCTAGGAAACACCAAAACTGTTTAACGTAAGACTATAACTGTGTGTGTTAAGCGGCGCAAATGAATAGCGTGGCTTGCTAAGTTTGTTACTTCCCTTTATATAGACTGAAACTAGGGTTTCCACTTTACCCAAAATGGGCTTTCTGAGGGGGTGGGCCCAGCACTTTCGTTATCCACTCTTAGGATAACCTAGCGCGTGGGTTCCCTAACTAGAGTGCAACCTCTGATGGGGTGACCACCTGGATGCCTCCTCGTGCACCTGATCTCTGGAGTCACACGTCTTGGGAGCGCCCTAGTTGTTCACGTGCCATGCATGTAGCTCGCCCCTGGAACGTTGACCTCGAAGGTAGTATCTTTTCCAGTGGCTATATACTCGTGTTACGCCTGAATGCGTCATCCACTCCACAAGCATGGACTCTCGTGACCTAGGCTCTTCCCTTACTGATAACTGGTGTGTGGTCTGGGATCCACATCTCGTGGGCCAGCTCTGTTGTTCGGGTCTCGATGTCCGACCTCTCCACACTGTCTAGTGGCACGTCGGGACTTCCTGGTGACCGATGTCTGACCACTCTTTGGTTCCTTGGCGCACGTGTCTCGCGAGACACTGACCCATGTCGCTTGTGGGTCCCTGCTTACGTGGCCCAACATTACTAGTGGTCAACGACGCCCGAGAACTGGTCGGTACATGTATCAAAAACTTTAGTAGTTAATTAAAAACCAATTTAAAAATTATTTATCAATAATAGAAACTAATAATTTCTTTAGTCTCTGAAATAGTATTTAATTTAGCCAATATAACAATTAATTATTTTTTATCTCTAAAATAGATTTCTATTTAATAATTGTCTTATATTAAAAACTTTTAAAAAAATATTAATAATTAAAAAATAGTATTTATCACAATACAAATTAAAATATAATTTTTTATTAAAATATTTATTATCACTTGTAGTTCTATTAAAAAATATTTAAATTTATCATACATTTGATACACTAAAATACGGAGATAAGATGATTCAATAATAACCATTATATCTAAATCAATATTATCTCTCGTCATTTTCTACAGTTAACTATCATTCGTTGTTACGCTTTTATAATAATTTTCAATATAATAATTTGACTATTAGGCTTTATTTTATTTATTTATAAATATTATTTTATTTTGTATTTTTGAAACTTTTTATATAAGTTTCATTTCGGTATAAAAGTTTTATAAAATTCATATTTTTTATATCTTAATATAAGTGTAAAGATTTCATTTAAAACTTATTATTTTATTTAAGATCAAACACCTTAAATTTAAGAGTCCTTTATATAACTAATAATATATTTGAATAAATTTTGTTTATGAAACTCATGGTATTTGAGATGTGGTTAAACAACTAAAAGTCTTTATAAACATTGTTGTGTCAGAAAGGGTGAAGTGCTGAATCCAATGACCAAGAATAAGGAGAAGAATGGTTGGTCTGTGGACGTCAAACAGCGTGCATAGACATCTGTGCCTGCAGGCTAGAAAACAAAACGTTGTTATCGTGGAAATCACGATCTTTTAGTCACGGACCACTATATTTTTTTTAAATTATTCATAAATTTCTATATTTTAATTGAGTTGTTATTAATTATTTATTTATTAATTAATTAAAAAATTTAGTTAAATCTTTTTTAATTAATTGTATTTTAATTGGGTCTTGTATCGTTATTTGTCTCAAATTTTGTTGTTAATATAAAATAATATTTAATATATAATGATAAGTAATTTTTATTATTTTTTATTGAAAATGTATTGGCTCATTATAGTTGTCATCTATATTATTGGTGGTTATGACAACCATTCTTTGATTGATATAGGTGATAATGTACAAGTCATAAAAAACATAACGATCTTGTTGTCTAACACGTTTTAAGTAAAAATAATAAAATTTTATTTGTCATCTATACTTCTATACCTATATATAAAAAAGATTATTCATTATAACCGTTTGTTTGATGTACACAATTTTTTTTCTGATTCTATCCCTATTTAATATATTTCATTTTATTAGTATAATGAAGTATTTTTTCATTTCATTTAAATTACTTAAAAAATAAATTATTTTTTAATTTTAAATTAATATTAATGTACAATTTTTATATGGTGACTCCCCACTCTTCCCTTAATTCCTTATTTTAAGGCAACAATAGGAAGAGAGAGAGAGAGAGAGAGCATACTCTCATTCCACACCAAATCTCACATAAAATAAAATAACCTCAATTTCCAATCACCCTCTTCACTCCATTTCAAGCAACTATATTCTTTGGTCAAATCATTATTCTTTTGTATTTACTATCAAGTCAATCCTAATTTTAATGTGAACATTATCACACTCTCCGATCCCAAAACTACCAATGGAAGAAGAGAAAAAACTTGAAGAAGAAGAGAGACTCAAACCGGAGAAGAAGAAAAAGAGGTTGTTTCATCATTTTCATCATTTTTCTTTTAGATGTTATTTTTTGTTTTTCAATTTCGATTCATCCAAAATTATTTTTATATGTATGTAAGATTATTTTTGTATGTATATTAAATTTCTATCACCATGAAAGTTGAGTAAAAGAAGAAAATGTGGATACACGGACGCTGTTGCGCCTGTGTTTCCGCTAGTATATATAAAGGGGATTCCCTCTTCTATAACTATATATAAAGGGGATTCCCCTCTTAATTGTTTTTCTTTTTACATAAATTGCTTCTACATTTTACCATCATTTCAATATTTATTTTATTATTTTATTTTAGATATTTGAGTCATTTTGTCATTTTTCTGAGCAGTCACTAAATATACTACAATTTTTATGAGATTTGATTTTGAAAGCTGCTTTTTTTTCTTTTTAAAATTAATATATTTTTTATAGAAACACTAAATATAGGAAGTTCATTTATGTAATGATAAAAAGACAACTAAGTTCATGCTTGGATTAAAGATGGGAAAGCTTCAAAGTAATGTTACTTCAAAAGCAAAAAATCTTTCTTTCTCAATTCATGCATTAGAGTGCACAAAAATACTTTTGAACTTTAAATCAAACATATACCAAGTCTGCAATATGGAATGAATAATTGAACAAAAGTAACTTAGGGGAACAAGCACAACTGATGAAATGAGGTCTAATAGAAAAATCTTAGCAAACATACTTCCATAATGATGGTGTTTTCGGTATGTTCTAGGAGCATTTCTCCAAGGTATGTTTGTTTTCAAGGAACAAAATATTGGTTTTTTTTAATGACTATGCAGGTTTTGTTGTCTAATGATTATGAAGGTTTTGTTGTCTAATGAGAGGTCTAGCCTATACTCAAGACTGAAAAAGATATTGATGTAAGTTCTTCGGAAAAAGAATTTGTCGAAGACCTTCTCGAGCAACATAATGAGATTGAGTATCTGTAATATAATTTTTCCACTTTTCTTTTTCAACTACCATTGTAAAGTCCAAATCAATTACATATCTTAACAACCTACTTTTGCAAAGGTTCTTTCGTTGTTCCCTTTTTTGTTTTTCTTCCTTTTCTTCTTTTTTGGGCAATTCATTATCTACCATAAATTTGAATTATATGCATATATATTACAGTATGTGGATGTACACTACATTTCTCTCCTTTGGGAGAGAATGATACTGTTGCAACTTTGAGAGAAAGTTGGTTGCGAAAGAGTCCTATTTCAATGTGTATAAAAAAAGTGCAACAAATCTAATACATATACCTCAAATTTTTATATCGTAATTATAAAGCATTAAAGTTAAATACATATTAATTATTGTTTCTATGATCATTTAATATATGTTGTGATTTTCTTCTGCATATCATAATTCTTTGGTTTTTTTAGTTTTCTTAATGGATTTTTTTCCTCTCTCATCGGATTTTCTTTCTCTTAGTGACCGTCTTTGTAATTTGATAACATAGAACTTGTATGTTCTCAAATGTGAAAGTTTTTATTTAAAAAAATATAATTTTTTATTGAAAGCTGAACGTTAATCTTCATAGATACACTTCTTAATCCCCTATCCTCTTTATCTTTCTCTACTCTTTTAATAATTAATTCTACTATTAATCAACCAAAGTAAACCACTCACAATATACTGTTGCATTCATTTTTCTTATACTATTAGGTAATCATTTAATTAAAAAATACTTTAAAAAAATTCGAAATAGAATTTAAAAAAATGATAAAAATAAATTGTATATTATGTATTAAAAATCAATCAAGTATCCAAACTCTAAAGAATCATTATTTATGGTCCAAGATCATAAAAATTGAAAAATCAAACTACTCTAGATTTGATGAATAGACAAATCTGTAAAAATAAAAAATATTGATACATAATAATAATAATAATAATAATAATAATAGAAAAATAAAATAAAAATAAAAAATAAAAACAATAATTATAAAGTTAAAATATTAAATACATAATAATAAAAATAAAATACATATATACAATAGAAACAAAAATAAAAAATATGGATACCGTAGTATTTATTATGTCAATTCAATTCACGACGTACATAGTAATTTTCTTAGAATTACAAATGATATTATTATGACGGGTATTTAACAACCATCATAAAAAGTTGTTATAATATTCAATTCGAAAGCTTTAAATGGGAATCTATATAATATTTTTATACTTAATTTTATTTTACTTACTTTGTGTCATTTCTTTTATTTATTATCGGTCTCATCTTCATTTACATATAAGTAAATTTATGAACATTGATATAAATTATTTTCTCTAACAAAAATTAAAATAATAATTTCATGATCCTTTTTTATATTTATGTGTATGTACAAGTGATAATTCATGCTATATACAAATAGAAATAATATCAAATTAGATAGTTTTAAGTTTCAATTTTTATAAACTACTTGGGAAGTTTCAAGTTTGTTTTTTTATATATTTATTTCTCTATGTAAAAGCAAACCAAAATCAGGTTCATAAAAAAGTGAAATAGGGATTGCATATAAATAATAAATATAATCAAATTAATACTTTAGCATCAATGAGCAACATCTTTTTGGAGCAAGCTAGTTATTCATCAAATTAATAACCCTTCACATCAAACTTCATAATTTATTAGCTTCGGTAAATAAAATCACATGTGGGATCATTTCAAACTTTCCTATTCTGATTTCTTTATATAGTATAAACGATTGATAATATGGTCGACAATATATATATATATATATATATATATATATATATAAATATATATATATATTGTTATTTCGTTGCTAAAAGTTATCTAAACTAAAACATCTTTAACACAAGTATTTACTTTAAAATATATTATTTATCTAGAAAAGGCTCAGCATCTTCTACGGAATATTACGTATTAGTAAAATTTCATCTTATTACATTTGATTAAAAACACTATTATAAATTTTAATTTTAAAAATTGAACATAAAAATATGAATTGCTTAAATTCTTTTCTGAATGAAAACCCTTTTATACGAATAATTTAAATATGATATTACACAGATATCACATAAAATATTTTAACATAAAATAAGATTGATTGATGTTAAATTTATGTTATTGTAATTAAATAAATTAAATTTTATTTATATTCATATTATTTAGTTTTACTAAGAATTCACACTCTTATCAGAATTTTAATTATTTAAATGAAAAATCTAATAATTTGCTGAAAATTTGAATTATTTTCAAAGAATTAATAAATTTATGTAATTTTTTAAAAATAAAATTCATACTAAACATAATATATCACATGAAAAATAACATAAAACAATAAAAACTATTTTATGAAAAAATGTTTGGAAAGCCTGAAGATAATAAAATATGAAAAGAAAAATATATTATTTGGACTTTCACAAAGCTGAATAGAAAAGATGTTGTAAGTTGGGTTATTGTTTTTGTTATGAGAATGTTTATATGTATTTAAAACTATAATCTCTTTTGATTTTGTGAAGCACTTTGAAAATGATTTGAAGGAAACATAGCCATTGGTGGATGCATTAAGCTGCAAGTACATTCTGAAGTTGTAAACAAACCTTTGATAACATTTGGTTAGGAGAAGATTAAGGAGGAGTAAAATTAAAATTAAATTTCAATTTACATTAATTAAAAATAACTATTAAAAGAATCGTGTTTGATATTGACTAAAAGGATACTATTTAATATCAACAACAAATAATGTTAGTTTTTATTAATAAAAAATTAATTGTGGACACTATTAACCAAAAATTAATCACAATTTAATTTAACATGAAAAAAAAAACTTAATCGTTATTGAATTAATATAGACGATTCTTCAACTTTGGCTATGAGCCTGATCTCAAACAATCACTTTTTATACACAGTGTGTAAGAGTCCCACTACAATTCAACTTCAAGAATTTCTCATACACAATAGGACACTGTTCCCTAGAAGCTAGCTAGATAAAGCATTCTGCAATTGCAGCTATAAAATGAACAATAACAGATATGGCCAACTTATACATACATTTGCTGCTATCCGTCAGTCAAATTGTAGGCTTAGAAACAAGAAATTAGTTTAGTGTGAGAAGTAGCAAATTGTTGATGTTTAAGAGAAGTTGTAATATATTCCAAAATGAATGTAACAAGTAATAATATGCATTATTCCTTTGCATCTAAATTTGGAATGTTTACTATATGTTGTTGAGATTATTATTATATGAAATAATTCATCTCACTGAGATTATGTTTTGCTCTCGATAAACTATACTAGAAATAACAAATTTAAAACGATCTTAGAAAACATTGAATAATGATTCAAATCAATTAAAACATGTATATATTAAATTAATATTAATTTTGAAAGTCATATTAATTCATAATTCATTAACTTCATATTCATTTTAAAAGAAGTTGATACCACTAACTAAAATTTATGTTTTTAATAACATTAAATATTCCGACTATTGAATACTGATTTAGTGTTAGAGAGCATTTTGTAAGTATTTTTTTACATATAACAATGCGAGTTGGTTCGTTCCAGATAAGCTCATCCTGCATTTAGCCCATAAAATGTGGATTGGTTGGTCCGTTCCGCATAAAATATGCAGGCTGATTTTATTATCCTGCACTTCATAAGGGTTGGTCCGCATAAGAATTTTTTTTAAAGTTAATAAAAAAATAAAATTTTAAATAACTTTTTTTTTGTATAAATTTAACTATTTTTTTATTTAAATGCATTAGGTAAATGGGCTGACAATATTATTCTCACGACACATGCGTAATAACATGAGTAAAAATTCTAGAATGTGAAATATGAGGCTGCATGAAGAAAATACGGAGATGTAGAAAGAAATTTCTAGATTTTTAAGTTATGTGGATCATGCGGGTCAGCCCGCCCCGTCCCGCACTTGGCATGCGCGAGCTGTGAGTTATGCAGCACGGGCCTAAGCGGACCAGCGGATTAGAATAGACTGTCTGCCTCGCTTTGCCATGTTGAACCAAGTGGTGTTCAAGCTTTGAAAAATCCAAACCCTTTGAAGGATGTTGAAGCCTTGGTTGTGCTTGGGGTTGTTGTGCTGGTTTAGTATAGTTCTGGGGTAGTTTGAGTATTGTAATCCACCCCTTGATCGAATCTAAAACATAAGCATCTCAATCTTTGTGAAAGTAAAATGTTTTCAAACTAAGTTAAAACAACCGATTGTTTGTACTTAGATGTTTTGAGAAAAAGATTGAAAATTGTTTTTAAAATGGTTGAACTGTTAAGAACCAAAACAACCGATTGATTCGAAGAAACAACCGATTGTTTGTTTT
>Ga0123342_1004443_pt1 | contig 21391 bp, 24 predicted proteins | sample Turbeawhitnodule_FD_89960 | JGI IMG/M metagenome (GOLD analysis project Ga0123342, IMG submission 89960) | Root nodule microbial communities of legume samples collected from Mexico - Turtle bean Mexico white nodule | ecosystem: Host-associated > Plants > Roots > Nodule | place: Mexico: Nepantla...
AACCGTACAGATTCTTTTTCTAACATAACATCTGTAATTAAGACTAATTATAGACCCATTAATAGTGATTATATTCCTGTAATTAAGTCTAATTAAGTCTAATAATGATTTTGTCCGGTAATAATTTATTTTCGTAAATAAATTGTTTAGGAGTCTATTCGAGATTTTTCTAAGGGGTTGTTGAAGAAAAATATTCTTTAATTTTACTCTTTTAAATAGAATTAAAATAAAATAATCAATCAATAGAGAAATTTAATTTAAAAATTGAAATATTAATTTTCATAAGTTTTTTGCAAAAATTAAATAATGGAAGATATATATTTTTAAATGTAAAAAAATAATCATTTTTAAATGTAAAAAATAAAATAAATTTATCGATTCAAATAAGTATTAAAATAGTATAATAACTGTAACTTAATTTTTTTAATTTAACATTTTTGTTAAAAAAATAATATAAATATTTGTTAAATACAACGAGTTTATTAACTGATTGAATTGGGATGAAATGTTTTGTTAAGAAAAGTTTGAAATTTATTGTTATATGTTGATTATTGTTTATATAATTTCACTTGTATTTAGATTTAAATTAATTTTATATTATTATTATATTTGGATTGCTTTGTTGACGTGAAAAATGTTTAACCAAAAAATATGAAATTGAATATAATAAATTGAATGAGTTATATAAATTTATGTAAAAAGAAAATAATTAATATTGGTGGTGATGATGATATGTCTCTATTGAATGAATCTTTGTACACTTTTATCACCGGAAAATGAAGGACAGATGGCCTAATTACTAGGATAGGTGAGAGGACATAACTTCTCATACAAAATTAAGAAGAATATATTGATAATTAAAAATCAAGGTAAGTATATATTTTTATTAAGCTTAGTCAACGCGTTAAATTTATTAATTTAAATAAATGTATTAAGTTAATTTAAAATATTATTAAGATTTCCACGTCTATATTGTATAAATATCTTAATACATTTTCTTAATTATATTTATTTTTAATTTAATTTGAGGTTTTTTTTAAAAAAAATTCTACAATCTTTAAATAGAATTTTTTTATACACGCTATCATCAAATCACTATGAAGTCAGTTTCCAACACCAAATTAGTGCAAGTTGGCTTCTGTCAACATCACTTCATTAAAGTTTGTTCGTAGTGTGTTTGAATTAGGGGTCCATTGTTCACTCAGGAGAATGTGAAGGTACATTCTCTCTCTTTGTATAGGCAGAAGTATGAGGAAGAGGAGGGGTACACAGAAAGATGAGTAATTTTGTGTGCATAACTGAAGGAAGAGAAAGCACGTAGACTCTTCAAACCTACAAATTTACATTTTACCTTTAATATATCTTCTCGACCAGGGTTTGAGATCTAGAGAACGATTGCTTCAGCTTTTACTTTCGGTCGGTCTACAATGTTTCAAGTTTTGTTACACCTTTCTCCTCTTGGTCGTTTGGTTCCACATACGAGATGATACCTACAGAAAACACTTCAACGCTCAAGTTAGTCGGAGTGTTAACACTCGGGTGTCAGTAGAGAATGATGTACCTTTCTCTTTTGAATGTGTGTTATTTATATTACCTTAATGGGCATTCGTTGATGGGCCAGATTAGATATTTGATTCGTGTTAAGGTAAATTTATAAACTTACATTTTACATATTTTAAAAAAAAAAAATCTTCAAAACTATCACATCATTTAGAAACTTCAATAACCTTTCCTAACACATTGATTCTAACATACCCGAATCAAAACATATCAAACTTTCTTCACAATTTCACCCCACATCCTCAACTTTACACCCTAATCCAAATAAAAAATTAATGTTTTTCATAAATCACTATCATAGTGAAGTTTTTATATTTCAGAGTTAAATATTTTTTTTTTCTAGTCTACTATAATATATATTTTTTTCTTAATTTTTTTAATATTTATAATAAAATAATTATTGACATAAGTATTTATTAATATTTTTTTCTTCTTATATAACAAATGAATTTTAAACATTTACTATATTATAATATTATAATATTCATATCCGTTATAAGTGTATAACATATTTTAACGTATTAGAAATTTATTTACCAACTAAAAAAATTAACAAAAACTCATCATAATAATTTCTTATTACAAGAATCCACGATTTTTGAAGTTTGAAAGAAACCAAAATTAATTTCACATTAAAATAAAAGGATGAAAATAATATTTAACTATATTATATATTTATTATTTTCAAATATCTTTAATATGAAAAAATAAATAAGTAAATAGTAAATAATAATATTTTAGAATAAATATATTTTTAGTATAATAAGTACTAATATACTTTATTTTTAGTTTAATAAAAAAAATTAATATAATAATTTTAATTTTGTAAATTTTATTAAACTATTAATGATTAAGATAATTCTGATCTATATTAATTTATCCATATTTTTCTTAGAAGTATTAATTACATATTAATATTAGTTTTTACATGTAATAATATTAGCGATTAAATATGCTTTTATTTATTAAGAAAATTAAAATTTATATATTATTTTTTTATCATATTAAAAATAAAATATTAATACTTACTACAGTAAAGCCGCTATTTAATTTCTTATTTGACAGAAAACGTAAAAGGTATTTTTTGGAATTGGAAAGGTTGCAGTTGCCGGAGACAAGGAATAAGGCTTCAAACAGTGGTAGAAGAATTTGGTTAGCGTGTAAATTATTGTGGAAAACTAATTGCAAATGATCACTGGAAAATGGTTATTTTTATAAACTTGTCTTAGCTATCATTATTGATCCGAAAATAAAAGTTTTATAATTATCTATATATATAGATATATAGTATTGAATGATAATTATTTTGCTCTCTTAGAAAAATAATTTAAATTATAAATTATAAATATTTATGTGGGACAAAATATACTATGTAAAATTAAGTCAAACTTGTGGTAAGTTCAATGTAAATTTTTTTGTGTTTATTTTTTAAAATTATTTGGTTTTGGCTTAAAACCAAAACCTGAAATATAAAAAAAAAATACTAATTCTAAGGACATTGTTTTGCATATATTAAACACAAAATGACAATAAGCAAAGTGAATTTTTTTGAACATGAAAGTATGAAATATATAAGATGTAAAAGTGTGATAAATCCCTATTCAATACAAGGAGGCACAACAAAAAATTTCTAAAAGGATAAATATGTAAACTAAATGCCTAAGATTTAAAAAAATAGCTCAATATATAGAATAAAAAAATTTGTAGTATATGGAGGGATTTTAGAGATTTTGCCCCTAATTTCCTTTGTGATGATTGACAGATTTTTGTTCTCATCTCGAACAACTTTAGTTTGCATTGACGTGATTAAGATCCCCAAAAACAACTATTGAAATATAGAACACTTACCTGAATGACCCACTTAAACTCACAAAAACTTCAATGTAATAAGAGAAACACACTCATTATCGTGAAACACCCACAATCATCAATTCAAATCACAAAAATGGTCTCCAAAATGTCCATGAAAAAAAAGAGAAGGGAAGAAATTGTATAAGATTCGTAAAGAAGAAGAAGTTAAAAGCCTAAATTTAAACAATTTTACGTCAGACTGTTAGGAATCTGATATAAGACTCGATATTTACATTAAATTAATATACGGTCCAATGTAAATATCAAGTTTTACATCCAGAAAAATATTAGAAGAATAACAAAAGAATAAAAGTGAAAGAAAGTGCAAAAATTGAAGATCTCAAAACTTAAAAAAGAGATAAAAATAAAATAATTTTAATTTGCAGCTAAATGATACCAAAAAAAATTGATTATTGTTGTTTCAAAATATAATTATTAATAATATTTATAATCTTCTATTATATTAAAATCATAATAAATAAATTAAATTATTTTAAAATTTATCCTGTTACATCAATTAAATAATTTACAATTTATATTAATTTTTTCTACCTATTCAAACACTTAATTTATATGAGAAGTAAAAAATATTTTTAATTTTTTTTCCTTCAAGATTAATACGGAAAACTAAACCTAGATTAAAAAAGATTTTAAATCAAATAGATAATTTGAAGAAACATATTTAAACTAAACCAATCAAAACATTGTTTAATCATTGTAGATAACATTAAAAGCGCCTGAATTTTAAGACTTTGAAGTGACCTGCAAAAATGACTGTGACAGGCATATATATCTGTATTTGTTATTTATTTGATTAAATATTAAATATTAAAAAAATCCATATAATAGAATAGAGGTGAAAAGTAGCACTAAAAACTCGTTTTTCTTATGAAGGAAGGGCATGAGAAAATGGTGCAGTTGGAGCAGTGTGGGACCACCACATCAAATGGAATCAATTGGAGCCTCTTCTTCTTCTTGCGCTGTTCCCAATAACAACAATTAGCATCCTCCTTTTAACAGACACCCTCACTTCCTCCTAAACCATACATTACAACGCATCACAAGTTGCTTTTTTCAACCATGGCTGGTGTGAACCCCGTGGGAGCAGAAGGGTGGAAGCTTTATCCTACTTCTGCTATGGAGATTGCCCTTGATAGTGTTGATGGAAGGATTGAGAACATGGAGGTCCGCAACACATTAACTGATGATGGCTCCACGCATTTCTCTGCTACCAGGTGTGTCCTCTCTTAACTAAAACATGTTTGTTCTTCTTTTTCCATGTATATTATTATATTACCACACACACAACCTCATGCTTTCCTTATTTGGTAGTTGATTTCTTGTGTTTTCTTTTTACCCCACGGTCTCCATGTGCATCAGTCACCCTACTGGGGGACACCTTGTTTGGTTCATGGTTTCAAATTTCTGTGGATGCTGAACTTGGTGTGAGTGAGATCAAGACCTGTGTATTATGGGGATTTAGATCATGAAAAGAACACATCATATCTCAAAATGGATTTTGGACTAATTTGGACGAACCTTTTAATAAGTATTTATCTAAGAAAATAATAGGTAAAAAAATGAATATTTTTTGTAAATTAAAATTAATTTACGTATCTCACACTCCTTGGAAAATTTAGAAAAAGTACTTTTCAATAAATAAATAAATATATCTATAGAGTGATTTTAACATTAGGTAGATGGATTTTTCCTTCTTATTTTCTTTTTGTTCAAGTACTTGTTTAAAGGTAAAGTATATGATTAGGCCAGGAGTTATAGATTAGACTTGGTTAACACAATTTTCTGAACTTACAGAACCATAGTTAGAATTATGCCAATTTTGAACCTAAAAAATCCATTAGCTTATGAGATTGAAATGAGTCCAAAAAAGAATCAGAATTTGGGGATATACTATGGTGTGCTTGTTGGTCTTCAGTGAGTACCTCAGGTTTTCTTTATTTATGTAAAAAAAGAAGCTTCTGTGCATTTGTTCACCTGGATAAAGGGTAGAGATAAGCCTCCTTCAGAGGGAATTACATGCAAAAATTTTCTGGGTTTTGAACCTTTGATTTTTCACTTCTTATTTAATTAACCTTCCCAAGTCTAATATCTTCATATATTTTGGTCTCACATCAAAACAAACTATTTATACAAAGTTGTTGAGACTTCAAGTCTCACATCACAAACAAACTACTTATACAAAGTTGTTGAGACTTCACAATCATTTCTTGAATACAGTGTTTAGAAAAATATAGGAAAGCTATGAAATGTAAAGCATATATAATTCTTGAAAATCGTGCTGCATAGTACAACACAGTCTCTATCATGTCAAACTTATGGATAATTTTTATACTATGTGCTTCCACCCTTCCCTCTCAGGCCTGTGGCAGTGCCATCATCTGGACAGATTAAAGCGATTCCTAGTCCAACCACGTTTAGCATCCTCTATAAGGGGAATATGTGTATTTACGAAGGAATTCCCGCAGAAAAGGTTAGTCCTTGTGAAAGATGATGCGATAAATTAAATTAGAACAAATAGCCATTTTGGTCCTTGAAAGGTTATAGTGTTTTTGTATTAATCTTTGAAACTACAAAAAAGTTTAATTAAGTAGCTGAAAATGTAATTCATTACAAAATTAAAAAAAGTGTAGCTTAGATTTTTTAAAGTTTCTTTATTTTTAAGAACTAGTGTGACAACGTTTTACATTTTCAATTACCAAAATAACTTCTCCTCTCTTAATATTGCAAAAGTTGTGTATATGATGGAATGCCTGTTATGATTTTGGCACAACTCATATTTATTCACTAACAGGTGCGTGAAATAATGTTGATTGCTTCTGTCTCTGCTAAGTCTGCTGAAATGAAGAGTGGGGTCCCTTGGGCTTCACACATTTCCAAAAGTCCTTCTTCTCTACTGGGAAACTCTACTAATTGTGCAAAGAAGAGTTCCATTCTAAGGCTGCAAGAGGGTAACTCTCTTGTTATTACTCTACTAGATTTAGATGATTGATTATCAAACAAATTTCCTGTGTGGCATTCTGTGTTCACTTTTCAGGAAATCTCTTGTATGTTAATCCACTAATAGTATAAGTCTTTTGTGGCCTTTGTTTGATGCCCCTCTTCAGAATTTCCATTATCACGCAGACAATCACTTCAAAGGTTTCTCGAGAAGCGAAGTAACAGGTACTGGCAACGTGTCATTGTTTAGTGCTGTCTCTTATCAGTTTTGAATTTTCAATTTTGTATATTATGAAACACACTCCCTTTAACACATTATTTATTATATTTGTCAAAAATTTATTGAAAGTAAAAATCATGTATAGAATTCATATATTCAGGAGTCAGACTAACATAACTATATGATTTTCAACAAATTTCAACCAATAATGGAATGTCTGTGAGAAAGAGTGTTAACATTTTTCATGATATTACATATGCTGGTTCTGGTATTGACTTTGTTTTTGTTTCTTCAATAAAGATTGGCTAACAAAGCCCCTTACGCCTCAACGAAAAACATGGCTCACAACATAGAGAACAACTTCTGCTCTGACATGTCACATTTTGGTTCCTTGGACTGTCAGAAGAGCAATTTCAGCCCAGTTTTGTCGCCTCTTTAAGGCAACTGGTGTTGGTTCTGCTCTATGCAGGTAGAAACAAAGAAACTAATGTAACTATGTTACTTTCTCGAGACCATATTCTATGCCTGATTAATGAACTTGAACGTGTGAAGTATGACTTGAAAAGTTGGATCAGTTTGGTTGATAATGCGTAGAAAATATTCATTATGCAAAGAAAACCTGCATTTTAAATGTTACTGGTGGACCTTATAATGTGTGTGGACAATTGATTATTGGCTGTGTTGTAACATCGTATGTAGCTTGCTTTGTATTTTTTGCTGTTCTACCTTGTGCAATTTTATTTTATCTTTTCAAGAAAACGAAAACAAGCTATCAGTTTTCATGTGGATCTTGATTATAGATGTATAATTTTAGTATTTACATGGTTATTTTCAAAAAGAAAATAGAAGAGAAAAAACCAGCATGTTTCAATAAGATAACTAAAACACTTATTTTATTAATAAAGCACTCATATTATCTTGCCTTAGACAAGTTTCATGTTTGAGTTTTAACCTCTGAATGTTTTTCTTTTTAGTTTGAAGACTTTCTATATCTTAGAGGCACCATGCACTCTTTCAAAAATTTCGTCTACCAAACAAATACATAAAACTTGTAACTTTTTAAATGATGCATGAATCTTCATTCGATCCTCTAAATCATATTTAAAGTTCTAATGAGACGTGTTCTGATACACCAGATTCGCTGAACCATTCATCCATCCTGTCACAAATCTTACGCACAACTTTATTTGTGGGTTTGTTCATCCTATGAATTCCATTTTTATATTATTATGACATAAAATTAAAATACTGCTACTGTATTCATGATGGAAACTAGGAAAAATTGTAAAAAATAGTATTTTTTTTTACAAATTACCAAAATAGTCAGATTTTAAAAGACGTATCTATGAGTAAGTGGTACTAGACACAACTTTATTGTAAAGAAATCATAAATACATTATACAATACTGAATTTGTCAAAATGAGATGGTATATAACTCGATGTGAGAAGAATTAAAGTTTATATTGGTAAAATGGTTATGGAGAATGGGATCTCCTGAGTCTGGATTGTGGAAGGATGTTTTAGAGTCCAAATATGGATCCTGGAAGATGATAAACTCAAGTACACTGGTTTGAAAAAAGTATAGATCTAGATGGTGAAATGATTTATCCAAAGTTAGCCTCTCAAATCAGGGAAGCAGATGGTTCAAATCAAATTTGGTTTAACAAGTAGGGTCCAGGGAAAAGTTCAAATTCTGGGAAGATGAGTGGTTAGCAAATTCCCAACTCAAAGAGAGATACCCCAGAATCTACAATAATTCCTTGCTTAAAGATAACCCTATTGGTTGCTTCGGAAGGTGGTCTAGCGAGAGGTGGGAGTGGGATTTTTGTTGGAGAAAGGAGTGGTTCGTGTGTGAAAAACCTATGGTAGAAGATTTTATGTCATGCTTGTCACATGTTTCCTTACTCCCAAAGAAGGAGGATTTATGGTTATGAAACGACCCTCCGTCCTACAGTTTCTCGGTAAAATTTGCTTATAAAAAGTTAGCAAACCATGGAATTGAGGGTGTAACTGAGTCCTTTGCACATCTTTGGAATCTAAAGGTTATTCCATCGACTCAGTTTTATGTGTGGAGGGCCTTATCGAATATCTTTCAATTGATTGACCAATCCAAATTATATCAAATTCTAGGATAACAACTAAGTTGAATCTGCACAAAAAGGGTTTGACGTTGAGGGATACATTATGTGTGTTATGTGGAAGGGAAGAGGAGTCGACTTCACACATTCTTGTCTCATGTAAGGTATCAACTACAATATGGAATTTGTGCAATAATTGGCTTGGAATTAGCTCGGTGAACCACAATGAGTTGGTTAATCATTTTGAACATTTCTCATGTATCTGCTTTAATAAAGAAGGAAATAAATTGTGTAAAAGCCTATGGGTATTTGTGATATGGTGTATCTGGAAGCATAGAAATAGGGTTATCTTCAATCAAGCAAAGATAGGTGCAGTGGAAATCCTTACCATGGCACAAGTTTAATCATGGGCATGGATGAGACATAAAGTAAGGAAAGTCAAGTTCTCTTTTTCTGATTGGATCTTATGCCTCTTAATCTGCATTAACATGGTAACAAAATAATTTGTTTGTATTAAAAGCTTTATTTGCTTCATATTTGATTGTTTTTTCCTGTTCGGTGTTAATGGTTTTGAATGAGATTTTTGTTGCATATATCATTATTGTGAAATAGTTCTGGTTATGCTTTGGTACCTTTGAACTGGCTGAAAGGTGTGGAAGGTTGAGTTTTATTGTGCAGAGTATGCTATGAATGAGAAGTGCTTTTATGCAAAGAAGTCATCCGAATGTGGCTTTGGAACCAAAATGTTAAAATTCGTCATAAAAAGGAACATTATGGCAAGGTGAGGTTATAACTGTTTATTTGTGAAAAAGTGGTGGCAATGCAGGTTAGTTTAAAACAAAACTATAAAACAACTTCAATATGCTCTCAATAATGATGCAAAATTGGGGTGAGAGGAACGATATGTAAAGATGGAGAAGCTATCTTATTGCATATTATTAGCAAGACGATCTTGTTTTTATCCTTTAGCTGTATAGAATGAAGGAATGTTAAAGAGCATGTTGCAGGTTTATTGAGAAGTGATGTTAGTGTTGAACAAATGATAAGAGATGGATCACCAAATTTTATAGATAAAAGGAGCAAGCACACATATTTGGATTTATGAGCGGTTGAATTTTTGCTTATTTTGTTTGTTAGATCTGTTTAGTAAGCATGTATCTAGCTGTGATGACTTTCTTAACAACAAATTAATGTGTAATATATCCTGCATTTATATGTACATTAGTTAGGATATGTAAATAATTTTGCTAGGTTTGGTTCTTGCATAAGGGTTGGGACACCCTTGAAGTGTTCCTTTTTTTTTATTAGCAAAGAATTAATTTAATATTAAGTGAACACTTTAGGGGAGGGGTGTCCAAAACCCATATACAAAAGATACATTAACATAATCCTACAAAGGGGCATTGCACATCTAAATGACATGCTTACATTACTATTGAACTACCATAATTCCCATCCCCCAAAACATGTTCTGCATAAAAGCCATCACACCTAGTGAATCAAATGGCTACAAGCTTCCAGCACAAAAAATTCCACATTATTAGCTCAGAAACACCTACTGCAACTTTAGGAAATATTTACCACGCTACCTTATGACACACCACCCTTCCCATACGTGTTCCTTCACACTTCCTGCCACGTCTAGATTGCTAAGAAACATGGTCTATTTAGAATTTCTCTTAATTTGGACTTTTGACTTAATACAACCACCATCTCATTGTTATCTGATCGAAATCAATCGTCCATATTTTAGAGTATCTAATTATCACCTTTCTTCACAATGGCTGAATAGTTGTTTTTCACTTGTCTGAATTAACAACAACTGAATCTGTTATAGACAACTTGGTCCACAACCGAGCCACAACAACCTGCATTAGAAATTTTCTGGCGCTCCTGCTGCTGGTCACTTTACCTACACTACGGCCTATTTCATCTTGCCCTGCAATTTGGTTGATACCAGCCTAAAAAACCAGCTCTGCATAACACAAACAGAGCATCACAACATTTACCTTGACTGTGTTGCCATTGACTCCAACACAACCCCACTTCTTGCTCCTTACTAGCCCAACACTCAGCTATAAAAAGTGCAACTTTCCCTGACTTACACACTGCCTCCTCTCATTTGCTATCTCAAGACAAATCCTTCTGTTGGATCCAATGTGTCAGCATCATACTGCCCCAAACACAAAACTGCTCTGACTTCCCTTACACCTTTGCAATCTACTACACTCGAGACATCTAACTTTTTAGACATTGGATTGGATTTAGGTGTCAATCCGCTAGTGAGTAGTTAAAGGAGCGTGGTCTATGTTTCATCCACGACCACACTTTGATTTGGGCCAAATGGAAAATTTCTTCCTCATCAACTACTCCTTTCTGGAACACTATTAAATTCCTTTGTTCACATATACACCTTTCTACCGCCACCCACATACCTTTCCAAACCAAATTTTGTTTGTGGTTGATATGGAATAAGCATAATTCTTCAAAGTGACTTTCCAGATCCCTATGTTGGACAGACAGGATTCCCACCATCTAAGACATCGGTCTCATACACGTTGGGCCACTATACATGCCACAAAGAGATGTTGTGCTGATTCATTCACATTGCAGCACATCACGCATAATGGTGAGGTGACCATTACTCCTCTAGTTAGTAGACATGTTTTTGTTGGTAGTTTATCTAATAAGACCCTCAACGCTGTTGTCAGCACATTGGGGAAAGCTTTGACTTGCCACAGTTGCTTAAACACCCAATTTGGGCTACTTATAGAGACACTCGTACGCTGATTTCACCGAGAACAAATCTGACTTGTCACCCTCCCATGTTTGAGAATCCTTAGTTACCCTGCACAGGCGGACTCTGTCAACTAATCTTAGCATGTCACCTTCTTGTTTGGATTCCCACTGGAACCTCGCCCTTCTCCACTGCAACCTCCAATTCCAAACATCTTCCTCTCAAACTCCTACCTCACTCACCTTCCTTCCCTGATCCAAGGATATATAGAAAAGAGCCTAGGATATTTTACTTTTAGGGGATTACTACCCATCCAAGCATCCTCCCAGAACCTCGCCTTGTCGCCTTTTCCCACCTTCCATCCAATTGCATCGTGAAACCAACTTACTTCTCCACCCTCTCCGCAACTCATACATAGGTCTTTCCACCACCAAGAATGGAACTTCTCATTTTTGCGGTTACGTTCTATGTCCATTCCATACTTAGAGACCAAGATTTCCTTCCACATCCCCTTTTCTTCACCCATAAGCCTCCACTTCCACTTAGCTAGGAGGGTCCCGTTGAAGTTCCTGACGTTTTTTATCCCCAACCCACCCTCCTCCATAGGCTTACACAAATTCTCCCAACTCACCCACGGTATCGACCTTTTCTCCCTCCCCCAACCCCATAAGAATCTTCTTTGGATACTGATAATTTTATCACATACCACTTGAGGAGCCTTAAAGAAGGATAGATAGAAGAGCAGTAGAAATGTGAAGACCAACTTAACTAAGTCTACTCTTCCAGCCAGCGACAGAGATCTCCCCTTCCAGACATTAAGCGTTGTGCTTAGTCTTTCGATGATAGGTTCCCAGAACAGTTTCTTTCTAGGGTTACCACCAACTTCAAGTCCTAAATACTTAAACGGTATCCTCATTAGGGTACAATGTAGGGTTTTCGCATACACATCCAACACCTCTCTTCCAACATTAACTCTTGCAAGCTTCGATTTGTGGAAGTTAATATTCAACTCCGAAGCTAGTTCATAGCACCTGAGGATGGCCTTTATGCTGAATACATTATAATATGAATCTTCACATAGGAATAATGTATCATCTGCAAATTGTAGGACACTAGCCTCAACCTCCTTCCTACTCACCTTGATGCCCGCAAGCAGATTGGCTTTGATCGCTTGCCTTTCTGGGTCAGACAAACCTTCCGCAACCATAATAAACAGAAAAGGTGTCAAGGGGTCACCTTGTCTCAGCCCTCTTGTGACATTGAACTCCAAGGTGGGGCTACCATTAACCAATACTGAGATCGATGCAGACTCCAGACAACCTTTAATCCACATGATCCATCTCCTGTGGAACCCTAGCCTCTGTAGCATATCTAGGAGGAAAACCCAACTGACCGAATCATACGCTTTCTCATAGTCTACTTTCAAGCACAAGCCCCTCCTTTCGCCCCTCTTTAACTCCTCAATAACCTCATTGGCCACTACTACACTATCAAGTAACCCTCTATCCTTCAGAAAAGTTGATTGACACTCATCAATAACCGCAGGTAACACTTTCTTCATACGACAGGAGAGCACTTTTGATATGATTTTATATAGGGACCCCACTAGTGATATAGGTCTATACTCATCTAGCTTTGTTGGATCCCTTACTTTGGGGACAAGTTCTGTGAACGATGCGTTACATCCCTTCGGTATGTTTCCAGATTCTTGAAAGGAGTGTACTACAACAATGACATCGTGCTTGAGAACCTCCTAATTATGCTTAATGAAATTAAAATTGAACCCATCTGAGCCTGGGCTTTTGGACCCCTCGCACATCCATACCGCTTCCTTCATCTCCTCTTCTGTGATATTAGACACTATGCTCACACTCTCCTCCTCAGACAACTTCTAGAACTGTATGTTGTCTAGTCTAACCCCAAAGTCATGTTGAGACACAAATCTTTCTTCAAACATAGCTCTAGCAATGAAACCTGTACCCATCACATGACTTTCACAATGAAATATTTGCTTATGCCACATTACAATTAAGCTCCCAACACCTCTTAGGCCTTCATTATGGATCCAACCCACATCATTACTCCCCCATAGTGAAAAGCACCTAGCATCGGAAAACTCAACAGATTTGGTTTCTTGTAGGCACACCACCTCCACATACTCATTAGCTATAATGTTCCTCAAGTATTTAGCTTTACTCCCCCCCTAGACCTCTTATATTTAGGTTCATGATAATCATAAAAAACTCCCCTTATTCCCCTCCTCATACTTCTTCATAACCTCAAGGTCTCTGGTTTCCATTCTCTCTAATTCCTTGATGACATCACTCTCAACCCTTTGACAAGCAACCCCAAGTTGTTTTCCTACCTCCCACACTACACTTGGTTCCTTGGCATTTCCATCTTTATGGCATCTACTTTTACATTTAGCTATATCCCCGTCAGACAAAGAATATGATTTTTTACTAACCCTTGATTCTGTACAGCTTCCAGTGTAAATACTTCCTGCTCCTATTCGGGTCTTCCTTTGCGGCAACGTGCTGGATTCGGCAAGCTCCTAAAGTCCCTTCCGATGCCTGTGCCGCAAGATTTTTTCAGTGTTGGTTCCCCCACCGGTTTCTTCACAGCCACTCTCCACTTGTACGCTATTCACCCTGCTACAACACCCATCATTGTTGGAGTGTGAATACCATTTATCTCCCTTCTCATTATCGCTACCGCTTTGCCCAATCAGACACTCTCCCCTCACTTTGTAATTATTTTTTACACCGACATTTTCCGAATTTTTATGGTCACCGCTATTGTCCCTCCCCGAGCTCCCTTCATCATACGCACTGTTACATCTTGCGTTAGTGGACATTTCGCTCCCCCTAACCCCTACGGGCTCCACTCGAGTTGGGCCTAGTGTTGTCACCAAGTGGCCATTCCATACATTTCACAACCCATCATTCCTGCCTTGGCCTTGTACCCCTTTCTCCTGTTGGGCTTCTTCACCACACCCCTCATGGCCCATGTTGTTGTTGGGCTTGATACCATTTGATGCTTCCATTGCAACAAGGAAATTGGTTAGAGCTGCTTGGACAGAGCTGCTTTTGCATGCAACGTTGACCATATGGGCTACAGAAAAAGCTTACTCCCATGCCTGCTCTTCCAGCTTTTCTTTTTCCTCATTTGTGTAACCACATCCACTTTTCTCCTGGCCAGAGGCAACATGCACAAACCATTCCTCAACATTCAGCATTTTTGTCTTATGTGGTTTGTCATCTTTTCTTCCCCCAACTACTTCCTCTGACCACCACACCTCCCTTGCACCTTGCCCGCCCTCCTCCTCCTCACTTTTCTCCGACAACTGAGTTTCCTCCACAAACGATTCTGACAAAGTGACACTGTTTGAAGATGCATAGTGATTATACGTGCACCTGCACTTTCCTTCAAAGAAATTAGGTTGTTCCTCTTCAATGCAAATATTATAGACATGACCATTGATCATCATCCCTTTGGCTAATATGACGCAACACGTCTTAAGAAGTCTCACTTAGAGTCTAGCATATTCCAAGTTCTCCCATGCTTTTATTGCCTTATCAATATCCACCAATGTAGCAACTTCACCGATAACCTTTGAAAAACAGTCTCTGTTCCACAACGATATAGGTAGCCCATAGCATCTAACCCAGATTATTTTATGACCTGCAACAAGTGCATCTGGCCATGGCTCAATAGTCTCAAAGACGCTCTCGAACCATTTCGTCCAACCTTTCCCCTTATCTAGGAGTTAACAGAGCCAAATTATCACCCAAGTACCTCACCTTAACCATATCCATCCCTCCCACTATGAACTCTTCGCATAGCTGATTATAGCTTAGATATGCTACAATGAACCCCATTGCACTGTTGCACATCCAAGGTAGTATTATTTGCTTAGTCTCAATCATGGTACCCTTCCATGCACCTTGTGAAGATTTTTTCACCGCACCCTCGTATGTTTGCTTTACGTTTAACTCTCTCCCTTCAATCTTCTCCTTCCCCATCTTAACCTTCCATTCCTTTTTATTATTTTTCCCCCTTTGTTCATATGTGTGGCGGGTCCTTTCTACATTGACCTTACCCACCGATTGCACCCCCTTAGTTCTGGACTGGTACTCTGGTCACTCCTGCTCTGCCCTTCTGTACCGCAAAATATTGACATAAAGTTTCACCCTACCCACCCACGCTTGGTCAATCTCCCTCTCCAACCTACTCGCATTTTCCACATCAAACAACCTTACAAAACCAAATCTCCTCCCCCACCTGTTAAGTCTACGAGAAATGAAGACTTCCTATACTCTAGCCCATCGCTGGAAGACCTTTAACATATCGAGTTCACCATAATCATATGGGACATTTGAAAAGAATAAGGTTGTTACGCTGCTTGATGAGGGATGTGGCCTGCGAGCCTTACCAGAGCCGAAGACCGCCATATCCAGCTTTGTTTTTACTTTTCTTGAAGTGTTCCTTTTAATTTTAATTTTATTTTCCTTTTAATTTTAATTTTATTTATTCTTCGTTGAAAAAAACAATTATTTTATTTTAATTTAAATTAGATTATACTGAAATTATGTCAATAATTTATTTTAATATTTTTTTTAAAATAAAAGCTTTCATGTTAGGCATCACTATGCAACTTGACATCTCAACTATGATGACACCTCAAATAACAACAATAATTTGCCATCACATGAAAAAAAAATATTATTAAAAAAGAAAAAAATACAAAAAAATATGGAGGGACTAGACCAAAACTCATATGTTAACAAAAACGATACATAGGTAGACTATACCTATTCATAAAAAATCATAAGAACAGACTAGATGGTAGCCTATTATACTAATGAAAAGATTCTCTATGAATAAATCCTAAATTAGTCAACTTATCAGCACACACATTCCCTTCACGAAAAATATGAGTAACCATAAACCTGATTTTCCCACAGTAATTAAGACAAGTATTTCATCAATTACGAAACATTAAAGGAACATTGGTCCTAGCAGTAAACGCAACACAAACCAAAGCAGAATCACATTCCAGCTAGACATTAGTAAGCCCCATCTTTTGAGTTTCCTCCATAGCATGTATAACCCTATAAAACTCAGCAACCAGAGCAGTCTGAACTTCAAGAAATGCAGAAAAAGCTCCAATAAATTCCACCATACTCCCACGAAAAATACCTCCCTAAGTAGCAAGACCAGGATATCCCCTAGCAGACCCATCAGTGTTAATTTTAACCCAACCTGGTGAAGGAAACTCCCATCTAATAGGAAAAGGACGAAGAACTTTACTAGTACGAGTATTAATACCAAAAAACTTGATCATGTTGAAATACAACATATCATTCTTCATTGAAGTTTTAGACGAATTACCCACTAGACGAGTTAAATCATTAATAATCGAAATAGCCCTATAAACCTCAATCTTATCTCGAAAACGAGCATAATTCCTCATACGCCATATCATCCAAATATAAAAAGTTATCACAACAAGCTTAATCAGTTTTAACCAAAAGACTACCATCACTCTTAATAAAAGAGAGAAGATCATCCTTATTAGGGAAATGAGAAGTAGGAAAAATATGTCGAACCCAACTCCAAATACGCAAAGCATTAGAACATTCAAAAAAATAAATGCTAAATAGATTCCTCGTGCTTTTCACAAAGCGTACACATAGAACAAATATGCAGACCTTTATTTTGAATATGTTGATCTGTAGGAAGCCACCCATGAAAAGTTTCCAAAGGACAAGAGTTTTGGAAGGCAGAAGATATGAAGACCAAATAAATTTACCCCAACCATAGGGAACTTCTGGATCCAAGAAAAAAGTCCTAACTAATTTAAGAGTGAAACGACTAAACTCATTTAGAATCCAATTAAGAATATCTTGTTCCGCCCTAACCATGATATGACTAAAAAGATGAGGCATTTGTTGTAAAGACAATGGAATATTCCAATCACCACCTGTCCAAAACTGAGAGGTTGTATCCGGAATGCTAACACCATCAGATAATCCTAAAAATTTGTGTATTCTTTCATACTAACATATTTATTTAAATAAAGATTTTAAAAATATCTTAATTTTGATATTTTTTTTATAAAAATCGCATCCTTTTTAAAAAGAATTCTAGAAAGTAACGTTTAAGATCATACATCTTTAAATTTCTAGGAAATAACGTTTGAGATAATACTTGTTTAAGGATGACAACTAACCTTCTCAATATAGTTTGTATATATCCATGCCAAAAGTAATATTATGCCACTTAACACGAGATATTTAAGTATATGATATGCCCTAAAACATTTTTCCTAGATGTGTTCTTCAAGATATGTAAGATACGTAGAGTGAAAATTGATGTTATATCAGGTTAAAGAAATTATTACCTCGATTGAATCAGATATTGGTTATTTATTTTAGTTTTCTATTTTAGAAAATAAAATTAGTATTATTATATTATATACACGTATTAATATATATATATATATATATATATATTAAATTAATATATTTCAAATTAAAATTAACTTTATTAATATGATTTAATTTTAATTTTTTTATTTAAAATTATTTTTTCAAAACAAGTAAAATGATCTCTTGACTTATCATAAGTTCGAGTTGAACTTAAAAAGTATATTGCAATTTGAGATAAGTTATTCTAACAGTTCTCTCTCTTTCTGCATATACTTTTTCTGTTAACCAATAAGAATTAAATCTAAATTATGTTGCTTAAAATTAAATTGAACCAAAATAAAAAATTTAATATTATATTAATTGTATCGGTACGGGTGGACCAATCTCGATTCCTATGACCGATCGCCCGAGTCAAAGGATATAAATATGGTAAGTAACAACGGTTACGATGTCGTTGTATGAGTCAACCCACACTCCGAAATATATGGAAAATATCTTTAACATAACAGATAAAACTGATTAAACTGAAAGATACACCTCGTATATTAAGGAACCGCTATACACATCAGTTAACAACTGGTATTTGGCCCATAAACCAAGCACTATTGCATTCTGAGAAGAAGCAATGTACGTTTTTGACATTCTATAAAAATACACCCAAATCAAAACACTGACTTGAGCCTCAGAGTGCAATCGCAGGTACCCTCGACCGACCGAACATCAACAGGGAAGGAAGAAGACTTGAAGGAATTTGCATATCACCGACACGTCAACAATTGTGCAACCAGTTCAGGTATTGTCTAGGCCCCTCTTTGTCCATACTGGTACAATTGGCGCCCACCGTAGGGCTTAGGTAGTATTGGATCTTCGGCAACAAGTCACGACCGACTACAATGGTGTCAACAAGGAATAACGTCAACAATGATTGTATGATAGATGAGCAGATAACTATGATCCAGACCCTTCAAGCACAAATGGAGGAGATACGAAAAAAAAACATTGTGGATCAATTGAAGAACGACGAGGATCGACGTTAACAAAAGGAGGAGATGTCCCTTCTTAAGAAACAAAATACAAATCTTCATTAGCGACATGAGGGGCCTAAACTAGAAGAACAATCGCGAACAGCTCTACCAACCCCTCAAACTCATCAATCTAGGGTACCACCTTCGCCAACCCATCAAACACCTCACACCCTTCAAACACATCACACTCACCAAAGCTCCAAAAACAATCCCGCCCTAGATGATGAGGAGGACACGAGAGGACACCCATTCACATACGAGATAATTGACATACCACTTCCCCCCAAGTGGAAAGGGTTAACTATCAAATTGTATGATGGTTCTACCGATCCAGACGAACACCTAAATGTATTTAAAGCACAGATGACCTTATATACAACCAACAAATCAGTATGGTGTAAGGTCTTCCCTACCTCTATCCAAGAGGGACCACTAGGTTGGCTCACTGGTCTCCCTCCCAACACCGTGGGGAATTTAAAAGTCTTCACAACAAAGTTCATCATACAATATGCAACAAGCCGACCACATCACACGTCATTTATGTCTCTTCTTAATGTGAAACAAGAAAAGGGAGAGTCCTTACGAGCATTTATAGACAGATTCAACAAAGTATGCATGGGTATCAGAAATTGAATGCTCGAGATAGCCATGCATCATCTAGTTGGGGCAATCCGTCCTGGCCGATTCACCGAAAGTTTAATCAAGAGACCAACCAAAAATATGAAAGAATTGAGCAACCACGCCACCAAATTCATTCAGATAGAGGAACACATCAACTACCACAGAAGTCATCAATTTGAGGTTATCGAAAAGGGGAAGGAGAAAGAAAAAAGCAGAGGAAATTGGCCTCTACCAGGTCGATCTGACCGAATCAAAGAAACTCGAGGACCCCAATTTTTAAATTACACACCACTAACTGTTTCAAGGGGACGACTTTTGGATAAGGCATTGCAAGTTGAGTTAATCCTGGCTTTGAAGCAATAACAAATTCCAAGAAATGTATATACTTCTAAACACTGTCAATATCATCGCAATTACAACCATACGACCGAAGGATACCAAGCATTGGAAGATAAAATAGAAGAACTTATTCAAGCATGTCACTTCCAGAAATTCATTAAGACTGATACCAATACATATCGATCCCTACAGAGGGATCGGTACCCATCTAGAGGGCAAAAAGAATACAAAGATCGGTCAGGACGGGGAGATTCACGTCGATGTGATGACAACCAACATTCGACGAGACAAAGACGAAGTGAAAGCCCAGTAAGAAGCACTCGACCACGAAGCAAAAGTCCTGAGAGGAACAATCGGGCGAGACGTAAGGTCCAAGAAGTTATTAACACTATTGTCGGGTCGGTGTCACTCGGCACGCCTGAACGAGAAATCAACACCATAGATGGAGGCTTTGCGAGAGGTGGATGTTCCAATTCGGTCAGGAAAAAGAATCTTCGAGCCATCCAGTTGGTTCATTCCACATCCACTCGGAATCGACCAAGGATGCCCCCAATCACTTTCACTAAAGATGATTTTACTGCAATAGATCCAGCGCAAGACGACCCCATGGTAATAGATAAATTTGTAATCACCAAAGTTTTGGTGGATTAAGACAGCTCAGTCGACATCCTTTACTGGAAGACCTTCAGGAAAATGAGGATTCCAGAATCAGAAATCCAACCACATGAAGAACAGATTGTCAGATTCTCAGGCGAATGAGTAGACACAAGGATTTATTGATTTATACACTACGTTTGGAGAAGAGGGGTGTCTGAGTAAAACAAAAAAGATAAGGTATTTATTGGTTAATGCAAATACATCCTATAATATATTGTTCGGACGGTCTTCCATAAACCGTCTCTAGGCAATAATATCCACCCCTCACCTAGCCATAAAGTTTCCATCAACGACCGGAGATATTGCTACGATTCATGTAGATCAGAAAGTTGCTCGCGAATGCTACGTTGCAAGCCTAAAAGTCGAACCTACCAGACATATAGAGCATTGCCACGCGGCCGGTCCCGTGAAAGAGTAGCACGGTCAGCTAAGAAGCACCCTCATGAAGAAACATAATGGTCAACCGAGAGACGTTCTCGTGACAGAATAAGAGAACACATGGTCGCACTTGTAGATTTAGACCCTCGACTTGATGAAGCTCGTATGGAACCAGGCGAGGATCTTCGTCTGTTGCCTCTGCGTGACGCTGAACACAAGACCTACATTGGAACATCCTTGAAACCGGACGATAGTAAGCTGTTGAGTCAAACTCTAATTAACGATACCGATTTGTTCGCATGGACAATCATCGACGTGCCTGGGGTGAGTCCTAACATCATTACACATCATCTCTCTGTTTACAAAGAAGCAAGACCCATAACTCAGAAAAAAAAGAAAAATGGGTAAGAAAAATGTGATGTTGCACGAGAAGAAATCGAGAAATTGATGAAGGTCGGCTTCATAAAAAAAGCACGTTACACAACATGGTTGGCCAACATAGTCATGGTCAAGAAATCGAATGGTAAGTGGA
>Ga0123342_1004444_pt1 | contig 21390 bp, 14 predicted proteins | sample Turbeawhitnodule_FD_89960 | JGI IMG/M metagenome (GOLD analysis project Ga0123342, IMG submission 89960) | Root nodule microbial communities of legume samples collected from Mexico - Turtle bean Mexico white nodule | ecosystem: Host-associated > Plants > Roots > Nodule | place: Mexico: Nepantla...
AGTGATGCGTACATGTTGATGTACCATCTTAAACATACAAAAAATGTTGGTGAAATGGGGAGTGTAATTTGTGGTGCTAAGCATGATGAAAGAGAGGGTGTGGAAGTTGCTTTGCAAAATGGTTCTTCTCTTGCTTCTCATCTTTGTAATGAGATTCAAAATTTCAATGTCTCATATGATGAAGCTTGTCAGGAGTACAATAAGAAGAAAGAGTTGGAATTGGGTCGTATTACTGGAAGGAGACAGGAGGTACGATCTGTTTTAGCTGAAGCTCCTGTTCAACCACTGGAAAAACCATTTTATTGGATTTCTAGCGAATGGCTTCGCCAGTGGGCTGACAACATTATTCCAGTGTTAGTGCTTATTCCTTTCAAACAATTATTAGAGTAAGGTTAATTGATGTATTAGTATTTTATAGGAGTCTTACTTTGCAAGGTATATGCAGTCCTCTTGACAACTCGTCTGTCCAATGCTCACATGGGAAAGTCCCAGTTTCAAAGGTTACCTCAATGAAGCGAGTGTCTGCTAAAGCATGGGATACCTTGTTCTCCAAGGTAATTTTTTGTTGGTCTGCTGTTACATATTTTTTGTGAATTATTAATTATCTACATGTGGTATAGTGCTGTTAGGGTTTGTGTTTGGTGCTCAAGATATGATAGGATGATACTGGGATAAAAACAACTATGAATATGATAGAATCCAAGCATGATAAGGTTAAGTCAGTCAAATGTTTGGTGCACCTTAGATAATTAGATAACTAAATTATGTTACCTTTTTCTGTATTCAACATGGACCAAATAATGGTAAGATATGATAAAAATTATGTTCAAATGACAAAAATACTCTTCCATTAAAATTACATATAGTTTCTCATATTTTATTGTTTTTTTAACTTAGTTCCTCCCTTGATGTGTTTCCTTTATTGACTTTTGAAATTCAGTATGGTGGGGGGCCAGCATTATCTCATGATAACCACTGCTTGGATTGTCTGATTCATGGGGCTATGACAGTGGTTTCAGCTGATACCTATCGCGATAGAAGAGAATCAATGAAATCACTTGCACGGGATATTTTAGATGGAAACTGCCTGGATGGAAAGTATTACATATCCAGACCATGGTATGATAACAATTTATGCCATTTATGCTGGGGATTTTTTTGGGGGGAAGTGTTCTATTTCTTGTAGTTCAGAAATAGTAAATATCTAGACTTGCTGAACTCTATCATCTGTTTTCAGTAGATCCAATTTTTTCTTCACTATGCTATACGCAACTAATAGTTCAATAGTTTGTCTATAAACATAATTTACAATCATATGATCTAATGCCGCTAACATCACCTACTGGAAAAAAGCTTGGAGGTGTTTTTTTTTTCTTCACTACACTAATAGGATGGTTTCAAAGCAATGGTTTGTATCTTGTCATGGTGAGAAACGTGCTTTTGTAGGTTGCAACAGTGGTGGAAAAGAAAAGTCCTTGATGCTCCATCTGAAGCTGATGCTGGACCAACAGCACCCATTAGTTGTCCACATGATGAACTGTTGCCTGAGAAAGCTCCTGGTGCTAAGCGGGTGCTTATTCCTGAAAGTTTTTGGTTCTTCTTATATGAAGATGCTGTTTCTGTAAAGCCTGATGATCCTTTGGGTGGCCCAAGTTTTTCTTCAGATTCCAAAGAGTGTTCCCAATGCAGTAATGAATTATCAGAAGTAGCATGCTTGGAGGACTCCTTGAGGTTTTATCATTCATTCATTGCTACTAATGTAGAGCTTCATGCAGACAAATTTTAAACTGACTTATTTCTTTATGCTGCAGATTAGTTAAACAAAAGCAACGTCAGAATCATGACAAATTATTCCAGGCTAAAAGTCTGCCACTTTCTCTAAACTGCAAGTATTTCTTGGTGCCTTCATCATGGATTTCACAATGGAGAAATTACATCAATCCAACCCTGAAGAATTCAGATAAACCTGAAACTTTAGATGGGGCAATTGATTCATTGTTATGTGAAAAGGTACTTTGTTATCTGTCATATTTTGCAACTTTCTCCACAGTATGCATTTAGTTTGCTCTAGTTACTAAATATGATTTTGACTGGTGTTTGGTTAAAATTGAAAAAAAATATTTTTGCTACTGTTAAGAGGATATTTATTGCTTAAAGTTATCCTATCCAGTATATGAAAGGGACTTTATTATCAGATATTACTCTAAACTTACGGAGTAATTGGATCTGCACACTGATAACCTTTTCATTCTTTCTAATTTAATTCTTGGGAAATTGGTATGATGAAATTTGTGTTTTTGTTTTGCATCAGCACTCACAGCTTCTTGAAAGACCTCCTGAATTGGTTTTCAGAAGGGGTGCAATAATCCAGAGGGAGTCTTCTGTAAGTTGATTAAAGTAACATTAATTTCTGTAATTTCTTCAAGCAATCTTGTATTTGTGACGAACTAAATTTTTTTGTATTTGTGACGAACTAAATTCACTCTAGTACTGTGCTTCAAATCCCTTTAAAAGTTTAAACAAGTAAATTATTTGTTCTTGTCATTCATTTTGCTTCTTTCTCGTTTTTCACATTTCAATGCAAGTAGTTTTAGTTACTTTGAAGTTCAATTTCCTGCCTCTATGTTAACTCCATCAATTTTGTGGGTTCTAGGTAGGTGGCTTAACCATTGTATCCGAGAATGATTGGAAATGCTTTTGTGAAGAATGGGGTGGTATTGAGAACAAAGGAATATTTGCAACTATTGATCACACTAATGATCCAGACAATGTTTTGACTGGATCCAGTGAAGAGATGCTGATATGTAAGGATCAGTTGGGCACAGAAGATAAAATGAATTATGATAATGGAACTGGACAAATCTTCATCAAGACTTGTCCTGAGGTAATCCAAAACTCTACCTTAGTTGAGTGGCTATATTGATGGCTCCCATGTCCAATTCTTGCACATTTTTTAGAAAATAAATCTTACATTTGTAGGTTTTCATTCTTATATTGTATTTTAGATGACTTTCAAAAGCGTATTGTTGGTTTTCTTATTTTTCCCTCTGCTAGCTCTTAGCTTCTTTCATATCATTGATATCACAGTAACTTTTTGTTTGAGAACATTTGGTTCTTTAGGTGTTGTTGAATGAATACTTCACATGTGGAAAAAAGGGACTCACAATTTGAGCATCTAACTTGACTAATAAAATGTCTTTGAATTGATAATGTTACTGATGTTTGAAAGGTGTCTATTTTGTTTGGCTTACTAATAATATACCCCCTTTGCCACATTGTCCCATATCTCAATAATCTACATTCATCATCACATTTTTGTGTTTAGTTTAGTTCATTCTTATATTCTTGTGCTAAATTATCTTTCTTTTATTATATAATATATTTTAATCCTTGCTTGAGCTATAATTTTTTCAGGTTTGTGAAAGTTGCATTGGAGAAAGAGAGAGCTGTAAACTAATGCAGAAGCTTAATTATTGCAATGAGGACATATGTGTAATTCTTGTCCGTGGTAAGGAGGTACCAAGATCAATGTTGGAGGCTTCGAAAGGGTTTGTTGAAACAGATCGGCGAGTTTCCAAGCGTTCCCGTAAGACTAAAAATGGGAGTTCAATTAGTCTAAAAGTTTCTGCTTCAACATCTTTATATCAGCTGAAAATGATGATATGGGAATCCTTTGGGGTAAGTCTAGCCTATGTTATATGCATATTGCTTTAGTTCTGTTTAAATGTTCGAAGTAAGCATATGCTGAAAATGGCTAAGGAGTTTCCATAATAGTTAAGGGTCATGTGCATATTATTATATATGTTAAATGGTTTGCTACCAAAGCATTAAACAATTCTTGGACCTTTGTTTCCACAGAATAGTATTGAGCTTTTAGTTATGAAAATAGGAAATCCTGTAAAATTTTAAAAGTAAATTATGTTTCTTATCCCTGAAAATTTAGGTAATTATGATTTTGGTTCCAATGATGTTCTTGCTTAAGAAGATAGAAAATGAAAATTTGGAAAAATGAGATGAGAGTGAAATGTATTGAGGGACAGAAAAGTTGTATGGCGCTATATACGAGTTGTATTTGTACACCATCATTCTTTTCTGTGTGTGCTAAGCAAGTGGGATATGGATTATAAATGAAGAAAAAGAGTAGTAGTGATAATTCAGTTCATCTTTTGAAAATGTTGTTGCTTCCCCTTTTGTCATGAGAGAACATTTGCTATAAAAGATAACAGCTTCATGATATATGTATATTTTTGTTCATTTTTGTTCATGAATCTTATTAATGGTAGTTGTCCTGTCAGGTTGTTAAGGAAAACCAAATACTGCATAAAGGTGATAGGATAATTGATAGTGACAATGAATGTGTCACCCTCGCCGATGTGAACATTTTTGCGGGAGATCAGATTATAGTGAGAGACTCTGAGATCCACGAAAATCGAGATATTGCTGGTAAGCTATTTGCTAGTGGCAATACGGTTCTTCATTCTATATTATGTTATTGTTAGTAGACGAGTAACATGGAAAATAGCCTTTTAAAGTGGTAGTGTAAGTTGCATAATTATGTTAATCTTTTTTGCAGATGAGCTTTGCGATGATAAAATGGATCTGCAGCATACCGAGGAGGGGTTCCGTGGAACACTACTCACAGCAAATGTTTCATCCCAGGTTGTTTAAGAACTGCACTTTCAGCAGCTGATATAACATCTTTTTGTTGGTGTATATTATATATCTAAAAGAGAAGCTGGATGAAGTAGTTCGGTACCGTGCAACCATCATTTAAATCCATGTGTCTGGTTTCTGTCAAGCGCTATTTTATCCTTCAAAGCCTGGGTAAGGCAAATTTTGGAATGTATTAATGTACTATTAACTTTGCATCGTACTTCTGTGGTTATTTGGGAAAGTGGTTATTTCTGTATGAATTCAACATTGTGACAAAAATTAATATTGTTTTCAGTGTACTTTTTTATTATCAGTATAAAGTTCGTATCTAAATCCTAGTTTACCTCTTCAAAAAATTGTGGTTGACTTAGTTATTTTTTTGGGTTACCTCAGTTTTCAAAATGAATTATTTATTATTTTTTACCAACTTAAAAGAGAACCTCATATTGTGTATGTGCATTAACCGGTTTTACTCTTGATTAAAATGTAATATATATTAGAATCACCCAAGAAATATATGTTATGGAATCTAATGAGAAACTTGATGGATTTTTTCCATTGTATTGATAGCTGTGTTTCTTCCTGCACCCCATCATTTTTGAAAAAAAACTATTTACTTTTTTTAAAAATGATTTTTTTATTACTCTTTCTGGAATGTTTTCGAAACATACTTTTTTGGAATATATTTTGTAAATTCTTTACTACTCAATAAAATGTGTTCAGAAAATAATATTTCAAAATGGTTTTTTCTTTGGATTTTGAATTTCTTATTCTGAAATCACTTTTATGTAGGGGTGTAGTAAGGGGATACATGAAGAAACACCCCACCTGTTGGGAGTTATGATCCGGATTATAATGGTGATTTATTTTCATTTCAATTAATAGTGATTAGTTTTCGTTTTATTTTCAAGTTTTTATTAATTTGTCATTTTAAAATTTGCTAGAACAAATGAAACAGCAGTTATCTCCCCATAAAGTTTATATTTGAAAAGAAATCAAACAAGTAGTTTAATCAGTTTGACATTGTCTCTGGAAGTTGTATAATCTTGATGTGGAAGTTGCAGGGTTATGGAACTATGTAGAAGTATATAATCCAACGTTTATGACTTGACGATCCTCACTCCATATATTACTATTATAAAATTTATTTATATCTTATGATAATTGTTTATTGTTTTTTTTAATGGTTTGAGTCCAACGGACCTATAAACAGGTTAGGACTCTCTTAGTAAGGAGACACCCTAAACTCTATTTTATATTTTTACTCTTAACTTTTTGTTAAGAATTTATCATCATTTTTGTGCTCCTACTTACTTAAGCATCGGACCTTCCCCTTTCATCGGAAACAACCGAAAGCTCGTTCCCTGATGAACATGTCGTCATTGTTAAGTTGCACTCCCCGAGTTATTTTCGATAGGAACATTTAGCGTCCACCTGAGATTTGGATAAAACTTTTTCCCAGGACCACCATAGCAACTAGATAGAGGCTATCCTCCGAAGAAATGAGGAAAGCATGCAAAAGGTAATTGAGAAAGTCCTCAGACAAATGCAGGACAAGATTGACAGGGATATAGCATCCCTGGAAAAGAAGCACAAGGTGAAAGCTGAATAGAACTGAGTTAAGATACAAGGTTTACAAGTACAATTGGTGGCAATAAATGACGACCATACTCAGACTGGTAGGAATCCTACTAAATATACGACAAAGTTTAAACAATTATTGCTTGAACCATCTATTCGACAAGAAGGTACTTCTTCTTACACATATACTCCAACATCATCTTGGAAGGATATTCGTTATGCTCCAACTCCAAGATCACCGTGGAGGGAAACTCGGGGACACGAGCAAATATCGTTCAAGACAATACCCAATTTCCCTCTCAGTGAAACAATGAAAGCCAATTTAGAAGGTGTTCACCCTTTTACCTCCAAGGTCATGAGAGCTTAACTATCCCGAAAATGGAAGTGGTTGAGCTTGGAAACAACGGTCCTCAGACCCCAAGGATGACATCAAAGCATACATGACCCAAGCAAACCTGTTCTCAGGGATATGGTTGTACATTATAGATTCTTTCCAACCACGTTGGCGTGGGGGTGACCTTAGAATGGTATTATTCGTTGCTCAAGAATTTCATTGACTCAACGTCAAACATTCCTGACCTCCATTCGGTTGGAGCCATGCACGCCTTACTGACAAGACTTCGTAAGGGAAGTTCTTAGACATTTGTTCATACTATTATAAAATTCATTTATATCTCATGATAACTCGTTTTTCTTGATGGTCTGAGTCAAACCAGACCTATAAATAGGTGATTACTCTCTTAGTAAGGAGACACACTAAACTCTATTCTATACTTTTACCATTAATTCTCTGTTAAGAATTTATCATCATCTGTGTTCTCCTACTGACTTAAGCATCAAAGAGTCTTTTGCAGGTGGATTTTCCTCTCTTATTAGAGACCAACTGAAAACTTATTCTCAGGGAATACATAGTCCTTGTCGAGTTGCACTTCCCGAGTTCATTTCCATAGTTCATTTCCATTAGGAATAGTTGTTAGCTTATATGTGAAATGAAATAGAAGAAAAGAGGCGTACATTGTTGAAATACCCAGGAGTTTGTTCATTATTACAAAAGTGTCACCTCGTGTGGTAGCGTCTCCTTGATTTTCAAATTAATCTTAGGTTCTAAAAGAAAAAAGGTCATTATCTAGAAGAATGTCACATTTACACCTGAGTTTTAAAGGTTATTTAAGGTTTTGGATTATTTTGTTTTACAAAAATTTTGTGCCTACTCATGTTTGCCTTTGGTCTTTGAATATGTTTTTTTTCTATATTTTTAGTTGCATCTTCTGGGGTTGCGTTTTCCTCTATCTATATTGTGCTTTTGTTGTTTATGACTTTCTTTCTTTGGGTGAAAGTGTTTTTGCTTACAATGCATATTCTAATCAATCCATTAATCACCGAACTAATTTTATTTATAATTATTTTTGTAAACTATGTGTTTAAGTATTTTTAGTGTTTTCTTAATCAATGTTTCTTTATTCATTTTAAAAGTGAATTTTTATTATTATAAAAAAATGAATATTGAGACTCAAAATCCACTAATAATAATAAAAAACAGTTACACATTCTACTATTTGTGTTTTCTTACCCTGGATTAATTAGTACAAATAATCAGTCATTACTGGTATGTATAATTAGTATTAAAAATGAATTACTGCCCACGGTCATGTTGGTTATCTCTTATTTCTAAAATATTTGTTTACTAAGCTGATATGATCGTAATTATTTATTTTTGTAACTGTCCAGAGATAGCAAACAGTCCAAATGTGAATTATCTTGCAAGCATCTCAAAGAGTTTTATTAAATTAGAAAAATTAGATTAAATAATTAAGATCCAATCATATATATGAAAGAAGAGAATAATGAAAAATGATGAAAATGAATAATAATGAATGTCTGCATTTTTTCTTTGTAATGGTGACGGCTCACACCTTTCTTTCTTAGTTAATCTGTCTTCATACATAACTACATTACTCCTTCTCCTTCTGTGCTTACAAAAAATACATAGTAATTTTTAATTTTATTTTTTAACTTATATGTATTCATATTTTTGTTAGTATTTAATAATATTTAAGAGATTAAACTTCTTTAAAAATTGAAAAAAACTATATTGAGGACTGGTCCATCTTAAACCTCTAATACTTTATTTATTGATATAAACTTCATAGGATCAACATGACATTTTTTAATATTTATATTCCTATCCTATAAGTAGTTAACAAAAATTTATTAGTCTCATAACAAGTAACAACAAAATCTCATCAACATTCAAAACAAAATACCAATAATTTTATTAAACTTCAAATATCATTGTCTAAAAATTTGCTATATTGATTCCTTTAATTTATGATTCCTTTAATTTACGGGCACCATGTGTTCTTGCTCTTTTCCTTCAATTGAGAACCTCATTAGTTCTCCATATAAACATTATCTTCTGATCAAAGACCATTCCACCATTGTTTAAAAATCTATTCAATTCTTTCTGCACGATTATGTTCATAACATTCTAATTATCACCAGCTGTTGATGATCATTATTTGAGTAAAGTGGAAACGTTTTTTGACTTATAAGCTATTTTGATACTCTGTTTAATAAATGAACCTTACGCTGATCAAAAGTTAAAATACACTTAAGATAGTGCATGTTATGGTTTAAACGGACATAACCTGGATTGTGTTTGATAAAAATAATATAAACAATGTGGATGCTAAGAAACTACTTACATTAGATGGATGCATTAAGGAGAATAGTAGCAAAGAAAGTAGCTTATTGTACAACAAAATTTCCCATAATGAATTGAAATGAAGAGACGAGATGCTTGCTCCAAAAACCTTTGTATTCCACCCTTGCTAAAACTTAAATACTCAAGTCTCAACACTCATAATATTTCTCTACAGTCCTAATCTAAAGCCCCACCCAGTATGAACGTCCATTACTATTGTGAATTGGGGAAGACGAAGGAGAAGCAACACACCACTCATACCAAACCTGTTTCAGATTCCACAAGAAAATAGTATCAATATTAATGGGGGAAAAACAGTTGACTGGGAGAAGACAAGAAAAATGCATGTGAAATAGTATTAACCTTGGTAGAACCACAACAGCGCCAAAAATGAGCTTCAAGAGTAGAACCAGGACCTACACAAATGGGTGCCCTCAATGGGAAAAATATTGCAAACCTGCAGATGACGGCGGAGAGAATGGAAGGTTTGTGAAATTAATTTCAAAAGGGTCCAAGATAAAAGACAACTACTACACTGTTATCAATTTGAGAAGGGTTTATCCTCAGTGAAAAACAGCATAAAACACAGTATCAACAGCTAAGTACCATCGCAGTATTAACAAACACAATTAAATAATAATCCATGAAATGGCAAAAACATGTATTCATCTAAGAAAATCCTCTTATAAGTCGTGAACCATCTTGAAAATAATATAAAAACCATTGTGAACAACATGTCTAAAGAAGTCATGTTTTATTAGTCTCCATTCAAACTAACAAATTATAATAAGTAAAACAAACCAAACATTATACAAAATAATAACATAGTACGTAGAATGGAAAACGTGTCAAATTTTCTTAATTGAAGTGCTTAGTTTTTTTACTTTGATCTTTTCTATGTGTGTTCTATAGGAAGATATATTATCTTTCATATTTTTCTTTCCGTTTTGCTACTCCAATATAATTACTTCTCATATCCAACATGGAACAAAGCAGACAAAACAAAATTCAATACCAACTGAACATGTTTGGTGTTGCTGTTGAAGGTTCAATTCCAAGATGAACATCCTTGTAAAGTGTTGCGTCAAAGTAACCTGCAAATCCTGTAACCAAGGAGAACACAATGTCAATCTTTGATACAAAAATTCCCAAAATTGAATTCTGAAAGTTTGAAATAATAGAAATATATCGCATACCATGTACCATTGCAGACCCAGTTTCACTAGGAATCACAAAATTCAACTTTTTAAAACGCTGATTGCTTTCATGTTCAGAGCGTTTTGGATGAGTAAATGTAAAAACCTACGTAGTTGAAAGCAAATCAAGAAATGAGCAGAAAAATTATAAAGTTCACAAGAAAGAAAAATCAATTGTATAGTTATATCTGAAACAATGCAAGGCGTTGATCGACACATAGATCAGAATCAGTTGGCATTAATTCAAGTGAAAAACTCACAGGTTGAGATGGTGCAAGTCTGGCTACATTGTGTAGTTTCACGACATAAGCAGTTTCAAAATGTACAAGATCTTTATGCGCCTTAACCTGATATACAACCACAAGACAATAATATGAAGTGCCAAGTTTCTAATTGAGAATGACACAAGAATTGGAAAATACAAGATATATACATCATTATACAACTTCGAAGCTGTCACTGGTTGGAGGAAACTTGTATACCTGAAAAAATTTGAAAATACATAAATTAATCATTAAGGATAAGGACCCTTTGAAAAACCCAATGTCTACTAAAAAACACAAGTCAAACTACATGATTGGCAAATTTATTAGCCTCGACAGATTATAATAATTAGCACAAACAACTTTTAAATCGAACATTCAGACCCTGAAATTGTTTTTCACTATCACAAACTACATAAAGGTATGGAAAAGTACACCCTTTCATTACTAATCCAGGGATTTATGTAGCGACCAAAACAAAGAAAATAAATTTATCTTTGGGGCATAATGAAACCCTAAAAGTTTGCAGACTTATTTTTATTGAGTTTTTGTTTAGTTACAAGAACTAAAATGACAAGAAAAAAATTCAGGGACAGATTTGACCATTTACTTAAAATTAAATTACCCTAAACAGATATAAAACAAAATCCTAGCAGGAAAGATAAATCAGTAACAACTACTGGAGTGGAAGTAATTTACATACGAAGATGGTATTGAAATTCCATCTTCCTGTAGAAACCTTTGAGCTCCATCAAGGCATTCCGGAGAAAGTTCATTGTCGCCAAAAGAACCTAGCAATTCACTAACCTAAATTCAAAACAAGAACAATCAGACACTGGAATGTGCACAATAAAAGTCAACAATGACTAATTGAGCATTCAAAATATACCAATATGTCAGCTTTTTCAGGGGCATTCCAATGACGCATGTCACTTGAGACTATGGTGACAGTGTCCTCCCATCCTTCTAACTTGACCAATGCCTGTTCCAACAATAAACTGACATGGATTAAAATTCAAAAATAGAAGCCTTGTTCCAAAAAAAAAACACTTTCATGCAGAAGATAATCTAAACAATAGGCAGAGAAAAGGCAAAATAGCTTTAAAAAAACGCACAAGAACACAAGGAAATTCCAGGATTTTAATAATTTAAGAGCATGAACCTTCAACCATTTCATGCAGAAGATAATCAAAACAATAGGCAGAGAAAAGGGAAAATAGCTTTAAAAAAACACACAAGAACACAAGGAAATTCCAGGATTTTAATCAAACATTTAAGAGCATGAACCTTCAACTCATCAAAGAACAAGAGCCAAAAACAATGACCTAGACGGATAGTGTTAAAAAAACAAATTTAATATTCAAAAAAATACCAAATGCACAACAAGGAGATATGACACATTCAAGCCTGTAATAAATAGGTAATGTATTTGAATTTAGCAAATAGAGTAAAAGACAAATAACATTATATTGGCACAAGAATTCATGGAATCAGCATAGATGTTGAAATCCAGAACTTACATGCAGGGTAACAACTGCATTTGGATTCTTTTCAACAGCATACACTTTGAGCCTCCGCCCAGTTTCTTCAGCAGCCTACATATGAATATGACAAAAATCACTAAGGAATAGGACATACGATACATTTCACAGAATGTGTTTTATATTAAACAAAATGCCAAAATTCATCAATGTAAGGGACAAAATCACACCTGCAATGATGCCCGCACAAGAGGCCCACGCCCTGCCCCAACAACCATCAATACCTACACACAGGAACAACAAAGCAAACAATTTTCAAGTCTCTGCTAGTGCATGTACCAAACTCCCAAAATATTGAAATTAAAAAATAAAGATAATGAGAAGAAAACATGAGAAAAAAATATTACAATGGTTTTAGCAGATGCCTCTTCATCAGGAACCCTGTCCAATAATGCTTTACTAACTGCTCTTTGGTACTATAAAAAGGAGTGTTAGCCATTAGTTTACATGAAAACAAAGAAACCCAACGCCATGGCCTTCATATTCAGGGGGCAAAAAAATAGCAAGTGCTAAGGTCAATTCCAAACAAGCATTGACAGAGCACAAACATATTAATAGGCCTACACCAACCAGAATATTGTTACATAAAACATAAACCAAATGCCTCCTATTATCATAATAAATAAAATACAATACGTATCATCCCAACTAAAAATAACATTTTTGGATGAAGAATAGAATAGGCCATTTCATGATGCAATATCAACAGAAATGCTATAACTAATGAACTTCAATGTCCAACAAAAGGCAGCAAAATTACTCATGAAGTAGAATTTACGGGGACTCAGCCAAGGGGAACAGAAAATATACTCATCAAATAGATATCTTTAGTTAAGAATATATCATGCATACATTGTCATACCTGAATGTATTTCACTGCATCTTTCTCAAAAGTCTCATAAGTCTGAGCTTCTAAATTATCCATCAAAGGCTGCATAAAAGATTCAAAAAATTATTTACCTGAAAGTGCAGAATAATAGGATAGTAACATAGAAGCCAATAACCACGTAGAAATAAGGTAGGACAAAAAATGCTTACTTGCAAGGGTGACTGTAAAAAATCCCTGTAACCAAGCTGGCATAAGATGCTGAGAAGGTCAAGAGGAATACAATAGCATACAATGCTATGCTATAAATTCAACAAATTTCAAGATAGATACCTCAAAACGTTCTTGCTCAGGAAGAGGATCCATTCTTTGGTATAGATATCCAACATAATCCAGATAGGGCCGCAAGGGATGTCTCTGCGAATCTGGCATACACAAATAGGGACTATAAACAGAAGATTCTAGCTAAGGACCACGTATATGAAGAAACAGTGGATCACCAAATAACAACTTTCAGTCCCTACATGAATGCACAAGCAGATGCATGTGGACGCACAAATAATGAAAGAAAAGATCTGTAAATATGTAGTATTACATAAAAAATAATTGTCGTTCTGGTAACCTAAATGCAAGATAAATAAAAATGGGTTCATATCAGGAAACCATTGAAAATCACAGGAAGAATAAGATATTCTAACTATTGATCTTCAAAATTGAGATAACAAAGTCTATAAACCAAGAAAGGTACTTACCTTTATCAGAATTATTATTTGCATCCATACTTGCTTTTGGATGAACAGAATTTCCAGATATAATAATCTACAGAGTTGTTTCAAATTGGATCAGTACCCTTTTGAACTTAAATTCCACTTTAATCAATCAAGCAGCAATGCAGGATCCAGGGGGAAAACATGATAAACAATAATTGAGACAGCAAGACTTGAAAAATATTGCCTTTATATTTACAATACAAAATTAAGATAATCTAAATAGTTTACCTGAATAGAATGGTTAAAAAAACCAGAAATTAACATCTGGTGACGCTTGGAGAGGCATGGACAGCCATGAGAATTAGTTAGGAAGCACTGGAAAAATTCCAATCCAAACCATTATGATACTAGTCAAAGAAACGACAAAACTATTTGAAAAAACAGAAGTTTTCCTTACATCAGTATTTAGTATAGCTGCTCTAACAGGCTCCCCAAACCAACGTCCAAGTGAATTTGTGGAAGGAAGAGTACTCCTAATGAACAAGTTTCCAAGAAAAATTAACAAGTCAGGAACTCATAAATTCACAAAAAATATAAAACACAGGAAATAGGAAAATAAAGCAAGCAACAAAACCCAAGATCAGGGTAAAATGTATGAGTGGGGAATGCTAGCAACACGATTTTAAACACCAAAATGTATGACTTCCAACAAGTTCCAATCTAATAGTAAAAATAATGTTACTAGCATTCCTCAAAATATAATGGATGAAAGTATAGACTACTCACAGAATATCAAGTGCAACTGACAGTTGACTATGATGCTCGCACAGCAGACGAAATGAATTCCAGGATTCCCAAGAGTCATCCTAAAAATCAGGATAACAAAGTTTCAAAATAATTAACTCAGAATCCAATCATTTTATATAGAAGCTTAACATTTTCATGGACCAGACACTCAATTCATTAATTTAATCATTGGCAAATATAGGTTAAACAAAAAAAAAGGACAACCCCTTTAAAAACATCGAGGATTGTGCATAGTTGAACTTAAGAACCAAGAAGTTCACTATCACGCAGTTTGACTATATAAGTAATAGTCATTTCGTCAAGAATTTAAAAATTAAGATAGATTTGATAAACTCAGTTTATGACAAAAAAAATATATATAGAAGTTATTAACACAAATAAAAAACTCTTGCACAACTCACATGCTTCAAAAATAGTATCAGTCATCTTAAACAAAACTAACAAAGTAAATATAAAAAGTTACATGATACCTTAACCCCTATAATATTATATTTAACCATCACTTTTGCACTATTTTGTTTTAGAAAAACAGAAAAAAAATATTTTATAATAACAATTAAATTCATAGCAAAAGTAAAACATAGACTAACTAAAAAAATTCAACCCAAAACTTGCATTTTACAACGAAAACCACATGTAAACCCAAAATCATAAACTTAATGGAGAAATTGAGTTTAACCATTCTGTCAGAGCTCGCATGTGAATTATGCTGTTCATGTCCTAGTAATGCAAATGCATGAAAAAAAAAATTGAATTTTACTGCAAAAACCATGTGTAAACCAAAGATCATAAATTTACTACAAAAACTGAGTTTCACAACTATGACAGAGCTTACATCTGAGTTATTTTTGTGTACTGAGATCATAAACTAGTAAGTGACAAAAGTTAACTCAATTCAGCAACTATGAAGACAAGACCCTCACAACATTAATGTACATATTTACTCACCAAAGTAACAGACTTTGCATCCATAGAGTCAACATCAGGCTTAACCAATGGAATCCTAAGCCACAACTGCATTACAAAGTCACAGAAAATAAATACAAGATCAAAGAAAATGACATTCATGAAAGAATATAGCACAGACGAATAAACCAGACATAAAAGTTGAACACATAGTCGCACCTGAATATTATTTGCACCCTGTAAGATTTGATTTACACATCTAGCATAATTAGCACAAGAAGTTCCCTTGGGAGCAGGAAGCAGACAGGCCTGCGACATTTTTAAAGGAATTAGAAAAACCATATAAATGTCCACCAATGAAGCATCTTTCTGTGGGTAAAGTGTCAGAGCATGATACAATGTTGTGATACACACTTTACAAACAGATATAAGCATGAAATATCTTATAGAATAAAACCAAAAGAATCCTTTAGCCACGTAACACAAAGGTGAGATGTATAAGCAGTTGGCAATCAAGCATCCAGGACAAACTTGCAGGGCAAAACTTAGGCATATCAAGTTATGGAATATTCAAATCACTTATCATGTTTCAACAAGTTTTCCATATACTTTGATATTGCTAAACTTAACCTTTTACATACTGTACAAAAGAGAAATATGGAATCTATTTATGGAAGGATAAGAGCATGAAGCATAGATACAAAGACCAGCAATCCATAAACATATAGACATAAATTTACATATCAAATACAAATGTGTTCGTTTATCCCCTTAATTACAGATATTGTTTCAACAAAGGCAACGTTGTATGGGTATTTCAAGAATCTTCAGAAAATCCCTGTGTCGACAATGTAGTTCTACATAGATACTGAAATTGAAAAATCTAGCTGAGCCATGACCCGGAGTTGCAAACTATTCTTCCCAGTCACATGCCTCAAGGGTTTATTTATTGGTTAGTAATGTCCTCAAAAAATTAATCAAGTTATACTTCTTCAAAAAACTAATGAAGTATTACATAATATATCACTAAATGCGTCTTTTCTTTTACAATTTTTCATTTAAAAAATTAAGATGTGATTAATATAAATCTATTAATACCCAAAGTCATACACACTCCTTCTGTCATATCCTTATCCTAATTTTTTAAAAAAAAATTGTCATATTTCATATACATACTTAAAACTGGGTAGTACAGTGTCAGGTACAGTAACCATATCCATGCAAAACATACAGGAATAATAAATATACCATAGATAATCAAATTTGTTAAAGCACAAGAATATTACTTTATATCAAAGTAAATGACTATTAAGCATTTGTGTAATTCCAAGAGAATAATCAAAGTTCAAAACTCAACTCAAGCAATTAACAAGAGTGAAATTACTGATCTAAACCAATCAAAGAAACAATAATTGAAATTTGAAGTTTCGTCAATTTGGTTATACCAAAGCAAACCTGTAAAGAGAGATGAGAAGCCCAAGCAATTTCTTGTTTAAGTGTAGTTTCAGAATCTATCCTGAGGGTTTCATCCTCTGAATCCAGGTCTATCCAAGAGCTAATTTTTCCTGAATAAAATGCAATATGCGGGTGAGAACATACACAGTTGTGAATCCAACAACAATGTCAATAAAGTGTACAGAATTTACTAATCATTACAAAAAGATTTTAAAAATTGAAAGAACAAACAGAAAATAACTAGGCTCAACAAATCTATTACCTATGATATACATCATCTAAAAATAAATATGAATTTATAATTGGAACTAAAACAAAAATTGAATGCATCATTCGAAAATTGCAGTAAATAAGTACTCACAATAGCACAAACATACACCAGGAACACAATAACATTTCCATATTAAATCACACAATAAGTTGAATATTATGTTTCAGCGTTTTCATTATGTTATAAACATTCATTAAGTAAGAAATTGCCCCGCCTTTGCCAGGGAGAAAGATGTTTAAGGAATAAAGAGGGTCATATTCCATTATGTAATGTCCATACACAAAATAAACAAAAGACTATAATTTGTTTTGGTCCGTGAATTTCAAACTTGCAACCTTGCAAAATTCACAAATAAACCAATGGTGCTTTCAATCCAATATATGAAAAGGGATGAAGGTAGAATAGATTTCTTAATAGATATGCAAAGTTCTTCATAATAATTAAACGATGAAAACGTTAATAGTAATAGGTAATTCATACCCACAACATGACTACTCCATTGGGATGGACTCAAGACCAAATCTGACCCAGCAAATGGCAGAACACCAGAACCCAAACCATCCTTTTGTAGTAAACTTGGTCGATAAGAAGGATCCATCTGAATCGTATGGTAAAATCATATAAGATAAACAAGCAGTAGGAAACTACATAAATAAAGCATCATTTCTCAGCACATAAAGCTATATACTTCAACAGTGTATATGTTATTAATAGATGACAACTGGTATAAGAAAATGTCAGCAGTAGCAAGATAGACTGCACACGCTAAATAAATCATATAAAAGAAAAGAAAATGTTCAATGGGAAGCATTGTTTTAAAACCAGTTGCTTATCATTTATTGACATTGTAGAAAATTGCAAACAAATGCAGATGATGTGTCCACATTGTGTTCTGGTTGCAGAAATTTAAAAAACCTCAACACTGCAGCCAAAATCACGGATAATCCAGCCAAAGTCCCTTCTGCAGGCACGGGTTAGGAACTTCATTAAAAGTCCATGCAAGGTTTAAACAATGTTGTCTAAAAAGCTCTTAAGTGAAACCACATTGAAAGAGCTTCACAAGTAAAGCATCAGACATTGATACTTTGGGTAGGCTTACTGACCAGACATATATAAATGCAACAAAAAGCTGCCACATGACTGGCTAATTAGCTACCGCAGCAGCAAACAAAACACGCCTAACTTTATTACAACCTCACTAGCCTATTCAAAAAATGATAATAGGAAGTTTAAAATTCAACCAAAGCATGGCAAGGCAAACTGACACCAGGGGAGATTTTAACTTTGAAAGGTGCGACTAGAACAGGTGTAATGAAATGTAGTTCAGTAGAGCCACACAATGAAACCCCAAAAGGCTCGCTAGCGGAGCTGCTTCACTGTAAAAGGCCCCTTCGAGCAATTTCGTGTAGGTGAGCTTACTGACCAGTCACACACAAAAGGCGCAACAGGAAGTTGCAGTGTGAGTGGCTAATTGGCCACCATAAATGACCTAAATTCACTACAGTGCACACTTTCACTTCACTTATAACATGAATAAAACACAAAACACGAACACTACAATTTTCACTAGTGACTTCACTTCACTGATTTGTGATGACAGACATTGTAATGCATCGAAAAATGGGTGAAGAAAACGAACCAGAGGAGCAACAACGAAATCGAAGCTTCCAGTGTAGAGGTTGAAGTGGAGGACGTGTGGCATGTCATCGTTGAAATCGGTCTCCACACCGCAGTAGCGAGACTCGCTCTTATCCCCTGACCTTTCTCCGAGAGGCATTTTCGCTGCTTCAAAACTCTCTAACACCGATAACTTGGTTGAGTTTGGGGCGATGTATATACTGAGGTCAAGCGATTTCGAGCATGGTGTATGCGTATGTTCAGAGAGTGGTGAAGAGGGTTTTGGTAGGGTTTTTGTAGAAGAAGCTGCTACTGCCACCTAACCCTAGGTTTGGTTTTCGGGTATAATGGGTTGGCTTTTTTGGAACTATCCTTGAAGTGATTGGCAGTTTCTTCTTGCACCCCCATAATTTTTCTAAATTCCCCCATAATTTTTCTAAATTCTGAAATTGACCTTCACCTTTTATTTGAAAGCAGAGTGTGCTACATGTTCATCAATCCTGAAGTGAATCGTGTTGATTTTCAAATGAAGGGGTGTTTCAGAAGCACAGTTTACATAAATTGTTGATTTTTTGATTGTTGAATCTAGAAGTCCAATTTTTATTACGGATTGGTGGATCCATGATAATTTTTTAAAATTATGAATTTCTGAATCTGGAATACATATTTTAAATTACGGATTGACGGATCCATAATAGTTTTTTTAATTATGGATGTTCTGCATATTTTTATTTTGAATTGACACTGGCATTAATGTACTACCGAAAGCACCAACCCAGGAGGTTAATGGACGCGTCAACCCGAAATTTTATGTCAATCCAAAAATTTATCGGAATTTGTAATCTAGAATGATATTGCGGGTGCAAAAAGAAAAATGTAGGAGTGCAAAAAATTTAATGAACACTTAGTTAAAACCAAGTTTTCAAAATTAATTAACCAGCTCCTGTTTCTAATTCAACTAACTTGGATTAATCTTCAGCAAATCTTATATTATTTATGAATATGTCCAGTGTGATTACTTATTTTCAGTGATAAATTGAATTAATTTTAAACATAAAAAAATATTTTAATTATTTTCATAATATAAACATTTAAATAATATATAAAAAAACAAAACAAATTTATATTATAATAAAGGATGAAAAGACATATTTAACTTATTATTTATTAATTAAAAATTATCAAAAATGAACTAAATGTTCGTTTAATCTATATGATTAAACAAGTTTTACCTTTTGATTTTTATACTTATGAATTATTCATTTTAATCCTTATGTATACTATTTTTAATCTCTTTTGAGAAATTAAATATGATATTTACAGGGATTAACAAGAATTAAAATGGCGTGATTTTTTATGTAAGAGAAGATAATAATAAAATTGTATAACTATAACACTAAATACGCAGTTAAACCAAAATAAAACTATAAATTATTAGTAAGATTTATTAAATGAAATGAGAAAGTAACGTCATTTTTCACAAATTCCAGTTAACAAAAAATAACGTATTGACAAATGAAAAATGTTTTTTTGACGTCATTTAAAAAATATCCTTCAAAATATGTTTTCACGGGTATGTTTAAATTAAAAATGTTAAACCAACAATACATTGTGTGTTTTTGTTATATACTTAGGCTTAGTTTGGATTCAGGGGTGCCACTCTTGGCGACGACGGAAGTCACAACAGCACCCTGTTTGGATCCATGCATGGTTGCGGGTGAGTGTGGAAGGAAAGAGAAAGTTGAGTGAATTGTTTATCTGCGCAAAGATGAAGAGAAAGTTGCACGGTAGAGTGGGAGTGCCAAGTCATCCGAAGCAAGTTACAAAGTTACCCTTGCTTTTGCTGGAATCAAGAGAAACAGTGCCCCCTGCGCCCCCTGCATGCATGCCACATGAGATTCCTGACTTGGCTCGGGAATCGTTTGACTCTGTGTGAATCTGTGAAAGGAGAGTGAATGCAGTGGGTGAGGTAGGTGGGCGTGAAGCTGGCTATATAACAGCATGAAGTTCCTTCCTCCATTCACAGAAAACCAAAGAAACCGAGCCATCAGAGAGTGCATTGTAGTGTGGTTGGAGAGATTCCTATAAGCCATCTTCATTTTTGTTAGGATACCTTGTTCATCTCACGTCCTGGGGTTGTTCTAGTGATTCATCTGGGTTCGTCTGAGGTGAGAGCTTTTTTTGGAATGGTGCATAATCGATTATGCCTCAATTAGAACCAGTCAGATAATCGATTATGGGGCAGATAATCGATTTTTCAAAGAACATAATCGATTATCTGTAAAAATTTACAGGCATAATCGATTACCTGGAGTGTTGAAAAAGGGCCATAATCGATTATTGTGTGCCATAATCGATTATGCTGTATTTTTGCCTACCAACATAATCGATTATCCCTCGATAATCGATTATCCTCTGTATAACTGAGAGCATAATCGATTATGTTCTATATTTTTTTGGAATTCTATGTTTCTTAATTTTTTTTATGTGATTTTCAGGCAGTGTTCTTCATCCTAAGTCATCCTATTGTGCTGTTGTTGTTGCTTATCTTCAGGTTTTTAATTTTTTTTATGTAAAGTTATTTTTTGTATTTCTGTTTTATATTTATGATTCGATGATTATGATTTTGTAATATAATTTGTTTAGAATTTATTTTAGTTAATTATGTTAAGGAGTTAGTAAATTAATGTTGGTTGTAATATAATTTGTTTAGACTTTAGTTTAGTTAATTATGTTAAAGGAGTTAGTAAATTAATGTTATTATTTGATTTATTGTTTTAATTTTTGTAGATAGTTATAATTTTTGTAAGATTTTAAAAAAATATTTATTTGTATGAAATGAATGATTTTCAGAATGGAA
>Ga0123342_1004445_pt1 | contig 21387 bp, 4 predicted proteins | sample Turbeawhitnodule_FD_89960 | JGI IMG/M metagenome (GOLD analysis project Ga0123342, IMG submission 89960) | Root nodule microbial communities of legume samples collected from Mexico - Turtle bean Mexico white nodule | ecosystem: Host-associated > Plants > Roots > Nodule | place: Mexico: Nepantla...
AAATAATTATAAAAAAAAATAAAAAAAAAAAAAAAAAAAAAAAATATTCACAAAAAATATTTATAATAAAAAAAAAAAAAAAAAAAAAAAAACTACTAGAAAACTTCAGTAGAAGACTTCTACACTATCAAAGACAAATTTCATAAGATGCAAAACAGATTGATTTAAATTCCAGAGCATGGGAATGCAGTGTAACACCACACCTGTCCATCAGAGAGGAACCCAGCAACATCAATGACAGTTCTAAACTCCTTGGGGAGCAACTCCGGCTTGTTGACACCAACTTTTGCAGCCTCGGCCACCCCAATTCCTACAAATTCTAAGCTTCAAATTCTGATTGCAGGATTAGGAAAAAGGAAAAGAGGGGTAGGGGAAATTACCTCCGAATAATAACCCAAGGGAGAGGGCTCCAGAGAGGGCAAAATGAAGAGGTTTGAAGTGGGACGAGGTGGAGTTGAAAGTGGTAGGTGAAGGGAGATGATAGGAGAGCGTCTTGGGTTGTAATCTGGGAAGGGGAAGCGAGGGAGTATGGGTAGTGAGAGATGGAGATAAAGATGATAAGAAAGGAGTATGAAGAAGATAATGAGAATGCGGCATCATCTTCCTTCTCTGGAAATGCTCTTGTTGTTTGACAGTTGTTATGAATACTTCTTTTGAAGATTATATTTCGGCAATTTCAATGTACCCAATCAACTCTAGAAAATGACAAAAATACCCCTCCTAAATAACGAAAATAACTTTACATAAAAATGGAAAAAATTATTTTTGAAATTTTTATCTGAAATATTTTGGATTTCATTTTTCGCAACATATTTTGAATTCTGAAATTTTTTATCCAGAATGTATTTGTAATTTTGTGTTTAGAATTTTTTTTCCAGCATGTATTCTTTTATTTCTCAATTATAATTATTATTTTGGAATTTTTAATTTGGAATAAGGGTAATTTTGAAAATTTAAAAAATTGATATGGTGGAGGTTAAAATTGATATGGTGCAGGAGGGTAGTTTTGAAAAAAATTGATATGGTGCAGGAAGAATTTGCCTTATATTTCGGCTTATCAATTTGGACTGTGCCACACTCGCCCAGGGTGTGTAGGTTTTGTCAGGCCCATCACTATTGGTAACTTGGGTTTATTCTTCATTCACAACGGTATATGTGAAATGCTCTTCTCTTTTTTTTTCAATTTATTTTTGTTGTTGTAGGAGCTTGGCAAATTGATGCATTTCCTTCACTTCCATATTAATTCTGAAATTAATTTTAATTTTTTTAAATAATCTTAACTAAATATAATATCACCATTTCAAATAACTGCCTCCTATATTTTCATAACATTCTTTCAATTCTTTCAATTACAGTGTTCTGCATCCTATATTTTCATAACATTCTTTCAAGTAAAGTGTTCGACGAATTTTTTTTTTAGTTTTGTCCTCCATTTTTTATTTAATTGTGTTTTTTTCTAGATTTTATAACTTCCAAAAAAAATAAAAAATAAAATTAAGTGGAAAAAATACAACTACCTAAAGACATCACAAAACTTACATCAATCAATCACCATTACTTAAAAATAAATAATAAAATATCACTCTCCATTGCACTTAAAATGATAGTATTGAAATTAAAAAAAAAGGAATGAAGGTACATATCAAAGGAATTTGTTTACGACTTCCACTACCACTACTAAAAAAATTAAGTAAATTTCCTCGCAAATTATAGACCTAATTTTAAAAAATTGAATGTAAGTATCCGATTATTGACAAAAAGAATATATACTTTACCAAAAGCATAACATCCATGGTATAAAAAATTACTTATAAGCACTTGCAATGATAATAGAAAAAAAAAACTGTAAAATTATTTTGGGAAATCATTCTTCCTCGTCTAAAATCCCTGTGCTTCACACTAGAAAATATTCAACTGAATTTGATTTTTAATCTGTTTTTATTAATTTATTCTAGATATCAGATTTATTCTTCATAGATACATAAATTGATCTGAAAAAGAGTGTAATCACTTATCAGACAAAATTGAGAGATAGAGACATATAAAAGATTTAAGACTACAATAACTTGTCGCCGCTGCCATCATATGGAGTCACAGATTATTTTCTTTAGGACACGACAATCCAAAAGTTTAGCAAATGCAGAAGACTCCACTGACGGGAAAGCACCCCTAAACACTACATTGACTGTAGTTTTCATGATGCTTACAGACATATTTAAACATTTTTACCCCTTAAAGACTAAAAGATTATCATCCCCATAGTGCATAAGTAGATTCTATAAACCCCTAAAGGAGGTCAACAGAACATGCTCTAATTCCATCGGACAATTGAATATAGTAACAACCATACACTGGACTACTCCTAAGGACATTATCTTTATCTCGATAATTTGTAGTTCGAATAATTACGTAGTAAATAAAAAAGAGAGGACTAAACACAAGAAAAGCGTCCTTGTATTAGTTTTTCAAGTCATAAGAGAAAAGCATTTGAGTGGGGGAGGGGAGCATCAATTGGATCCAGGTTTGCAACCAAAATAAAGATAGGGCAAAGTCAGTAAGAAATATAACAGAAGGGGCCTAAGGAAAGTAAACAGGCCAGTTGTAGTAGTAATGTTCCCTCTCGGCCTTATCCCAAGTCTTGTTCCACTGCAACAACGCAATTTTTTTAAGAGATAATTAGCTCCTCATACTAAATAAAGCACAAAGTAAACAAAAGTATCAGTTCTGCTCAGCTAAAGCTCTCGAGAAAAATTAGGTAAACTAGCATACCAAGAACTCATATGGCTGATTCTTCTTCCTTGCCTGTTTCCAGTGATATTGCTCATATAAAAATGCTTTATCATGCCAACTGCACATGAAACGATCTTAGATTAAGTTATTTAAATGAATTGATGCAAAAAAAAAAAGCTTCAAAAGATTAAATCACAAATAGTTAAAGAAGAGAAATGGTGCATGCAGAGTGTCAACTCTACTCAACTATCATAATCAGGATATGGGGCGGGGGGGGGTGGGGAACCAGAGAAGAAAACCAATTTGACCTTAAAGCAAACAATAGCTATACTTCAATATCCCACAAAACATGCGTACATAAATAGATGAGTCCTTTTTATCTTGTTCAATTTTTCTTGAAACTCTAGTAGCATAGGACATATTCCAGTTGTCCATTTTCACCATTTAACTCAACTTTGTAAGAGATATGAAAATAAAATTCTTTCTTCATAGCAGTATTCAAACCTGAAATAAAGAACTCCCTTCGTACCTCTGTCAAAGTCATCAGGTTTAGATTGGGAGGGAGGAAAAGAGAGAAAAATGAATCATATTGGACAGGGAGCCTTTCCCTCCCCCATTGTGTATACTAGCATTTGTGATATTGAAGAAAATAATGAGAAAGAAAGATGGCATTGGAGTAGATAAAAAGCACCAAGGTGACAATCATAAAAGCAAAATCCAAATACCTTGCAGTACAGGTGTAGGAGCCAACTGCATCATGAAAACAAACACCTTGCTGTATACATACACACAACTAAAGACAAACGCGAAAGCATGACTAGAAAACCTAAATTGTGTATATTAAAAATCAACCTCCAGTCCATTGCAAGCCACTCCATTCAATAGGTAAGCCCAACAGTATGCCATGAGACTAAAGCCTGTTTAGATGGATTTCTCCATAGGCACTTCTTAGAAAGAAAATTTTAAATTAGCTTCTCTAAAAGCTAAAATCAGTTTAAACATGTTAATTTGTAGAAACTTTCTCATATAGTTTCTCTAAAATTTATTCTTAATTTATGCATAAACAAATTTTAATTTTAGGAAAAGTTAATTTTTTTCTTTAGAATTGCTTATGGCGAAGTTCATCCAAATAGGGCTACATCACTTCAAATTGTTGGGCGTAAATATAAGCGAGACATGCACTCTAGCAGTATAAAGCTCCTTAATTGTTACTTTTGCATATGATTAAACAATGCACCCAATATATATTGGGCTAAATTCCCAAATCTAATATCAACCGTTCTCTATCAAATTCACATCTATTCAATCGTCATTGTAGTTCCAAATATCCCACAACAAGCTAATTGAATACTAAGGATATTATGGAATAACTGTAAGAAATAAATTATTTCAAGAACCAATTATACATATGCAATAAACGATTACTACAACTGATTAGAAAGAGTAATCCCTAGGAAAAAAAATTGAGTACGCAAAAAAGATATTGGAAGCATTAGTTAAAGATAGGTGGAATCGAATGGTAGGGTGGCGTCTATAATCGAAATTTGAAAAAATGGAAAAGAAGAGAAGAAGAGAAGAAGAGAAGAGAGGAAGAGAGTGGTACTTGAACTGGTTAGAGAGCGTCCACATGTAGGGATTGAAGTAGGTGAGAACAGAGAAGGTAACGGATCCAATCCAAATGTTGACGAAGCGATCAGGGTCCGCATGGGGCACGCCAGGGTCACCACGATAAGCGTTTCCGAAATACTTCTCCATTCTTCTCTCTTTTCTGCTTCTATCTCAGTTTTCAGAACTCTGCTCTTATCCTCTTCTCTCAGTGTAAACCACTCTTATTCATACATAAAATACTTCACGACGTCGTTTAACATTGTGCTGTGCCCAATTCAATTTCTTCTTTGGACTTGTGTTTCCAAAACCAGACCCATCTCCGGACATAGGTTCAAATAGAAAAATGTTTCTTTTCCACTCTTTAAAAGAAATAAGTCACTTTAATAGTATAATCCTATGGCAGTTTCTTCCTGCACTCCTACATTTTTCTTCCTGCACTCTCACAATATTATGCAAAGATTAAACTGTCCGTATTATTTTTTAAAAACCCTAAAATGCACTTAAAATGTATTTATTCTTTTGCATTCTGGATTATGGAATCTGAAAAATTTTCAGATTGGCACTTTCGATAAAATTTTGGATCCACCAATCCATAATTCAAAATATGCATTTTACATTAAAAAATCTACCATTCGAAAAAAGCATTTCAAATCCACCAATCTGTAAGAGAAATATGCATTCCAAATTCAGAAATTCATAATTCAAAAAAAACATTGTGGATCCACCAATCCGTAACACAATTAGGCTTTTAGATTCAGCAATCTGGAAACAATAATTTATGCAAAACTTGCTTCCAGAACACCCCCTCATCCGAAAAAAAAAATGATTCAGTTATGAATTAATGAATCCATAACACACTCTCATATCCTGATTTCCGGTAACCATGGTGCCCTTTTTCAAATAAAATGTCAATGCCAATTTCGGAATATAGAAAATTGTAGGGGTGCAGGAAGAAATAGTGGTGCAGGAGGAAAGAAGAAGCCTAATCCTATATACTAAAATTTTAAATTAACAAATAAAACAAATATTATTAGTATATTATTATTTAGAGATGTCAAGCGAGAGTTTTCTATTTGCTGTGTGTTAAAGTATTTAAAATAAACTATAAAATTAATCTAAAAATACAATCATTATTTTAAAATATTTATCATTTTTTATTCTATATATTATTAATAAATATTAATTTAAATTATTTTAATTATAATTTAAATGTTACTAAATTATAAATTTGTGTCTTATTTTGTTTTTTTAACATTATAAAATTATGATATTTTATTTGTGGTAATATTTTTTTATAAATCACATAATATAAAAGAAGGTTTAACTTTTTTTATATATAAAAAAAATTATGTTAGATATTATTATGCAATTTGACGGTTATATTGACACCTAAAGTAATAACAATCATTTGTCATCACACAAAAATAGTTTTAAAAAAATAAAAAAAATATGGAGAAACTTAAAAAGAAGGTTTAATTACGTTGTCTAAAAATTTATTTTTTTAAAACAGAAGAATGTATTTTTTTTATTTTTTATTTTAGTGAAGGAAGAATAAAACTTAAATTTGGATATTTGTTAAAACTAAGAGTGCTGTCAATTTTAAATTTTGTTTTTACGTGCACAAAAAAATAATGTTAGGGGTTAATTATAAAAAAGTTGAGAAAGATAAAAGAAATAACACAATAATTGTATACTAGTTGTTTCAATATTTTATGTCTAATCTTAATTGAATGAATTAAGTTTTATTAACAACTAGTACAAAACAACTATTTTAATCTATCATTGTTAATTACAACACAAATGTTTTTTACCTAGTCTCTCTAAATTAATCAAAAGAGAGTTTTTTTTTTTTTTTTACATTTACACACAAAGTTGTTTACATATATAAAACATTTCATCCTACTCCTAGACTTAGATTTTTACGTCTTTAAAGACTAATACAAAATTATGTTGATTAAGTATTAGAACTCTCTCTTGTAGAGAATGAAAAAAGTATAAAAGAAAAAAAATTAAAAGTTTTTTTCAATAGGTTCTTCTCACTAGGTCATATAAGTTTTTTTCTTCTTCTTAAAATATGAGAGACTTCAATTAGTTGTTGGTTTGGTGTTTCTTTTTTATTTTGAATAGTTTATTGTGGTGAATGTTGAAGTATACAATTAATGTATTAATGAAAACGTTTAATTAAAACATTTAATGTTTCACAAATTGATCTCCATAATAGTCAACTCTACATATCTTTGTTCAACAACATTCTCCTTTTATTTACAACTTTCACTTAATTGTTGTGAAGGGAGTTGTTTCCTCGGAGTTGCATCTGGTTAGAGTCAATAGTTATCTAGTCAATTACAAAGTGTGGCTTTTGATGCATTTTGACTTTAGAGAAAATTTTAGATTTGAAATTTGAGTGTGAAAGTCTTGTGGGTATTTTTTTTCTTTATGAGGGACGTTATACACAAAGGAAATAACAATTTATTACTTTGATAAGTTATAACACTAACAGGTCAATGAACAATCAGATGCTTTAAATTTGAATGTCTTTTTCACATTTGAAGAGTTTTGATAGTGGATTATATGCATTAAATTCACTTCGTGCAACTTTAAATGTCCTTTCTTCTTTAAGCGGCATCCTTAATAGTTTACAATGCTTATCTCCATAGGTAGCATAACCTTTTGCATCAAAATATGGTAAAATTGTGCATTATACTAGGCAGATAGTTGGGTTAGAGTTGAAAAATGTCTGTGTCAGGTCGTTGTTGAAGAAAACTTTAACTTTGTATCTAAGAGATCACTTTATGTGACTTGTGTTTTAACTTATCTCCTTGGAAGAAGAAAACGGTAGACATTTCCTACACCATAGAATAAACATATAGATATTCAAGACATACGGTGTTAGCCTATATTATGTGTGTTTTGTCTAAGCATATATATTGATGTGTTATTAGATGTAAAGAAAGATTGTATAGTGGTGTATCGTCTCATAGATTAAACATTTGCGTCTAACATGATTTGTTGTTGAATGAGGCATTCGTCTTACAAATTATGCATCCATATTTTATGCTTTGTTGTATTGAAGTACTTAATCAAAATAATGGGTGTTTAACATTTTCCAAACAATCTCAATATTCGCTATGTTTTAAATTACTAAAATATTCAAAGTCTATTTGTAACACTTATTTTGTTTCTTTTGCTACACAATTCTTTTTATTCTCCTACAAAGTTGACTTAGGTCTCAAAGATACTTTATGTTTAATCATAACATTGATTCCACATTTCTCCTTTGTGTGGTTTCATTCAAATAATGTATTTCAAAAAACATAAACTTCAATTTCATTAAACCAAATAGTTTTTAGAGCACACGTTTGATTATTTCCTCTCGTTCTTAATATTTTGTTTTATTTTTTATTTTTCTTAGATAAATTACAATAAATAGCGTAATTTCTTCTTAATAGTTTGTAATAATTAATTTACAAGAGAAAATGTTAATAATTTACAAGACAAAAGATGTTAAAAAATTATGATTACTGTATTTTTTAAATAAAAGTTTTCATGTTAGGTATTACTATGCAACTTGACATTTTAGTTATGCTGACATCTCAAGTAACAACAATCATTTGTTATCACATGAAAAAAAAAATATTATTAAAAACGAAAAAAAGAAAGAAAATACAAAAAATATGGGGGGACTAAATCAAAACTCATATGTTAACAAAAACGATACATATGTAGACTATATCTATTCATAAAAAATTTTAAGAACAAACTAGATAGTAGCCTATTATACCAATGAAAAGATTCTCTATGAATACATTTTAAATTAGTCAACTTATCAGCACACACATTTCCTTCACGAAAAATATGTGTAACCCTAAACCTAATTTTCGCACAGTAATTAAAAAAAGTATTCCATCGATTACGAAGCATCTAAGGAACATTAGTCCTAGCAGTAAATGCAGCACAAACCAAAATAGAATCATATTTCAACCAGACATTAGTAAACCCCATCTTTTGAGCTTCCTCCATAACATGTATAACCCCATAAAACTCAGCAACCAGAGCAATCTGAACTTCAAGAAACGCAGAGAAAGCTCTAATAAATTCCCTCATACTCCCACGGAAAATACCTCTACAAGTAGCAAGATCAGGATATCCCCTAGCAGCTCCATCAGTGTTAATTTTAACCTAGCCTGGTGAAGAAAACTCTCATCTAGCAGGAAGAGAACAAAAAGCTTTACCAGTACAAGTATTAATACCAAAAAAATTGATCACGTTGAAATCCAACATATCATTATTCATTGAATCTTTAGACGAATTTCTCACTAGACAAGTTAAATCTTTAATAACTGAAATAACCCAAAAACCCTCAATCTTATCCTAAAAGCTTCATACGCCATATCATCAAAATATGAAAAGTTATAACAATTTGTTTTCTCGTACCATTACATCTTTCTCATTTAATTTATATTTTTAAAAATTATTTTTATTAATCTTTTCAATAAATACATAATGGTAATTGTAATTAGAATTTAACATTAATATTTAAAATTTAAATAAAAAGTAAAATATATCATTATTTGAATTAAGAAAAAAAAATAAAAATGTGAAAAGAAATGAGAAGTGATAAATAAAATATTTTTATAAATTTATATATTTAAAAATGACTAAAGTAATTAAAATTGAAAAATATTTGAATATTTAATATCTATGTGGTGGGATAAATATGTGTGAAGAATCGGTTTATAGAGTAATCATCCATAATTTGATTGTGATTAGTACTCCTAATTTTATAAAATATCTTAATGTAAAATATAAAATATAAATTGAAATTGAAATAAAAGTATTTATTACAAATCTTAACAGATAAAAAAATATATTTAAAAAGTTAAAATATGAAAGTTTTAATTAATTAATTTTACTTTATTTATTATAATAATATTTTTATTTTATTATGATAAAAAAAACTGTATTAAGAAAATAATAAAAAATTAATTTCAAAATGCATATTAAAGTTGAAATAAATTGCAAATTGAACTGAAAACCGTTACTATAAAATCTTAATAGATAAAAAATTATATTTAAAAAAATCAAAACATCAAAATTTAAAATAATTAATTAAATTTATTTAATAATTTTATTTTATTATGATAAAAATAATTATATTAGAAATAATCAATTATTTTATAATCTTTATAACTGATTAAGTTAAATAATTAATTTTTGTAAATATCTTACTATGTGCATGATATATATAGCTATGCCTCTATATATAATTGATTATATATAAAGTGATTATTTTTTAAAATATAAGTTATTATATATAAACTTTGTGTATAATTTTATTTTATTGTTTTGTGAAAAATTAAATGTGTAATTTTTTTTATTTTTCATATTTTTTTTATTTAGTTTAGTCATTTATGCCTTTCACGTTACATCTTTCACGTTACATGATTCATGTATTTAAGCACACAAGCTATGAAAACTTGCTGATATTTAAAGGAAGTATGTTTTCCTTCCAAATTAATTTATGTTTAGTGTATTTTTACACAAATTAAATAATTGAATTATTAAAACAAATTTATTTTCTTAATTTAAAAAAAAAATGCATATTATAGTATTCTTAGACAATAATATTCCAATAAAAAATAAAATAAAACTTTAGTATTAAATTAAAATTTGATTTTTTATAATATTTAACCTAAACTAATACAGGCTTAATAAACAGAAGTTTGACGGAAACTCAATGAAAAAAAAAATATAATGATTTGAGAATTAAATTGTAACTTTTTAATAGAAATCCAAATAAAAAATCATTTATTTAAATATATTTAAAATATATATAAATTTTGCTGCATGAAAATATCATTAAAGGACTACAACTTAAAACTATTTGTTAAAGATTTCTTTTTATGAGATACTACCAAATATTATAATGTTATGTACATGACTGACATAACATGTGAAAAATATGATAAAAGTATATAAATATTATATATTTCTTGAAAAAAATTAATGGTAATTGATTTAAGTTTTTGAATAATTGTATAATACCTATTACACAGAAAAAAAGTAAAACAAATTGTGTGTTATTTTTTTCTCCGTCCCTAAGCATACATATTAAATTTTTGTAAATTTTTTTTATTGAAAATTATCAAAATATTAAAAATTAAATTAATTTGAAATGAAAAAAACTTAGCTAAAACACCAAATATTTTTTTAAAAATAACTTGAATACTAAATTATAACTTTTTAAATACAAAAACAGATAAAAAAAATTTCATACATAATTTTAAATAAATAAAATCAAACATGCAATTATAACTTATATGAAAATTGGATTGAAAGTCATTAATATAATATACTATAGAGTTGAAAATTTTAAAAATAATGATTAAAATTTTTAAAACTGAATAAAAATATAATTTATGAGTGTCAAAACTTAAATAATAATTTATTATATTAGGATTAATTAAAATCAAAACTTTGACCCTATCATGTCATTAAAGTTTTCCCTTCTAATACAATAATTAGCTTATAAATAAATATATTTAAATTTATTAAAAAGAAATTAGGTATGTATTATGCTTTGTTATACATTAAAAAAACCAGTTTTGTATTTTTCATATGGATTTTGGAATTTAATTATCCACATATAATATAAGAATAGAGTTTATGATAGAAAGAAATTGTCATTCATAAGCACTTTTATGCAGTTTGTGCCTGAACCAATTTTCAATGTCTTGAAGAAGGTTTGTCTTTAGAATTATTCTTTTAATAATGTTGATTGTGAATGTAAATTTAAAATTCTTAGTCTTTTTAACACATATTTTTTCTGCTCCAAATTTTTGTCCAATGTCAATAATATGACTATTTGAAAAATAGAATGAAATGTTTCAGTTGTTAAAATTCAAACTATTTCAAATTTAGAAGGTAAATAATATTAGATTTTACTTCAATATTTCAACCTTTGACTGATTTAGTGGGAGAGATATGCAATGTGAAGATGTAAAATAGAACCTTATAAAATATTTTTTTTAAATGTAATATTATATTAATTCTATTTTAAAAAATTTAAAAATGAATTAAAAATATAATAATATAGAAAACAAAATTAATTTTTAGTATTATAGAATTTAAAAGAAAAATAGAAATACTAATATATATATATATATAGATTGATGTTAATTTATATATATACATGTTTTTTTTTTTCTCAAACTTTAAACATACCTATTAAATAATAATAATATTTTTGTAAAAAAATAACTGAAAATTATAATAATATTAAAAATTAAATTATTTTGAAACGAAAAAAAGTTTAACTAGAGCAAATATTTTTTAAAATAAATTACTAAATTATAAATTTTTAAATAGAAAAAAAATAAAATAATCTTAATATGTAGAGAGATTAAAAACGTATTTTTTCTGTATGAAAAAACGTGACTAAAGTTATAAAAGAAGATTTTTATATATTAATAATAGGTGAGTTATAAATCATGAAAACTATAAAGATATTATATTAAAAAATAGAGATCTCAACAAAAGTTAAGATAAGAATGATTAATGTGACTCCCTGGTGTATTGGTTGATTTTATAAAAGTATAAATCATACGTTATAATAAAAAAAAATAGTTGATTTTATTTTATTACATATATATTTATCTTTTATTTATAATATAAATGAATTAAACTTCATTTTTATTAGTTAATAATAAAAAATAAATGTTACAGACTTGTCCTGGTTTGTTTGTTGATGAACATATGTTGTGATTTGATTTTAAAACGGAAAGTTTTTTTTTATAAATTTTGAGTTTTAGTAACTGATTTACGGATAAGATTGGAGTAGAGGACAAAAACTTTGATTAGTGAGTTACTTGTTAACTGTTGTTAACTGTTATTGTGGTTCATGTTTTTCAACATTCTTAATACTCTATTCATTTTTTTTATTTTGTTTAATGGGTAACGTTTGCATAATGTAGAAATATGAGTTTGCTTCTTTATGTTAGAATGTTTGGTGGTCTCTCCCAATAAACAATTCTTTTCAACAACAAGAGATTATTAAACACATAAAATTAGTTCAATTTAACTTTTTACATATGAAAAGACCAAAAGGCAAAGGCAAAGCATGTTAATAGAGGTTAAAACATAACTTTTTATATATTAAAAGACCGTATATAAATATTGTATTCTAAAAAAATTATAGGTCATTAATCTAAATTTTTTAATAATTATATTTATAAGAAAAAAAAAATTAAACAGTAAATTGCATTTAAATTTGTTATCATTTTAAATTAATTTTATACAAAAATATAATTTGGAGTTATAATATATATGTTGATTTTAATTTATTAGAGGTATGTTTTTAGGAAAATTATAGTTTATCTTTAATTTTTTTTTAAAACTAACTTCAACCATTATTATTTGTTCATTAAAATTTTACCATACATACTCTCAGATTTTCTTTTAGCAAAACAAAAATTAAAACTATGTTAATAATCATGTTTCCTTTGTGAGCATTTGTCTATTTCATAATTTCATGACCATACCCTACTAGATACATTATTGATATCATTTCTTTGTTTGTTATAGTATAAATTATTACCTAAGCACAGAAAGTGTATTGTACACCGACCAGAATTGATTTGAGTGAATGAGAAGTTATTGTTGAAACATCTGTTTACCCGAGATTAAGGAAATGAGATTAAGGAAAGACAAAGATAACAGTTATTCTCAGACATTTTGTAATAAAAAAAACAGACTACAAGTTCCAACTTTCAAATATCTTTCAAGCAATTCACTCAATTTTGATATAAATACCACCTATCATACCTGCTCTATTATCCAATTTTGCATACTAGAAGATTTTCTTTAATCTCTGGACAACATGACCCACCAAGAGAACCAAGCCAAAGCCATATCTGATGAAGTTAGAGATGAAATGAGACTATATGAATGTGCAAGGAAATATGAAATCATTCTCAAGCAGGTATGTGATTTATAATAAGTTTGACGTGGATGAACATTTTTTTACATATTAATTGGTTTCAGTTTGATGAACTGGTGGGGATAATGAACAATGACACTACCCTTCCAAAGGCAAAGTGGCGAAAGGTATCATCTCTAATATTTCTTATAACTTATCATCTCTAATATTTCTTATAACTTTTTACTTCACACGATCTTGCACACTGTCTTCTTTGAATGTTGTTAATAAAGTTACTTCACACGATCTTGCACACTGTCTTCTTTGAATGTTGTTAATAAAGGAATGTAAATAGATGTTTTCAGTTGTAGTGTTTTCATCCATTATATTATTCTCCTATAGGGTAGAAGAGGAGCTTCTGGAGAAAGGACTTCAAACCAATCAAAACTGCAAACCGTGACAAGGTTCTTGCATGAACTGAGAACTAAGCCCACGGATTCTGAGATTCCGCCTAATCAGTAACTACATTATAACATATAATGTATTATGTATTCAGCCACATAATCAAAATTATTATAGTCAATAGTTTAGTAAATAACGTACATGAATGTTGGCTGAGATATTCACATAGCAACTTCTGAATAATGTAATATTTTACTCCTTTTCACAGTACTCAAAATATTGCAGTTCTATCATATTATATAAAGTCGTAAATTAATCGATTAATTAGATAATACACCGAACATTTTTTTTAAAGTAATTCAAAGATGAAATTATCATGTACATCTAGATAAAAAAAAAAAAAATACATTTAGCCAAAATAAGGTATACAGGATAATGTGACCTCTAAAAAAAGAACCCTGAAAAAGAAGAAGAAATGATTGGTGTGACTCACTTATTTCCATGTTCAGTAGATGGTAAATGTGTCTAAGGTTGAGATCATAAATCATCCATTCAAAATTCTTCCATGGTTGAACACTAAGACAAAATGACCAAATATAATTCTAGTCAATACTTTTATGATTACTTCATGTATCGTGATCTGCACCTCAACCTTTCCTCATCAAGCTCTCTTTTCAATGTTTCCAACCTTTCCAATAAGACTGCATTCTCCTGGTAGGTTAGAAGGTCATTAGAACACTTAAATAATTTCATAAAAATCTCACAAATTATGCATTCCCAATGAGAGCAGAAAATAATTCCACCATCATTATGTGAATAAGAAAAAGTAGGAAATGGTCCTTGTTGATAGATTAAGTTATAGCATTTAGTTAACAATAAATTTTGGATTTTGAAATCTAGAGAGTGATTAGTGGATTTAAGTTGGTTCCATAAATATTGCATGTCTGGCACAATTAGAAGTTCACAGTGTGATTATGCTTCAAAGATTTTAGTCTTGATTCCTTAAGATAGAGGACCAATTAGAACGATTATCATGAGGCCGCAGATCGAAGGTTGATTGATTTTTTTACGAAGACATACCTTTTGCAGTATTTCCAATTTATGGTTAATATGAGAAGCATCCTGCCCCTTCTGGGAGGACTTCTGGAACTGCCACAAACATGATTACATGGTCATTACAGGAAAGAAAGAGAATGCTTGATATTTCATTGGTTTGAAAAATAATTATTGATTTCCACAGTCTTGCTTGATTGAGTGCCAATTCTATTATCTTAGTGCAGTTATATCACAACAATATTACTATCTACTGAAATTAAGAAGGCTAAGGTGTGAAACAATACCAACCAAATCATAAAGACAGAACTTGAAACTAAAGGCATGTTTGATTTTCTTCTAACTTTTTGGTTTTGAAAACTGTTTTCTAAAATAATTCCATGCTACTCAACAATCTCTCATCCAAAATTATTTTCAAAACATGCTTTAAAAATGAACAGCATAAAAAGCCGATAGATGATTTCTGATCCTCTTTTTGTGAACTTCCTTTGTTTTACTTTAAATAACTAAAAACAGTTTTTGAAAATTGAAATCAAACACACCCTAAATCTTTTTTTTTTAATTCACTTTGCAAGGTAGAAAGTGAGAATCCAAATAAAAGATTAAATACCACTTGAAGCTCCTGCAAACATTTCTTTGTCCTATCCACCTCCTTATCATACCTCAGCCTCCACTCAGCAGATTCATCCATTGCCTCCATGTTAGCAGTATCAAACTGTTGCCTGCAAACACACGCATATACCAATCACCATTATAACAGAAACAGAACCAATAATCTTATAATCTTACCAAAACAGGGGTAAAAAGTCACAGAACAAGTCAATTCAGGCCATGACCATTACAAAATCTTTCCTCTGAATGACAGTCCTAGATTGGTTTAATCAAAATTCAGAGAGACATTGCAACAGGTTAATCTTATCATGCGACACTTATAAAGAACAATTTGTGCTTCACATGATTGATGCAATAATATAGCAAGCCTTATAACTTATAAGCCCAAAATTGGAACATAACAAGGGTATATTTCATTTTCAAAAGGAACATTGCAGAAAAAGAAGAGAATGGAAAGAATTTGAAGAAATGGTAACCTTATGATTCGAGTGTCATCAACAGAAAGGCTGTAGTGAATGGCCCAGAGTCTGAAATAAACTGCAATGCCCATTAACATTAGAAAAGCGAGTGTGGCTAAGATCGACCTTCTCTTCGCTCCCATCATTCTTGTGTGCTGTGTTCTGTTCCTCTTCACTCACTCATTCCATCTGATTCTTCTACCAACGATGTTGTTGGGATTTTCCAACAACCAACGTTGCCAGTGACTGTCACCTACATTAGACCTTGCTTCGCCTTCAGTTCGATCTAACCTCATTTACTCTTTTTCGCATTTTGGAATTTAGTTGACTTTCTTTTTTATTTGGGCTTGGGCTAATAATTTATTCCAATGACTGTCCCAGTGGGCTTCTCTCAGTAATAAATACGGATTATTTCTTTCTGCAGCCCCATAGTTATCATGTGTATCCCATGGTGTGGTTAAAAAATCAAATGCCTCCATTGTCTCTGCCTCCTTACCTTCCATTGTCTCTGCAACCCCTTTCTTGTCGTGTCACCCTTGTTTATGTGTGTTTTGACAGTGATGAACTCGGATTATGAAATTTAAAAGATACTCCCAATTATACAGAAGTTATTTTTTTATGAGAAAAATATTTTTAAATTGTGTTATTAGAAGTCATTTCTACATTAAATAATTTGGAAGACAAAAAAATGATTTTTGAATTATACCATTAGAAACTTTTGTATGTAAAAGATGATTTTTGAATTATGAATTTTGAAAGTTAAAAATGACTTTTCGTGTAATATAAAAATCAAACGAAAAAAAGTTTTTAAATATCACTTTCTGCTGATTAATCTTTTTGCAGTTATACAGAAATCATAACAACCTATATAGATTATAATTGGAAATGTTCCATTTTTTTTATACTATCAAGTGAAACTTTTTATCCATGCAATGTTGCAAACCTTTTGGAATCTCCCTATATTCACCTTTGTTTCTTCTCTACCTCAATGAGTAACTACGCACATGGCTGAACTGTGTTAGAATACGGGGATTCATTCAACATTATCTATATTGCAAACGATAATAATTTAAAATGTGTTGTGGGTTTGGTAAAATGTTTTGCTTGCTTTGGCCAAGCAAATGGAGAAGCCAGAAGTAATGAAGCATATATCCAAGGATAGAGGATCAGATTCAATATAATATTTTAGGTGCACAAGTTATGGTGCTTCATTTCAGTAGTCTACCTTAAGAATGTTGAAACCAACACGTTACTTCTCTTTTGAGTTACGACTCTACTCTTAAGCGACGAATTCTTAAACCAAAGGACAAGAAACCTAGGTTTGTTTAAGACAAAGATATATGTTGTTGAACCCAAAGGTATATTCTCTTATCATGTCCAACAAGTCATGCTTATCCATGACAGGATCCGAGACTGTACGTGGTGAATTGCAGTGATACCAAAATAAAATAGTGCATCTAAAGATAAATTGCGATGTTATGACATGGATTTAGACCTTTCTTTTTCATCCAACTAACCATTTTCTGTGATGTATGAATTTTGAACTGAAATTATAAATTTCCGTACAATGTTTTGGTATTTCTTTGTGTAGGATTTGAGAAGGGTTCCATTTTAAAAACATTATCAACCTTTAGATTCCTACAGGTATGCATAGCAACTTCAATGTTTATCTCTATATCTAACGGGAATCTACAAATCCTTATATTATAGTCAAATGGATATATGATTTTATATGTTTTCTTGTTTAGGGCTTCTTATAGAGAGCTTTCATTTTCTCAAATCAAAGCCTTATTTAAAATAAATGAGACACATACTACCTAAATTAACAATATATTGCTAATGCTATATTATATATATACATTACAAGTGTCAAAAAAATAGGCAAATGAACTTCAACTAAACCGATAAAATATAAGACTTAGATTTTAATTTTTCACAAAATTTTTAAGTCCAGTCCAAGTTTAGCCTGGTATGAAATGACTAAATATATCTTGGATATAGTTTTACTTTCCTAATTAACACCTAAGAGTTTTGATTATTTGCTTATAGAAACTTAGGTCAATAATTTGGTTAAACCATTAATCTTAAGATCTAGTTAGTATTTGCACCGTCATAAGCCCATACAAATGAACCATCATAAGCCCGTACAAATGAAATTTACCTAACAATAGTGTAAATAGGTAAATCTAATGTCTAAATTATTCATTTATTAGATATTTATTGTCTCAATCATTACTCAGATGAATTTAATCATCAAAGTATCTTTGTCAGTATTTTTTTCAAGCTTAGAATAGTAAAAGCGAGAACATCAAGATCTAGGATAAAAAAATAAAGAAGAAATGTCAACAATAATAAAAACATTTTTAAATATACTGTGGAGTTCATTTGGACATTTGTAGAAACAAATATGAAATTTATTTAAAACTATATTGTTTTTAAAGCTAGCACTTCGTTTTAAGAATTAAGTTTAAAGTTTTATAATCTACTATAACTTCTAACATGTATCCATAAAAATTTGATCACATCTAATCTTAATTATGGAACATTACAAACAATGTGAATATATATATATATATACATATATATATATATAATTTTTAATTAAAAAATATAATTGTTGTATTCTTTATAACACAATCACCTCTTATTAGAAGTTTTTATAAGGAAATGTTTAAATGTGTAATTTAAAATATTAGAAGATTTTGCTCACTAAATAGAAAAACACAGTTTTTTTTTATGAATACAAGATTTTAGCATTCACTAGTTTGTAAATGAACATGTTCTTGTGAAAGCTTGAATGCATAAAGATTTTGAGCAATAAATTTAGTCACATTCATTATTTTCTTCAACTTTAAAGACTTATTTAAATAGGGAGTTAAGAAAAGAGTTCACTGCTATTCCTTTTTTACCCATTCAGACACTTCACTTCAAATTTCCATCTTCAAGTGTTTGTTTGTTCACGCATAATCATAATAATACATTAAATGTACATCATGCAACATAAATGTTTATCTCTTCTTTAAACAACATCCTAGTAATTGTCATGATTTATTAGGCCTTGCTCAGAGAGCTTTCATCCAAACTAGAGTATAAAAACATAGGATCATACGTGACAAATAGCATTTCAAGAGTTGACATTTGTTGCATTAAAATGTGTATTGACATGAAATAGGTTTAATGTTTTGCGAGATCTTCTTGGTAGACATGAAGATGAGAACATTTTCTACAACACATAATAAACTCTTAAAGAATTTTGTTGGATAACTTATAAACTTTGTGCATATAGTCTAACAAGGATTTTGCTTATCAAACAAAACAAGAGATCACATGTGTCACATGATTTGTTTAAAAACTATTGTTTATAAATAAAGTGTATTCATCTAGTCTATTTTTAGAATTCTTTATGAATAGGTATAGCCTACTTATATATTGTTTTTGTTAACATGTGGGTTTTGGTCTAACCCCTCCATATTTTTGTATTTTCTTTCTTTTTCTTTTTTTAATAATATTTTTTCATGTGATGGCAAATGATTGTTGTTACTTGAGGTGTCAGCCTCGCTGAGATGTCAAGTTGCATAGTGATGCCTAACATGAAAACTTTTATAAATAAAAAAATAAAAAAAAAATAAAGCGTATTCAAGTTTGCACTTTGTTGTTTAATAACAATTAATCAAAATCAATAAAGGTATCTTGAAATTTACTCTAACAATTTCATAGTGCCTAAAACAATAAAAATTTAAGTATGAAAATTTTTCATAAAACATTAAGAGGTCAACTTTTCTCAAACATTTTGAAAAAACATACAAACTTAATCATATAAGCAATGTATTAGCAATAAAGTTGACGGGGTTTCAAAATTTATTATAAAAAAATTGAATAATCCTTCTTCTTTTGATATCTTACATTGCATATTATCTAATTTATGCTAATTAAAGGAAGAGGAGTCCATAAAATTATTTTTGCGAAAATCATTATTGAATTGTTAGACAAAACACGAAAAATATCATTTGACTACCAAATATGATACGAAACTTGCAAAAATCTACGAAATATTTTTAAAACATAATTCAACTATCTATTCTTATATTTTTCCTATTCTTCCACAATGATAAATAACACAAATTAAATTTACACATTCAACAAATCAGTCATTACAAACAATTTTATCTTACTCAATATTTATTTCAACTAAATAAACTTTTACTTGTTTATAAAATTACAAAATTAAACTATATATATATATATAAATTCTTTTGTGAAAAAATATTTTTTATAGTGTAAGGAAAAGGAAAAAAGACGTTAAAAATCTTTATGTAAAATAACATATAAGAACGATTACATTTAAATCATCTTCATATCCACTAAAGACGGTTTTATAGAATGTTGTACGTGACAACGGTTTGATGCATTATAATAGTTATATGATCATCTAAATTTTTATAAATATCACCCGTCAAACATTGACGATAATTTTAAAATTTATTATCATATCGTGTGATGAATTTATCATTTTGCATTGTTCTTTATTTTAAATAGATCGCATCATTTTCATAAAAGTAACTCTAGCTCAAATATTTAAATACTTTCGTGAATATTTTATTTTAAGATACATTCTCTATTTTTTTTATTGGATGAAGTTTATATATCATGGCTTTTTTGAGAAATAGGTTCTGAATACTTTATAAGATATAATTGCGTACAAATAAAAATTTATTTCGTTTTTTAATTTAAAAATGAATTAATAATTTAATTTAAAACAAAAGTAATGCAAAAAAAAGAGAGTTAAAATATTCTTTCTTGAACTTTTTTTATCATTAAAGTAATGTAAATATGAATTACTTATGTACCTGTGTGGGCAATAATGGGTCCAGACACGTGTAACCTGCTATAGAATTGTTGAGGTGTCGGTGATCTTCGTGCCTCCTTCCTCAAGTCAGTATTCTGTTTAAGGTGTATTATAGTGAGTTGTAAAAAACGTATATAACCTCTTTTTCTAACCCTATTTATAGTATTGTTTTGTGGACTTTTTGTCCTTTATGGGCCGGAGATCAATTATCAACTGATATCTGTATTTATTGTATTCGTTATGTTATATGTTATTTGATTCGGGCGGGCGGTCACTGAGACTGGCTCATCTGGTATCGATCGATACAACACTTAAATTAATATGATATGAACTATTTAAATATTTTAATGCATAATATTAGAAAATGGATAATGAATATTTTAAATTGATAGGATTGGAGATATGAGTTTTTGTTGGGAAAATCTCCAGTTAGATTTAGACACATTTAGGTTCTGTTTGTTTCAAGGGTTGTACTGTTCAAGATGAAGGATGTGAGTGGATATCCATGGTTTGGATCAAGGGATTTTCAAGAAAAGGAGAGAGTGGATATCCATGAAGAGTGATTTTTCTCATCCTTCTCATATGCAGAGATTTGAGGGGAAAGCCACCTAAGATGGTAGTGTTTTCTCTTTTTTGCCTTTTTTTTCTTTGTCATTAATGTAATAATATATATAATAATACCTTTTATTTTTATTATTTTTCCATCATAATTATCATATTATGATATTTCATACTTTATTATATATATTTTTTCTTCTTTA
>Ga0123342_1004446_pt1 | contig 21386 bp, 3 predicted proteins | sample Turbeawhitnodule_FD_89960 | JGI IMG/M metagenome (GOLD analysis project Ga0123342, IMG submission 89960) | Root nodule microbial communities of legume samples collected from Mexico - Turtle bean Mexico white nodule | ecosystem: Host-associated > Plants > Roots > Nodule | place: Mexico: Nepantla...
ATAGGGTATCGAGATGAGCCATTTATAATGGTTCAACAAGCATCTCAGGTTTTCTACGTGAAAGATCCTACGTCAGAACATTGGTATGTCGTTTTACACGGGAAAAAACAAGGGGAGGCCATAGATGATATTGAAAATGGTGACCCCCGTTCATTGACACCAATGATAATTAATAAAGATGATGATGTACTTGATGATGTACATGCAACCCGTAAAGACCACACTGAAGGAATTTACATATGAACATTCAACCCACATGCAACCCGTAAATAAGCATTTAGAATTTTATGTATTATTTTTATATGATTTTACCTAATATTTATATAGAATTTTTATATGTAATTCGATGCAGATTAACTAATGTTTGTTACCTAATTTTTTTAACAAAGACATGGATGACGATCAGACTCCAATTAGGCCTCGATCCGAACGAGGCAGCAGAGGACCTACTAGATTGAAGCGTCTCACATTTGGCGTGTTGCTGGTGAGAAGACACGTGTTGACATTGACGTCAACATTGGAGTGGCTTTTGGTCCTAAAGCAGATGAGTTTATGAACTATCTTGGAGTTGTTTCTCGTGAGTGGCTCTCCATTTTGAAAAAAAATAATTTTCTGTAGTTTATATATTACTCTTATACTATGATTTATCTTTAACAAGTTGTTTATGAAAATCTTTTTTGAAAATTTTTCAACTAATAAACGAGCTAACAAGAAGAAAACTTTAAAATCTTATTGATGTTGTCAAAATATTTACCATAAGACCATCCTAGTGATCAGTTTTTCTTTTCCTTTTATTTTTTCACATTTAATCATAAATTATCACTTCCTTTTCACTTGTCTTCTTTATTTTCAAAAGAACAGTGAAAACAGTTTTTGGTATTTTATCTGTTTACAGACAAATCTTTAAGAACAAGAAGAAAAAATAAAAAATGAAGTAACTTTGTATGTTTAGAAAGTAAAACCTAAAACACAAGTATAGTTAAAACCTTTTAACAGTGGAACAGAACAATCCAAAAATACATGGTGAACAAAAAATAATGTTCTCAACATGGATTTTAAGCAGACATGTTAGATTGTATTTTCCTAATAAATATTATGTATGTTAGAATGTAGGGTTAGAAATTGGCACCGACAAGAGTTTGAAAGAGAGGGGTTGGTGGGGACAGAGGTTGAGATAAAATCTGAAGTCTGATTTCATAGGAACAAAGGATGGGCCAAGCACATAATCGTATCTAATGAAAAGGAGTGAAATCCTTCATGTTTGTCACATAAAAACAAGTTGCAAGAATCTTCACCAACCTCTAAAATGGAATAGACAGGAAGGTGGCAAAAAGGGTTTAGAATTCAATAATATGAGGATTCGTTCAACTGGGGTGGAAAGCTTGAGGGACCTTGTGCCCTAGCAAAAATGCTTTTCTTGTCAAATCCATTAGAAAGATATGAGGTGAAAAAGAAACTCAAATTACGTGATTGGTTTCACAACTATCCAAAACTTGAATTGGGAAAAGGGTCTCACTGATTTTAGCTTCAACAGATTTAAACACCCCTCATAATCACGAATCCACACCAAACACCACGCTTTCATTTTGCAATGGACCCAACTTGTTAACAGCTAATATATGTTTAATTATCATCAACTCTCACCGTCAGAGTAAAGATGCAACATGCAGGATGTTTCGTAGGTGATGGAGTAAAAATTATATTTCAAATTTCTGATTTTGGATTTTGGATTTTGTAAATAAAAAAATTATTATAAAAGCATATTATAGATAATTAGAAACAAAATTATAAATAATCATTACTATCTAATTTAATGAATGTTTATATCAATAACATTATTATATTTTAAAGGTAGGACCATTTTATTAATTTGATATTGTTACAAGTCAAATATTTTTTTATTTTAATATCTTTATAAATATGGTGGAGAGTGTAGTGTTTTTTTATTGTTTTCAAGTGGTGGTGATAGTGGTTTATGGTGACTAGTGGTAATTTGTAGTGTTTTAGGTGGTTATGTTTTCGTTTTTTTATTTTTTTTATTTTTTTAAGCTAGAAAATCCAGAAAAAATACCAGTTATGTGGAGTAACATATAGTATAGAACTCAGAAAAAAAATTATCTTTGAAACGTTAAATATAAAGAATTTTTTCGTCAACCCCGCTTAAATGATGAAAATGTTCTTGTAAAAACTGTAGCACTGTGGCTGAAGAAGAAGAATGAAAGTGTTTCTACTAAAAAAAGAGTAAAAATACGGATTGCAACTTAAATTATTTAAAATTGTGAGGTCATGTTTTATTTAAAATTATTTAAATAAATTTGGACTTTTAAGAATTAATATGGAGAGATGAGGTGTATGAGGTGGAGGAAAAATTTATCTGGTTACAACAACCCCAATTCAAATTCAAAATGGATTCCAAGTGTTTTTTTATTTCAGAACAGAAAAAGTATGGTTTAATAACATTCTACCAAATTATTTTTAATGCTTTTTCTTTAATTTAAATGGATAAATGTGTGAATACATTCTCATGATTTTAATGTAACTACTTTTAGTGAACTTTTTATTAAATTGACAAACTATTTTAAAAGGATATTGTAGTGCTTAGTTAGAAGATTACATGTATTCTTAAAGTGATACACATTAAGGCCACTAATATCACTCTTTTCTATCACGCAGTCAACGTTTGTCTCATATATCACTAAATTAAACATTAAATAATTACTTTATTTAAACTTGATTTTTTTTAGTCATTATTAATTGTTTTTTGTGATTAGGAAAATAGTAATAACTCCCAACCTACAATTACGACTAAACATAAACAATGAGAAAAACAAAGAAAGTTTTATTAAGCCCATTCGTTATAAGTTTAAGATCCGACACTTATAATTCTTTTATTAAAATAAAGTTCCTTGGTATAAAATTTAAGTTCTTGAATTTTAAATTATAAGAATAAAAAACTATTTTCTATTTTAAAATATAATTTTCTATTAATAAATAAATACAAATATGTTTTATAGAAAACCCTTACATTATATTAAAAATTGTAAAGAAAAATTAAAAGTATAATATAAAAACACACAAAAGATAAATTAAAATCTTATATAATTAACCAATAATAGAGATTATTTTAATGTAAAATTATGTTGTGAATTATAAATAATATGTTTTATAGTTTGAAATTTGATAGTCGTAAAGTTTTATAAATATAAAATGGAAAGGGTGAAAATGTTAGGATTTGGTTAAAGTAGAAAGATGTGACAGCTGAACTGAACAAATACTTTTCCATCATAAATAATTGTAATTACAAGTACACTATGACATAATCCAAAGTTATTATGAATATAAATATAGATAGACACATCTTCATTTCTTTAATATTTGCCCTAATTTTTAATACTTAGGCGAAAGAGATATCATATCCACTGCAAAGTAATAAATTGCCTGAAAATGAAATGGAGAATTATAAGGGCCTCAATTTCCTTCCAAACCCTAATTTCCCCTCTTTTTAATACCTCAAAATGATTCTACACATGCTTTAAACTATTGACCTACCAAATTAAACTAAAAGTACACCACACACTCCAATTCACTTCTTCCAAAAATATTGAATTTGTAAAATTTAAATTATGTGAGAGACTATTAAGATTCACCCATTCACAATTGGTTTAATTAGTTTATATATTCAGATATATTTTCACATAATTAAATTTTAAGTTTTTTATAAATTTGAATAATTGAGATAATATGACTATTTGATTTTATAGACTCAAATACAACACTATAAATTGGGAACTAAAAAGAAAAATATTAAATCTTAATTATCTTTATTAAAGATACATTCTATCGTGTCGGGTTTCAAGTTTCAACATGGTTTGTTTGATTTTTGTTTTCTTATTTAATTTTAAAAGATAAAACAATTCTCGTCCAACTTACTATTTTTCTGCCAAAATCAAATAATTATTTTACTTGATCACAAAATCAAATACTGACTCAACTGGAAAATTTAAAATCTTTGAACCGTCAATAAAACATATTTTTTAATAAAAAAAATAATTGAAAATATTAAATTTATAAATAACTTAAACTTAATTAAACATTTAGAATTTAACATGTAAAGAAAGTAAATCTAAGAGTTTGGCTGAAGATCGTCATAGGATATGGTTTCTTATCAATGAGAAGAAGGTTCTAAGAGGTTAGTAGCAATCGATAAAATTATCATCTTGTTTTCTAACATGTTCCTATTGGTCCTAATGATGGTGCTACAGACCTTATTATTATAGTCCAACAAACCTTTTATTTCTATTTTAATGTTAATTAAACTACTTTAGTCCTTGGTCCTACATGAGGGAACATGCTAACAAACTTGATTAAAAAAATAATATATGACCTAGAAACAGAAACTATTCTACAAATAACATTTTTCTTTACCAGTGACATCACAGGCACTTAATTATCTAGTGATTAAATTATTACCCCTTTGGGATGCAGAGGTAATAGTATTGGAGCAGCATACACAAATAATAGCATTTTAAATCCAATGTTGTCACTGTGAGGTGAGTTTAAGTCCTCAATGTTCCTTCTGACATGTTCCAATCTCTGAAATTTCACTTTTAACTTGGTCTTTGTTTAACCACAGAATTTATGTTATGTATTTTTCTTATATTATATGCATATGTATGTTATCATGTTACCATGCTCTTGAAATTGAATCATGGACCCTTGCCCTTTTTGTGTCCCGAAAGCCGCGCAATGAAGTCAAAGAAGTAAAGTAGTTTCTTGGAAAGCACTCTATAAGGGTTATATATATATATATATATATGCACATAAACATCTTCTATAGGACAAGCCCTTGCATAATAAAGTGCTTCCTGTTCAAGCCATCACTTTAAGACTTCCTCTCAGATATCTTTCAGCTTCTGTGCTTTATTCTTTGCTTGATTTTCTTTTGTTTTTCCCTCCATCTAAACAACACATATAATTGTTTCTATCACACTTCACAAACCTCTTCAACAACAAGTCATGGCAGCGAAGGCAAAGAAGAACAAGGTGGGGAGTCAATCGGGTTGTGGCCTCATGGGGAGAATTCTCCACCTCAAAAGCCATAAGCTTAGAAAATCATCCGTTCACTCCCTACCCTTGAAGAATCCACAGAGTGATGATGATGGCAAAAGTGAAGAACCAAAGACCCCAAATGAAGAATCAAAGGTTACAAAAAAAGGCTGCACTGAGCCACACAGACTGAGTGGTGCAGAACAGAACCCGGCCAGAAAGAGTACCTCTGTTCACCAACAACAACCTTGTACATATCGAAACAGTCAAAATCAAAGGCCTTCAGATGTTGTTGCAAGAAGCTCAACATCAACATCATCCCCTAGAGCTTCAATTTCAACTCACACTAAGGTTCAACAAAACAAGGACAAGAATCATAAGCGCAAGCCATATAGAGACCCCGCTGAAAATTCTCTTGCACTTGCTAGGATAAGTACTAGCAATGAGAACAATAACTCTAAATTGAAGCTCACTGGGAATTTGCTTGTGAATAATACCCCAAGGAGAAAGAGTGTGGAGTACATGCCTAAAAATGCAGAGTTGAACTCTGTGCCCATTTCCTACTCAATTACAAGCAAAGGCTCAATGGGGAATATCATGAGGAGCAACAGCACTGGCAATGAGGTTGGACAGTTTTTGAGTCCAAGGCAGAAAAAAGTGGACCCTGAGGTGTTGAAATCCATGGGAAATGAAGCATACAAGCAGGGGAGATTTGAAGAGGCTTTGGCTTTGTATGACCAAGCAATTGCTCTTGATTCAAATATGGCAACGTACCATTGCAACAAGAGTGCGGCTTTAATTGGTTTAGGAAGGTTTCAACAAGCAATTTTTGAGTGTGAGGAATCTATCAAACTGGACCCTTCGTATGTCAGAGCTCACAACCGTTTGGCCACAATATATTTCAGGTATAATAATGCAATACACATGCTTTATTCAATGATGTTAAGCATGATTTGCATCATGATAGTATTTTGTTGTTATTTTTACTTATAATATTGCAAATTTGAATGCAGGTTGGGAGAAGCAAAAAAAGCACTGGATTGCAATCAATCAACCGGATGTGCTGATTCAATACTTGCTTTCCTAGCTCATGCTCTTCAAAATCATCTTAACAAATGCATAGAAGCACGGAAAGTAAATGCGTGGAGTGATGTACTAAAGGAAACACAGTCTGCAATATCCTTAGGTGCTGATTCAGCTCCACAGGTTAGTCATTTCCTTGGTCTAACATTTTATTTTTTATGTTTCTTACGGAACCCCAAGTAGTTCTTATTTTAATCTTAGATTTCGTACCAATGTTCCTTCAATTGGCAAATAATTATGTCAAATTGGAAATATCAAGAATTCCCCTTTGCTTAATAATATTGGTCTCAAGAAATGATACAGAGGACACAGCAGCTATGATTCATGCTGATTAATTAAAAACTGATTATGTATGATAGGTCTATGCTTTACAAACTGAAGCCTTTCTGAAGCTCCTAAGATATCAAGAGGCTTATGCCATCTATGAAAATATGCCAAAATTTCAACTTGATTGGTGTACCAAGGTATTTGGTCCGGCTTGCAGCGCTTACCTATTGATGATAGGAGCACTGGTTTACTTGGCAACTGGCAGGTTGGTGAGAATGCTTTATTTTTATATGTTTGACAAATTCTTCTCGTGATTTATGTATTTGGAAGTTCACCTGTGAGCATGATGCATTGTAAAATAATAATAATAATAATAATACATAACATTTCTCTAGACACCAAACTGTAGTGATTATCAGCCTCACGCTGCTAATGCTTTGTTGGTATATCTATAATGCTGGTACATTTTCTGAGCCTGATTAGATCTGAATTTGAATATGAATTGAATTTTGTTGTTTAAAAGGTTTGAGGAAGCTGTGACAGCAGCTCAGCAAGCAGCTAAAGTTGATCCAGGCAATAGAGAGGTGAATGCAGTGGTAAGGAGGGCGAGAGCAGCAACATCAGCTAGAATGAGTGGGAACTTGCTCTTCAAGGCCTCAAAATTCACCGAATCATGTGCCGTGTACAACGAAGGACTTGAACATGATCCTCACAACTCAGTTCTGTTATGCAACAGAGCTGCTTGTCGTTCTAAGCTTGGCCGATATGAGAAAGCAATTGAAGATTGTAACTCGGCACTTATGTTTCAGCCAGGTTATAGCAAAGCAAGATTAAGGAGGGCTGATTGCAATGCCAAGGTACTTTAATTTCTATGCTATTATTTAATTCTTCTGCTACATACTTAATTACAGTAATAATAACCCTTTTGTGATTTTTGTGTGTGCATGTAGTTAGAACGGTGGGAAGCTGCTATTCAAGACTATGAAATGCTATTGAGAGAAAGGCCAGGGAACGAGGAAGTGGCAAGGGCTTTGTTTGAAGCTCAGCTCCAACTAAAGATTCTGCGAGGTGAAGATATTAAGGACTTGAAATTTGGTTCAAACTTGGTTTTCATCTCGAGTAATGATCGGTTCAGACATTATGTAACCTCACCTGGTAAGGCATATTTGGCTTCTTGGGTTAGAAAATTTCATTTACATGAGTACTACAAATGCACTAACCAGTTGTGAGGGTTATTGAATAGGGATGGCTGTGGTGCTCTTTAGCAACAAGGCAACCCACAAGAAAGTGTTACTTATGTTGGAGCAAACCAGCAAAAGATTCCCATCAGTTCATTTCCTCAAGGTTGGTGTATTTTATATTGTTTTACACTTCACAGCTTGTGGGAATGTAAAAAACAAAAGTTCAGAATATACCAAATGCAACTACTAGTGTGACTAAGAAAAATAACTTTAACCAACATCAATCCTTTAAATCTGTTTTTGTGCCTCTTTCACTGTTTCGTACTTATATCTAAATGATACTTTTTTAGGTGGAAATCGAAGACCACCCTTACTTAGCAAAGTCAGAAGGTGTTAGCTCCATCCCAGCCTTCAAAATATACAAAAACGGATCAAGAGTAAAAGAAATTTCAGGCAACAACCCCGAGTTGTTAGAAAGATCAGTTGAATTATACAGTAGCTGAGATCTTTGCACTTAAATTATTCCTACAAAACTGCTTCTCCTTCATAAATTACCCGCCCTTGATTACAGGGCAGAGGAAACCCAAGAGGGTATGGCATCGTATCACTGCACCATGTAAAAAGTATAGACAAAAAGTAATCGATTTAGATTCTCTTAACGCTTTGGATGTTCCTTTAATTATTCATATTCCATGTACATTGGTTCGAAAAACCTGAACGAACAACTGCATTGTATTTTTCTTAAAATATTACATGTTCTAAACAAGAATGATTTTTCATATTCTGTACTTATGAAACACTAGTTGTTAAGGTTGAGGTAACATAAGTGCCGTTGGTGAAACTTAGAGGAATATCAGTGGAATTCTGTTTCAAGCTCGTTGGTCGAGTGGATCTCAGAGTTTGTCCTTTCATTTGTTGTTCTAGTTTTATGAGTTATATTTCAACTGTTTGTTTTGTCACTGTAACCACTCAACATTGGAAATCTCACATGAGATAAAAATATAAAATTAAGTAAGATCAAAATATATATATATATAAGTAAAAGAAATTATAAACTTATTACAAATGTATAGTAAAATAAAACCGTTTATAATTATGATATCACACAATACAATTCCAAAATTATTCTATTTTAGAAGAAAAAAATCTTTTTCCAGTTATAATATGATACATAATTGTTGAGATATTATCACATATCACTCTTAACCAAATTCTTCATAGATCATATTTGGCCTTCACACATATGAAACATGATTCATAACAAAATGATTTGTATGTTGGTAAAGATCATCTAAAGCAAAGGTCCTTCACTTATGAATCATGACATTCTTTCTCATATTTACCATGCAACCAAATAATATAAAATCATTCTTTCTGACATGCGATAATAGTAAGTAATTATTATAAAATATATTTATTTTGATACATTTAATTTCCCGTGAGATTTGTGAAAAATGAAAAAAAAATCAGAGAGTGAGAATATGAAATAGGAATAACTTGAAATGACATTAAAAATAAGAAAATGAGACAAATATGTACTTTTCTTTATTTATATATTGATGGGTTTGAAATTTTTAAATGCAAAAGAAAAAGTGAAGAATGTAAATAAAAAAAATCCTAAATACTACTAAAACTTAGTTTGTTGTTTTTAAAAAAATAAAAATATCGATGTGTTAATAATTATGATAAGTGAAAACATGTTCCTGTTTTTAATTATATAAAAAAAATGTTTATATTCATCTTTTGTTTAGGTAGTTTAAATAGGACAATTTCTTCCTCCACCTTATTAATTCTAACATGCACCCCATTATTTTTCAAAATTTTCAAATTTATCCTTTGAATTTAAAAATCCGAAATAGTAAATATAGTTCAAAAATAAATATATATATATATATATATTTTTTTTTTTTTTTTTCTGGATAAAAAAATCTGGAACACAAAATTAAAAATGCATTTTGGATAAAAATTTCTGGAATTCAAAAATGTGTTTTGGATATCTATATCCAGAATATTTTCACTACAAGAAAATCATGAAATAGAAAGTAATTTTTAGTGACAAAAAATAATTAGTTGCTATAGTGACTAAATTAGAGACCATTTTAAAGACTAAAAAAATTTGATTTCTAAATTAGTTTCTATTATTGTTAAATGGTTTCTAAATTGGTATCTAATTAGCAACCAAGGTTTTTGCTACCAAATTTAAAAAGTAAATAGTTGGTAGTTAAAACCTTGGTTGCTAATTAGATACCAATTTAAAAACTACTTGTTTTTAGTTTCTAAGATGGTTTCTAATTTAGTTACTATAGCAACTAATTATTTTTTGTCTCTAAAACTCATTTCTATTTCATGTTTTTCTTGTAGTGTTTCGGATGAAAGGTACTGGAAGTAATTTTTATTTACACCCTTCGTTTTTTAAGGTTATTTTCGTCATTTTGGAAGCGCATTTTTGTCATTTTTAATACTAGGTGAGTGCATGTTGGAATTGATATGTTGCAGGGAACATGGCAAATTCTTCCTACACCAAATATTTTTGAATCTGCACCCAACACAATTTTAAAATTCCAAAAATACCTTTTATTCTAAAAATAAAAATAATACATTCCAGAAAAGTAGATCCAGAAGAGTTTTTTGTGTTCCGAAAATAAAAATCCAGAAACAAAAATAAAAAATCTGCAATAAAAAAAATCATTCGGGAAAAAAAAATCAAAAAACATATTTTAGAAAAGGAGTCCGGAATGTATTTTTGTATGTACCCATTTTTCTAAGGGCATTTTCGTCTTTTTAAATGGAATTAGGTGCAGTGATATGGTGCAGGAAGCAATTGTCAGGGAACATTTGCCTTTAAATAGAGACTTGGGGAGAAGCAAACAGAAGGGCCTAGACTACAAAAAATAGAAAGGCAAATGCTTCCTACACCCAATCATTTTTAACCTGCACCCAACTTTTTTTTTAATTTCCAAAAATGACCTTAATTTCGGAAATAAAAATCCAGAAATAAAAATAATATATTTCGAAAAAATAAATCCAGAAGTGATTATTGAGTTTCGGAAATAAAAATTCAGAAAAAAAATTAAAATTCTATTTCGGACAAAAAAAATAGAATTAAAAATAATACATTCCGGAAAAAAAATCTAGAAAAGAGATTATTGTATTTCGGAAATAAAAATCCAGAAACAAAAATGAAAAATCCATTCCGAATAAAAAAATCCACAATATAAAATTTCGTTCCGAAAAAAAAATCCAAAACAAATATTTCAGAAAAAAAAATTAAAGACAGTTTCGTCTTTTCCGCTGGAATCGGGTGCAGTGATATAGTGCAGGAAGCAATTGTCAAATAGAAAATCTAACATACAAAATATTTTGGGCTGATAACACCACTTCATAGGAGGAAATTCTTTTGCAACCCCATATTTTTCTTCTGCACCTACATATATATTAAAATCTCAACTTTATCTTTCTAGTTAAAAATTCTTTCACACTGTACAATCCATAACCCTTTTTGAATTATGCAATTTAAAACTTGAAAAAGTATATTATATTACATAATCAGATCAATAATTTGAAATTAATTTTAATTACAAATGTAATTTTGAAAGTTATTTTTTGAATGTATAAACTGATTTACTTTCAAATTATGCAAAACATATCAAGATGTGGTAGAAATGGTGATCAATTAGTGTTCATAGTTGCTCATTCAAGAACGTGGAGAAATTAGTGATGATGCATCATTCACTTTTTTAAGTTTTTTTTTTTTTAACTTTAGGAAACGTGAAGAAGTTAATAAAGAGAAAACGTGAGGAAATCTGTAGTACAGCATGGTTAATGGTAAAATTATTTTTCTGTTGTGTAATAAGAATAAACTTTTGAAAATCACTTTTAAATTGTATATTCTATAAGTTTTTTTTTTATCCAAAATCACTTCATAATGTACTATTAAGAAGCTACTTTAACAAAATCACTTCAGAATTTCCCTATCCAAAACCATCTCAAATGTATTTTTCAAAAGCATACATATTTTAACAATCTAAAAAAATTCAAAATTAATACAAATTTATTGCATTTCAACCAAATATTAGTCTGATAAACTGGTTTCAAGTTTATAAACCTTCAGTGATCTTATCCTACCGTATAAGTTTAAACTTGTATAAAATATAAATATGTTATGTTTTAAAATTTAAATAAAAGTATTCGAAGGATAACATTTTTTCAATTTATTTATTGTATTTTATTATAATTTAAAATCAAATAAAAATCATGTGTAAAGCTTTAGAAAATAAGAAATTATTCTTTTTTTAATATTGAGAAAAATAATCAACTTAATAAATTTTATATGGTAAAAAATTATTTAAATAATAATATATATAAATTTTAATAGTTATCCTAAATGATAACCTTTATATGATTTCTTTCCTTAATTTCTTATTTCTTATCTCTTTCAAAAAGTTATATTTTATTCTGAATTGAAATTCAATATTTTTAAAATAAATTATTAGTTGCTTAAAAAAATACCGTATCACAATAGAAATTATTTATTGAAAATCTAAAATAGAATTTATACGTTAAAAAATGTTTAATGTGAACTTTAATTTCTTATACCATTTAAATACTGATAAGTATTTCTTTATTATAAAATTTAATCATATAAAATAAAATATATATTCTTATTTATATGATGTATTATAATTTTTTATACTTTTCAAATTGCATACTCTAATCTATATTTAGAGGGTACATTTATTTGTCTTTCTTTAACTGAAATCAACTGGGCCAGTCCATTGGTCCCTCTACTGTTTAACAAAAATGGGCTTTACATTATGGGCCACATTTTTATATATTGGTAATTGCTTCTAGCACCAAACATTTTTAAACATGCACCCAACACAAATTAAAAAATTTTGAAAATACCCTTTATTCCGGAATTGAAAATAATGCATTCCGGAAGAGATTATTGTGTTTTGGATATAAAAATCCGGAAACAAAAATCAAAATCCCATTCCAGATAAAAAAATCCAGAATTGAAATAATATATTTTGGAAAAATTTATCTGGATGAGATTATTGTGTTCCGGAAAAGAGGTCCAGAATGTAATTTTATATGTACTCTATTTTTTTAAGGGTATTTTCCTCTTTTCACCTGTAATTGGATGCAGTGATATAGTGCAGGAAGCAATTGCCTTATATATTTCTTGTTCTGATTTCTTCAACGGCTACTTCTTCCTGCACCTCCATACTTTTTTGTGTCACCTCTATTAGTTTTTTGTATTCCAAAAATACCCTTTTATAACATTCCAGATTACATAATTCGAAAGTATTTTTATAGATCTAAAATTAGCTTCCGGATTATGTAATCCAGAAGCCTTTTGTGATTAGCTTCCGGATTACATAATCCAGAAGTCTTTTCTATACATAAGATTAGTTTCTGGATTATGTAATCCGGAAGCCTTTTTTTCATATTTGTGATTAGCTTTCAGATTACATAATCCGTAAGTATTTTCTAAATATGAGATTGACTTCCTAATTATGTAATCCAGAATACATATGGATTACATAATCCATAGGCTTATTTCAAATCCAAAAAAGAGTTCCGGATTTTATAAATCTAAAGAACACTTTCAGATCCAAAAACATCTTTCAGATTATGTATGGGGGTGGCACAAAAAAGGATAAAACGATATTTTTCACATTTAGTATGGGGTGGCACAAGAAGGTATGGAAGTGTAGGAAGAAAGAGTCTTCTTCAACAGTTATTGTATGAATACGGCCAAGTCCACTTAATTTTATTGTATCAACCAAATTTAGTCTCTTTCGTTTTGCACCCCATGGTTTCATCCTCTAGCTCCATGTAAAAGACAAAATTGTTCTTACTCCTTCTCGTCACCTCACCTTTGCTTCCAACCACCTTATTGTTGTCGCCATTCCTTGTCCATGTGCTGTATCCTCGACTTATGGTTACCAAAAAAATGTATAGATTCAACTTTAGCAAGATGTTTTGAATCGTCTAATCTAAAATCATATAAAAAATGATTTATGAGTTATGCAATGGATTTTATAATTTGGAAACAAAATTTATACAGAAGATAACTTTCAAATTCTACAAGTCACTTTCGAATTTGAAAGTTTATTTCTGATTATATAATAACAAATATTTTTTCATAAAAGAAAACTTAGTATTTCAAAATATAATATTATCTCGATTACATATTTTAAAAGTCAAAATTAATTCTCAAATTAATATTTCAGATTGTGTAATAAAAATTGTAAAATTCGAAAAGAACTTTAAATCAAAGAGCAAATTTGAATTTTAATACTTTTTTTGGGTACTGAAGGAAAGAATGGGGTGCAAAACGGACTGTACCAAGTTTATTAACTAGTTGGGCTTAGCCCTTACCTATGTATTTCGTAGCTTGGGATTATTGGGCTTGGTTAGTATATGTATTTGGGAACTCAAGTTACTGATCTCTAATTTACGAATTTAGGAGTTTGTGCCATATTCTTCTTTTGGCTAATAATAATAACCTAAAGGATGTTAGGAAAAAAAATATTCGCTTAATTTAATGAGTAAAAATGCAACACATGAAATATCCCTACATCTTAAATTATCTTTTATAAGAAGTCTATCTTGTATTAATTTTTTATAAAGAAAACCATTTATTTCATATCTTTCTTCAACATATGCAGCTTAGCATAAATTTAGCTTATATAAGTCTTGAAAAGTAATGTTTTCGGAAAATTATTGTTTAATTCTCCAAACTAAGTTAATTAAAACACATATTTAATAATGTCAATATGAATGTAATGTGAGTCATCTACGTCGACACAATGCGTAAGCATTTACGTAAGAACCCATAATTATTCCTTTTTTATTATTTGGTCAATGATGCATAAGATATTGATTCAAATGTTTTTATTTCCATTCAATAAAACAAAGTTTTTTTTTATTTATTTTGAGTTGGACATGCTTTTATTAATAATATCGATTGCACTGTATAAGTAGTTTTAAATTTACATAGATCTATCTATTTAACTCGTTTTTTCCAAAGGTGGAGGCACCCCCCATAATGTTTATATCAGCACACGAGAAACTAGGAATGAGTAAAATATTTAGTTTAAAGTTGCATGAGAAATTTTTTAATCACTATAAGTTGAAAGTTTTATGTAAGGTAAAAGTAAATAAAATGAGTAATATATAATAAAAAAAACTACCAATTTATTAATTTATAATATATTTGAACAAACAAATTTTTAGAGAATATTTTATCTTTATAGAGAAACTAAAATATTCAATACATTGTTTGAATAGGAAATTTAAAAGAAATTATATTGTTAGTAATTTATTCTCATAAATTACTTACAACAAATTATAAAATTTCATTTGAAAGTCAATTTTTTTATACTCTTTTCTCTATATAATCTATATCTCTTCTCATTTTTTTTATCTAATCTATATTTTTTATAAAAAAAATTAACATATAATTAGTTCAAGTAAGAACATAGTTTTTTTTAATTAGAAACCAATAAATTAAATTAAAAAGGAGATCCTATTTCAATCCTTTTACAATAAAAATACCAAATAACTTTTCTAAACACTCTACAACGAGTGTAAATTTATCAAAACAAAGTAAAAATAACCATTATCCTAAAAAAAAAACTACGATAAGTAAGAAATGCTTCAAAAAAAAATGAGAAAAAACTCTCTCATACAATCAAAACCAAATAGTCAAGCTCCTTCCAAAACATAGTTAACTTTTTTTTATCAAGTTAATGCGACTATTTTTTTTTCTATGAAAGTTAATATCGGTGGAACTATTTTTTGACAATGTTAGCCATTTTTTTTAAGTTTTTGTCTTTAGAATAATTGTTTAGTTTTTGGTTAGTTGTAAATTATTTATTTAATTATTGATATTGGATTTAAAGTGAGGAGTTTGACTCTCTAATAATTATTTGTTGAAGAGATATTGTTACACGTTACATTAATTATAATATTTGTAAAAATATTAATTAAATCAAGTTATAATAATGAATAATAATATTATATTATTATGTTCTTAAATATAAAAGGTTAAACTTTTATTATTTAATATTAATTTTGATATTTTCTTATTTTATAATAATTAAATAGTTTATAAATTATAAATTATTTTTTCTAAACATATATTATGTTAAATTTTGAGTTGAAAAATAAATATCCGGTGATTTATGACTTATTTATTCAATATTTTGCCTCTGTTATCCCTAACAATAATTTTAATGTAACATTATGAAGAGGAAAAACTTGTTGTTTTTAAAGTAATAATACTTTTAAACTCTCTTAACTGTAATCTAAACGTGTATTGTCTATCCGTCTTAATTGACTTCAATTTTAGTGGAAAGATGAGTGTACTCTATCTCTCTCTACTTTTACCTAAATTGCAATTTTGTTCTTTTTATGATTATGATTTTTGTTTCTTTATTTTTTTAACTTTATTCCTAAATTTCATAAATATATAATTTTGGTCAAATACTCACTTTTATAAATTTAAATACATTTATTTCTTTTATCCAACTTTACACTTAACATATTTATTTAGGCACTGTTAAGAACTAATTTAATTAATTAGATTGTAAAAAAATATAAACGTATGTAAAACTGAGATTAGACCAAAACTGTAAATTTTCTAAAATCTAGATGCTTAAAAAAGTAAAAAATTGTCCATAAAAAATTAAAGAAGACCAAAATTTAAATTTTAGCATATATTTTTTAATCTCAGTTTATTGGTTTAAGTTATAGGATATTTTGGTTTATCTATAATGTTGGTTTGAGAACATTAAAATACAAAATATATCTTAGAAGCATATTGAGAAAGTATATAGTCAGAAATATATTTCTAAGATAAGTCAAAGCAAAATATATATATATATATATATATATATATATATTACAAGAAAAACATTAAATAAAAATTAATTTTATATATATATATATATATATATATTACAAGAAAAACATTAAATAAAAATTAATTTTAGAGAAGAAAAATAGTAACTAAATTAGAGATCATTTTAAAAACTAAAAAAAATGGTTTTTAAATTAGTTTATATTATTGTTAAATGATTTCTAAATTAGTATCTAATTAGCAACAAAGATTTTAACTACCAATTATTTAGTTTCAAAATTTGGTAGCAAAAACTTTGGTGGCTAATTAGATATCAATTTAGAAATCATTTAATAATAATAGAAATTAATTTATAAATCAAAAAAAATTTAGTCTCTAATTTAGTTGCGATAGCAATTAATTATTTTTTGTCACTAAAAAATAATTTTTATTTCATAATTTTCTTGTAGTGATATATATATATATATATATATATATATATATATATATATATATATATATATATATATATATATATATTCTAAAGTAGAAAACCTAACCTTATTTTGGTATCATCATAAAGATAATTTTTTTTTTTTTTAATAATGAAACTCCTCCTTATTTTATATAATGTTGGTGGTTTATGAAATAGCTAAACTCCTTCTTAAACATTGAAAATACCAAATAATACAGCGTGCAGATGCCGAGAAAGTATTATAATTTTTTTAAAATAAATTTAAAGAGAATAAAAATTGTTAAGAAAATACCTTAGAAAATAATGTGGAACTCATATAGAAAAAGAAAGATGAAAATTAATAAAAAAAAGTGAATTAAATAACAATAAAAGAAAAAGTGCACGAGGAAAATGAAATTTAGTAAAAACATATTGAAATTTGTAAAATTCATTACCTTACAATCGTTTCGAAAATTGGAATGACTATGTACTTAAAACCGAAAGACATGGAATAAAGTTGGAACACTTTGTTAATAATAATGGAGATTATATTATTGAAAAACTATGAGATTTGGATGATTTATGTATCGGTTGGTATCGGACGAGTCAGTCTTAGTTTCATTGACCGACCGTCTGAACCAAAGAACTTAGGGAATACTGTAAGCAGCAACCGTTACAAGTAACATTTAATGATTTAATGAGTCAATGTGCATTTTGAAATATGTGAAAATAAATGGATAGTTAAAAGAAACGTGTTTCTGGTATCAAGGAAGCACTATACATATCAGTTAATAATTGATGTTTGGCCTATTAGGATCAAGGCCCATAAACCAATGTTATAAATAGAGCCCTCTGTGAAGGAGTAGGTATGTTTTTACCAGAGCACTTACTTGAGGTAGTATTCAATTTTCAGCAACAAGTGACAACCGACAACGATGGTGTAAACAAGGAATAATGCTAACAACGACCGTATGCAGATAGCTATGATCCAGGTCCTCCAAGCACAAATGGAGGAGTTACAACAAAAAGGCATCACAAATCAATTACGGAATGAAGAAGATCAACATTAACATGATGAGGAGATGTCCCTTTTGAAAAGGAAAATAAAAATTTACAACAGGGACTTGATGGACGTGAACGAGAAGAACAATCCTGAGCACCACCACCAACCCCTTAAACCCATAAAACCCATCCAACCCCTCAAACTTGTCAGACCCACCAAACTCATCAAACCCATCAAACTTCTAGAAACATTCCTCTCCCAGATTACGAGGAAAACCTGAGAGGACATCCATTCGCATATGAAATAATCGACACACCACTCCCTCCCAAGTGGAAATGATTAACTATCAAACTCTAAGCTAAGTTTTGTCTGAATCTTCGTGGAAGAAGAAGCGGTTCACCAGCCACTAACCACAGTCATGGTTCTTTCCAGCTCTTCCCCAAGAGTTCGACCAACCACCAATGACTAGCTCTATAGCTCAATCAACTCCGAGATCAAGTTATTGGTTAGGACAACTACTAGAACGCTCTCGTCCTTTGGTGATATTCCAATTTGTACTCTCGACGCCAATTGTAGGATGGGATTAAGCATAGAAGGTTGTCAAGAGGATGACCCTGCCACTACGTGTTGTTGGACCGTTTTAGCCGAACGACCCCTCTTCCGATTCACCAGAGGGATGACAGTGGTTGGGGGCACTACGTCGATTAGAACGACCGAGTTTCCCTTCTCGACCATCTCGAAGCTGCTTATTTTTCTGTTGGTCGCTTTATGTCGTAATTGGGTCATGTAATCCCCAAGAGTCGGGTCCATCTGAGTCATAATAGCTGCAAGGCACAAGCGAATTAAACACAATCAACATAACAAATACAACCATGTATATAAGAAATCTACATACCAGTAAAAAAATTTCACTTCTTAGAAGACCTGTACAACGTTATTAACTCCCAAGTGGGTAACTTATAAGGGAGGTGGTAAAAAAATAACTAAAACTTCCTTATCCCATGGAGTCATCGAAGACCTCAGTCAGGTAGTAATTTTTGTGAGATTTTGGGTCAGTGGAACGGAAACTTAGTCTTCTCCTTCGAATCATAAAAGTAAGGTCGGTCGTCCGGCTCCACAAAATTTTTGAAATGCCTTTAAAATTTTTATAGGAGTTAGTATAAGGAGCAAACCAAATACTCCCTGGTCGGCAAGACAAGGATAGCCAACTCACAAGAGTACTCTGAGAGGAATTATAGTTTATAATAGAACAAAAAGGATTAAGGTGTGGGTATTATATTAAAAATATCACACATAATCCTAAACGCTTGGAGAGTTGCCCAAGAGTTGGGGTGCAATTGGGTCGGCGCCACATTGAGGATTCGGAGGACCCCCATGGTGAAGTCATCAAAGGGTAGGGTGACGTGTAAGTAAAAAAAAAAAAGGTGTCGTAAACAAAAAAAAAAAGTCGTGAGGTGCGTTCTCCCGTCCATGGCACACTCGGTCAGTGTAACCATAAATGTCGGTCATGAAAGCGCCTAACAGAGAATCAAGTTTTAAGAATGATACTTTGGACAAAATTATATCCAAATCATTAGGACCCCTAAAACAAGTTGGAATGTCTAAAACACGTGGGTTAACCCACTCGTAACTTAGGTTGTCCGACTCACGATCGATCGAACGACAAAGTTACTCACGTCACTGCACGGCCAGATGTGGTGCGAGTAACATTAGATGAATCAACATTAATAACATTATTAGAGGAATTGGAGGAAGAATACATTACTAACTTGAACTTACGAAAAAAAATGAAAGAATGCTTGACAAACTCGGCACTCAGAGCACACTAGGTAAACCCTACAACAATATGGAAGAAGTGAACCCTACTTAGTTCAAACGCAACCCTATTTATAGAAAATCGCAGAGGAGAGAGGTTGTCATGTGCATCACTCGATACCATTATATTCATCTTCATCCAATGGTTCAGGTCATTCAGCATATTAAACAACACTTCTTTCCAACCGTTGGATCTTTCAGATTAAAAAGTGTTCACCAAAATGACGGTTTTATTCCAAAAAGCAAACGTAAAATCCCTGTTACGCATTGAATGCATCAAACCATCACATCTCACATCAGGAGCTCCAACGGTCATCTTTGCCTCTTCAGAAATTACCTTCTTTGAGTCTGGGGGCAAGTGTATCGGTCGATACCGAACAAGCCAGTCTCGGTCTCATTGACCGACCACCCGAGTCAAAGAACATAGGAAATACATTAAGTAACAACAATTACAAGTAGCATTGAATGAATCAATGTGCATCCCGAAATATGCAGAAATAACTGGATAACCGAAAGATATGTGTTCCTGGTATCAAGGAAGCACTATACGTATCAGTTAATAACTGATCTTCGGCCCATCAGGGTCAAGACCCATAAGCCAATGTTATAAATAGAACCCTTTGTGAAGAAGTAAAATACGATTTTACCATTTTACTATAATACACTCTTAAACCATAACACTTACTTAGCGTCGGAGTACCTTTTGCAAATAACCCTCCAACACCCAAGCATCCATATTTGCAAAAGAAAACTTAAAAAAATCAAAATATCACCGACACGTCTACGGACGTATGTCCAGTCACAAGTATTATTTGAGTCCCCCTATACACAGGTAGAACTTGTGTTAACGAACATGCTAAAAAAAATATTTTATTATTATTTCTTTGTATAGATTTTATCTGAGTGAGTTTGTTTGCCTCATAATATATTTTGGGATTTTCATCAAATTTATATTTATTTATATTTTTATCCTTAGATTTGTATATTAGTTGTTAATAATAGGCATAATTTTTCGAAACTATCCATTTATAATTTTTCGAAACTATCCATTTATAATAATAGTTGTTAATAATAGGCATAATTGTATCTACACTTATTTATTCTCGCACTGTTTTGAATAATTTTCTAACAAAAAACATAAAATTCACAATAACAGAAAAACATTATATAACTAAGGATATTCAATATTAGAATAATGACGTGTACATTTTTTTTTTAAATGTCAAATTTTAAGAAAAATATAAGTATAACTGCATTAATCTCAAAATGAAGTACCAAATAACAATTACATGGTTAAATTCTTGAAATTAATAATCATATATTCTCACCTCAAAATAAATAAACAACCGATAAAAATATTTAAAAAATACATAAATAATCAAATGTGTATTATAAAAATGATTTGATTTAATAAAATTGATTTTTTCTTCTTCTTGAAATACAATACTGAAATTACGTAAAAGAAAAAAATGTGTTGTAATTGAGTCTGTGATGTGAACATATAAATAATTGTTAAAGGGAATATGCATATTTTAAGTCATCGATAGTTTTAGTTCGGATGTGTCCTTACTTCAATACTCAACACTATATATATATATATATATATATATATATATATATATATATATATATATATATATATATATATATATATATATATATATATATATATATATATATATATAT